>Ga0209800_10000141_pt1 | contig 154618 bp, 132 predicted proteins | sample Higcelweek8metaG_FD_187174 | JGI IMG/M metagenome (GOLD analysis project Ga0209800, IMG submission 187174) | Freshwater pond sediment microbial communities from the University of Edinburgh, under environmental carbon perturbations - High... | ecosystem: Environmental > Aquatic > Freshwater >... | reverse complement strand
AATGTGGAGCTTCGGGCCTTTGAGGTCTATTCCCAGAAGGTTCTCGTGGGCAAGGGATTTGATTCGGTCACCGACGCCCAACTCCCGGACATCGCCGACCGGTTCTGCATGGAGCTTATGCTCAAGCTTACCGGGCAGGGCGGCTTTTTCAATTCCCAACTGGCCTTCTCCAAGCCCAGCGGCCCAAAAAGCGCTGAGATATGGACGGTGCGGCCCATGGGACGCGGTCTGACCAAGGTCACCAGCTACGGCGACCTGGGCATGGCCATCAGCCCCTCCTGGTCGTTTGACGGCGGCAAGATCGCCTTCACCCTCATCGGCTCCCGGTCCCACTACCTGGGCATCTGGTCCGGCGGCGGCAAGCCTGCGGTGCACACCATGCCCTGCACCAGCGTGGTCAGCCCCCATTTCCTGCCCAACGGACAGGTGGCCGTGGCCCTTAATCTGAAGAGCGAATCGGCCATCTACATCCTCAGTTCCGCCTTCCAACCCGGCTCGCCCACGGTCAAAACCAACGGCATCGCGGTCTCGCCGTCCTTCGACAAGTCCGGGCGGCTCATGGCCTACGTCTCCGACGAGGCCGGAAGCCCCAACATCTACCTGCGCGACATGTCGTCCGGGACCTCCCGGCGGCTCACCCGTTTCGGATACAACACCAATCCCAGCCTAAGCCCGGACGGCGCCCTGGTGGCCTTCACCCGGCAGATGGGCGGCGGCCAGAAGGTCTTCGTCCTCGACGTCAATTCCGGGGCCGAACAGCAGGTCACCTCCGGCGGCGGCTCTGACGAGAACCCGTCTTTTTCCCCGGACGGGTATTTCATCGCCTTTGCGTCAACCCGGGGAGGGGCCTCCAAGATCTACATCACCACCCGGCATGGCGCGCAACCGGTCATGGTGCCCACGGGCGACGGGTCGGCCCGTATGCCTTCCTGGGGACCGTTGCCCGGGAAATAGCCGGACATGCTTCACCGGCAGACGGGGTTGTCTGGTGTGTTCATGCCGTCCGCAGTGAAGTGCGTGGCGGACGACAGGAAAAGGCAGTGAAAAATCATGCGGGAGGAAAGGGTTGCAATTCCTGGCGGAAGGCGTAATGAATCTTCCGCCCTTGGTCCGGGTGAAAAACTTTTTGCGTAAACCGCACGGGCTGGCAGGGATGTTGCCCGCCAGCCTGTTTTACATGCGGCAATCTCTTAGGAGGAGAAACATGAGAGGAAGGATCGTTAGTTTGTTTCTGGTGGTGCTGATGGTTTCCCTGCTTGGCGCCGGTTGCGCCAAAAAGGCCGCCGGTCCTGGCGACGGCTCGGACGCCAGCTGGGAAGAGCAGGAAAGGCAGCGTCTGGAGAAGGAGCGTCAGTTGCGTGAGATGCTCGGTCAGGCCAACACCGAACTGTCCCAGATCGTCTACTTCTCCTTCGACAGCTCTTCGCTGACCCCCGAGGCCCGGCAGATCCTGACCCGCAAGGTCGAGGTGCTGCGCAAGTACCCGCAGGTCAAGCTGGTCGTCGAAGGTCATTGCGACGAGCGCGGCACCGCCGAGTACAACCTGGCCCTTGGCGAGCGCCGGGCGCAGGCCTCTGCCCAGTACCTGGTCAATCTGGGCGTCGACGCCAGCCGCATCTCCACCGTGAGCTACGGCAAGGAGCGCCCCCTGGATCCTGGTCACGGCGAGTCCGCCTGGGCCAAGAACCGTCGCGACGAATTCCGCGGCACCCTGTAGTCGCCTAAGACCGCTTCTCGCATTTAAAGCGCCGTCCGGTTTGCTCCGGGCGGCGCTTTGCCTTTCTTCCAAGTCCCTTCCGTCGATAAAAAATCAGAAATCCCTGGATGTTCCCTCTGCCCGTAGCGGTTTTTGCGGGTTTTTGGGCGATATCCGTCAGCCCTGTCGTCGCTGGGAGCGTCCGGTCGGTTCAGGCGTCAGGACTGGCTGACGCCTCGGCGGCCCCTTTGCGCCTCGCCAAGCTATCCGGCCCAACGGGCCTGCGTGGGCGCGACAGCCTGTCCGCCCATGCCGCAGCCGCAGGGATGCGGGCCAGCCTGGATGGGCCAGGGGGAAACCGGCGCTAGCGAGCGAACGGGCAAGGATGGGGAGGAGAATAACGGGGTGCTGCGGTCAGGGACGGGCCAGGGTTTCCACGGCCGAGTCGGTGAGATCGAACATGTGCGGTCCGTGGTCAAGTCCGGCCAGATGCAGGATGCCGTGGCACAGCATGCGCAGAAAGTGTCGTTTCGGCTCCTGGCCGTAGAGCAACGCCTCGCGGGCCACGGTGTCCACGCTTATGGCCATGTCGCCCAGATAATCGGGGGCTGCGGGATCCTCCAGGGGAAAGGACAGGACGTTGGTCGGCCCGGGAAGGCCCAGATAGGTCCGGTTCAAGTCCTGCATCTCGAGATCGTTGACCAGCCGCAGGGAGAAGGTCTTTCCAGCCAAGCCGAAAATCTCCAGGGCGTTCGCCATAAGGGCGGACAGCTCGCGCCGGGAGACTGGCATCCCGGGCCGGTAGGCCCCGGGGGAGACCTCGATCATGCGGCCTGTTCCGAGGAGGGCTTGCCCGGTTCGGCAGGGGCGTCCTTGGGCTTGGCGGGTTTGTTGCCGCCCTTGTCGATGGTCGGATACTCGATGCGCTGGTGGAAGATGCCGGTCAGGATGCGGTGGAAGGTTTCGGTCAAAAGCGTGAGATCCTTGAGCGTCAGTTGGGACTCGTCAAGCTCGCCCTCGGTGTAGATCTTGCGCAGGATGCTCTGGATATGCCCCTTGATGCGGCTGGGGGTGGGGTCCACCAGGGTGCGGCTGGAGGCCTCGATGGCGTCGGCCAGAAGGATCAGGCCAGCCTCCTTGGTCTGGGGCTTGGGGCCGGGGTAGCGGAACTCCTCTTCGCGTACCGGGTCTTCGCCCTTGGCCTCGGCCAGCTCCTGGGCCTTATGGTAGAAGAAGGTGATGAGCGTGGTGCCGTGGTGCTGGCTGATGAGGTCGGTGATGATGGGTCCCAGTTTGTGCTCCCTGGCCAGCTCCACGCCCTTTTTGACGTGGGAGATGAGGATGAGCGCGCTCATGGAGGGCGTGAGCTTGTTGTGGCGGTTTTCCTTGCCGGACTGGTTCTCGATGAAATACTGGGGATTTTTGAGCTTTCCGATGTCGTGATACAGGGCTGACACCTTGGCCAACAGGGCGTTGGCCCCGATGACCCGGGCCCCGGCCTCGGCCATGTTGGAGACCACCAGGGAGTGGTGGTAGGTGCCGGGGGCCTTGACCATGAGTTCCTGGAGCAGGGGCTGCTCCAGGTTCATGAGCTCCATGAGCCGGAAGCGGGAGGAATAACCGAACAGCAGTTCCATGATGGGGGAGATGCCCATGACCGCCAAAAGGGTCAACAGTCCGTTTAAAATGACGAAAAAGCCGCCGGTTCCGGCTGTGGCCCAGTCCGAGAAATCCATGAAGTTCACGGCGGTCCACATAAAGAGCAGGACGCCGATGAGCGGAATGCTGGTCTTGAGCACCTGGACCCGGGTCTCGGAGCGCTTGAGCAGGAAGATGAAGATCATGGCCCCGATAAAGTAGTAGGCGAAGAGGTTCAGGTCCGGTTCGACGAGGCGCGCGGTGAGAAAGGACAGGGTCAGGCTCATGAGGATGCACAGCCGCTTTGGGAAAAACAGGGCCATGATCCCGGCCGCTCCGGCCAGGGGCAGGCTGAAGGCGAAATACAGGGTGCGCACGGATTCGGGGACGTCTCCGGTGGGCAGCCGCACGGCGTTGCCGAACTTGGCGAAAAGCCCAAAGGCCAGAAAAACCGTGCCCAGAAACAGCCAGTCCTTGTCGGAAATGGCGCGGAGTCCTCGTTTTTCCAAGGAAAAATGCAGCACTAAAAGCAGCATCAGACAGAAGGCGAAGGCCCCCACGCCCTCCAGATACTGTATGCCGCCGGAGTGCAGGCGATACAGGGACTGGAGCTTGAGCTGCTGCACGGGCCCCACCCGTTCGCCCTGACGGACGATGATCTCGCCCTTTTTGATATTGTAGTACAGGGGCTCCACCGCAGCCATTATCTCGCGTTTGCGGGACTGGGTGGTCTCCTGGTTAAGCGTCAGGTTGGGCACCAAAAAGGGGTGGATCAGGGCGCTGACGGCCTTGCGTATCCGGATGGGGCGGTTGAGATCGACCTTCAGATAGGCTTCCAGGGCCTCGCGAATCTGGCGCTGGTCCTTGATGTCCCGGGAATCGAGGCGCAGGACCTCCATGTTGGTGGGCAGGTCGCGGATGAGGATGCCGTTTTTGTAGGCCAAAAGGATGCTCGAGGCCGAAACCACGCCAGGGTCGTAGACAGCCTTGATCCAGGGCAGGACGCGGTGGCGCACCAGATCGCGCAACTCGGCGCGCTGCCAGGAGTCGATGACATCCTTTTCGATCTCCACATTGAGGCTTTCGGAAATCTGCCAGCGCAGCTTCTCCAACTCCTCGCCCGAGGTCTCGGAGACGGCGCCCAGGATGTCCTCCACGCCCTTGGTCAGGTCGGCGAAGGGCTTGGGACTGAGGTCGAAGACCGGCGGTTGGGTCTCAGCCACCTGTTCGCGGCGACTCGCCGTGGCGGCGGTGTCCTCGATCTGGAGGTTCTGGTCGGCGGCCACGTCGTGGGTGGCGATTTCCCCGGCCACGAAGAGCTTGATGCGGTTATGAAAGCCCAGGGTGGACAGAAGGCTCAGCACGGCGAGGACCGTGAGGAAAAAAAACAACCCGGCCACGGGGAAGGGCCTGACGTCCTTTCCCGGGGATTTCGCCGCCGCCTTGGCCTTCACCTGGCCTTGGGGCTTGATGCGTTTTCTAACTTTTTCGAATATCTCGCTCATAGGCCTGTACGATCCGCCCCACCAGGGGATGGCGGATGACGTCTTCCTCGTGAAATTCCACAAAGGTCAGCCCCGACACGTCGGCCAGGATGCGCCGGGCCTCCACCAGCCCGGACACGGCCCGGGGGGGCAGGTCGATCTGGGTCACGTCCCCGGTGACCACGGCCTTGGACCCGATACCCAGGCGGGTCAGAAACATCTTCATCTGCTCCGGGGTGGTGTTTTGGGCCTCGTCAAGGATGATGAAGGCGTCGTTTAGGGTCCGGCCGCGCATATACGCCAGGGGCGCGATTTCGATGACCCCGGTCTCGATCATCTCCCGCACCTTCCGGAAGTCCAGCATGTCGTTTAAGGCGTCATACAGGGGCCGCAGGTAGGGACTGACCTTCTCCATCATGTCCCCGGGCAGAAACCCCAGCTTCTCCCCGGCCTCCACCGCCGGACGGGTCAGGACCAGCCGCTTGCAGCGCCGCTCCAAAAGGGCCGACACGGCCATGGCCACGGCCAGATAGGTCTTGCCGGTCCCGGCCGGGCCGATGCCGAAGGCCAGGTCGTGGTCGCGGATGGCGGCCACATAGTTTTTCTGGGCGGCGGACTTGGGGGTGACGTTTTTTTTGGGGGAGATGGGCACGGCGTCGGCCGAAAAAACGGTCTTGAGGCGGGCCTCGGGTTCCCGGGCCAAAACGGCCAAGGCCCGCTCCACGTCTCCCTGCCCCACGGGCTGGCCCTGGCGCAGGATGCCGTAGAGCTGCACCAGCACGCTTTCGGCATGGCCCACGGCCTCCCGGGAGGAGGACCGCACCGTGGCGGTGCTGCCCCGGGTATCGATGTGCGCGCCGCTTTTCTCGGCAATGAGCGCGACGTTCTCGTTATGCGGCCCGAAGAGGTCCCGGGCCAGTTGCGAGTCGTCGAACTCCAGGCGACGCTCAAAGCCGCTACGTTGGCTCATGTGTCTCCATGGCGGAAGCGTGTCCGCCGGGCGCGGGAAGCATGCCTCGGATGATGGGATATACTATGTCCCCATGGCGCGCTCGCGTCGTCTCCGGGGAATACGCAAAACCCCGCCCGACCACAAGGGGATGGCCGGAATTTCCCGGCTGCCCGTGATCAATTACAGAAGATAAGCATGAAGTCCCCAACATCAAGGCAGGCGCAGGGCGGCGTCCAAGCCGGGGTCCAGCTCCACGGCCAGGGTCATGAGCGCCTGGTCCACCCGGACCTGCCCCGGGGCGTATCCCTTGCCCCGCCGCACGTCTTTGGCCAGGGCCACGATCACCTCGGCCCGGGCGTCGCCTGCCCGCCAACTGGCCAGGGCGGCCAGGATGGCGGCCTGGACCAGGCTTTCCCGGGGGACTTCCCGGCCGGGATGGTCCCGGCGCAAAATGACGTGGGAACCGGGGCCGCCCTCCACGTGGAACCAGTAGTCGAAGGGCGAGGCCGCCTTGCGCAAAAGCTCCTCGTTGGCCCGGGCGTTTTTGCCGCGCAGAACCAAAAAGCCATCCGTGGTGCGGTAGACGTGGGCCGGGATGCCGCGAAAGCGTCCCTGTTCGAGTTCGACCCCGGTCTGGCCGGTCTTGCCCGCAGCCGCCGTGCGGCGGGAGGCGTGGTTGACCTTTCGGTCCGGAGGGGTCGCACGGGTCGGGCGGGCCGGGCTGGGAGATCGGGCGGGCCAGCCCGCGTCCGAGTCGCCGTGACGGTCCGGATCGGCCAGGGCGGCGCGTCTTGCGGCCACCACGGCCAGTCCCCGGCGGCCCTTGGCGGCCCGTTCAAAGAGCCGGTTCATATTTTCAAGGATGGTCAGCCGGGGGTCCAGGTCTTTGGTCATCATCCCCTTTTCGGGGTGGTCGAGGGTCAGGGATGGGGTCCGGGACTTTGGGTCGAGGCCGTGCAGGTTGGCGGTGATGGCCTCGGCAAAGGCCCCCTGGGCGATCATGTCCGCCAGTCGGGCGGCGTCCGCATCCAGCCGGAGCAGGGCCTTGGCCCGCTTTTTGGCGACGGATTTCTGGTCGGCGGCGGCTTTTTTCTCCACATCGCCCCCGGCCGTCGCGAAAAAGTGCGGCGCGCCAAAGGCGAAGGCCGCCGCCAGGGGGTCGGGATATTCGTCCACAAGGGCGCGGTCCGGCAGGCCGGGCATGCGGCGGCAAAAGACGTCCAGGGGCAGGGCGTCCGGGGATGCGGCGGATGCGGCCCGGCCGGGCCGGACGACGAAAAAGCCCTCTGGGTCGCCACGGCGTACGGCCTCGAAAAAGGCCCGGGCCTGGTCTGCGGGCAGCCCGGCCACGGCCTGGCGCAGCCGGGGAGTCACCTGGGGGTGGGTCTGCCAGATGTCCGGATCATGGCGCACGGCGTCGCATTCCGGCCAGTCGGGCGCCAGCCCGAAGCCGTCTGGCAGGGTGTCGGCAAGGCGCAGGCCTGATTTGGCGTCGATGACGAAAAAGCGTCCTTCGCCCGGCGACATGGCCATGGCCAGGCATCTGGTGGGCCAGTCGCCGAGAACGCCCAGGATGCGGCGGTCGGCGAGCCTTTTGCGCAGCCACATGGCTGCAGCCGGAGGCTCGGCCGGATAGGCGGGTTTGTGGTCGGAGACGAAGAGCAGGAAACGGCCAGGGCCGGTGCGGCCATGCAGATATCTGGGGGCAGGCGCGCCCGGGACCTGCGGTGCTGCGGCGCCGGACAGCCCCAGAGAGAAGAGTCCCGAGGCGGGAAAGGCTATCTTGCGGCAGCGAGCCCCGGTCAGGGCCTGGGCCAGCGCAGGCAAAAGACAGCGAAAGAAATCGGCCTCCATGGCGCCCCCTGTCGCGGTGCGGCGCGAGGTCCGGACCTATTCGCCGCGCAGGTTTTCCTCGTCTTCCTGCTTGCTTTTGCACTTGATGCACAGCGTGGTCACGGGGCGGGCCTTGAGTCGGGCCACGCTAATGTCCTCGCCGCACTCCACGCATTCGCCGTAGGTGCCGTCCTCGATGCGTTCCAGGGCCTCGCGGACCTTCTTGATGAGCTTTCGCTCCCGGTCCCGCAGGCGCAGGGTGAAGGCCCGGTCGGACTCGGCCGTGGCCCGGTCGGCCGGATCGGCATAGACTTCCACAGTGTCGGTCATGTCTTCGATGGTCTCCTCGCCTTTTTTGAGGATGTCCTGAAGCATGTCCGTCAACAATTCTTGAAAAAAATCCACGTCTTTTGGGTCCATATATCCCTCCTGGCGTGTGTTCGGCACGGGGTAGGCGGCTTGAAAAGAGGTTTCCTTTATATCAAAGCCGTACGGACGTAAAGCGTCCCACCCGGTCTGAACCGGATTGTCTGTGAAATACCGTGCAACCGGCGGCCTGAGGTTTTGTCGCACGCCGTGCGGCTTGCGCCTTGTCCGGGAAGTCCGTACGCATTTTTTGCGTCACGTACGAACCAGTCACGCATCTCTATCGGGAGCCGCCATGTCCGAAACCCAGCGCGCCATCGTCGCCGCCGTGCGCAAAGAGTCGCTCTCCCGCCCCGACGAACCTGTTGTCCGGGCCGTGGCCGGGAATACGCTCGTGGCCGTCATGGCCGGGCGGGTGGGGCTTTGCGCCAATATCTCGGGAGCGGCCTTCACGCCGACGTCCGGGGCCTCGCTGCACGGCCTGCTGGCCGGACTGGCCCTGACCGGCCTGGATGACCGGGCGGTCAGCCTGGGCGTGGCCGCCGCCGGGGCGCTTCTGCCGCCGCCTGATAGCCCGGCCAGGAAGGCCCAGGACATCATCCTGGAGCGGGGGGCCGGACAGCATGTGGTCGTGGTGGGGCATTTCCCCTTCGTGGAGAAGATGGGGGCGGCATTCGCCTCTTTTTCCGTGTTGGAGCGCGCCCCAAGGCAAGGCGACCGGCCAGCCTCGGAGGCCGCGCGCCTCCTGCCCCGGGCCCGTGTGGCGGCCATCACCGCCTCGGCCCTGGCCAACGGCAGCCTGGGCGGGCTTCTTGACCTGCTTAGCCCGGAGGCCTTCGTGCTCCTGGTCGGCCCAAGCACCCCTTTTGCCGCCTGTCTGTTCGAATTCGGCATAAGCGCGTTGTGCGGCAACCGGGTGACGAACCCCGAGGCCGTCCTGAACGGAGTGGCCCGGGGACTGCCGTACCGGGCGCTCACCGGCCTTTCGGCCCTGTGCGCAACCCGCGACGACTTCGTGAAAAAAATCCATTGACGGGCGAAATGAATCCAGATACATCCGCTTCTCGCTTGGTGGCCGCCGAGAGTCGCCCGGACGCGACGTCGCTCGGAACTTCCGAAGACGGTTGACAACGAATCCGGGCAGACGTAAAAGACCGGTTCTTTGAAGACGAGGCGGCATAGCCAAGTGGTAAGGCAGAGGTCTGCAAAACCTCCATTCTCCGGTTCAAATCCGGATGCCGCCTCCACACTCCTTAAGCGGGAGTAACTCAGTGGTAGAGTGCAACCTTGCCAAGGTTGAAGTCGCGGGTTCAAATCCCGTCTCCCGCTCCAACTGAAATCGCCCAGGGCCGGTCACCAAACCGGCCCTTTTTTTATCCGCCATGCCTCATTCGGCGCCCGGCGGTTCACCTCAAGCCCCGGACATCCCCGTGCCCCATGACGACGCATCCCTTTCCGTAAAGGACGACGCCTCCCTGGACGAGCTTATGGCCGAGGCCAGGGCGCGCTATGACGTGCGCTTCGAGCCCCTGACCGTGGGCGACATTACGTTGGAGCTGCTGCAGATCGCGGACATGGAGGCCCTGATCGACCGGCTGACCCGCAAGGCCGGGGACGGCCCGCTCAAGCTGCCGTTTTGGGCCAGGATATGGCCCACCTCCATCCTGCTGTCGTATTTTTTGCGCCGCCTGGAGCCGAGAACCGCCTCCGGCGAAGCGAAAACCATGCTCGAAATCGGCGCGGGCGTCGGCATCTGCGGCCTGTTCGCGGCGGCCTTCGGTTTTGAGGCGACCATCACCGACATCGAACCCGACGCCCTGCTGTTCACCCGCATAAATATCGCCAAAAACGGGCTGTCGGCCAACGCCCGGGCCGTGCGGGCCGATTTTTCCGCCGACCGCCTGGGGCGGCGTTTCGACTACATCATCGGCTCCGAGGTGCTCTACCTGGAGGACCTGCACCAGCCCCTGCTCACGTTTTTCGCCGCCCATCTGCGCCTCGATCCCGAGGCCGAGATCATTCTGGCCCGAGACTACCACCGCAAGGCGGACACCTTTTTCCGCCGCGCCGCGTCCGACTACCACGTAGCCGAGCGGACCATCGGCTACAAGGAAACGACTCCTGGCGACCAGGACGGGGAGAAGGGCCGCGTGGAGCGGCAGCTCAAGATCATCACCCGGATGCGGGCCAGAAAATATGCGTAAACTCCTCCCCACTCCCAAGGGCTACGCGGCCGACTCTGACAAGATATGCGCCCCGGCTGCGACCGTGGCCAAGGCCCGGGCCGCGCTGGGCCGTTTCGGTTCGGACATCCTGGCCGAGACCCGGCGCATCGACACCGGACGGCTGGGCATCCCGGTTTTTCTGAGCCTGTGCGGCGAGCGGGCCAGGGAGGTCATGCCCACCCGCAAGCAGATGGGCAAGGGGGCCTCCCCGGAGCAGGCCGAGGCCTCGGCGCTCATGGAGTTGGTCGAGCGCTACAGCTTTTTTTCTTTCTGGAACGCCTCCGGCGACGTTCAAAAAATGACCTGGTCCGAGGCCCAGGCCGCCTGGCCCGGCGAGGTCATGCCCATTGAGGAGATCCTGCGCTCGGTGGGCGATTCCATTTCGCCGCAGGCCGCCGCCGCCGTCATGGATCTGGTGTCCTGGCGGTTCGTCCGGGCTGTGAACCTGACCCTGGGCCGTGAGGAGCTTACGCCCCTGGACTGGTTTAAAAAGCTCAACGAGTTCAACGGTTCATCCGCCGGAAACGGGCTTGAGGAGTCCATCCTGCAGGGGGCCTGCGAACTTGTGGAGCGCCACGTATGCGCCGTGGTGGACCGCACCTGGCCGGTCACCCCGACCATCGATCCGGACGCCGTTACGGACGAGGTGCTGCGTGGCCTGCTCGACGCCTTCCGGCGCCAGGGCGTGTTTATTCTGCTCAAGGATTTCAGCCTGGGCATGCCCGTGCCCACGGTCGGGGCCGTGGCCTACGATCCGGCCACCTTCCCAGACGCCTCGGAGATCGTGTTCACGGCCGGGACTGCCGCGTCCCCGGCCAAGGCCGCCATCCGGGCCGTCACCGAGATCGCCCAGTTGGCCGGGGACTTCGAGACCAAAAGCAACTACGAGGCCTCGGGCCTGCCCAAATTCACCAGCCCAGCCGACTTCGCCCGCCTCCTGGACGGTCCGGCCGCCACCCTGGCGGACATGCCCGACCTCACACGCCACGATATCCTGGAGGAACTGACCCTTTTGGCCCAGGGCCTTGGAGAGCAGGGCCTTTGCCTCTATACTGTCGAGATCACCAATCCGGAGCTGGGGCTGGCCGCCAACTACAATTTCGTGCCCGGATTTCTCTTCCGGGAGCGCACCCCGCAGGCCAGCCTGGGGCTTTTCGTGGGCCGCATCCTGGCCGAGGAGTCGCCGCCGCATGTGGCCGAGGCGGGGTTGGCCGTTTTGGCCAAGCACTATCCGGGCGCGGCGTTCGTGCCGTTTTTTCGGGCCATGCTCGAACTGCGGACCGGGGACGAGGCTGTGGCCGCCGGTCTTTTCGCCCAGGCCGAACCCGGATTGTCCAAGGCCGAGGACAAGGCCCTGGCCGCCTTCTATCAGGCCCACGCCCTGACCCTGGCCGGGCGCTTTGACGAGGCCGTGCCGCATCTGGACCGGGCCATCGGGCTGTGCCCCGAGGTGAAGGAGTATTTCAACCTGCGCGGCGTGGCCCGTTTCAAGGCCGGGGACTACGCCTCGGCGGCCCGGGATTTCGAAGCCGCCCTGAACCTGGACAGCGGGTCGGCCATGGACCTGGCCAACCTGGGATTGTGCCATGACCGGATGGGGCATGCGGATCTGGCCGTGCATTATCTTCAGGCGGCCGTGGAGTTGGACCCCGGGCTTGACTTCGCCGCCAAGCGGCTGGCCGAACGTGTGCTCGGCGATTCATAGCCGCATCCAAACCCTGGACAAATCACGGAAATGTGATAGAGCTAATCCGCGTTTCACAAAACGGGAACCGGATGGACAACGGCGTTCGGATGGTGCGGCCTAAGAAAGCTGCACGAAGGGATTGACAAGACCGTTCCCGGCTTTTAGAACCGCACAGGATTGGAGCGAAAGCAGCCGTCGTATGACAACCATGCGGCTTTCGGGCGGCAACGCCTCCCTCCGGGGAACTCCATGAGCCTTGACAAGAAACAGCGGATAGCTGTTTTTCGGTGGGGACGCCTGGAAACAGGCGAAGTTTTGACACTGGTACGCCACAGTGTTAAAGACGTACGTCACCTATTTTCAACACTCAAGGAGGATGCGCATGGCCATTGTTGAATTCAAAGGAAAGACTTTTGATGTCGACGAAGACGGCTTCTTGCAGAAGTTTGAAGACTGGTGTGAGGAGTGGGTCGAGTACGTGAAAGACTCCGAAGGCATCAAGGAACTGAGCCCCGAGCACCGCAAGGTCATCGAGTTCCTTCAGGACTACTACAAGAAAAACGGCATCGCCCCCATGGTGCGCATCCTGTCCAAGGTGACCGGCTTCAAGCTGAAGCACATCTATGAGCTGTTCCCCTCGGGACCGGGCAAAGGCGCCTGCAAAATGGCCGGCCTGCCCAAGCCCACCGGCTGCGTCTAGCCTTTCGCCGTATTCAGATTCGAAAGGCGGGGAGTTCGCTTCCCGCCTTTTTTTGCGGCCGATGTCCGGCGCCGTCCCCGCCGCCATGGATCAGGACACGCCCAGCGAACCTTTGGCCGGGCCGCCCAGGCGGCGCCCCGATGACCTCATGGCGCCTGCTCGCGTCCGATACGCCAGGACTATTTCTTTTTCGCCTGCGGCGCTGCGGCCGCCGTATTCTTGCCCGGAGGCAGGGCGGCCTTGGCCGGAGCGCCCGCCGCCGCCTTTTTTCCGCCGTCCTTGGCCTGGGCGGCGTCTTTGGCCCCCTTTTTGGCTTTGGGCGGATTTTTCTCCTTCTTTTTCTTGGACTTGGGTTTTGGCAGCTTGCCCTCGTCCGCCAACTGGAAGAGCTTTTTTTTCTTGCTGTCGAAGGTGATGGCGGTCTTGATGGCCGCCAGGGCCATGGCCATGATGCTTAAGACGATGACCAGGCCTTTTTGCAACTGCCATTTCTGGCGCTCCACCATGTCCGCCATGGCGCTTTGCCCGAAGTACCCCAGACCGTAGACGAAAAGCGGCACCACAAGAAGCGCCATGGCCAGTCCGGCGATCTCCATCCACATGAAGTTGCGGCCGAGCAGCATGGCGAAAAACGTGGAGTCGCGCACGATGCGCAGGCTTACCAGCCTGCCGCGCAGGGTCTTGATACGCTCGTCAACCAGGGGTAGGGCCTCCTGGCTTTTACGGAAATTCTCAGGGATGTTCAGGGTGGCGGTGCGCATCCAGTTGAGTTTGGCGGCGCAGAAGTTGAAATCGCGATTGAAATCCTTGAGGAGCTTGGGCAGGGGGAACCAGGCCGCCTCGCGCTGGATGGTCTTGAGTTCGTCGATCTGGGCCTGGCGTCTGGCCTGGATGTTTTTGATCTCGCTGTCCAGCTTGGCCTTGATGGCCTCGCTCAGGGCGTTCACCTCGGTCACCACGTCCTTGAAGGCCACGTAGTTTTTGATGGTCCCGAGTTGGGCCAGGGCCTGGATTCTGGCGCTGGTCTCTTTGAGATAGGCGTCTTCCGGGGGGAAGTGGACGCCCAGGGTGCCGGACATGGCCGCAAGCCCCTCCAATGCGTCGGCCGCCGCCAATCCGGCCTCGTTCCAGGGCTTCCACAGGGCGGCCAGGACATGCAGGCGACCCCGCTCCAGTTCCGGGTCCACCAAAATCCTGTTGAAGATGGTGGGTTCGGCGCGCATAAGTCCTGTGAAAAGAGCCATGCCCTGGTCGGTGAACCCCATCTTCACCATGCAGACCCCTTGCCGGTATTCCGGCTCCACCCAGCGCGGCGTCTCCTTGGCCGTCAGCTTGTAAAGACCTATGGCCTTCTGGTAGTCGCCCTGCATCTCCATGGCCCGGGCCTGGAGAAAGAGGAAGGCGGCTCGCTGCATGGGGGTATAGGACAGGCGCATGGCCTCCTGCCAGTAATAGCCGGTCTTGACCCAGTCCCCTGCCTCCATGGCCAGAAATCCCTGCAAGGCCCGGGGCTGGTAGCCCCGGGTGTAGCGCAGAAGGGCCTGGGAGATGAATTTTTCCGCTTCTTCGGTGTTTGCGGCCCGGAGATTGTCCAGGGCCTGCCACAGAAATTCCCCTTCCCGGGGCGAAAGCTGGGTGAGTCCCGCCGGGAGGTCCTTGCCCTTGCTGCGCCATATGGCCTCGATCATGCGCGGCTGACAGGCGTAGGTGACCTCGAAGGCGGCCCGAAGCATGAGCGAGGTCTTGTCCGAGGCCGACAACAGCGAGGCCGCCACGGTCGCCGGATCGGCCGCCAGCGCCGTCTCCAGGGCCTTGAAGTGCTCGTTCATGTCCGCGATGTCCAGGCGCGTCAGGCTGTTCCAAACGCCCGGGTTCCATTCCGGGATCTGTTTGGACGGACAATGGACCGGATCGTGGTTGGTCAGGCCGCAGTAGAAGCATACGGGCTTGTCGCCGGACATCAGTTGGGCCGGATATTCGAAGGGCAGGGCGCCGATTTCGGCGGCATCGCCTTCCGCCGCCAGCCGGACGCTGCACCAGTCCTCCACGGATTTGCCGCGCGAGGCGTAGCGGGCGTCGTTGATCGTGAAGTCGCCTCCGAGCAGGAAGGCGGATCGATAGCTCATGTGCGGGAAATCCGGGGTGAGCTTGTCCCAGTTCAGATTGACCTTGCGCGGCAGATCCTTGGCGAAGGAGTAGCCTTTCCTGGGCACGGCGGCCATGACGCTCGGCCAGTATTTATGCTCCACCTCATCGGCGTGCAAAGCCGCGATCATGACCAGCACCTCGCGACACCACGTGCGGTACTGGCGCAGGCCCTCCAGCGGGCACAGGATGAAGCCCTCGTGGGCCACGTATTTGACGCCCATGCGTTCGAGCAGGACCTGGAGCTTGCCGTAGATGGTGCGCCAGCCCTCGGATGTGTTCTTGTCCAGGGGGTCGCCCAGGGGTTTGGTGATGAAAAACCAGCCCAGGCCCGAGTCGTAGGACAGGCCCTGGGCCGGGTCGAGCAGTTCCCAGGCCACCTTCATAAGCCCCGAGGGCGCCGGGGCCGGGAGGGTGGACAGCCCGGGCGTGGCGGTGATCATGGCCTTGAGGTTGGGGTGGATCCATATCTGCATTTCCTCGGCGGGCGCGATTTTCTGGCGCGTGGCGTCCACCGTGGCCCCGACGGTCACCTCAAGCTTCGGGCCGATGAGGATGGAGGCGGGCATGGCCACCAGACTCATGGCCAGCTTGTTCACCCGGCCCCAGATCTGCATCCGGGCCAGGGCGTTTAAGGCCTCCTCCCCGAAAAAGCACCACAGGGCCTGGTAGTTTTCCTCGGCCACGAGAAAGCCGCCATAGTCCTGGAACATCTGCCCGAATGACGGGTCAAGCTGGCCGGACCACACGACCCATACCGCGATGCCGGAATGGACCATGCGGGACTGGGGAACCTTGGGGGCCTTGTCCAGGACGGTCGAAAACGAAAGCATGGACAATCTCGTTCTTTTTTCCTACCAAGTGGCTATGGACATCTCACAAACCATTGCTACGCTGAAAAAGGCGCCCGGCTTCCACGAGAAGGTGGGCATGATCCTGACCCATAACGGCGTGGTCCGGGCCACCACCCGGGACGGACGTCCCGTGACCCGCATCGAGGTCACCCCGGATTTCGCCAAGATGGAGGCCATCCGGGCCGAATGCGAGACACTCCCCGGCGTCTTCAAGATTCTTGTGGAGGCGCATGGCGGCGTCCTCGCTCCCGGCGACGATCTGCTTTTCATCGTGGTGGCCGGAGACATCCGGGAAAACGTGCTTGAGGCCCTGACCATAACCCTCAACCGGATCAAGTCCGAGGCCGTGGCCAAACGCGAAACCCTGGCCGTTTCCTGACCCAGGCCCTGCCCATGGCGGCTTTGTGCGCTCATGCGCCGTTCTCGCAGGCCTTGCCAAGGCCGAGGCTTCGCCCAGCCATCTCCCATACCCGCTGCGCCTCTTCCAGTCGGCCCCGCTTGCCGCAGCCCTGGGCGTAGATGCGGACCTTGCGCGCCAGTTCATTTTCCATGCAATCCCGATGCCAGGGACTCATTTTCTCGGTGGCCAAAATCTTGGCCAAGGACCGGATGCGAAACAAATCCATGCCGATGAACCGCGCCGAGAGCTGGTCCGTCCGGCCCCCCTGGCGCACGGTGAGCGCCTCGTCGAAAAGCCCGATGGGGCCGCTAAGCAGCATGCGCAGCCACAGGTCGTAGTCCTCGCAGGCGGCAAGCCCCTCGTCGAAGCCGCCAAGTCGCAGCAGATAGTCCCGTTTGATCATGACGCTCGACGGGCTGACCAGACACAGGCGCAGGGCCGCCTGGAAAAAGTCGCCGTCCCGCTTCAGATGCGCCTGGCGCGGATTGACCCGCCTGCCGCCGCGCATCCATATCTCCTGGGTCTGGCTTGCGGCGTGGCCTGTGTCCGCCATGAAGGCCGCCTGCCGGGCCAGTTTGCCGGGAAGCCAGACGTCGTCGGAATCCAGAAAGGCCACATAGCGCCCCCGGGCCAGGGACACGCCCAGGTTTCGGGCCGCCGACACCCCCCGGTTGATCGTGCGCACCGTGCGCAGCCGGGAATCGTCGAATCCGGCCAGCACGGACGGCGTGTCGTCCGTGGAGCCGTCGTCCACAACCACAAGCTCCAGGTCCGCGCCTTCCTGGGACAGGACCGAGCGAATCGCCCCGGCCGCCATCTCCGCCCGGTCAAATGTGGGGATCACCGCCGAAACCACGACCATGTCCGTCCTCCCGAAACACACATACCCCACACAGGCGAAAGGGCCAAATCCTCCTCTTTCGCTTCACCGCGCCGCATGGCATGATCCCCCAAAGGACTCCGCCCATGCATACCGATCCCCGCCGTACCTACCGTCAGCCCCTGTCCCCCCGCGCCGGGGAGACGGCCTTTCAGGTGGTGGTGGAGCAGACAGACCTGCGTATCGTGGCCAGACGGGATCTCTCTCGCGAGGTCGCCGCGTTCGTGCATGAGCTTCGGGCGGGACTCAAAAATCACATCCTGCTCGATCCGGATTTCGCCGCAAGCCTTGTCCCTGTTGACGTTCCGCCTGCCGCGCCGTCGCTTGTGCGCCGCATGGCCCATGCCGCCCGCCTATGCGGGGTGGGACCCATGGCCGCCGTGGCCGGGGCCGTCGCCCAGGCCGTGGCCGACAGGTTCCAGGACGAAAGCCCAGACATCCTGGTGGAAAACGGGGGCGACATCTTCATGCACTCCACTACCGACCGCACCATCGCGCTATTGGCCCGGCCCATCGAAGGCGCCCGCCTCGCCCTGCACGTCGCCGCCGACCGCTTCCCGCTCTCGGTGTGCACCTCATCCGGCCGTGTGGGCCATTCCTTAAGCTTCGGACAGGCGGATATGGTGGCCGTCCTGGCCCGGGACGGGGCGCTGGCCGACGCCGCCGCCACGGCCCTGGGCAATCTCCTGCATTCCGAGGCGGATATGGAGACCATGCTGGCCCACGCCCAAACCCTGGCCAAACGCGGCATTACCGGGGTCTTCGCCCAGATCGGCGAGGCCGTCGGCGCCTGGGGCGACCTGGAGCTGGCGGCGCTGGAAGAGTAAATCGGGGCTGGCTGGCTCGTCTGCGTCGGGGCTTTTTGCCCCGAACCCCGCCCGGGGGAAATCATTTCCCCCGGACCCCCTGATCTCCGGGCGTCGCCCACAGGCGCTTCGCGCCTGTGGGCGACGCCCGGAAAGCCAGGACGGCCGGAGAACGTGATTACTCCCGTACGCGGACGCGAAGCGCGACAGAGTTTTTTGAAGAGGGGTCCAGGGGAGAAACTTTTTTGCAAAAAAGTTTCTCCCCTGGTCTTTTTGGCCCTATGCCGTGAGCACGGCCATGGCCTCGTCCACCGAGGCGTCGTCGTGGACGATGCGGTTGAGGGCCTGGAGCAGGGTGCGGGGATTTTTGTCCTGGAAGATGTTGCGCCCCACGGACAGCCCTTTGCCCCCGGCGTCCAGGGAGTCGCGGATCATGGTCAGAAACTCGCGGGTGGTTTTCGTCTTGGGGCCTCCGGCGATGACCACGGGCACGGCGCAGCCGCCGCAGACAGCCGCAAAGGAGGCCTTGTCTCCGGTGTAGGGCACCTTGACCACGTCGGCCCCCAGCTCCATGCCTACCCGGGCGCAGTGGGCCACCACCTCGGGATCGAATTCGTTTTTGATTTTTGGGCCACGGGCGTAGATCATGGCCAGCATGGGTATTCCCCAGGCGGCGGCGCTGCGGGTGATGCTCCCCAGGTCCTCGAGCATCCGCGATTCGGTCTCGTCGCCCAGGTTGATGTGTGTGGACACGGCGTCCGCGCCCAGACGGATGGCCTCCTCCACGTCGCACACCAGGGTCTTGGCGTTGGGGAAGGGCGACAGGCTGGTGCTGGCCGACAGGTGCACGATGAGCCCGATGTCCCGGCCCTTGGCCCGATGGCCGCAGGCCACCACGCCCTTGTGCATGAGCACGGCGTTGGCCCCGCCCTCCACCATGTGGGTCACGGTGTCGCGCATGTTCTCAATGCCCTGGATGGGGCCGACGCTGACGCCGTGATCCAGGGGGACGATGATGGTGCGGCCGGTGTCGCGGTTGAAGATGCGTTCGTTCCGGATGCGTTTTCCGATGAGCATGGCTGGCTCCCTTTGGGTTTTTCCACGAGCGGGGGCGGGGGCGGTCCGAAAAAAGGGCCGCCGGCTTATGAAGCCCGCGGCCCTTTCGAGGCGGTTTGTGTGGTGGTGCGACGCTAGATCGTCTTCCACCCCGCCGGGCCACGGGCGCACCTGTAACCGTAATAATAATACGAGCCCTGGCAGGGCGCATACGGCTGGGAGGCCATGGGGCGGTTCGGCGTGGGACGATGCATGGCGGAAAACTATGTCGAACCGGACAGGCCTGTCAAGGGACCTTCCTTTGAAGACCGCTACTTTGGCGTCGTGCCCAGCCCGTCCTCAATGATTTTCCGGGCCGTCTCCCGGTTGTCGGCGCCAGGGGTGACGGTATTTGGGCTATAGTCCGCGTCGGGGTTCGGGCGGATCAAAAGCCGCCCGCCGCCGCCCTCGCTGACCAGCTTTTGGGCCGTGCAGGCGTTTTTGCAGGCCGGGCATGTCGCGTTGCACAGGGCCTTGGCCCCGTCTCCGGCGTGGGTCACATGGCAGATGACCGCCCCTTTCGGGTCCAGGCAGGCATAGGCCTCGGCCCGGGCGTCGGATGTCCAAAAAAACGCCGTCAAAGCGGATAGCAGGTAAAGGACAGGCATACGTCGACTCCTTGTCGCTGTCGCCGGACGCTTACTCCCGGGCGCGGACGATGTCCGCCCCGACCCCGGCGAGCTTGACCTCCATGGATTCATAGCCCCGGTCCAGGTGGTAGACGCGCTGGACCTCGGTTGCGCCGTGGGCGGCCAGTCCCGCCAGGACCAGGGAGGCGCTGGCCCGCAGGTCCGAGGCCATGACCGGCGCGCCGATCAGCCGTTTCGCGCCATGCACGAAGGCGTTTTGGCCGGAAACCTTGATCCTGGCGCCCAGGCGGACCAGTTCCTGGACGTGCATGTAGCGGTTCTCGAAGATGTTTTCCTTGATGGAGCCAGCTCCCTTGGCCAGGCACATAAGCGCCATGATCTGGGCCTGCATGTCCGTGGGGAAACCGGGATAGGGCAGGGTGGACACGTCGGTGTTGACCAGTTCGCCGCGCCGAAAGACCCGCACGCCGGACGGGACGTCCTCAAAGCCCACGCCCATCTCCGAAAGCTTGGCTACGACGGCGTCCAGGGCGCCCAGGGGGCAGTTCTCAAGCACCAACTCGCCGTCCGTGATGGCTGCGGCCACCATGTAGGTCCCGGCCTCGATGCGGTCGGACATGACGGCGTAGCGGCCGCCGTGCAGGGTGGGCACGCCGTCGATGGTGATGACGCTTGTGCCCTGGCCGGTGATTTTGGCGCCCATGGCGATGAGAAACTCGGCCAGATCGGTGATTTCCGGCTCCCGGGCGGCGTTTTCCAGGATGGTGCGGCCTGTGGCCAGGCTTGCGGCCATGAGCAGGTTCTCCGTGCCGCCCACGGTGGGGAAGTCGAAGATGATGTGCGCGCCGGTTAAGCCCTCGCAGCGGCCCTCGATATAGCCCGCCTCCAGGGTGAAAGTCGCGCCCATTTTTTCCAGGGCCGTGAGGTGCAGATTGACCGGGCGGGCCCCGATGGCGCAGCCGCCCGGCAGGGCCACCCGGGCCTTGCCCAGGCGGGCCAGAAGCGGCCCCAGGCACAGGACCGAGGCGCGCATGGTCTTGACCAGATCGTAGGGGGCCTCGAACTGGAGGCGTGCGGCCGGTGATACCGTGACCCGGTTTTCCTCGAAGGTGGTGGGCAGCCCCAGGATATTGAGGAGCTTTAAGGTGGTGAAGATGTCGCGCAGGCGCGGCACGTTTTCGTATTCGATGGGCCCGTCCATCAGGGGGGCGGCCAGGAGGATGGGCAGGGCGGCGTTTTTCGAGCCGCTGATGCGGACCGCGCCGTGCAGGGGCTTTGCGCCCCGGATGACCAGTTTGTCCATGCTGCGGGGATGTCCTTTATGAAATCGGGATGTCGCGGCATGCGCCGCAAATGCGTCCTGATGCATATCCTGGCCCGGACCCGGGGGCAAGCGGGGCGGAAATATCCGCTCAGCCCAGGAAAAATCTTGACCTTGGAAATGTGTTTGGATACATCTCGAAATTCACGCGGTGACTGTAGCTCAGTTGGTAGAGTACCAGGTTGTGGCCCTGGGTGCCGTGGGTTCGAGCCCCATCAGTCACCCCATTTTTTCCCAGACGAAAGGCCCGGTTCACGCCGGGCCTTTCGTTTACGCGCCTGGGGGGGATTTCCTCAGCGCGCCTCCCGCCACCACGGACCGCCCGCATGCGGCGCGGCCATGTCGATGCGTTCGCCCATGCGCGGCGTCGAAAGCAGGACGCCATGCTCTCCGGCCAGGGTGCTCATGCGCTCAAGCGGCTCCTGCCAGGGATGGAAGGCCAGGTCGAAGGTGCCGTTGTGGATCGGCACGAGCCACCGGCCGCGCAGGTCGCGGTGGGCCTGTAGCGTCTCCTCCGGCTGCATGTGCACCAGCGGCCACTGCACGTTGTAGGCCCCTGACTCCAAAAGCGTGATGTCAAAGGGGCCAAAGCGTTCGCCGATGGCCGCAAAGCCCTGAAAATATCCGGAATCCGCACTAAAAAACACCCGCATCCCGTCGGCCAGGATGGCCCAGGACGTCCAAAGCGTCTTGTCGGTGTCGCCCATGCCCCGGCCGGAGAAATGCTGCGCCGGGGTGGCCACGAAGACGATGTCCGCCACCTGCGTTGACTGCCACCAATCGAGCTGTCGCACCTTGGCCGGGTCCACGCCCCAGGCGATCAACTGTTCGCCGACCCCAAGCGGCGCGAGAAAGGTCCCTGTCTTGTCAGCCAGGGCCGCGATGGCCTCACGGTCCAGGTGATCGTAGTGGTTGTGGGACAGGAGCACGCCCTCGATGGGCGGCAGATCGGCCACGGCGATGGGCGGGGCGTGAAAGCGTCTGGGGCCGGCCCACTGCACGGGCGAGGCCCGCAGGCAGAACACCGGGTCCGTCAGCCAGAACCGGCCCCCAAGTTTGAGCAGGATCGTCGAATGGCCGAGGCGGTAGAGACTGTTGTCTGGCGCATCGAGCAACTGCTGGCGCGTGAGCTCCACGACCGGTATGTCCTGGCTGGGCGTCGTGTCGCCGTTTTTTCCGAAAAAAAACGTCCACCACAGGCTCAGTTTTTTCCAGGCCCCAAACTCCTGCCGGGGCGTGTCGTTGCGGAACATGCCGTCCCGATTCTGGGGGGAATCGGGATAGGTAGGCAAGGCGACGGTGTGGGCGCAGGCGAAATACGTGGTCACAAGCAGGACTCCGGCCAGCAGCATGATGAGGATGCGTTTCATAGTGATCGTGGGGTGAGAGGTAAACCGGGCTTCTTCAGTATAAGGGACATCGTAAGGATATACAACATCGCGTCACGGCCGTATCGTGGGCCTCCCCCGGGAGTATGCGCCCGGCGCAATCGCGGGGAGACGCCGGTCGACCGGAATCGACCCGGGGCCGTCGGCTGGGAGGGGGAATTGCGTAATGCCATGCGGACGCGATTTTGATACGATATCCGGAACACGTATTTTTTGCTGGGAGGAGAGTGTATGAAAAGCGTTGTGATGGTTGTTTTGCTGGTGTTTGCCGCCGTGGGCCCGGCCTGGGCCGAGACGGGTTTTCTCAATGTCCACAAGATGATCATCGACTCCAAGGAAGGGAAGAAGGCCACGCAGCTCATCCAGGAGCAACGGCAGAAAAAGGAGAAAGAGGTCTTGGCGAAAAAGGCCGAGCTGGACACGCTCAAGGAGGCCATCGCCAAGGCCGGGTCTGAGAAAAAAGACATCACCGGCCTGATCAAGGACTATGCCGAGAAGGAGAAGGAGCTCAAACGGCAGGCCGAGGACGCCGATCTCGAACTCAAGCAGCGCGACAAGGAGCTGACCGACGAGTTGTTGAAAAAGGCCGCCCCCGTGCTGGCCAAGGTGGCCAAGGATAAAAAGCTTACGCTGGTCATCACCAACCCGGCCGTGGTCGGCTACGTGGCCCCGGAGGCGGATATCACGGAGGCCGTGGTCAAGGAGATGGACAAGTCCGCAAAATAGCCCCGTGCGGGGAGGCGCTCGCAGGCGGCGCCCGCTACGGACCAGCCCGCGTCGATCATGCAATCATGGTCGGCGCGGGCTTTTTGTCATGGGGCGCGGGCGGCCTCGGCTGTGCGCGGCGGGATGCGGGACTTGGCCCCTCGCCTGTGCGCGGCGTCGTAACGGACAGGGCGGCGCGTGGGCTGTAGGGTGAAGGTCCCGGGGAGCGGCAAAGGCGCGGTCAACTGGCTGGGCGGGCCTGCCCGGCCGGTCCGGGCAAGGCCTGGGCCGTGGGCGACTCGGGCGTCAGGTGCGGCGTGAAAAGCTCCACAGGGGCAGGCGCGGCGGGCGGGGCGAAGGTGTCCGGACCTGGGGCAGGCGTGGCCTGGGCCACGGACCGGGGCTTGCCCGCCGCCTGCATCATGGCCAGAAGCGGTTCCACCTTGGCCTTGAAGGCGGCCATTTTCCCGGCCGGAACCGGATCGGCCATGATCTTGGGATTTTCCAGGACGTTGATGGCCTGTCCGTTCTTGTACATCCTGAAGTCCAGGTGCGGGCCGGTGGCGTAGCCCGTGGACCCCACGTAGCCGATGATTTCGCCCTGGCGCACCGCCTTGCCCTTGGCCACGCCCTTGGCGACGCGGCTGAAGTGGTTGTAGCGGGTCGAATAGGTCTGGCTGTGCCGGATGGTCACGAAGTTTCCGGCCGCATGATTGTAGCCCTTCTCCTCCACCACGCCGCCGCCGATGCTCCATACCGGGGTGCCTTCCGGCGCGGCGTAGTCCACCCCCAGATGGGGCCTGCGCACATGCAGGACAGGATGCAGGCGGCTGTGGGTGAACCCCGAGGAGATGCGGCGAAAAGACAGGGGGGCGCGCAAAAAGGCCTTGCGCAGGGCCTGGCCGTTTTGGTCGAAATAACCGCCCTTGCCGGACTTCTCGGCATAGTGGAAGGCCCTGGCGGTCTTTCCCTGGTTGGTGAACTCCGCCGCCAGGATGCGCCCGTAGCCCACGAAGGTCTCACCGGCGTAGCGCTTTTCGACCACCGCCTTGAAGCTGTCCCCACGGCGCAGATCCTTGCAGAAGTCGATGTCCCAGGCGAAAATGTCGGCCAGATTCCCGGCCAATTCCGAATCCTCTCCGGCCTTTTTCACGGCCGCGAAGAGCGTGTCCTCAATGGTCCCAAAGACGGCCTCGGCCCGGTACTGCTGGGGTTCGGCCTCGATGGCGATCTGGTATTCGCCGCGTTCGGCCCGGATGACCAGTCGCTCCAGAGGGCTTATGACGTATTCAAAGGACAAAAACTCCCCGTCCTGGGTGGTGATGCGGTAGCCCTGCCCGGCCTGGATGCGCGACAGCCGGAATTCGCGGCTCTCACGGGAAAGGCGATGAATTTCAGCCGGATCGATGTATTTTCCGAGAATGCCGGCCATGGTGTCCCCCTGGCTCACGGTCCCCTCGAGGACCTGCTCAGCGGGACCGCAGGCCGCCTCAGGCTCGAACAGTCCGTCTGGCGAAACCATGGCCAGTCGGTCTTCCGAGGGGCGTGCGGCGTCTTCGAGGTCCTCCTGCATGGCCGAGATGACAAAGAAAAAGAGCCCCAGCACGCAGACCGCAAAAACGGCCACGCCAAGGCGCGGGACAGTGAAAAACCGGCGCGGATCAGCCGGTTGCGACGGGGTCGGGGAAGCAGGCCTGCGGGATATCCTCATGACGTCCTTGTCGTTTGCTGCCATTTCTTGGCGCTATCGCTACAAGAATTTTTTCCTCATGTCCAGGGGATGGGTATGATTTTTTGACTCCGGATCGAGATGGAAGCGAAAGTACCGCATCGTCATGGCGATAACTGCACGATCCAGGCAGAAAAGCGCACGCCACATGGCGCCAGAAGGTTGATGGTACTGAAACTCGCAAGACTCTTTTTGGGTGGGGAAGCAGCTCGTGGAGAAGGTTACGGCTACATGCAACAAAGAGAGATCATGCCTGGGGCAGGCGCATCTTGCATGCATAAGCATGGTGGTCGCGTCTGGCCCAACATGACAGGCGGGACATTCACCCTCAAAATGCGCCAGGCGCATCCGGGCAGGCGGGCAGGGGAATCGTCGCTTATTTGACGTTCACCCGGCCCTGATAGCGGCCAGCGGCGTCGTACACCCGATATCCGCCCCGGCCGTCGGGGGCCAGGGATTTGGTGTGCGTGCCTGTGGCGTCAAACGTGCGGTATCCGCCGCGGCCATCGGCAGCGACCCGGCCGGTGAACTTCCCCGTCGCATCGATCTGGGGGGCGCTCCCTTTTGCAGCAATAGACGCCTTGGGCGACGCCTTTTTTCCGGTTTTCGGCGTGGGCGTAGGTTGGTCGGCATCGGCTGCATGGCCCGGCGCCTGGGCGACTCCGCCGCCTTGGCCTGCCGCCTGTCCCGTAGCGCGGGGACCGGCCGCAGGGGCGGGCGTCTCCGTCCGGCGGGTGGTGTCCGGGATGGGTTCGATGCCCTTTTCCCGCATATTATCCACGAAGTTTGTGGCCGGGGCGCCGGTTCGCCGTTTGGGACCGGTTGGCGCGGCGCCTTTTTGCTGGAGTTGCCGGTACAGCGAATCCCCTTCGGCCGTCCATGCCTCGGCGACGGGCAGGGCCGTGATGAGCAGGCCGCACAAAAAATAGAGGGGAAGGGGGCGCATGCGATACGTCTAGCAAATCGCGTTCCGTTGTCGCCGGATCAGGCGGGCGTAAAACGGTCTCCGGATCGTGCAGGGCAGGTTCGGGCTTGAATCCCGGCCGCCTGGGCGGTAAGGAATTGCCGCGACATAGGAGGGCAAGGCCATGCGGTATATGTGTCTGTTATGCGGCTATACGTACGATCCCGAAAAGGGCGACCCCAAGGGGGGATTGACGCCGGGGACGGAACTGTCCACGGCCCCGAGGGAATGGGTCTGTCCGCGCTGTGGTGCGGACCAGGACAAGTTCGCCATGCGCGACGACGAGGATGACTAGCGCCGCAGGGCGCGTCAGCCCTCGCGGATGATCAGATGGGCCGTATCCAGGCGGTTGTTGAGCTGGCGCTTGTAGCGCTGGGCCTCGTGCACGGATGAGAACGAGCCGATCATCACCCGGTACCAGACGCCCCTGTCGCCCAGATCGGCCGTGACGACCCGGGCCGGAACGCCTTTTTGGCCCAGGGTTTTGGCGCGGGCGGCGGCCTCGTTTGCGGTTTGGAAGGAGCTTTCCTGCAGAGCAAGCTCGCCGTGTCCCTGGCTGGCGTCCGCCGTGGCGACGGCCATTGTGGGCGTGGCGACGGCCGATGTGGGCGCGGCGACGGTGGTGCGGGACGGCGGCGTGGGCTCGAAAACCGTCACCGTGGCAGGCTGGTAGGGTTTGGGGGTATAGGGGGCTGCCCCTGTCCATGAATGGGGCTGGGTCTCGGCGACCACGGGCCGGGGCAGGGGCGGCGCGGCAGGCACCCGCAACTGCGGTCTGGAAACGGCCACGACGGTGGCCTGGGATTCGTCGATGGCGGTCGCCAGGGGCCTTTGCGCCGGGACTGCGGGTGCGGCGGCGAAGGCCGCCCGGCTCGGGGGATCGGCCAGGGTGATGCGGGCGGAGGGCGCCTTGCTGGCGCGGGTCGCGCCTGCGGGGGCGGTCTGTTCGGCCAGGTAGGTCTTTTTGTCTGTCGGCGTGAAGCTGGCCTCCAGGATTTCCTTCGTCTCGCGGTTGCGCACCTGCGAGCTGCGGCCGCCCAGGACCACGGCGATGATCCGGGTGTCGCCGCGCTTGGCGGTGGCCACGATGTTGTAGCCGGATGCGGCCACCCAGCCGGTTTTGATGCCGTCCACGCCGTTACATTCCGTCAAAAGCCTGTTGCTGTTGTGGCGCACGCTGCCGCGATGGGCGACGGAGGTCTTGGAGTGGTGCTCCAGGGAGCGGGGAAACCGGCGCAGATAGGACGTGGCCAGCTTCATCATGTCCCGGGCCGTGGTGAACTGTCCCGGAGACGGCAGGCCGTTGGGGTTTTCGAACGTAGTGGAGGACATGCCAAGCTCGCGGGCCTTGCGGTTCATGCGGGCCACAAAGGCGTCCACGCCGCCCAGGTATTCGGCCACGGCCATGCAGGCGTCATTCCCCGAGGCCACGGCCATGCCGTCTAAGAGTTCGCGAATGGTGACCGTCTCTCCGGCCCGCAGGCGCATGCTCGATCCGCCTGTTCCGGCGGCCCGGGGGCTGATTTTCACCTGATCGCCAGGGCGCAGCCGACCAGCCTCGATGTCCTCGAAAACCAGGTACATGGTCATGATTTTGGTGATGGAGGCCGGGGGGATGCGGCGGTCGGCGTCCTGTTCGTGCAAGACGGCGCCGGTGCCGAAGTCGACGACCAGGGCCGCCTTGACGTCGAGGTCGCCCGTGGGGGGCGCCTTGGCCTTGGTCCTGGCCATGGCCTGAGACGCCGTGCCATGCACCAGGATGGCGATAAGAAAGACGACCTGTAGTATCCGACGCATGCCCTGCCCCCTTTGCGCTATTTCCTTGCGCGACTCGACGCCAATAATCCCCCATTGGATGTGAGCAGGAACCATGCCACCTCCTGCCTCTTTCCGGCGATACGACGGGTCTCGGCCTTGGGAGGAGGGGGGAAAACCGCTCTTTGCAGGGGGTGTTTTCAATCGTGCGACATCCATAAATGAGAGGGGACACGGCCATAGCGGCGTTGGTTGCGGCCGTCGCCGTTTTATAATGTTAGAAAGTGGACGGCGCCGTGAATCAAAATGATGCACGCCGCAGCCGCCGACGGGGAGGCGGGGGGACGATGATTTCGTTGGTCAGGGCCGGAGGATGGGCGCTGTCGGACGTCCGCCGAGATGTTTTTATTGACAGCCACGGCGCGGGGAAATAGGTAGCAGCCTTTCAAGGAAGGTCGGCCGACGCAGGAAATTGCGCCGGTCGTGAAGTCATTATCGCCTTGTGGAGTTTTCTTCCCGATATGATCAAACGCAAAACGTTGCATACGATCACCATGGTGCTGGCGCCGCTGTTATTTTTGGAACTGGCCTCCTATGGGATGCTGGCTGCGCTTTTTGAGGGGCCGGGCCGGGTCAGGGAAAACCGGCGCACCCTGTTGGCCGTGGACACCAGCCAGGCGGGCCTCATCTCTGCCGGACGCACCAAGCAATTCCAATACATCCTGCATCCGTATCTGGGGTTCGTGTACGACTCCACCTACAACTCCGCTATAGGTCCCTATGGATTTGTGGGGCATGACATCGTATCCGCCCGCTCGGACAACGACTTCAATGTGGTGATCGCAGGCGGCTCCGTGGCCGGAAACTTTTATGTGCTGGAATTTTCGGAACTGCGTCAACGCCTGGAGGCCATGCCTGCCCTGGCCGGTAAAAAGATCAATGTGTCCTGCATCGCCACGGCCGGTTATAAGCAGCCGCAACAGCTCTTATCCGTGACGTACCTGTTGTCGCTCGGCGCGCGCATCGACCTGCTGATTAATATCGACGGTTTCAATGAAATGGTCGTCCCGCTGACCGAGAACTACCAGCAGGGCATCTCCGTGTTTTATCCCACCATGTGGAAGGACCTGACCGACGATCTGGGAGATTCGCGGCAACGCGCCCTGATCGGGGAGTTGGGGCTTTTGGACGCCACGCGCACCACCCTGGCCGAGTGGTTCTCCTGGCCCGGACTTTCCTGGTCCATGACCGCCAATCTGACCTGGTTTCTTGTGGACAGCGCGTTGGCCGGAACGTCCAGCCGGACGCTCAACGATCTGGAGCGCGCCTCCGGTACGGTCAAGGCGTTTCAACGGGGACCGGTCGTAAAAGAGGACCGCGACACGGCCCAGGAGCGTCTGGCCGACAACTGGGCCGCCTCAAGCCGCATCCTGGCCGAGTTGGCCCGCTCCGGCGAGTTCGCCTACGTGCATGTGTTGCAGCCCAACCAGTACGTGCCGGATTCCAAGCCCATGTCGGAGGCCGAGAAACGGCTGGCCATAAGCCCCGCCCCCGGCATCGCCGAGACCACGGCCCAGGGCTACGAGCGGTTGGCCCGGCGCATCCCGGACATCGAAAAGGCGGGAGTCGCCTTTCTCGACGCCACCATGGTTTTTAAAAACGTAACCGAAGACGTCTATTTCGACACCTGCTGCCATTTCAACAAACGTGGCAGCGACATCCTTCTCGACGCCATCTTCGGCTTTCTGGCCGACTCCGCCCTTATTTCAAAAAAGCCGAAGTGATCCGGCGCCGCCGAGTGCGGCCCGTCTGTCCGTGGCGGCCGCTGGACGTATAGACCCGCCTCAGGCCGCGACGTGTCCGGCGCAAAGAGATCCCCATTTCGGCGGCGCCGGATGGTTTCACAACGAGAAAAGGGGTCAGGTCGTTTCGACCTAACCCCTAAATGTTCGTGGTGCGCCCGAGAGGATTCGAACCTCTGACCTACGGATTCGTAGTCCGGCGCTCTATCCAGCTGAGCTACGGGCGCGCGAGAAGCGGATAACTAACCCCGGGCCGCGTCAGCGTCAAGTTTTTTTTCCGGGTCCGTGACGTGGCCGTTATGTCACTCAGGGACAGGGTGTTGACCCATGGGGCCGGTTTTGGGATGATGCGTGATCGTCGGCGGTCTGTCGTACGCGCCCACCTGCACATGCTCCCTGGAGAAACGTTACCGTCATGAAAGTCCATCGCGCCGCCAGGATGGAACGCTGCATCGGATGCCACGCCTGCTCCCTTGCCTGCGCCAGACTGGTCCACAAAATGATCTCCTGGAACGCCTCCGGCATCCGCATCAAGTCCTCGGGCGGGGTGACCAGCGGCTATCAGGCCGTGCTCTGTCTGGCCTGCGATCCGCCGCCCTGCGCCGCCGCCTGTCCCACCGGGGCCATGAGCCCCCGCAAGTCCGGGGGCGGGGTGCTGCACAAACGTTCGGTGTGCATCCGTTGCGGCCAGTGCGCCGCCGCCTGTCCCGTGGGGGCCATCGCGCTCGACGCCGACAACGCCCCCTATGTGTGCATCCACTGCGGCCGCTGCATTGAATATTGTCCCCACGGCTGCCTTGAACTCTTTGACGTCGAAGAAAAGCGTCCCCTGTGCCAGGAGGCCTGCCATGTCCCCAAAGACGCCGAGTGATTACGATCCCGCCGCCGCCTTTCGGGTGCTGGTGGTGGATCTTGCGGCCAGGCGCGGCGATGTGGCCCTTATCGAGGGGCGCGACCGCGTGGTGGGCGGCAGCGGCCTGGCCGCGCTGCTCTATGAAAAATACGGCCTGCCGGACTCCCCGGCCTTTCATCCCGGCCAGCCGCTTATTTTCGCCATCGGGCCGCTGACGGGCTATTTTCCGCTCATGAGCAAGACCGTGTGCGGATTCAAGTCCCCCTACGTGGAGAACTACGCCGAGACCCACGCCGGAGGGCGCTCGGCCATGTCCCTGCGTTTCGCCGGATACGACGCCCTGGTCATCACCGGCCGGGCTGCGGCCCCGGCGGCCCTGGTGGTGGGTTCGCGCACCCTGAAGGTGCTGGACGTGCACTACCTGTGGGGGGCGGACGTCTTCACCGCAGGCAAGCTTTTGCGCAAGATCGTGCCCGGCAACTCCGGCCACCGCAGCATTTTCCGCATCGGCCCGGCAGGCGAGAACCTCCAGGCCTACGCCTGCATCAACGTGGACACCTACCGCCACTTCGGCCGCCTGGGCGCGGGCGCGGTCATGGGGGCGAAAAACCTCAAGGGCGTCGTCATCCATGGCGATTCGGACCTTCCCCTGCCCGAAAACAAGGCCTATCCCAAGCTTTTTGCCGACATCCACGCCAAGGCCACGGCCACGGACATGATGGAGAAGTACCACAACCTGGGCACGCCGGTGAACGTCCTGCCCTTAAACGAGCTCAAGTCCCTGCCCTGGCGCAATCTTCAGGCCACGGCCGACCCGGACGCGGCCAAGGTCTCGGGCGAGGAGTTCGCGGACAAGTTGCTCATGAGCAACGCCGCCTGTTCCGGGTGTCCCGTAGGCTGCATCCATGTGGGCATGCTGCGGGAGATGTTCTCGGACAAGCACCGGTTCTATATCCGGCAGGTGCCCTATGACCACGAGCCGAACTTCGCCTGCGGCTCCATGCTCGGGGTCACGGACCCCAAGGATATCCTGGCGCTTATCGACGCCGCAGACCGCCAGGGCCTGGACGTCATCTCCGCCGGGGTGGCCCTGGCCTGGGCCACAGAGGCCATGGCCAAAGGGGTCGTGACCAGGGAGATGGTCCTGACCGATCTGGCCTTCGGCGACGCTGAGGGCTACAAGACCGCGCTGTATCATCTGGGGCATAAGACCAATGATTTCTACGCCGCCCTGGGGCGCGGCGCGGGATATGCCGGGACGCAATATGGCGGCGGGGATTTCGCCTGCGTGCTTGGCCAGGAGATGGCCGGATACGCCACGGGCGAGACCTATTTCGTGTCCCAGACCATAGGCTTCCGGCATTCCCACCTGGATACCGGGGCCTATTCCTTCGACCAGAAAAATAAGGACCAGGACATCGAGGCCACCCTGAAGTTTCTGCTCGACGACGAGCGCGAGAGGGTCATGCTCAATAACCTGGTGTCCTGCCTGTTCGCGCGCGGGGTCTACAAGCCCGCGCTTATCGCCGAGGCCCTGGACTGCCTGGGCTATTCCACCCTGGCCGCAACCCTCGACGCCACATCCGAGACCGTGCGCAACCTGCGCTGGAAGCTCAAGATGCAGACCGGCTTCGATCCCATGAAAACGCGCATCCCCAAGCGGTTCGCCGAGATAACCACCTGGAAGGGGCCTGTGGATGCGCAGTATATGGAGCGGCTGCGCATAGCCTATGCCCAGCGGATCACGGAGCTGGTCACCGGCGGCCCGGCCGCGACGCCCGCAATTCCTGATGCAGCCCCTGGCGCGGCCCCAGCGGCCCCCTGATGTGGTCATGGCGACCCCCTGACGTGGTCATGGCGGCCTCCTGATGTTGTCATGGCGGATTGATCAGCGCGTCCATATCGCAATGAAAATGACGGCCGGTCGCCTTCGGGCTTCCGGCCTTTTTCATGCCCCGCCGGGCAGGCCCGCCGTGTTCTCCCATGGTGCGGCCATATGCTGCGGCCACTGTGAGAAAACCGTTTTCTTCCGGCGGCATGGCGCGTATCCTGACCGCAAACCAGATATACCCATCAAACCGGCCCCTTGCGGCCGCCAAAGGACGCCATATCCATGAAGCCGACCCAACTGCCAGCCTGGATGGCCCTGCATACCCACGCCGCAGACATGCGCGACGTCCACCTGCGCGACCTCTTCGCCGCCGATCCCGGTCGCTTCGCCGCCTTCTCCCGCACCTTAGGCGACGACATCCTGGCGGATTTCTCCAAAAACCGCATCACGGCCACCACCTTCGGCCATCTGGCCTCGCTGGCCAACCAGTCCGGCCTGGACCGCAAGATCGCGGCCATGTTCGCGGGCGAAAAGATCAACGTCACCGAGGACCGGGCCGTGCTCCATGTGGCCCTGCGCAACCGGGCCAACCGGCCGACCTATGTGGACGGCGTGGACGTCATGCCCGAGGTCAACCGGGTCTTGGCCAGGATGCGCGGTTTTTCAGAGCGGGTGCGCAGCGGCGAATGGAAGGGATTCACGGGCAGGCCCATCACCGACGCGGTCAATATCGGCATCGGCGGCTCGGACCTGGGGCCGCGCATGGTGGTCGAGGCCCTGGCCCACTACGCCTCGGACGCGCTGCGGGTGCATTTCGTGTCCAACGTGGACGGCGCCCATCTGGCCGAGACCGTGCGGCGTCTCGACCCCGAGACCACGCTGTTTCTTGTGGCCTCCAAGACCTTCACCACCCAGGAGACCATGGCCAACGCCCATTCCGCCCGGGACTGGCTTGTCAGCCGTCTGGGAAGCCCCGACGCCGTGGCCCGGCATTTCGTGGCCATCTCCACCAACCGCCAGGGCGTGACCGACTTCGGCATCGACCCGGAGAACATGTTCGAGTTCTGGGACTGGGTGGGCGGCCGCTATTCCTTATGGTCGGCCATTGGGCTGTCCATCGCGCTTTCCGTGGGCATGGACCGTTTCGAAGAGCTGTTGGACGGCGCCTTCGAGGTGGACGAGCATTTCCGCACCACCCCCTTCGTGGACAACATTCCGGCCATCCTGGGGCTTATCGGCGTCTGGAACGGCGAGTTCCTCGGGATAAATTCCCACGCCGTGTTGCCCTATGACCAGTATCTGGCCCGGTTCCCGGCCTTTTTGCAGCAGGGCGACATGGAGTCCAACGGCAAGCGGGTGACCCTTGACGGACAGTGGGTGGACTACGAGACCGGCCCCGTCATCTGGGGCGAGCCCGGCACCAACGGCCAGCACGCCTTTTATCAGCTCATCCACCAGGGCACGCGGCTGATTTCCGGCGATTTCCTGGTGGCCGCCACGCCGCTCGCCCCCCTGGGCGATCACCATTTGCTCCTGGCCGCCAACTGCTTCGCCCAGACCGAGGCGCTGATGCGCGGCAAGACCGAGGACGAGGCCCGGGCGGAGCTGGCCGCCAGCGGGCTTTCCGGTGACCGGCTGACGCTTCTGGCCCGGTCCAAGACCTTCCCCGGCAACCGGCCCACCACCACCATCCTGTACCGGAAGCTGACGCCGACGACCCTGGGCCGCCTCATCGCCCTCTACGAACACAAGATTTTCGTCCAGGGGGCCGTGTGGGACATCAACTCCTTTGACCAGATGGGCGTGGAGCTGGGCAAGAAGCTGGCCGGGGTCATCGAAAAGGAGCTGCGCGGGGCCGCAGCCTCGGCGGCGCATGACGTCTCGACCATGGGACTTCTGGCGGCGTATCGGACGATGCGGTAGGCGGGGAGAGGGTTGGGCGTTGGGGCGCCCTTTGGAGTCCCGCATAAGGGGACGGCGGCAGGGGGGAGGTATTGGAGAACCCTCCGGGGGCCAAAGGGCTTGCGCCCTTTGGAATCCCGCGTAAGGGGACGGCGGCCTTAGATGGCCCCCAGGATGTAGATGCCGCCGCACCCGGCCGACAGAGAGCATCCACAGATTTTAAACGAGCAAGACACTTTTCCCGTCCGGGGATTCCAAAGGGGGCAGGCGCCCCCTTTGGCCGCCGGAGGCCTCCTCATGGCCAGATGTCGCCGCTTACGCGCATTTGGCCAGTTCAGCCACCATGCCCACGGGCGCGGCGAAGCGCCAATACATGGGCGGAATCTCCACGTGCATGTCCGCCTTAAGCTCGTCGATGGAGAAGAGCAGGTACAGCGATTCGCTGGGCGGCGCGATAAAGAGATTTCCGGCCATGGCCTTTTTGATGATCGGGACGGGCAGCCCGAATTCCCGGGACAGGGTCAGTATCCCGGCGCCGATGAGGCGTACGGCCTCGGCGTTGAACGCCACATCGAAAAGTCCCACCCGCGTGGCCTTGCGGCCGTTAAGATACACCGCGATCCCGTTGTCGCGATCCGTGACCTTGGACACGTTGCACACGCACAGATTTTCGTTTTTCAGCATGATGCCCTCCTGTGGCACGCCGCTCGTGGGGCAGCCATTTTGGGACCGGGCTGGGCCCGGTCAGTGTGTACAGGAGGGCCAGTTGAGGAATGCTGATGCGGATCGCATGGCACCTTTTATTGATAATAAGAATCAATGTCAAGGGCGAGCGGGGATTTTTTTAGGGATGAGGGAGGGGGGACTGTGACAATTCGTACAATCATGTATCCAAATTTGGAGTGTCTAAATTTATATACCAAGAAGACTTGATAAATTCTTAAACCGAAAAGACCCAAGCTTATCTTCTCCAAGTCTCTTAAGTGTGTCAGTTGCGTTGATATAAAACTCATTAAAAGATGTTGAGTCTTTAAATCTATTCCGCCAACACATGAAGTTAACCAATGCTTCTAAGAATCCATTGTTGTATAGGATTCTATTTTCTAAAATATTATTTGGGATAGAATTTAGAAAAGCTTCATCTTCTTGATTCCACCCTGTGCCATCAAGTAGCCGCTTAAGCAATGATTTGATATCTGTTGATTGTAATAATTTGCTCTCTATCAAGGATATCTTTTCTTGAAAAATACTATTGAGAGAATCATCTTTGTCAAGAATTGCTTTTAAAATCATATTTGAACTAGTATTACATAGGTCATAAAAATTATGTATTTTGTTTATGCATCTATCAACATATGAATTAAATGCAAATTCCTTTAATTTTTGAAATGTTGCTTGGTCTTTTGAGATGTCAATGAGGGATGTTAATATATCATGAAAATCATCTAATGGAAAAATCTCGATAAGTTCACACTTGTGTTCTTCTAATATATTTCTCATATCAGAAACATATTTATCGTCGCTATATGTTAAATCGTAAATATATTTGTGGTATAGCGCATGTACATCTTCTTTGATTTGAAATTTTGAAAATGTGTTATTGGCTGTATTATTCAATTTCAATAGATTTTCATGTGCTAAGTTAAGTGTGTCAAGAAAATTCCACAATAGCATGTCTAACTCTGAAAATAGTGAGACTTTATGCTTAATCCTGCGGTCAAGTATCGTTAGCTTTTCGTCTTCGTCCAGGCTATTTGCATTGCTCCCACTTATTTTTCTTGATAACTTAAAAAGTCCATCTTTTCCATATTCAAAATAAATAACAATTAGAAGTGAAATGCGGAAACCTAATTCTGTACAGAAGCTGTTTGAGAATCCATCATGTAAATGTTTGTCGAGAAGCTCTGTCCAGCGTGCAATTCTTTTTATAGTCCTTAAGTTGTTGATTTGTGCAAAAGAAACAGCATTTAAAATTCCACTCGTATATTTGTCTTTAGTGTTGTTTAGGATGGAACGAATAACTTCTATTTGGTTTGGACAATATTTTATTTCAAAATCGATCATTTTTTCTTTGTATTCTTTGTATATGTCTCCATCATCGCTGTGAAGGACTTTATTTTCATCCATTATAAGAATAACTTTGCAGCCATATCTTTCCGAGAGGGTTGAAGCATATCCTATTACTTCGACAGTTCCCAAGGAGTCGCTTTTTCTTTCAAAATCATCAATGCAAACATAACAATTTTTTAACTCTTTTGACTTTAATAATGATAGTAAAAGATTGATTGAGTTCCCAGTTATCCCAAGATTAAAATTATGTTCGCTGCCAGTTATAATTTTAATTTCACTCTTGATATTGTTTACTATTTTATTTATCTTGCCAATATATCTATTTCTTTTGAAAATCTGTATTAAGGCTTCAGATTGAACGTCACTTATGCTGTTCTTACCAAAAAGAGAAACATAGGCAACAGGACTTCCCGTGAGTTTATTATCAGAATATGTGTTCCAAAAAAAAGTTTTTCCGACACCCCAGTCGCCATTGATGAGAACCACGCAACCGTTTTCTTGCGATAGTGCTGATTCTAATTTGTTTTCATATTCTAAGTTGTTCACGATAATACCCTCCATCCTTTTGAAGATGTAGAGTTATACGTAAGCGTTGTCGACCTTGTCATGTAGGGCGCTCCGATACATTTGGCCCCGGCTCGGCTGGCGGCAGCCAACAGGGTCATATGCGGGGATTCCCAAGTGAGATGTCCCCTTGAGCCGCCGGTGGCATTCCTAACTGCCCATCTGTACGCCACATCGGCCGCGCGTCGCAGGCTTTCCCTACATTCCCCCCGCATACGCGAAGCCCCACATCGGCTCAATCCAGGCCAGGGCCGCCGCCAGGGCCACGGCCAGGGCGCAGGGCAGCGCGCCACGCCAGGGATGGGCGAAGGCGGGCCGCCAGGCCTCGGGCCGGTCCAGGTTGCGGGCGGCCACGGCCATGGTCCGCTCATGGGCGGTCAGGCTCACGGCGCGAAGCAGCGCCGTGGCGAAAAGGCCCGGGGCGCGGGAGAAGGGCAGGTCCGGGCAGCGCAGGCGCATGCTGCGGCGGATGGCGGCCCCGGCGGTCCAGGCCAGGGGCAGGTTGTGCACCAAAAGGGCCAGGGCCAGGGCCGTCTTCCAGGCCGCCGGGCCGAGCACGGGCCGAAGCGCGAAGGACAGGGCCGCGCCCATCTGCCGGGGCGAGGTGGTGGCGGCCAGAATCAGCCCAAGAAAGATCAGGGCGACGAGTCTGGCCCCGAACAGGGCGCTTTCGGGCAGGGCCACGGCAAGCGGCGCGCCGCCCCAGACGTCGAACAGGGTCTTGGCCGCCGCCCACAGGACGACGAAGACGGCGTTGCCGCGCAGTGCGGCCATGCCCAAACGCGAGGACGGCAGCGCGGCCATGGCCGCACACGTCATGGCCAGGGTCAGGACCACGGTCCCGACAGGGCCAAGCCGCCACAGCACAGGCCCCAGGCACAGGGCCGTCGCCAGTTTGACCCGGGGGTCCATGCTCTCCAGGGCATGGGCGAGGCGGCGGCCTGCCGGATCTGCGCCGACGGGCGCGGCAGGCTGCGGCCCGGCGACGTCGGGAGACGGCGGCATGGTCATATCTTCCCGCCACGCGTCCCGCAGTCGCATCCGTCGCCGCAGGGATCGGTATTTTTCATAAAAAGGGGCCTAAGCAGGAAAAAGGCCAGAACCAGGGCGCTGGCATACGACGCAAGGCCCGGGGCCGATTCGCCCGCCGTGGCCAGATAGGCGGCGGTCGATACGCCCACGGCGGGGAAAAAGGCGTCCAGGCACAGTCCGGCGGCCAGGGAGCAGACCGCGATGGCCCCCAGGTAGCAGGCCGCGCCGCGTTTCCCGAGTAGTTTGACGGCCACGGACAGGGTGGCGGCATTGGTGGCCGGACCGGCCAGCAAAAAGACCAGGGCCGCGCCCGGGGACAGGCCTTTTGCGAGCAGGGCGGCGGCGATGGGCGTGGAGGCCGTGGCGCAGACGTACAGGGGCACGGCCACGGCCAATACCGCCAGCATGGGCAGGATGCCGGACCCAAGGCGCGTCTCGATGAAGTCCGGCGGCACAAGGGTGGTGATCACGCCGGACAGCAGAACGCCCAGCAGGAACCAGCCGCCGATATCCGGCAAGAGGTCGCAAAAGGCGTAGCGCAGTCCGGCCGCAAGCCGGGCCGGATGGGGCGCCGGGCCTGCCGGGCATGGCGGACGGCTGACGCAGGAGCAGCCCGGGTCGCAGGCCCCGGCCTCGTCCAGGGGGAATCCGGCGGCGAAATCCGCAGGTCCGTGCAGGGCGAGACCGGAACGCGGGGCATGCGTTGGAGCGGCCTCCCGCCTGTCGCGGTCCAGGGCGTTGACGATAAGTCCCGCCAGCGTGGCCGTAAAGACGGCGGCCAGGGGGCGGATGACGGCCATGGCCGGTCCCAGCAGGGCGTAGGTCACGGCCACGGAGTCCACGCCCGTCTCCGGGGTGGAGACGAGAAAGGCGGCGGTGGCCCCTTTGCCCGCGCCCCGGCGGCGAATCTCGGCTGCGGCCGGAATCACCCCGCAACTGCAAAGCGGCAGCGGCGCGCCCAGAAGCGAGGCCCACAGGACGCTCATCGCATTGCGGCCGCCAAGCCGGGACACGATAAACCCCTCGGGCACGTAGGCCCGCAGCGCCCCGGCCACGAACATGCCGAAGAGCATGTATGGGGCTGACGCGACGAAGACATCGAGCGACGCCTCAAACATGTCCACGACAATGCCAATGATATCCTGCATGCGGCTCCTGGTCAGCCCCGCAGGGCCGTCTCTTTGGACGGACCATACCGCGCCGGGTGGCTTCGGCCAATCCGAAATAAAGCATAGCAATAACAGTGACATCACGGAACGTCAGCGGCGTCAAAAAAGGGGCCGCCATGCCCGGGAAGGGACGGCGGCCCGAAAAAGGGACAGGGGAGGCAGGCGGTTCAGGCCAGGGCCTTGGGCCGGGCGGCGCCGCCCTGGAACATGATTTCGGCCCGGTACGTCTCGTCGTTGACCCTGGTGACGGTGATCTTCACCCGTTCCTTGAAGAATTCGGCCGCGCCGTTAAGGATGCCCTCGAAATAGTGCGGATAGCCGCGCTTGGAGTGGTAGGTCATGATGAGCGTGTCGCCCTTGTCCTCATAGGTGAAGCGGGGCGGGTGGATGCCCGGAAATTCCTTGGTCAGCCGGGCGTGGGTGTCGTTCATGGTCAGATAGAAGTCCTTGAGGGTCTTGGCCTTGAAATAGCGGCGGTACATGCGGTGGAACTGGGGCACGGTGAATCGGCCCAACTTCAGGAAGATGTCGCGCGGGCTTTGGCCGCTTACGTTTGAGATCAGGTCGGCCATCTGGGCCAGGACCTGATCGGGATAGCTGTCCGTGGGCAAAAACGTGGGTTTGCCCATCTCCTCCTGCATGCGTTCATACACCTTGTGGTCGAAATTCTGGCGGATGAACTCCTGCATGAGCTTGGGCAGGATGCCCTTCATGTCGCCCTTGGAGGCGCGCAGCTTGCTCATGTCGGCGGTCTCGCCGGAGAAGGCCAGGGACAGGGTCAAAAGCTCCTGGGACAGGGCGGCCAGTTCGCGGGTGGCCTGGGCGGTCTGGGTGGCGCCCTCCTCGGCCTCGGCGGCCACGACGGCGATCTCCTCGATGCTGTGGTTGATCTCCTCAGCGGCGGAAGATTGCTCTTCGGCGGCCGTGGCGATCTGGGCCACCTGCCCGGACATGTCCAGGATGCTGTTGATGATCTGCTCCAGGGAGACCCCGGCCTTGTCCGTGGCCTCGGCGCCCACGGCGACCTGGCGCTCGGTGTCGCGCATGGAGGACACGGCCTGGCGCGAGCCTTCCTGGATGCGGCCGATGGACTGCTCCACCTCCTTGGTGGCGGTCATGGTCTTTTCGGCTAGCTTTCTGACCTCGTCGGCCACCACGGCGAAGCCGCGACCGGCCTCGCCCGCCCGGGCGGCCTCGATGGCGGCGTTTAAGGCCAGAAGGTTCGTCTGGTCCGCGATGTCGTTGATGACCCCGATGATGCGGCCGATCTCGGCGGCCTGGGAGTCCAGGTCGGTCAGGACCTGGCCGAGGCGGCCGGCGGACCGGGTCACCTCGGTGATGCCGGTCACGGCCTCGCGCACCCGGCCGGAGCCTTCTCCGGCGGCGCTATTGGCATGGTTTGCGGCCTCGGCGGTCTTGGAGGCGTTTTGGGCCACCTCAAGGACTGTGGCCGTCATCTCCTCCATGGCCGTGGCCACGGTGTCGGCCTGGGCTTTTTGCTGCTGCGCCCCCCGGGCCTGCTCGTCGGCCGAGGCGGACAACTCTTCCGAGGCCGAGGCCACGCGCTGGGCCAGTTCGTTGATCTGGCGGCCCAGGGTCAGCATCTCCGCGTGGGTGTCGTCGATTTTATGTCGCTGCTCGTTGGCCAGGGTCATGTCCGCCAGGGACAGCACGGCGCCGAGCACCTCGCCTTTGGAATTGCGGATGCAATCGACATAGAAAAAGATGTCCAGGCTGCGGCCATCCCACAAGGTCAGGCGTTTTTCCTCAGACACCTTGCCCTTGGTGCGCAGCACGTCCTCGGTGATCGAGCCGCTGTCCTTGCCGTAGAAGGCCCGGCTGATGGTCTGGCCCAGGATGTCCTTGGCCGTTTTTTTCAGCAGGGCGGCCATGGAGTCGCTGACGTGGGTCACGACCCCCTTGTCGTCGCACATGAGAAAAGGGGTTCCCACGGCCTGGACCGCGCCCCGGTAGAACTCGCGGCGGTGCATGTTGAAGGCCACCACCTCGGAGACCTGCGCCGCCAGGGGGCCAAATTGCTCCCAGGACAGCACCTCGTCGAAGAGAAATTCCCGTTTTTTTTCGTTGACCCTGGCCAGGCCTTCGAAAAGCGCCCGGTCGGAACCGGCCGCCGCCAGGAACAACCAGACGGCGCAGGCCGCGCCGACGGTCAGACAACCGACGGATACCCACAGATTGGCGGTGAAAAAGGAGACGCCAATGAGGACGCAAAGCACTGCTCCCGCAATGCCCGCTTTCACGGACAGGGAGAAAGCAGGTGGAGATTGGGCCATGGTCGTCTCCTCGTGGGTATCATATTTTCAGGCATGAAAACGATAGCCCATTTTTTCGCGGCCCACAACACCAGCGATGTGCGATCAGTGATTCGGAACAGTCTCCACCGGGCATTTTCCGGGGAAGAAAATGTCGCCGCGCAGGGCCTGTCCCAGGGCCGTGAGAGAGACGGGGACATCGCCGTAGGTGGCCACGATGCAGGGGGCGTCGGGAAAAAGGGCCGCGTCGTATGGGGCGCCTGAGGCCACAATCACCGTCTTGCCGGGACGTTCGCCCAAAAGTCGGCGGGCCAGCTCCGCCTGTCCCGGACGGGTGGCCGCCCCGGAGACGAGCATGACCACGACCCGGGCGGTTTCGGCCCGGGCCAGGATCGTCGCTGTTTCATCCGAAGCGGGGTCGGCGGATACGGGCAGCACCTCGGCCCCGGGCCACCCGGCCAGGGCGGCCTCGGCCGGGCCGTCCACATCGGGGGCGCCGCGCCGGGGGCGCACCACCAGCATGTCCCTGGCGTTATGAAGCGGCAGCATGCGGCCCGTATCCCGCAACAGGGTCATGCTGCGCCGGGCGATTTTTTCCGCCTCCCGGACGTGGTCGGCGGTGGCCAGCCGGGCCGCCAGCCGGGCCGGATCGGTTTCCGGGGCGGGGATGGCCGTGGCGGCGAGAACGCCCATCCGTTTTTTTTCCGTCAGGATGCGGCGCACGGCATCGTCCAGACGGGCCAGGGGGATTTCTCCGGAGCGCACGGCGGCCACGATGCGCCCAAAGGCCTGTCGTTGTTGTTCCGGGGTGTGGCCCTTGTCCGCGCCGAAAAGCAGCACGTCGGCCCCGGCGGCCAGGGCCTTGGCTGCAGCCTCCACCGTTCCCACGGTCCCGGCCAGGGCGCCCATGCCCAGGGAATCGGTGAAGATGAGTCCGTCAAACCCCATCTTTTCCCGTAAAAGTCCGACGAGCACCTTGTGGGAGAGGGTGGACGGCAGGTTTGCCGGGTCTACCACGGGCAACTCCACATGGGCGGTCATGATGGCCCGGGTTCCGGCCCTGATCGCCGCCGTAAACGGAGGCAGGTCCGTTTTGGCGAAGGACGCGGCGTCGTGGGTGACCACCGGCAGCCCCAGGTGGGAATCCACGGCGGTGTCGCCGTGGCCGGGGAAGTGCTTGGGGGTGCACAGCATCTTTTCGCCACGGTAGCCGCGCACGGCGGCGGCGGTGAAGGCCGCCACCCGGGACGGGTCCTGGCCGAAGGAGCGGATGCCGATGATGGGATTGTGCGGATTGACGTTGACGTCGGCCACGGGGGCGAAATTGACGTTTACGCCCAGGGCTGAAAGCTCCCGGGCCATGATCCGGGCCATTTTTTCGGCGTTTCCCGGATCGCCGGTGGCGGCTACGGCCATGTTCGAGGGAAAAAGCGTCACGCCGCGCCGCAGCCGGGCCACGGGGCCGCCTTCCTGGTCCACGGACACGAAAAGCCCGACGCCCCGGGGCGTCTTCGCCGCCTCGTTCTGGATCGCCCCTGACAGGGCGGCCACCTGGGCCGGATTTTCCACGTTTCCCGAGACGCTGTAATAAATCACGCCGCCGATGTGATAGTCGGCGATCATCTCCCGCAATTCGCCGGAAACCGTCGGTCCTTCAAAATACACGGTAAAAAGCTGGCCGACTTTTTCCTCCAGGCTCATGGCCGCGCACAGGGCGTCGACATCGCCGCCGCGTCCGGCCGCGCCCGGCCCGGCCCAGCACAGGAGACAAAAAAAGGCGGCCAGGGCCGCCCCTATGCCGCGCATATGGGTAAAGGGATGCCTCCGGCGGCCAAAGGGCTTGGCCCTTTGGAATCCCTTTTCAGGTATCTTGCTCATGCATTCCACCTTTCCTTCCCGTACCCCTCCTCCCCGTCCTCACGGCGCGAAGCGCCGCGGGGACGGGGGGATGGGGGGTCCGGGGGGACGATTGTCCCCCCGGGCGGGGTTCGGGGCGGCAGCCCCGATGGCGAGCGGGGCGGCAGCCTCGATGGCGAGCGGGGCTGCCGCCTCGATGGCGAGCGGGGCTGCCGCCCCGACTATCTCTTAGAACTCCAGTCCGTACGAACCGGCGAAGGTTTCGATGCGTTTGCGCGAGGCGTCGATGCGGGCGCGCAGATCTTTTTTGTACTGGGCGATGTCCACCGTGGCGCGGGCGACGCCGGAGTCCATGGCGGCCTGGGCCACGGCCGGGGCTTCCCATTCGAGCATGCGGTGGTCGAGGGCCTTGGGGATGACGTAGTCAATGCCGAACGACAGGGATTTGACGCCATAGGCATCGAGGATGTCGGAGGGGATGGGCTCTTTGGCCAGGGCGGCCAGGGCCTTGGCGGCGGCCATTTTCATGGTCTCGTTGATTTTGGAGGCCCGCACGTCCAGGGCGCCCCGGAAGATGAAGGGAAAGCCGGAGACGTTATTAACCTGGTTGGGGAAATCCGAGCGGCCGGTGCCCATGATGCAGTCGGGGCGGGCCTCCTTGGCGTCGTTGTAGGGGATCTCGGGATCGGGGTTGGCCATGGCGAAGAGGATGGGGTTTTTGCCCATGGACTTGACCATGTCCTTGTTGACCAGGCCCTTGGCGGACAGGCCGAGGAAGGCGTCGGCGCCCTTGAAGGCCTCGGCCATGCCGCCGATGTCTTTTTTCTGGGCGAAGTAGCGTTTGGACTCGTGCAGGTCGGCGCGTCCGGCGTGGATCAGGCCCTTGGAGTCGTACATGAAGATGTTTTCCCGGGCGACGCCCAGGGTTTCGTAGAACTTGCAGCAGGCGATGGCGGCGGCCCCGGCGCCGGAGACCACGATTTTGATGTCTTCGATGCGTTTCCCGGAAATTTCCATGGCGTTTAGGATGCCCGCGCCGGAGATGATGGCCGTGCCGTGCTGGTCGTCGTGGAAGACGGGGATGTCCATCTCCTCGATGAGGCGCTGCTCGATGTAAAAGCACTCCGGGGCCTTGATGTCTTCGAGGTTGATGCCGCCGAAGGTGGGTTCGAGCATCTTGACGAATTCGATGATCTTGTCGGGGTCGGGCTGGTTGATGCTCAGGTCGTAGACGTCCACGTCGGCGAAGATCTTAAACAGCACGCCCTTGCCTTCCATGACCGGCTTGCCGGCCTTGGGGCCGATGTTGCCCAGGCCAAGGACGGCGGTGCCGTTGGAGACCACGGCCACGAGGTTGCCCTTGTTGGTGTAGTCGTAGACCTTGGCCGGATCGGCGTGGATGGCCCGGCAGGACTCGGCCACGCCCGGGGTGTAGGCCATGGACAGGTGTTTCTGGGTGCGGCAGGGCTTGGTGGGCACGACCTCAACCTTCCCCTTGGGGAAGCTGGAATGGTAGGACAGGGCTTCTTCCTTGGTGAAAAGCGACATGCGTTCCTCCGATGGCGTGTTTTGTAGTGTGGCGTGTCGCGCCGAGATGGCGGGTCACGCCTGCGTGGCAGGCGAACCGTTCCCGCGTTTGATCGCGTACATATCCGCGTCGGCCCGCCGGATGAGGGCGTCGAGGCTTTCGCCGGATTCGAGGCGGGCCAGTCCCACCGAGGCTGAGACGCGAAGGGGCGTCTCCAGGCCGGTGAGTCCGGCCACATCGATATCGACCACGGCCCGGCCGATGCGCGCCGCCAGTTCGGCGGCCTCGGTCAGGTCGGTATCCGGCAGGATGGCCACGAACTCGTCGCCGCCCAGGCGGGCGAAGAGGTCATAGCGGCGCATGGACTCCCGAATGCGCGAGGCCACGGCCACGAGTACGCGATCTCCGGCGGCATGGCCGAGTGTGTCGTTTATCGCCTTGAACTTGTCCAGGTCGATGAAAAGCGCGCACACCGGGAAGCCTTTGCGGCAGGAAAACTCAAGCATCCGTGGGGCGTGGCGGGTTAGGTACGCCCGGTTGGGCGCCCCGGTCAACTCATCGATGACCTTTTCCCGGTCGAGTTTTTCGTGGTCGCGGACATTTATCAGGTCCGAGGCCAGTATCTCGCAGAAGTGCTCCAGAAAATCCGTGGCCTTGTCCGGGGTATAGCGGCCGGGATCGGGATCGAAAAAGGCCACCGCACCCACCAACTGGTCGCGGCGAAACTTGTCCTTGAGGCCGCACACGAAGCAGGAGCCGCTTAAGAGGGCGTCGGTGGCGGCCGTGTCCCGGGGCAGGAAGAAGTCTGGAAGGGGGATGCGCCGGGTCAGTCCCAGAAAGGGGCGGGGGGGGACCTCGGGGCATAGGCGTGCGGTCTCCCGGACGAGGAGTTCCCGGGGGACGGGGGCGATGGCCTCAGGCAGAAAGTCCGCGAAGTCCTCGGCGCACAGGATGAGTCCGATCTCGGCCACCCCCAGGGTTTCCTTGAGCCGGGGCAAAAGCTCGGGGAGGCGGGCGAGGGAGTGCATGCTGCGGGAATGTTTGATGGCCTGCCGGAACTTGCGGAAGCTGGCGGCGTCGCGGCGGTTGTGCTCGAGGAGCTTTCGCCTGGTGTCGGCAAGTTTTTCCACCCGGGCGCGCAACAGGGCGGCCTCGTCCGTCAGGAGACGGCGGTCATGGGCGTATTCGGCGGCGACGGCGGCGCGCAGGGCGTCAATCTCGCGGCGCACGGCTTCATGGTGCTTGGCAGGGGCCAGCCGCAGGATCTCGGCCAGGGAGGCGCCGGGGGGAGTGCGGCCGTTATGCATGGGCGAACCCCCTGCTGCGGGCGTCCCTCCCGGGGCCGGATGGGCGGCCGGGAAGCTGGGCTTGGGGAAAGTGGGGGCGTCTTTTTTTCACGGTGGCGACGACCGGGGATGCGGCGGCATCGGGTGCACGTCAGCCGATGTCGTCATGGTTGCCTATCGGTTAGCATATTTGAAAATAAGGAACAACCAGGCAGTGTTTGCTGCACAAGTGTGCGGCATGTGCAGGCCTTGATGCACGTCTTGTGCACATGAGCCGGGCCGGAAAAGGGTTCGGGCACGGTTCCTGCTTTCGCTTGGGGCATCATGAATATTTTGGTCATCAACCTGACGCGGTTTGGGGATCTGCTGCAAAGCCAGCCTGTGTTCACGGAGCTTGCGGCGGACGGGAACCGGACGGCCCTGGTGGCCCTGGAGAATTTCACGGCTGCGGCAGGGCTTTTACGGCATGTGGACCATGTGTTCGCCCTGCCCGGGGCAGGGCTTTTGCGGGCTGTGGGCGAGGACTGGCGCGAGGCCCTGGTCCGATTCCGGGAGTTTGCGGCCGGGATCAGGGAGCAGTTCGCCCCGCACCGGGTCATCAACCTGACGCCGTCTGTGGCCGCCCGGGTCCTGGCCCGGCATCTGGCGCAGGGCGAGGTGTCGGGATTCGGGCTGGACGACGAGGGCTTTGGCCGCAACAGCTCGGCCTGGGCCTCTTTTCTGGAGATATCATCGGCCAATCGGGGGGTGAGCCCCTTTAATATCGTGGATCTTTTTCGGCATGCGGTCGGACTCGGGCGCCGCCCGGCGGTCTCGGACCTGGGCGCGATGGCGGACGGGGACAGGGAGGCGGCCGGACATCGGCTGCAAAGGGCCGCCCCGGAGGGAACGCGCGGCTTTGTGGGGTTCCAGCTTGGGGCCAGCCAGGACGCCAGACGGTGGCCGGTGGAATATTTTGCCCGTTTGGGCGAGGCCGTATGGGAGGATCGCCGCCTGACGCCGGTTCTTCTGGGATCAAAAGGGGAAAAGGAGCTGGCCCAGCGATATCTTGCCGCCTGCCGCGCCCCGGCCGTGAATCTGTGCGGCGAGACCAGCCTGACGGAACTGGCCGCCGTGACGAGTTGCCTGAAGGCGCTATGCACCAACGACACCGGCACCATGCATCTGGCGGCCGGACTCGGCACGCCGGTCATGGCCTTTTTTCTGGCCACGGCCCAGCCCTTCGACACCGGCCCCTACCGGGCCGGGAGCGCAAGCCTCGAGCCGGACATGGCCTGTCATCCCTGCTCCTTTGGCGCAAACTGCCCCTTTGATCGGGCCTGCCGCCGGTCCATCCGGCCCGAAACGGCCCGGGAGGCGCTTTTTTCGTTTCTGGACGCCGGGGTCTTTCGGGTCAGGGACCATGCCGGGTCCCGGGTCTGGGAGTCCTTTGTCGATGCCCACGGGTTCATGGACCTGCGTTCCCTGTCCGGGCATGGCCGGGATGACCGCACGGCCTGGCTGACCCTCTTGCGGGACGTGTTTCGTCAATTCCTTGACGAGGAGACGGTATCCGTCCAGGGACCGACACTGGCGTTAAGCCCCCAGGCCGTCCGGGATATCCGCGCGGTTTGTGGCGACAGCGCCGGACTTCTGCGCCTTTTGGCCGGACAGGCCCAGGTTCTGGCCAGCCTGCGGCAGCCCGGGATCAAGGACAAATTCATGGCTACCTGGAGACGGCTGCACGCCATGTGGAACGCCAATCCGCGTTTTCAGGCCATGGGGTATTTGTGGATGCACCTGAGCCAGGCCCCCGGGGTGGATGTCACGGCCCTTGGCCGCCTTATCGAGCGCTTCGCCGCCCTGGTCGCGGCCATGGAGGGCCGGGTGGGTGCGGGAGAGGGCGATGCTGGCACGGGAATTGAATAATAGGGTCGAAAGACGGGCCGAAGGGAAAAATCGGCCGACAACACACAGGCACACGGAGGGCGAACCATGATCATGGTCGATGGCCGGGAAACCGGAATAGTCATTGCGAATTTCGAGAATCTCGAAGAGCTGTTGCTAAAGGTCGTGGAGGATGAATGCCTTGATGGCCGTGTGGTGACCGACGTCTTCGTGAACAAGGAGGCCTTTTCGGAGATCTATCCGCATCAGGCCGAGGATATCGAGGCCTCTGAGATCAAAAGCGTGGAGATCATGACCGTTCCCGCTGCCGAGATGGCCACGAGCATCGTCACGGAGCTTTTCAAGGTCATCCGGCTCATGGACCTTGGGGCGAAAAAGGTGGCGGAACTGTTCCGCCAGGCCGACGACGCCGAGGGCCTGGAGGTCTACCGCGACCTGCTCGACGTGATCCAGGACTTCATGAGCATGGTGGCGCTTTTGCGCGAGAAGTTCGGCACCAAGGATCATCCCGCCTTCGTGGCCGCTGCGGACGAGATTTCGAGTCTTTTCTCGGAAATGCTGGAGGTCGTGGAGAACGAAGACTGGGTTCTTTTGTCCGACCTTCTGGAATACGAATTCATCCCCGCCGTCTCTCGCTGGCAGCAGGTTCTCACCGACTTAAGCGATGACATCCGGGAGATGAACAAGGGCTAAGACCATGTCAAACAGCATGACCTTCATCGATATGGCCCTCGAAGTGGGCGAACGCGAACTGGCCAGTCTGCTTGCCGGGGATATTGAAGAGGCCGAACGGCTGGCGTTTGATCGCGGCAAGCTTATGGAAGAGGCGTGGCAGATGCGTGAAGCGAGCAAGGTCAATCAGATTCGCGACAAGCTCTTGCGCCTGCAAAGCCTTCAGGGGCAGTTGACCAACGAGGCCAAGCGGCTCCATGATACCTTGCGGCAGGATTTGAAAAAAGCCAAAAAGGAAAACGAGCGGCTTTCGGGATACCGGTCAAGCGTCGTGGCCACGCCCATCGCCAGCCGTTTCGTGGACAAGTTGAGCTGACCGCCTCCTGCCTGTGCGTCCCTCCGACTTTTTTGGGCCGATTCCTTCCGGGATCGGCCTTTTGTTTTGTCCGCCGCCCGCCCCCCGGATTCTTGACGCCTGGTTGCACAACTCAATAAATATCGTGTAATTATAAAGTGTTAGAACATGGCAGGATAATTGCTTGGGAGTGGTAAGGCCGTCGCCGCACTGGCGGCAAGACGGCAGGACCATGCCCAAGGAGGAAGCCATGCTTTCATTTTTTGGCGGCGCCGAGAAGAAGACCAAGCGCACCGACGAGATCAAGCAGGGAAAACGGCTGCAAAACGCCAGGGAACTTTTCTATACGGGGAAATTTCCGGTTGTGACCACGCCCATCATCAAGGGCCGCAAGATCCGCCGGGTTCTCGGGCTGGTGAGCGGCCGGGGCTTCGATTCCGAATGCGCCTTCTACGGCCTGACGGCCAGCGCCATCGACATCGGGGCCGACGCCATCATCGGCTATCAGGAGAACGTGGCCTTCCACCCCGACGGGTCGCGGTATTTTTCCTGCTACGGCACGGCCGTGGTTTTGGAGAAGAATCCGCCCACCAAGGCGGTCATGCAGTAGACGGAAGGGCCGCTAATCCCGGCGGCCGCCGTCGCGGGGCTTAAACCTGTCGCACAGGCCGGAAGACGCATGGCGTCGCCGACCGGGGAGGCAAGCATGTCCCTGAAGGAAAAAGGCATCACCACGGCCGTGGCCCTGGTGGCGGTCCTGGTCGCGACCGGGCCGCCCGCCGCCGCAGGCGAGTATCAGCAAGGCTCGTCCTACGTGGAGGACCGCGGCGGGGTGTACGACACCTCGGGCGCCGAGGCCAGACGCGTCAGCTCCCAGGGCGGCGCGGCCGGGGTCTACGTGGCCAACGGGCTGGCCCTGGAGGCCGAGGGGCTGGGCTATTCCACGGATTCCCAGGCGGCCAACACCCCCGACGGCAAGGCCGTGGGCCTAAGCGAAGAGGCGGACGCCGTGGGGGCCAATGTCGGGGCCAAGTGGCATGTCGTGCACGGCAAACAGGGCTCCGTGCATCTGGGGGCCGGAACGGGTCTTTTATCCGATGGGGAAAAGGCCTTGGGCAGCCGCACGCTCAGCCAGACCAACAATGCCGACGTGGGCCTGACCCTGAACATGAGCGAGTCCGTGAGTCTCAAGGCCCAGACCCGCTATCAGCAAATCGGCGGCCTGGGCGGAAAGGGCGCCACCGAGGCCATGGGCGGCAACCTGGGGATAAAAATCAGTTTCTAGCGTCGCGCCTGGAAGGGCATGCGGCACAAGGGGCTTCACGCGCCCTTGCGGCGACGCCAGGTCGGGACGGGCCGATCTCGCCGCATGCCTGCCTCGGCCCGTCCGTGTCGCAGCGACGTCTTACTTCCGGTCATTCGGACCGCACCGGTCCGAGGGGCTGACGCCTCAGCCACGGATGCCCAGACGAGGCAGGATGAATCGGTTCAGGGCGTACCAGGCGGCGACGATCAACACGATGGTCACAATGGTCTTCACACGGTCTCCTTTGTCCCGAAGCGGACAGGGGAAGCGATCTGTTTGCGATATTTCCGAAGCATCTATCATAATCATCAACGCCATGACGGCAAGCCCCGGCGGCGAAGCCGGAAAGGGGCCATTGCGCCGCAGGGCCGGTCGGGATATCCGTTTTCGCCAGACGGGAACGGGTGTCCGACCATATCCAGGGCGGGGCGTTCCCGGGATATGGGGAGACGGGGCATGACGGGATACCGGCGGAGTATTCGGCTTTTGGCCTGGATGGCGGTCTTTGCGGCGGTCTGTTTCAGGCCTGCGGCCAGCGTGGCGGGCGAGGCCGCGCCGCGTGTCTCCTGGCGGGTGGCGGCCGAGCATCCCCATGACCCGGAGGCCTTCACCCAGGGACTTTTATGGCGCGAAGGAAGCCTCTACGAAAGTACCGGCCTCTATGGCCGTTCCAGTCTGCGCCGGGTGGACCCGGCCACGGGACGGGCGCTCGCCCGTCGCGATCTGCCCGCCGACTATTTCGGCGAGGGGATTGCGGCGCATGACGGGCGGCTTTTTTTGCTCACGTGGCGGGAAAACGTCGTCTTCGTCTTTGATGCCGCCACCCTCGACGCCCTGGGACAGAAACATCTGCCCACCGAGGGCTGGGGCATCTGCCAGGAGGGGGCGTCGTTTGTCGTCAGCGACGGAACGTCGGTGCTGCGGCGCTACGACGCCGAGACCTTCACCCCCCGGGAGCGCATCCGGGTCACGGACGGCGGCGCGCCTGTGGATTGGCTCAACGAACTGGAATGCGTGGACGGCCGCATCCTGGCCAACGTCTGGGGGACGGACCGGGTGGCGGTCATCGATCCCGCTAACGGCCATGTCCTGGCCTGGATCGACCTTTCCGGCCTGCGGGGATTTTTGCCGCGTCTGCCCCAGGAAGCCGTGACCAACGGCCTGGCGTATGATCCGGCTACGGGACGGTTATGGGTCACGGGAAAGCTGTGGCCGAAAATATTCGAACTGGCCGTGGATCGGCTGCCCCCGGTGGGCGGAAAGGAGACCCCATGAAGGCCCGCTGCAAGGTCTGCCGCTATTGGCAGGGACCCATCACCGCCGACGAGCGGTACTGTCCGCCGGAGGACGTGTTGGCCCATGAATGGGGCTTTTGCCGCCGATACGCCCCCATGCCCGCTGTGGAGACGGTGGAGAACGCCCGGGGCAAGTCGTTCGTGACGGTCTGGCCCGAGACCCGGGCCACGGACATGTGCGGGGATTTCAAAATGATGGTTCTGGCCCGGGAGGAGGGCTAAGGCCGCAATCCGGGAGATTTCCGGAAAACGGCGGGACATTGAGGGAATGCCTGCCCCCATGTCGGCGCAAGCGGTATCGGCCCTATCCCTTGCCTGCCTGCCGGTTTTTGGGGCGTCCCGGTCCGGGGCGCGTGGCGGAAAAGACGTTTTTACGGGCCGCAAGATACATAGCCGCGCCGATAAGGATCATGGGCAGGCTCAGGAGCTGGCCCATGGTCACCCAGCCGAAAAGCAGATAGCCGAGCTGCACGTCCGGCGCCCGCACCAGCTCCACCGTAAACCGGAACAGTCCATAGAACCCCAAAAACAGCCCGGTGACGGTCCCGGTGGGCCGGGGCCGGGAGGAATACAGCCACAGGATGGCGAAAAGCGCCAGGCCTTCGAGCCCTGCCTCGTACAGTTGGGACGGGTGGCGCGGCACGCCTCCGGCCGACGGGTCCGGGAAGACCATGCCCCAGGGCGCGTCCGTGGCCTTGCCCCACAGCTCGGCGTTGATGAAGTTGCCGATGCGCCCGGCGAAAAGCCCCAGCGGGGCCAGGGGCACGGTGAAATCCGTCACGGCAAGAAAGGTCCGTCTGGTTTTGACGCCGAAATACCAGGCCACCGCGCACATCCCCAGCGCCCCGCCGTGAAAGGACATGCCCCCCTGCCAGACCTTGAAGAGCAAAAGGGGATCCCGGGCCAGCCCCATGAAATCGTAGAACAGCACGTAGCCCACCCGGCCGCCGACAACCACCCCGAGCACGCAGTAGGTGATGAGATCGTCCACCTGGGCCTTGGTCCAGCCTGAACCCGGCCTGCCCGCCCGGTGTCGGCCCAACAGCCAGGCCGCGCTGAACCCCAGAAGGTACATGAGCCCGTACCAGCGTACGGACAGGGGGCCTATCTGCAGGGCCACGGGGTCGATGGCGGGAAAGACGATCACGTTTTGGGCGTCCTTTGTTTCATGCCTGGGCCATGTGCTTTGTCTCGATCTCCCGCAGAAAGGACATGGCCTTTTCCGAGTCGGGATTAAACTCCAGGGCTTTTTTCAGATAGTCCCGGGCCAGCTCGTTTTTTCCCGCCTTGCGGTAGATGGCGGCGATGTTCAGGCAGACAGGCTCCCCGGCCTTGTAGATGTCGGGGCTTAACGACAAGCCCTTGGTCAGGAAATTGTAGGCGTCTAAGAGCTGGCGGCCTTCCATGTGGGCCATGGCGATGTTGTAGTAGAGGTTGCCGTCGGTAGGCGAGATCTTGAGCGCCTGGCGATACTCCTTGATGGCGTCCTCCCAGCGGCCCTGCTTGCGCAGGGTGATGCCCAGGCGGTTGAAGGTCTCGATGTCGCTTTTGTCCAAAAAGCCCTTTTTGGCCTCAAGGGTGCGGCGCAGGTAGCGCTCGGACAGCTCAGGGGCCACGTCCAGGCATATCTGGGCGATCTCCCGGGACACCCGGCTCAAGGATTCCATGGCCTCCCGGGTGGCGACCTTTATGGCCTCGTCAAAGACGACCTTGGCCTTTTTCGTGTCGCCCATGCGGATGTAGCCGTTGCCGATGTCGATCTTGCGGTCCACGTTGAGCGGGCTCAATTTGTCCAGCCGCTCCAGGAGCCGTATCTCCTCGGCGGTATTCCCGGTTTCCCGGTGCAGGGCGGCGATTTTTTTCAAGGGCTCCAGGAAGAGTTTGGCGCTTTTTTCGGCCTGCTTGTAGCTTTCCAGGGCCAACGCGGTGTTCCCCAGACCTTTGTGGGCGTCGCCCTGGAGGATCAGCCCGGCCGGGCTCTGGGGTTTGAGGCTTAGGACCTCGCGGGCCTTTTCCTCGGCGTCCGCATAGTGGCCGATGGCCAAAAGCTTTTTCCCCTCGTCGATGAGTTCGCCGATCTGGCCCCTGGGCTTGACGGTGAAGGCGATTTTTTCGATCAGGGTGTCCGGGGCGATGGGCTTGGTGATGATGTTGTCCGCCCCCACCTCGTGCAAAAGGATCAGCTTCTCCCGTTCCATCTCCGTGGTCAAAACCACGAAAAGTACGTCCGGCTGGTCCTGCTTGACGTATTTGATGATGTCCGTGGTCGGTTTCCCGGCCAGCTCCCGCTCGATGAAAACCAGAAGCCGATGCCCCCGAGTGCGGTACATCTTGAGGACCTGTTGCAGTTCCTGGAGGGTGAAGGCGTTTATGACGCAGTCGTCCTTGATGGTCAGGTGGCGTGTCAGGGTGCCGCGCAGGTTTTTATTAAACAGCATGTCGGCGCTTGCGGCCACGAGAAGTCCACGATGGCTGACAATGAATTGTCGCACGTCGTCATCGTAAGGCTTGGGCTTCATGGTCTGTGCTCTTGGAAAGTCATTTGGGGTGTGGCCGAAAAGCCCTGCCGGGAAGACACGGGGATGGCGGTCACCCGGCGAATCGTTTGAATTCGTCGTCGTCGATGGAGAATTCATGTTCCGGGCCGGGGAAGGTTCCGTCCCGGACCTCGGCCGCGTAGCGGGCCAGGGCCTCCCGGGAGGCGTCGCCCAGCCGGGCGTAGGTCTTGACGAACCGGGGCGTGAAGCGGTCGTACAGCCCCAGGACGTCATGGTAGACCAGAACCTGCCCGTCGCAGCCGCGCCCGGCGCCGATGCCGATGGTGGGCACGGGCACCTCCCGGGTCACCACCTCCGCCACCCGGGCCGGAATGGCCTCCAGGACCACGGCGAAGCAGCCGGCCTCGGCCACGATGCGGGCGTCCTCCAGGAGATGTTTGGCCCCCTCGGCGGTCTTGGACTGGACCTTGTAGCCCCCGAGCCGGGCCACCTGCTGCGGCCGAAGCCCAACATGGCCCATGACCGGAATGCCCGCTTCCACCATGGCCCGGATGCGCGGGGCCGTCTCCCGGCCGCCTTCGATCTTCACGGCCTGGGCTCGTCCTTCCTTCAGGAACCGTCCGGCGTTTTTCACGGCCTCGGCCGTGGAGATTTGGTAGGACAGAAAGGGCATGTCGCCGATCACCAGGGCGCGTTTGGCCCCCCGGGCCACGGCCTTGGTATGGTGCAGCATCTCGTCCATGGTCACGGACAGGGTGTCCTCGTGCCCCAGGACCACCATGGCCAGGGAATCGCCCACCAAGACCACGTCCATTCCGGCCTGGTCGGCCAGGGTGGCCGAGGCGTAGTCGTAGGCGGTCATCACCGCGATTTTGCAGCGTCCCTTGGCGGCAAGAATATCCGGCGCCGTGACGCGTTTGTCCGGCGCTGCGACGTGTGCATCAGGCATGGCGCACCTCCTCCCTGGGCGTCGCATGGCGTGGGGACGGGGAGGCCCCCCAAGGCCCGCCATGAGGCGACGCAGGCGCACGGGAGACTGCCTACCTGATTTTGGGGCGTTTGTCTCGCCCGGCGATCCCGGGTCTCCCGGCGGGCGGCCGCCCTTGCCTTGGCCCCGGGATTTGCCTACATGACCCGGCCATGCGATACCTTTCCGAAAACCGCCTCTTGCGTATCCGGCAGGTTCTGGCCGCCCGGCAGAAGGATCTGGCCCTGGTCCTGGACAACATCCATGACCCGCACAACGTCTCGGCCATCCTGCGCAGTTGCGACGCCTTCGGCGTGCCCCGGGTGCACCTGCACTACACCACGACGGCCTTCCCCCACCTGGGCAAAAAATCCTCGGCCTCGGCCAGAAAATGGGTGGAGTGCGTGCGCCACGCGGACGCGGCCTCCCTGGCCGTACGCCTGGACGCCGAGGGCCTGCGCCTGGCGTCCACGGGGTTCTCGCCCCGGGCCGTGCCGGTGTGCGACTTCGACTTCACCAGGCCCACGGCCATCGTCTTCGGCAACGAGCACAGCGGGGTATCCCCCGAGCTGGCCCGCTACGTCAGCGGCGAGATATACATCCCCATGCGCGGCATGGTGCAGAGCCTAAACGTCTCCGTGGCCGCCGCGATCATCCTGCATGAGGCCCAGCGCCAGCGGGCCCTGGCGGGCATGTACGACCGGGCGTCCTACAGTCAGGAGGAGCTTACGGCTCTTGAGGCGATGTGGCGGGAGAAGTAGCCCCGGCCCGCGTCCTGCCTGCAAAGGCCATGGCCGCACCGGCCAGCCCCGCCGCGGCGAAGGCCGCAAACAGCACGCGCATGGCCGTGAGATACTGCCCGATGACCTCCGGTCCCAGGGGATGGTCGCCGACGTAGCGGGCCAGGACCACCGTGATCACGGCCATGCAGGCGGTCATGCCCGTGGTGCGCGCCTGCCCGGACAGGGCCGAGGCGATGCCGTAGCGCGTGGGCGGTACGGCGGACATGACCGCCACCATGCTCGGCGTGGAAAATACGCCAATGCCAAGCCCCACCACCACCAGCACCCCGACCACCGCCATCAGGCCGCTTTGGTCTGACAGCAAGGCCGCCAGGGCCACCCCTACAACCGTGACCGTGGCCCCGATCCCGGACAGGACATGCACCGGCGTCTTGCCGATCAGGCGGCCGCACAGGGGCGAGACGACGCTTTGGATGATCGGCTGGACGGCCAGGACCAGCCCGGCCTGGGCCGGGGTCATGCCCCGTCCGTATTGCAGGTAGAGGCTCAAAAGGAACGACACCCCGAAGGCCGCGCTGGACACGATGCACATGGCGGCCAGCCCCAGGGCGAAGGGGGCGTTGGAGGAGAACAGGTCCAGATGCAAAAGGGGCGACGCGCTTTTACGCTCGATGAGAATAAACGCCGCACACAGCGCGGCCCCGCCCCCCAGGCTCCACCAGCCCAGGCTCGTTCCCGGATGGGCGCTGCCCACGACCAAAAGCCCGATGCCCGCCGCGCTGGCCAGCGCCCCCCACCAGTCGAACCTCGCCCCCGGGGCAGGGGCGAGCTTCCAGGACAGGTTGCGCAGGCACACGACAAGCGCCGCCAGACACGGGGCCATGCCGATATAAAAAACGAACCGCCAGTTAAGGGCCGAGGCGATGAAACCGCCCAGGACCGGTCCGGCCGAGATGCCCAGGTAGATGCCCGCCACGCTGACGCCAAGCGCCCGGCCGCGCTCCTCCGGGGGGAAGGCGTCATAGAGCAGGGCCAGTCCCGTGGCCAGGGTCATGGCCCCGCCAAAGGCCTGCACCCCGCGAATGGCCAGAAACGCCTCCATGCCCGGGGCCAGGGTCAGGGCCAGGGCGCTGGCGGCGAAGATGGCCAGCCCGATCAAAAAGACCCCGCCCCGGCCGCAGATGTCCCCGGCCCGGCCAAAGGGCAGAAGCAGCATGGCGTTGACGCACAAAAACACCGACTCCACCAGGCTCAGCTGGATGGCCGTGGCCGAAAACTCCCGGCCGATGGCCGGCAGGCACACGCCCACGGCCGAGATCATAAACGGCACAGCGAACTGGGTGGAGACCACCGCGAAAAGCACGGCCCACTTGCGGGAACGCTCACGCGTCATGGCGTATTCCCGCGCAGGGCGTTTTCCAGGTTGGCGGCCATGGCCGTGAGGATGTCCAGGGCCGTTTCGCGGCGGGCCGCGTCGAAGCCGTGAAACAGGGCCTGATTGTGCGCCTTGAGCACGGTGAAAAGATCCTCGGCTAGAGCCAGGGTCTTTGGGGTGGGAAAAACGAGCTTCTGACGGCGGTCCCGCTCGTCTTCCCGCCGGGTGACGTAACCCTGGTCTTCGAGTTCAAAGAGCGTCCGGGCTGCGGCGGCCGGGTCCACTTTCAGGCTCTTGCACAGGGCGTCCTGGGGTTGTCCTGGGTGGTCGAGCACCTCGAGCAGCACCCCGATCCAGCCGCGCTTGATGCCCGTTATGCGCATGCGCGGGGCCAAAAACGCCGAGGACAGGCGGTGCAGCACGGCCAGATGGTGGCCGGGGGCCTTGTGGCGGCAGGCGGACAGGTCGATGTTCATGGGACTCCATTTGATTGATTTGTCAACTATTGATGGAATCAATAATCAGGCCGGATGGGGCTGTCAAGGGATGTGGGGATGGATGGGGCGCCCTGGCGATTGTTTGTCGCGGCGTAGGGCTTTTTCTCGCCTCAGGGCACTTTTTCGTCCATATTCCCCACAAAAGGGGGAACTATGGACGATAGCCTGAAAGACCTCATGGAGGCGGTTCGCGACAACCTCGCACAAGCGGGGTGGACAGCAGAAATTCAGGACAAACGGATCGTCGCGTCGCAAACCGTGATTGCCTGCAAATGGATGCTTGGCAAACGAACGGTAAAACAGGACGCGGAGTTTCTGTTCGATGAGGGCGCCAGGACCGTACAGTTCAAGGAGACGGCGACGGAATCCGCCATAGGCATCCCGCCGCTGTCTTTCAGCGTGTCAAAGTACGGCCAATCCGGAACGGACTATACAGAGACCCGCGTTGAGAAGGGGATTGGCGGCGGGGGACGGATGGACTACGGACGTGTCGCTGAAACCGTCATGGCGCTTTGCACGCAAAAGGGATTCCGATTGGAGCGAACCAAAGGACGCATCAAAAATCCCCTACGTTGAAGGCGTCGCGCGGTCTGCGCAGACGTAACGCCGACGGCCCGGGGCCTGCCGTACGTCTTCTGCCGTCGGCCGACCCGGTCAGGGCTAGGGAAATATCTTTCCGGGATTAAGGACCATGTTCGGGTCGAAGAGCTTTTTGACGCCGCGCTGCAAAACAAGGCTCGTGGCCGACAGCTCCATGGGCGCGAAGCGCTTCTTGGCCAGCCCCAGGCCGTGTTCGCCGGAGATGGTGCCGCCCAGGTTCAAGACCGCGTGCAGCACCCGTTCGACCAGTTTGTCCATGCGCTCCCGGGTGTCCGGCTCAAGCGTCTCGGCGATCATGTTCAGGTGGATGTTGCCGTCCCCGGCATGGCCGAAGGCGTAGACCGACAACCCGAACTCCCGTTCATACACCCCAACGGAGGCGATGAGTTCCGGAATATAGGCCAGGGGCACAGCCACATCCTCGGAGACGTACAGGGCGGCGGCCTCGTGGATGCGGGTGGATATCCGCCGCCGCACGTCCCACATGCGTTCCCGGGCGGCCTCGTCCTCGGCGGGAAGCACCTCCATGGCCGACATCTTGCGGCAGGCGTCCGTCACGCAGGCCATGTCCGCCGCCGCCGAGGCCTCGTCCCCGTCGGTCTCGACCAGAAGCAGCGACGTCAGGCCGCCGCGCGGGGCGAAGGGCAACAGTTCGGCCACAAGATGGAGGCATTTGTGGTCCATAAGCTCCACGCAGGACGGAGTGACCCCCGAGGTCATGACCGCGCCCACGGCGGCCACGGCCTTGGCCGGGTCCGGGAAAAGCGCCAGGGCCGTGCGCACGGCCCGGGGGTGGGGGATGAGCTTTAAAATCAACTTGGTGATGATCCCAAGCGTCCCCTCGCTGCCCACCAGAAGCCGCGTCAGGTCGTAGCCCACCACGCCCTTGCGGGTGGCCACCCCGGTGCGCACGAGCTCTCCGGTAGGCAAAACTGTCTCAAGCCCCAGGATGTAATCCCTGGTCACGCCGTATTTCACGCAGGCCGGGCCTCCGGCGTTGGTGGCGGCGTTGCCGCCGATGGTGCTTTGGTCCATGCTGGCCGGGTCCGGCGGATAGAACAGGCCTTTTTTCCGGGCCGCTTCCCGGATGTGGCCGGTAATGGCCCCGGGCTCCACCACGGCCAGCATGTTCACCGGGTCCACGTCCAGAATGCGGCTTCTCCCGCCCAGGCACACCACCACGCCGCCATGCTCGGCCAGGGCGCCGCCGGCAAGCCCGGTCCCGGCGCCGCGCGGGATGACGGGAAAGCCGTGCAGGTTGGCCAAATAGATCAGATCCTGGATGTCCTCCACATTTCGCGTGGACAAAACGGCCTCGGGCCGCCTGGAGAGGCCGGAGGCGTCCTCGGAGACGGCGCGCAGGTCCGCGTCCAGCATGGAGAAGGAGGCGCCGAAACGTTTGGACAGTTCGGCGGCCAGGGCCGCGTCGATGGGGGCGTAGGGCGATGGGGCGTGTCCGGAATCGTTTTGCATCAGGAGTTTTTGACCTCAAATCCCGGGATGGCCAGGCGATGTTCCGCGAAACGCAGAACCCACCCGGCCAGGGTGACCAGGACGAGATAGTACAGGCCCACGATGACGTAGACCTCGGTGTTTTGGAAGGTGGCCTTGGCGATGCCCCGGCCCACGCCGGTCAGCTCGTTGACGGTGATGATGGAGGCCAGGGACGAATACTTGATGAGGTAGATGATCTCGTTGCCGCAGCCGGGCAGGGCCCGGCGGAAGGCCTGGGGCAGGACGATGAAAAGAATGCTGTTGACGGGGGTGATGCCCAGGGCCTGGGCGGCCAGGAGCTGGCCGCGCTTGATGGAGAGAAGCCCGCCCCGGATGTATTCGGACTGGTAGGCCCCGCTGCACAGGGCGAATCCGATGACGGCGGCCTGCATCGGGGTCAGGACCAGGCTCACGCCGCCGATGTGCACGTAGGGCAGGGCGAAGTACCAGAAATAGAGCTGCACCACCAGGGGCGTGCCCCGGAAAAGGGCCACGTACCAATTGGTGACCCGGCGCAGCCACACCCCGCCGTAGACCCGGATCGTCCCGGCCAGGATGCCGATGACCACGCCCAAAAGGGCGGCGGGCACGATGATCCCGACACTGGCCCACAGTCCGACATTCAGGCCCGGGACGACCCGCTCGAAGGCGAAGGTCAGGGCCTCGTTCATCCGCCCAGCTCCCCGGTCAACTCCGAAAGTTTGGCGCAAAAGGCCATGGTGCGCGAACAGGAGCCCCGGGCCAGCAGTTCGGCGGGGGAGCCGCGCTCGATGATGCGCCCCTTCTCCATGAACAGGAATTCATCCGCCAGGGAGGAGGAGAAGCCGATCTGGTGGGTGGCCATGATCATGGTCATGCCTGCGTCGGCCAGATCGCGGATGACCGCCAGAACCTCGCCGATGAGTTCCGGGTCCAGGGCGCTGGTGGGTTCGTCAAGAAGCATGACCTCCGGGTCCATGGCCAACGCCCGGGCCACGGACACGCGCTGCTTCTGTCCGCCGGAAAGCTGGGCCGGATAGAGTCCGGATTTGTCGGCAAGCCCGACCCGGGCCAGTTCTTCCATGGCCCGGTTGGTGGCGGCGCGCTTGTCCATCTTTTTGACCTTGATCAGGGCCACGCGCACGTTCTCCATGGCCGTCAGATGGTCGAAGAGGTTGAAATCCTGGAAGATCATGCCCACGCGTTGGCGCAGCCACAGCAGGTCTTTCCTGCTTTTGCCGTTTATTTTCCGGTCTTCGATGTAAACCGTCCCCTCGTCCGGGGGCAAAAGGAAATTGATGCACTGTAAAAGCGTGGACTTGCCCGCGCCCGAGGGACCGATGAGCACCTTGAGGCGGCCCTTTTTGACGGTGAGCGACACCCCGTCGAGGATGCGCTGCCCTCCCAGGTGCTTGACCACGTTTTCGACGCGCAACACGACGGTATCGTTATGCATCACAAGGATCCCTGGTGCGAATAGCCTTCCATGCGCACCTTGGCCTCAAGGGTCTTGAGGGCCTTTAGGCCCGCCCAGGTCAGGACGAAAAAGATCAGTCCGGCCAGGATGGACAGGGGCAGGGGCTGGTGGGTGGTGGCGGCCACGGACCGGGTCCGGGACATGACTTCCAGGACGCCGATGACGAAGGCCAGGGCCGAGTCTTTCAAAAGGATGGAATATTCGTTGGACCAGCCCGGGATGGACAGGCGCAGGGCCTGGGGCAGGATGATGTTCATGATGGCCGTGCGGTCGGTCATGCCCAGGGCCCTGGCGGCCTTGAGCTGGCCCTCGGGCAGGCTCTGGATGGCCCCCCGGAAAATCTGCGACTGGTAGGCGGCGCTGGTCAGGCCCAGGACCACCACGGCGGCGGTAAAGGCGCTGTCCAGGTGCAGGAAGGCCAGGGCCTCAAAGCTGCTTAGGTAGGCCAGGATGCCGAAATAAAAGAGATAGAGCTGCACCAGGATGGGCACGCCGCGAAAAAGCCAGACATAGAGGGAGGCAAGCCGCCGCACGGGGCGCGCCCCATAGACCTGGCCCACGGCCAGGGGGACGCCGAGGACAAGTCCCACGGCCATGGCCCCGATAATCAGGCCAAGCGTCCACCAGACGCCGCCCAGGATGTAGGGCAGGGCGTCCCAGGAGGCGGTTAGGGCCGAGAGCATGCCGTCCATGTGTCTTCCGTGCCGCGCCGCCGACAGGGCGGTCATTTCGGATGTTGGGGGTGGAACAGGCGACGGCCCCGAAGGCCCCGGGATGCTTGGACCGGGACCGTTCGGGGCCGGACGCGGGGCGGTTGGCCGCCCGGCGCGCTAGATGTCGTACTTCTTCTTGAGTTCCAGCCAGTAGGGGTCCTTCATGAGCATTTCCAGACCCTTGTTGACGGTGTCCAGGAACTCCTGGTCTTCCTTGCGGATGGCGTAGCCGTACTTCTCGGACGGAACGTCGAAGGTCCCGGCCACCTTGTAGGGCTGGCTCTTCATGAGTTCCTTGGCGATGGAGGAATCCATGCCGGAGCCGTCGATGCGGCCGATTTTCACGTCCTCCATGGACAGGTCCGTGGAGTCGTAAAGGGCCAGCTCGAACTTGTAGCCTTCCTTCTTCGCCAACTCCTCAAGCAGCTTGTTGGTCACGGTGCCGCGCTGCACGCCGATCTTTTTGCCGGACTTGAGCAGGGAGTCGAAGGTGGCGGCGTTGTCGCCCTTGACCACCAGGACCTGGGTGACTTCGTAGTAGGGGATGCTGAAGTTGACGATCTTGGCCCGCTCGGCGGTGGCGCTCATGCCCGAGGCGATGATGTCGATTTTTTTGGCGGTCAAAGCCGGGATGATGCCGTCCCAGTCCATGGGCTGGTGCTTGACCGTAAAGCCCATCTTCTTGGCGATCCAGTCCAGGGACTCCACATCGAACCCGGAGGGCTTGCCGTCCTTGTCCACGAAGCCGAAGGGCGGAAAGCCGAAGTCGATGCCGTTGATGTAGGTTTTTTGCTCGGCCAAAGCCGCGCCAGAGAAGGCGAAGGCCAGGGCCACGGCCAGAAGTGTGGCGATGCGCAGCAGTTTGTTCATGATGTCTTCCTTTTCCCTGGGGTTACGTCGATGCAGATGAAAGCCTTGGCCGATATCGAACCCCCCGGGCGGTTGCCCCCCGGGGCCACAGGCGTGTGACCGCCTAACGTCACGAAACCGTTACGCCGCATAGCAGAGATGCGGCTGGCGGGCAAGGGAATACGGCCGGGACGGCGCGACGCCCGCCAAGGCTGTCCGTGGCGGCGAGGGCTTGCACCAAGGCCAGGCGTCTGGTTGATCATCTTGACGGACTGTAAAGAATCCTGACACCCGAGGGTGGCAAAAGAACCGTCACCTGCCCATCCGTCACAAAAAAGTCACACGTTTTCATGGCGTTGGAAATCAGGCCCGAGGCGAGCGCCGTGGCACGCAAGTTGCCTTTCCCCTAGCGGCATTTCCCTGGAGGAAGAGCGCATGGCCCAGTTTGCCCGCACCATTCTCGTCACCGAGCGAAACGGAAACATCCGTGAGCTCTTGCGTCGGGAACTGCATCGGGCTGGATATCGTGTGCTGACAGCCGCCGATGCCCCGGCGGCGCTAGACATCCTGCGGGAGAACGCCGCCGTTGATCTGGTCATCCTCGACGAGGATCTGCCGGGCGCGACAGGCGAGGGCGGCCTTGAAGCCTTTTTCGGAAATACGGGTGGACCGCCCGTGATCCTGCATGCCTTCTCCCAGGGGGCGTGTGCGTGGCTGGAGGAAGCCCGGGTGGCGGCCGTGGTGGAGAAAGGGGGGGGCCTGGAACTCCTCTCGGCGGCCGTGACGAGAATACTTGCGGCGTGAACCACAACGCAGCCGGTCGAGTCACACTTCAAAACGGAGGAAGAGGAAATGGGTTTGGGCAGAAACGTCTTTGAGTTCCTAAAATCCGCGTCGATTGCGCACGCGAAATGGGACATGGAAGTCTCCATGTCCATTTTGCGTAACCGGAAAAAAATGCTGTTTCTCATCGCCCTGGCCTTGCCGATCATGGCGGTGTCCTTTGTGGAAGCCGGGGATTTCCTGGGCGGCAAGACGGCATACGCGCCAGCGTTTTACACCACGACCATCTTTCTGGTCTCCATCGCCGTGGGCATGGCTGCAGGGCTTATCACCGGATGTATCGGCGCGGGCGGCGGCTTCATCATCACCCCGGCGCTCATGGCCGCAGGCGTCAAGGGCATCCTGGCCGTCGGCACCGATCTGTTCCACATCTTCGCCAAGGCCATCATGGGCACGGTGGTGCACAAAAAGCTCGGCAACATCTCGGTGAAACTGGCCATCGCCTTTTTGGTCGGCTCCGGCGGCGGCACATTCATCGGCGGCGCCATCAACAAGGGCCTCTACAACAAAGACCCGCTTCTGTCCGAGCTTTTCATCAGCGTCATCTACTCCGTGCTGCTCGGCTTCCTCGGCTTCTACGCCCTTTTTGACTTCATTAAATCCAGCCGTGGCCCCCAGGCCCAAGGCGGCGGCCATGACGCCCACGGCGGCCCCAGCGGCACCACGGGTCTGGCCGTGAAGCTTCAGAACATGAAGATTCCCCCCATGATCACCTTCGACGAGGACTTCGTCCCCGGCGGCAAGCAGATCTCCGGCTGGATCGTGGCCGCAGGCGGCGTGGTGGTCGGCATCCTGGCCGCCATCATGGGCGTGGGCGGCGGCTTCGTCACCTTCCCCATGTTCGTGTACATCTTCGGCGTGTCCTCCATGACCACCGTGGGTACGGACATTCTCCAGATCATCTTCACCGCCGGCCTTGGGGCCATCGCCCAGTACGCCATATACGGCTTCGTGTTCTACACCCTGGCCATGGGCATGCTGCTTGGGTCGCTCCTGGGCATCCAGATCGGCGCTTTGACCACCAAGGTGGTCAAGGGCATCCACATCCGGGGCTTCTACGCCATGTCCATCATCGCCGGTTTCATCAACCGGATGGCCGTGCTCCCGAAAAAGCTCGTGGAACTTGAATACATCGACATGTCCAAGTCCATGGTCAACAACATCGAGCTCGTGGGCAACATCGTCTTCTGGATCGTGGTGGCCATCTTCGGCATCTGGGTCATCGGCAAGTTCCTCACCAACATCTCAACGCTCAAACAGGAGGCCTAGGTCATGGTGGCCAATAAAAAAGCCCTTTCCATAGGCATGATCCTGCTCGTCTCCTTTGCGGGCGTGTTTTTCCTGATCATGATGCCCATTTTCGGCAACGGCATGACCGGGTTGGACTATTCCGACGACCTGTTCAACAAACTCTCCAAGGGTTCGTCCTACTTCATCCCGGACGTCAAGAGCCAGATCAAGGCATTTGACGGCAAACAGGCCAAGGTGGCCGTGAAGTTCAAGTCCGAGGACGAGGCCAAGCAGTCCCTGGCGGTCATGACCAAGGCCGGCTTCACCGCCGCCCCGGCCGGGGACACCCTGACTGTGGACGTGGACCTGGGCAAGATACTGGCCAAGGTGGTGGATGACGCCGACGTCATGTACCACGACGACGGGGCCAAGGTCGGGTCGTTCTACGGCCTGGACAAGGACGCCGAGGGCAAGCTGGCCATGAAGGCCTGGTGGACGCTTCTGGCGGGCATGATCAAGCCCCTGCAGAAGGACAAGCAGATTCCCATGGCCAACGCGGTCAACCTGGTCAACCAGAAGGCCATCGAACCGGCCTACAACTTCTACGGCATCAAGGCCGAGTCCATCCTGGACAAGATCCCGGTGGCCTCGGGACTGCTCATCTTCTACGTGGTCTACACCATGTGGTACGGCTTCGCCATTTTCGAGATATTCAACGGCATCGGGCTGTCCATGAGCAAATCCAAGGTGAAAAAGGAAGTCTAGTCCGCCTGGGCGTACAGGCGGCCGCGCGGCCGGTTCCGAAAGGGACCGGCCGTTTTTTTTCGGCTTTGCCCGGATAAATCGCCACGCGGGCGGCGTCGGCCTGCCCGCCGCAGTGATCGCCCCCAGTGATCGCCCCTTTGGCGGATGGTCGCCACAGTCAGAAGCTTAACCGAGAAAATGGGGGGTTTGGGGCCAAAGAGAAATCCCCTGCCTCAGATTTGACGCACGGGGGGTTCCGATGCATAAATTCCCTATTCGACGAAGGGATGTAACGAGATGTCTGGAGGGAAAAAACCTTGGGAGTGTTAACGCCGCACATGTTGGACATGGTCTGTCTGTTGGCTTCCATCGCCATGTTTACGCTCTACAACGTTTTCATCTGGTGGAAGCTGAAATCAAACCCCCTCTACACAATCCAGGGAGCGTCAAATCTTGCGCGAAGAGCGTGGGTCGTCAATGTCATGGAGGATAAAAATGATATCCTTGCCGTACAGACGCTGCGAAATTCCACCATGGCTGCGACGTTTTTAGCCTCAACCGCAATACTGCTCTCGGTGGGCGTGCTTTCCTTGACTGGCCAGGCGGATACCATCGGGACCACCTGGCATTCGCTGAACATCCTTGGTTCGACAGAGCAGAGCACGTTGACCCTGAAGATTCTTGTGTTGCTCGTAAACCTGTTTGTCGCTTTTTTCAGCTTTTCATCGTCTATCAGGATGTACAATCATGTCGGATTTATGATCAATGTGCCATGCACGGATGGTAATTACAGCTCGTCGATGACATTCGTGGCCATGCAGCTCAACCGCGCGGCAAGCCATTTCCACTTCGGAATGCGGGCGTTTTATTTCATGGTGCCGCTCATTTTTTGGTTTTTCGGACCAATATTATTGATCGTCTCCACCGTCGCTATGGTCTGCGTCGTCCATTGTCTGGACAGGACATCCAAGATGTACTGCGATTACATGACTCCGTTTAGCATGAAAAACTGCAATCTGAAGTAGCGCGAACGGAAGGTCGTACGGACATCGGACGGGAACCTATGGGCGCCTGGGGCGTGGGAGGTCACGTCACGTGAGCCGTGCCGACAGGCCCGCCGGACAGCGCAAAACCACCGTCCAGGCCAGTGGTCATGGCCTGGACCGAAACTCTCGCCAGCGGACCGCCGGTGGAGCATGGCGTCGGCCGACCACGGGACGATTATTCGATGATGCTCAGGTTTTTGAGGAGATGCAGCAGCATGTGCTTGTCGATGGGCTTGGGGATGTAGGAGGTGGCGCCGCCTTTGTAGTAGGCCTCGACCACGTTTTTAGGGTCGTCCAGGGCCGTGGTCATGATGACCTTGACCTCGTCGATGGGGCTTATGCCCCGGACCTTCTCCAGGGCGCGAATCTTTTTCAGGGCTTCCTGCCCGTCCATCTCGGGCATCATGATGTCCATGCAGATCAGGTCATAGGGGCGTTTGTCCCGTAGCGACGCCTCAAAGGCCTCCACGGCCTCAAGGCCGTTGACCGCGATGTCCACTTCGCCATGAGGGGTCAGGATTTTCTGCAATACCTTCCGGCTGGTGAAATCATCCTCGACAACCAGGACTCGCATGGCGCTCTCCACATTTACGGGCCAAAATTTATCTATCCCTAGCTTGCAGCAATTTCAGACAACATTCAAGGCCGTACTCCGATCCTGGGGTCGCAAACGACGGGAATCAGGCTGGAAAATTGATTAGTCGCGGCGTTTCGGACAGGAATCCCGCAGCATGCACACCGGGCAGCCTCCGGCATAGGGCAGGGGGGTGAACACCGCGTACTGGCGGTTGACGCTCCCGGCCGGATTCCATTCCAGATCAAGAATCTTGAACTGGCGCAGCATGTCCCGGTCCGGGCTGGGCAGGGGGGCGCAGCCGCCGTCGGCCACCTCGGGCACCACCTGGGCCGCCGCGCCCATGACCAGGGCGATGGCCAGATTGTGCAGCGAGAACCCATCCGAGGGCGAAATCTGCCAGGCCGCCTCCACCTCCTGCTCCACCTTCTCGTCTAAAAAAATCAAGGCGAAGCCCTTGCGACGGCCCAGATCGAAACGGTACGCCCTAAGCGACGGCAGCCACTGCGTAAACCGCTCGCCAAGCCGGGCCGCCTCTTCCTGCTCCATGCGCGGTACGCCCGCAATCTCCATGTAATGCAACATGTCGAAACCCGGCGTGACGTCGAGCTTCTCCCGAATGATCTTGCCCACAGCGGCCTCCCTTGGCGAACGCCCGAAATGAGGCCCGTTGATAAACCACCCCACGCCGCCGGGCAAGACCCTGGGCACGGGAATCGGGGCTGGCTGCCCCGTACCCCGCCCGGGGGAAATCATTTCCCCCGGACCCCCTGACTCCGGCTGGTACGGTGGGAATGCCTGCTCCCGAGCGCGGACGCGAAGCGCGCCAGAGTTTTTGGAAGGGGGTCCAGGGGGAAACTTTTTTGCAAAAAAGTTTCCCCCTGGTTTCTTTACACCACCGCGCGTTCGCGCAGCATCTCGGGCGAGGCCACGGTGGCGCCGATCATGCGGGTATTGGCCTCGCCGGGCGCCACCATGGGATAGACCTTGGCGGCCGTGTCCACGGGAACCCGCACCAGGCAGGGGCCTTTGGCGCCCATGGCCCGGGCCATGACCTCGGCCGGGTCGCCGCCTTTTCCCAGGTCGAACGCCCGCCAGCCGAACGCCCTGGCCACGGCGGGATAATCCACCCGGGATTGGTAGTCCGTGGCGAAGCGCCGCCCGCCCATGAACAGGTCCTGCTGCTGGCGCACGAGGCCAAGGCCTGCGTTGTCGAAAAGGAGCACGGTCAGATCGGCCCGGGTCTCGGCCGCAGTGGCCATTTCCTGGATGTTCATGAGCATGCCGCCGTCGCCGCAAAAAAGGAGCACCGGCGTGCCGGGTTCGGCCAGACTGGCGCCGATGGCCGCAGGCAGGCCGAAGCCCATGGTCCCCAGGCCCCCGGAGGTCAGCCAGCGGCCGGGGACGGCGAACGGGTAGTGGCGCGCGGTCCACATCTGGTTCTGGCCCACGTCCGTGACCACGATGGCCTGTTCGCCTGCCAGGGCCGCCGCCGTGCGGATGATGCTGTGCGGCGAGCCGGGCGTGGGCGAGGGCGCGGCGTGCAGGCGCTTCAGGGCCGCGATGCGGGCGATCCACGGGGTGCGGGCCTTTTTCTCAAGGAAGGGTTCCAGGTCGGCCAGGGCGCTGGCCGCGTCGGCGACGATGCCCACATGGGCGGCCTTGATCTTGTGGATCTGGCCCGGGTCGATGTCGATGTGCACCACGGCGGCGTCGGGGCAGAAGGCGGCCACCTTGCCCGTGGCCCGGTCGTCGAAGCGGGCGCCCACGGCGATGAGCGCGTCGCATTCGTGCAGGGCCAGATTGGCCCAGGGCGAGGCGTGCATGCCGAGCATGCCCAGGCTTAAGGGGTGGCGGGCCGGGATGGCCCCAAGTCCCATGAGGCTTTGCACCGCCGGGACGCCCGCCTTTTCCATGATGCGCAAAAGGGCGGCCGAGGCCCCGGAGCGCGTTGCGCCGCCGCCGATGTAGAGGATGGGCCGCTTGGCCTGGTTGATGATCCGGGCGGCCTTTTCGATGCCCTCGGGGCAGGCCTCGGGGGCCTCGTCGGGGCGGCCGGGCTCGGGCCAGCGGGCAAACGTGGCGGTCTCGGTCTGCACGTCCCGGGGCACGTCCACCACCACCGGGCCGGGGCGACCGGAGGCGGCCAGGGCGAAGGCCTGGGGGATGACGGTCAAAAGCTCGGCGGCGTTTTGCACGCGAAAGGATTTCTTGCAGGCCGGGGCGCAGATGGCGGCCGTGTCCACCTCCTGAAAGGCGTCGGTGCCGATCAGCGGGCGGGGCACCTGGCCGGTGAGGCACACCAGGGGGATGGAGTCCATGTAGGCATCGGCGATGGCCGTGACCAGATTGGTGGCGCCGGGACCGGAGGTGGCCAGGCACACGGCGGGCTTCCCCGTGACCCGGGCCATGCCCTGGGCCATGAACGCCGCGCCTTGCTCGTGCCGGGCCAGGACGTGGCGGATGGGCGAGGCGGCCAGGGCGTCGTACAGGGGCAGATTGGCCCCGCCGGGGATGCCCGGGACAATGGTCACGCCCTGGCGTTCGATGAGTCTGGCGATGATGTCGGCGCCGGATTTGGTGGGCATGGTCTGCTCCTTTGTGGGAGCCCCGCGCGCGCCGCCTCTGGGGGAAGGGAAGGGAAACGAAATGAAAATCCCCCGTCAGCGGTCGCGCCGACGGGGGATGAAGTGACGAATGAAAAAATATCCCGCTACGACGCGACGTGCCTAACCACGGATACGACGACGCCGGATAGGACCAGGGCGGCGTGGGTGTGGCGCGCGGTGCGGGTGGCGGAACGGTTCATCTATGCCTCGATACTGGTTGAGATTGCTTGCTTGTTGCCTAGCCCGGGGCGGGCGGCGGCGTCAAGGGGATTTTCATTATTCTCGGCTGTAGGCATCACACGCCCTGTCATAGCTAACCACAATCACTTGTTTCCTCATTTCAGGCGCATACCTTGTCGGGGTTAGGACTTCCCTTATAGAACCAGCTCGTTTAATCTCAACCAATGAGAGACAAACTTGCGACCATCGTCGCATGGCTCGTTGGAGCGGCGGTTCTGGCTTATTTTTCCCTGTTCGGGGTCGGAGCAGCCAGTTGCCCCCCGTGAGTGCTGGCTGGCGCTTCGGGAGTCGCGGGATACGGCTCCTTCATTTTAGCGAAATGGCTTGGCAGGGGGAAAAAGAAGGACCGGGAGAATGATGGGCATTGAATCTTATTGTACAGTGATAGTATTCACCTGACACCCCGTCCCCGAAGGAATCACCCCGCCCCATTTTCAATCACCTGGGCTACCCAGGCATTGAGGCTTTTCCTCCTGGCCGCCGCCGCCATGACCGCCTTGGCGTGAACTTCCGGCCGGATGCGGAGCAACGCCTTCCGGAACAGGGCTCCCTCACGACACGTCGGGCTGGCGGCTTGCCGTCCGGTTTCTGCCGGTATTTTTGGCCTGATACAGATAGCGGTCAGCTTCTTCGAGCAGCAAGGCGGGGGACGTTTCGGAACGGCACAACGCGCTCACCACGCCCAGGCTGACCGTCACCTGCGCGGCGACCTCTGAGCGCGGGTGGGGTATGGCCTGTTCCATGACGCCATGACGTATGTGTTCCGCCACCTGGAGCGCGCCGCCAAGGCCTGTTTCCGGCAGGATGCAGACGAATTCCTCACCGCCGTAACGGGCGACCAGATCGGATGGACGCTTGGCGCATGCCGTCAGCACCTGGGCGATGCGCCGCAGACAGTCATCGCCTTGTTGGTGGCCGTAGTGGTCGTTGTAGAGTTTGAAAAAATCGACATCCAACAGGATAAGCGACAACTCGGCGCCTAGGCGGGCATGCCGGGCGTACTCCCTGGCCAGCACCTCGTCGAAACGCCGCCGGTTGGCGATCCCGGTCAACGCGTCGGTGCTGCTTAAGGTTTCGAGCTTGCGGTTGGCCTGCGCCAAGGAACGATTGGCGACCTGGGCCTCCTGGATGGCCTGGGTGGTGAGGCGTTGATGCTCTTGAAGCTGCCGCACCATGGCGTTTAAGGAATGCATCATGCTGTCTTTGGGGGAGCGGGGGGTGACCTGCACCTGAAGATCGCCGTCGGCTATCGCCTCGGCCAGGGCGATGGTCTCGGCATTGGACCGCACCAGGTCTTCCAGGGCGTGGTCCATCTGCCGCACCTCGACGATGCCGGATTGCCCGGGTTTGTGGCCGCTCCCCCCGCCCGGCGCGGTTTCGCCCCTGGCCAGCCGCTGCATGGCGGCCACGAGACGGCTGATGGGATCGGCGACCTGTCGGCTGAGCCGGACCGCCTCAGCTCCGGCCAAAAGCCCAAAGAGCAGCCCTGCGCCGCCGATGCTCGCCAGCAGGACCGAGGTGGCCCGGCGTTCCGCATCCCTGGGGAGCAGCACCGCGATGGTCGCCACCGCTCCCTCGCTGTCGCCGAGGGTCGTCAGACTTTCGTAATAGCTTTGCTCGCCCACCTTTCTGGGAACCACAGGACTTGCCTGCGCATTCCCGATGAAGGCGTCGAAGGCGACAGGCGAAGGGGGGATGCCCAGCAGCCTGGGGTAGGTCTGCAGCGTGCCGCAGGCCAGTTCGCCATTCACGAAGGCATTGATCTGGGTGTGGGTGAGCGCCGCGACATGCTGGATGTCTCCGGCCGTCATCTGCATGGTCAATTCCAGGAGTCCCCAGTTTTGCTCATTGTCGCCGTCACGGGCGGCGAGGGCGAAGTAGCCGTATTTGGTGGACAGGCCATGCACCGGAATCCGCAATCGCAGGGCGGGCATCCGGTCGAGCAGGGCGAACTGCCCCTGGGGATGGCCAGCCACGGCAGCAACCGGAATCTCAACCGCCTGCCCGGGCGGGAGGTCGATACAATCCATGTCCGCAGCCTGCACGCGGGCCAGGAGATGCTCCTCGTCCTGGACGAGCCGGGTCACCGAGCCTCCGGCCTGCACGATCATGCGGCGCTGGACGAGCAGACGGCCGGGCGCGAGTTCCGGCAGGTGCAGACCGACCGTGTAGTATAACGGGGCGTCGTTGAAAAAGAGCAGCAGCAGCCTTCCCTGCTGATCGTACAGGGCGATCCGCAACCCGGCCGTCCCCAGGGCCGCGGCCAGTGCGAAAAGCTGGTCCGTAAGCGGCCGGACCCCGGCCACGATCCCGCTTAGCGGGATGTCTGCGGCGGCGCCGTCCGGGACCGTAGAGCCGTTTCGCGCCGACGCCGCCATCTGAAATCCAGAGCGAAGCGGGGCGTTGATCTTTTCGACTTCAAGGGACGCCTCCCGCTGTCTGCGCTGCAGACTATCCCCGAAATAGGTGAAGCCTGCGTCGAGCGTCTGCTGGGCGCGCTGCCGCGCGTCATCGCTAAATATCCGGTAGAAGACGGCGGAAAGGGCGATGGTGATGGCGCAGATGAGCAGTATCACCCGCAGAAGTATGGTGTTGCGCAGCGTCATGGCGGTTTAGTCGAGCGCGGCGTAGACCAGTCGCGACACCTCTTCGGAAATCTCCCAGGCGGCCTGGGGGGGCAGGACGGTCTGCATCACCAGGATGACCAGCCTGCGCTCGAAGTTCAGGTCCAGGTTTTTGCCGCCCAGTCCCAAAACGCTGATGGACCCGGGATCACGGACGCTGTCCGGGCCGTTAATGAAGCAGCCGAGTCCGTAGCGGTCGTAGCCTTTCTGGAAAAATACGAAGTTCTCAACGCCCGGCAGGTCGCCGATCTGGTTTGAGCGGATCTCCTGCACCGATTCAGGACTCAAGAGACGCACGCCGCCGTATTCCCCGCCGTTGAGAAGCATCTGTCCCGCCCGGAAATAGTCAGCCGTGGTGGTGAAAAGGCCATTGCCCGACGAATAGAGCCTGCGGTTTGTAAAGGCGTAGGGAACCACCTTGCCGGTCAGCCTGCCGCCTTCCCCCTCCCAGTACGGGGCAACGCGCGAGGCCTTCTCCGCTGGCGGAAAGAAAAAGCTGTCCCGCATTCCCAACGGGCCGAAGATATGTTTTTGGTAATACTCGTTAAGGCTCATCCCCGAAGCGACCTCGACCACCCTGCCGACCACGTCGTTGCTCAGACCATAATTGAACGCGGTTCCAGGCTCGAATTCAAGCGGCATCCTGGCCAGACGACGCATGTTTTCCGCCAGGTCGAAATCCGGGTCGCCGATGCCGATATCCACGCCGTAACGGATAAATTCCGTGTCCATGTACCCCACAATGCCCGTGGTCATGGACAGGGCCTGGCGCACGGTGGGGGCTTTTTGCGCCGGGACGAGCCTAAAAGAAGGAGCGGCGCCTTCGGGAAGGGGTTCTTTGACGGTAAGGGAAGCGAATTCGGGAATATATTTTGAGATGGGATCGTCCAGGCGCACTTTGCCCTGCTCCACAAGCTGCATCATGGCGATGCTGGTGACGATCTTGCTGCTGGAATACATCAGAAAGATGGTGTCCGTGCTCATCGGCGTATTGAGATTGGCCCGGCCGAAGGCCTTGTGGTAGATGATCCTGCCGTCCTTGGCCACCAGGACCACCGTACCGGGAACGATGTGGTCGGCGATGGCCTTTTCGATCAGACTGTCGATGGCCGCAAGCTTTTGGGACGACACGCCGACGCTTTCCGGCGCGACGGTTTTCAGGTGGTCCGCATCCTGCGGGGTTTGCTCGCAGGCCTGCAACGGCATGATGCAAAGCGTAAGAAACACGAAGGTCATGATTGTACGACGCATATTCCCGCCTTCTCCTTCATTTCGCACCGCTTGGGAGATTTCGTATACGATAAAGCCCGAAACGTCTTCACCCTATGGAGGGCGTTCCACATTTGAATCGCAGCGCGCCCATGTCCGGCGTCGAAACCGTCTGGGGAATCGCCATTGCCGACCCGCGCGGTCCTTTCCGGGCGGGGAATGCGGGTGCGGCATGACCCGTGGGCCACGGCGGCAAGACGTTCGTATTGAAGGGTTGAGGCGTCAAGCAGAAGGGGCGGACGGCGACAGAAGGCAATAATGGCCAGGGGGGGCGTTACGCCGGAGGGGGGAGGGTTTGCATGTTGACCACATCACCTCTGGCGTTCCCGAATTCTCTGACGCATGGGGTCGAGAAAGTCGAAGGCCATGCGGGGGGAACGTGTGTTTGCGCCGGTAGCGCCTCTCTCCCTCCGACTACGCGCTCCCGCTACTCCCCCCCGACAATCTCAGGCAGAAACGCCGCCTGCGGCTCGTCGCGGGGGACTGTGCGCCGGTAGCGGTATTTGGAGTTGCCGATGAGAAGCCCGGCCGGGACCACGCGGCCCTCGGGGATGCCCAGATGCCGGGCCAGTTCCGGCTTATGCTCCAGGGCGAACATGAGGTAGCCCGCAAAACAGCTTCCCACGCCGTGGGCATGGGCCACGATCTCGAACCAGGCGGCGGCGATGACGGCGTCGGTCACAGGCGTCACGCCGTCGTCCGGGACATGGGCGAACACCACGTGCGGCGCGCCGCGCGTCACCACGTCCTTGCCCTTGTCCACGGCCCGCACCGCCCCGGCCAGCTTCATGTTCCGGGAGAAGTCGGTCTTGGCCTTGACCTCGGCGCGCATCCATTCGTTGACCAGCATCAAAAACCCGTTCACCGCCTGCCGTCCGTCCAGGATCACCCACTGCACCTCCTGCCGGTTGTGGCCGGTGGGGGCGTGGCGCACCGTGTCCAGGATGGCCCTGAAGGTCTCGTGCGGCACGGTGCAGGGTTTGAAGTTGCGGATGGAGCGCCGGGATTTCAAGTGCCCGGCCAGGACCTCGGGGGCCAGGACGTTTTTTCTGTCCGCCAGGGGGAAGTCGTCAAAGGGCAACAGGCTGTGGCGAAGCGCCCCTGAGGGGCAGATGGCCACGCAATGCCCGCAGCGAATGCAGTGCATCTCCTTGCCCGGCAGGGGATAGGGCAGGGAGTCGGGCTCGTCCTGGCGCACCAGGCTTGCCGGACAGGCCGCCGCGCACAGACCGTCGCGGCGGCACAGATCCTCGTCGATGGTGAAAAGAGGGGGCATCGTGATCCCTACTCCTCTTCTTTGGCCTTTTTCTTGGCGCCGCTTATCACGTGGCGCTTCTGGGCCGACAGCTCCACCTTGCGCAGCCGGATGGACAGGGGGGTGACCTCGGCCAGCTCGTCCTCGCGGATAAAATGAATGGCCCGCTCCAGGGTCATAGGCAGAACCGGGGTCAGGATGACGTTTTCATCCTTGCCCGAGGCCCGCATGTTGGTGAGCTTTTTTTCCTTGCAGGGATTGACGTTGATGTCGTTTTCCCGGTTGTGCTCGCCCACGATCATGCCCTCGTACACCGGGTCGCCCGGGCATACGAAGAGTCTGCCGCGCGGCTCCAGGTTGAAGATGGCGTAGGGCACGGCCGCGCCCGCCCGGTCGCAGACGATGGAGCCGGTGAAGCGCGACGGGAAATCGCCCCGGTATTCCTCGTAGCCCAGGAAATAGGAGTTCATGATCCCGGTGCCCTTGGTGTCGGTCAAAAACTCGTCCCGGTAGCCGATGAGCCCGCGCGCCGGGATGGTGAACTCCAGGCGCACCCGGCCCGAGCCGTGGTTCACCAGGTTTTTCATGCGGCCCTTGCGGATGGACAGCTTCTCGGTGACGATGCCGGTGAACGACTCGTCGCAGTCGATGAACAGATGCTCGATGGGCTCTTTGCGTACCCCGTTCTCCATGCGGTAGATGACCTCGGGGCGTCCCACGGACAGCTCGAAGCCCTCGCGGCGCATGGTCTCGATGAGAATCGCCATCTGAAACTCGCCCCGGCCCTTGACCACGAAGCTGTCGCGCTCCTCGCTCTCCTCCACGCGGATGGCCACGTTGAGCAGGGTTTCCTTGAAAAGACGCTCCCGGATGCGGGCCGACTGGACGTATTTGCCTTCGCGTCCGGCCAGGGGGGAGGTGTTGATGGTGAAGCGCATGGCCACGGTGGGGTCGTCGACGCTGATGCGTTTGAGCGCCGTGGTGGTCTCGGAGGAGCAGATGGTGTCTCCGATGGTCACCTCGTCCAGGCCGGAGATGACCACGATGTCGCCGGGGTGGGCGGTCTCGGAGTCCAGGACCTTCAGGCCCTCGTAGACCTGGAGCCGGGTGACCCGAAGCGGCACGCGGCGGTCTTCGCTGTCGATGCGCACCAGGGAGTCGTGGCTTCTGGCCGTTCCGGCCAGCACCCGGCCGATGGCCAGCCGTCCCAGGAAGTCGGAATACCCCAGGTCCGAGACCAGCATGGCGAAGGGCAGGGCAGGATCGCAGGCCGGACCCGGAATCTCGGCGATGATGGTCTCGAAAAGGGGCGTCAGGTCCGTGCCTTCCTCGTTAAGCGCGCGCATGGCCAAGCCTTCGCGGCCCACGGCGTAGAGCACGGGGAATTCGAGCTGGTCCTCGTCGGCGTCCAGGTCGATGAAAAGATCGTAGATTTCGTTTAAGACTTCCTCGGGCCGGGCGTCCTTGCGGTCGATCTTGTTCACGGCCACGATGACCCGCAGCCCTGCCTCCAGTGTCTTTTTGAGGACGAAGCGGGTCTGGGGCAGGGGGCCTTCCGAGGCGTCCACCAGAAGCACCGCGCCGTCGGCCATGGACAGGGCGCGTTCCACCTCGCCGCCGAAGTCGGCGTGGCCCGGGGTGTCGATGATGTTGATCTTGGTGCCCCGCCAGGTCACGGCGCAGTTTTTGGCGGCGATGGTGATGCCGCGTTCCCGTTCCAGGTCCATGCTGTCCATGATCCGTTCGGGGGTGTCCTGGCCTTCGCGGAAAAGCCCGCTCTGGCGGAACATGTGGTCCACCAGGGTGGTTTTGCCGTGGTCGACGTGGGCGATGATGGCGATGTTTCGGATGGAATCGTTGCGTGGTAAGTTTTTCATGCATGTCCTCGCGCAGGGTGCATAGGCCGCGCGGCTTTACGGTTTCGTGACGGGAAGGGGAAGGAATGTCCTGCCGGGCGGCTCTTGTCGTCGAAAATCGCGGAAAAGACAATCCCCGCAGGCAGGGATTATCCGGAAATGGGCAGGGTGAAGGTGAAAATGCTCCCTTTGCCCGGGGTGCTCTCGAACCAGATGCGCCCGTCGTGGGACTCCACGATGTGTTTGCAGATGGGCAGCCCAAGCCCCGTACCCTTGGGACGGTCCGTGATGCCGGAGCGCACCTGGTTGAATTTTTCAAAGACCTTGGCGAAGTCCTTTTTGGCGATGCCGATGCCCGTGTCGGCCACGCTTATGCGCAAAAAACCGTCTTCCCGGACGGCCGAGACGGTTACGGCCCCCTGGTCCGTGAATTTGACGGCGTTGGAGATGAGGTTGACCAGGACCTGGATGATGCGGTCCCGGTCGCCGCGGATGACCGGCAGGTCTTCGTCCAGGCAGCGCGCCATGCGCACGTCTTTCTCCTCCAGAAGCACCGAGGTGGAGGCCATGACCCGGGTGATGAGCTCGGCGGGGTCGATGGTCTCCATGGTGAATTCCATGCGGCCCGATTCGAGCTTGGCCAGGTCCAGGACGTCGTTTATGAGCGTGGTCAGGCGTTCGCCCTCGGCCACGATGATCCCCAGATTGGCCACTATCTGGGCGGCGGTGCGCCCGTTGCGGTCGTCGGTCAGGTTGAACCCGGCGAAAACCTGGGCCAGTTTTTTCTGGATGATCTTGGAAAAGCCCAGGATGGAGGTCAGGGGGGTGCGTATCTCGTGGGAGACCATGGACAAAAAGTCGGACTTGGTGCGGTTGGCGGCCTCGGCGGCCTCCTCGGCCCGGCGGCGGTCCTGGACCTCGCGGATGAGTCGCTGGTTGGCCTGGTTGAGCTCCCGGGTCCGTACCTCCACGCGCTTTTCAAGCAGGGCGTGGGCGTCGCGCAGGGCCTCCTCGGCCATCTTGCGGGCCGTTATGTCCTCGCAGGAGCCTTCCAGGAAAAGCGGCAGCCCGGACGGGTCGCGAAACACCCGGACGTTGAGCGAGACCCAGATGGTGCGGCCGGTCTTGTGCCGGAACCGGGCCGGGAAGTTCGTGGCCCCGGCGCGCAGTTTCAAAAGCCGCATGAGGCGGTCCCGGTCCTCGGTGTCGGCGTAGACCTGACGGCGGATGTCGGTGACGCCGACCATGAGGTCTTCGGGCGTCGCATAGCCCAAAAGGGTGGCCATGGCCGGGTTGGCGCTGGTGAAGCGGCCCGCCGGGGTGGTGGTGAAAAAACCCTCCACGGCGTTTTCCACGATGCGGCGGTAGCGTTCCTCGGCCCGGTGCAGGGCGCGTTCGGTCTTGCGGCGCTCGGAGACGTCCCGGGCCACCACCACGGCCTTGCGCCGGGCCGGGCCCTGGGCCACGCGGATGGTCATCTCGACCGGCACGGCGGCGCCGTCGGGGCTGGCGAGCTCCGTGTCCAGCGGGGTGTCGGCGCCCTGGGCGGCCAGGATGCGGGAGATGCGCAGGGCGGCCTTGGGGCGCAAAAAGTCGTAAAAGCGGGCCCCGATGATGCGTCCCTTGTCCCGGCCAAGCAGCACCGGGGCGGACCCGGCGGCGTCGAGTATCTCGCCGGTCGCGGCATCCACCAGGAAGATGGCGTCGTTGCTCTGGTCAAGCAGCTCCCGGAAGCTTTCCAGTTCCGAGAGGCGTTCGGAAAGCTCGGGATAATAGCTTTTGCTCAGGGAGCCTTCGCCAAGCCCGATGAGCTTTTCCCGGGAGGCGTTCCAATCAGGCGTGGAATCGGCAGGCGGCTTCATAAAGGGCCCGTATGTCCTCTACCTTGGGGTGGCGAGGGTTGGTGATCATGCACGGGTCGTTTATGGCCTTGGCCGACAGTTCGGAGAGTTCGGCCGGGCGAACCCCCAGATCGCTTAGGGTCTGGTCCACCCCGGCGTCTTTTTTGAGGTCGCGCAGGGCGGTGATGACGGCCTGCTTGCGGTCGTCGCTTTGCATGTCCGGGGCCAGCCGGGCGCCGAGAATGCGGCCCACGTCGTCATAGCGCCCCGGGGCGCTCTGATAATTATAGTCCGCCACATGGTCAAGCAGGATGGCGTTGCACAGGCCGTGGGGCAGGTCCAGGAAGCCGCCCAGGCTGTGGGCCATGGCGTGCACCGCGCCCAAAATGGCGTTGGAGAAGGCCAGACCCGCGTAGAGGCTGGCGTACATCATGCCGGATCGGGCCGCAATGTCGTCTGGACGGCGGATGGCCGTCACCAGATGGGCGCGCACCAGTTCGATGGCCCGAAGGGCGAACAGGTCCGTGACCGGCGACTGGGCGTTGGAGACGTAGGCCTCGATGGCGTGGGTCAGGGCGTCCAGGCCGGTGTGGGCGGTCAGCTCCGGATCCATGGTGGTGGTGGGCGTGGGATCGATCAACGCCGCGTCCGGGATCACGGTCTTGCTGACGATGGCGATTTTGACCTTGCGTTTGGTGTCGTTGATGATGGCGAACTGGGACACGTCGGCCCCGGTGCCCGAGGTGGTGGGCACGCACAAAAGCGGCGGTCCGGGTTTGCGGACGTTGTCCACGCCCTCGAAGTCCAAAACGTGGCGGTCGTTGGCGCACACGATGCCGATGGCCTTGGCGCAGTCCATGGGGCTGCCGCCGCCCACGGCCACAAGGGCGTCGCATCCCTCGCGCCGATAGACCTCGGCCCCGGCCATGACCTCGTAGTCGCGGGGATTGGGGGTGACGTCGGCGAAAATCGTGGTGGCCACGCCCGCTTCGCGCAGGCTGTCGATGACCTGCCCGGCCCATCCCAGTCGGATGAGGTTGGGGCCGGTGACCACCAGGGCCTTTTTGAATCTGAGATTTTTCGCGTAGCGTCCGGCGAGGCGGGCAGAGCCTGGGCCGAACACGAATTCCGGGGCCACAAATTTGCGCAGTTCCGTCATCGCCTCCTGGGTCACGTCGCACTCCTTGACACGCGAACAGGCTGTTACGGTTCCCTGAAACATCCTCAAAGGCGGATACTACACGGCTTCCGCCCCGCCGCAAAGCCTTCTTCTCGGCCTTGGCCCATGGGACGTCAGCGCCGGGCTGCGGCCTGCGGACCGGCCACGGCCACGCCCCTGTCCGCAAGGCCCTGTATGGCCTTGGGCGAGGTGAGCACGGCGATTTCGCGCTGTCTGGCCTGGTTGTAGGTCGAAATGGCCGCCAGCTCCGGGTCGTTTCGCCCCGGATGGCACATAAGCTCCACCACCGCCGTGTCCGGCAGCGGTGCAAAGGCCGCGTCCACCAGATTAAGAAACCGCTCCACGCTCAAATCTTCGCCAAAAAAGTCGGTGATGAAGGCGTCGGCGCAGAGCGCCCCGGCGGCGCGGAGCTTGGCGGCCATGGCCGCGCTTGTGGCCCGGGCCGGGATGTGAAGCTTTCTGGCGAATTCCAGATACACGGGGAACACGTCCGGGCGCTTGTGCACGTGGTGGTGGGTGTCCATGTGCGAGGGGGTCGCCCCGCAGGCGCGAAAAAAATCGAGTTGGGCCGTCCATTCCCGGCGTATCTCGTCGGCTGCGGCCTGCCCGATGTCCATGCGTTTTTTGGCGAAGACGCCGCCCGGGGCGACCAGGGAGGGGATCTCGTCCGGCGGCAGGCAGGGGGCATGGCCGCCGGTCAACTGAAAATGGATGCCCATGCGGCCGCGAAGGGCTGCGGCGTGGGCCGCGATGCGGGCCGCCGCGCCGGTCGGCCGGGTCATGGCCGTGGTGGCGGTGACCAGGCCGTGCTCCATTGCCTGCAGGATGCCCTGGCAGACGCCGTCGGTTAAGGCGAAATCATCGGCGTTTATGATAAGACGGCGCATGGCGGTCCTTATGCTTGCTTCGCCGTGGCGGACGCCATGACGTCACGCCATCCGGGTTCTCGTCGCGAAACCGCGCCGCGTGACGGGATTCCAAAGGGCCTAGGCCCTTTGGCCTCCGGAGGACTCCCCCGTGCCCTATCCGCGCGAGGCCCGGCGCACGATCTCGGCCACGAACTTCTCGATGCCCCTGGCCACGTCGGCGATGCCCGGCCCCAGCATGTAGGCCGGGGTGGTCACGAGGTTGAGGGCGTCGTCCGTCACGATGTCGTCCACGGCGCAATCGACGTGCACGGCGCCGGTTTTTTCCAGGGCCTTGGCCGTGCCCATGTCGTCGCCGATGGTCAGGCGCGGTTTTTTGGCCCCGAGCACCAGGGCCAGCACCACCGGGGCGATGCAGATGGCCCCCACGGGCTTGCCTGCCTCATGCACCTCGCGGATGAGCCGGGCCACCTCGGGGTGGGCCGCGCCGTCCGGGCCTTTGGTCGCGAAGTCGCACAGGTTTTTGGCCACGCCGTTGCCGCCGGGCAAAATCAGGGCGTCCAGGTCCGCGCCCCTGGCCGTGGCCACGTCGGCGATGTCGCCTCTGGCGATGCGGGCCGACTCCATGAGCACGCCACGCGTCTCGCCCATGGGCTTTTTGGTCAGGAAATTTACGGCCGCAAAGGGGACGTCCGGGGCGAAGATTTTGGTCGTGGCCCCGGCCTTCGCCAGATAGAGGAGCGTCAGGACGGATTCGTGGATCTCCGCGCCGTCGATGTTGCCGCAACCGGCCAAAATGACGCCTATGGCGGGCATGGTCGCCTCCTGTGTCGTTGTGTTCGTGGCGTGGCGTGTGGTGCAGGAACAGATGTGTAGCCAGCGGGGTGTGATTCGTCAAATGGGGACAGGGGGGTGGGGACAGGGGCGTGGGGACCATGCCTGGCGCGTTGCAATTCCCGGGAATATGACGCACAAGCGGCGCATGGCCGGTCAACGCGTCCTTTCCCCTCTCCTTTTGGGCGACACCACGCTACGCGACGGCGAGCAGATGCCCGGGGCCATGCTGGACCCGGCGGACAAGCTGGCCGTGGCCCGGGAGTTGGCCGCCGCCGGGGTGGACCTCATCGAGGCCGGATTCCCGGCCGTGTCGCGCACCGAGGCGGCGGCTGCGGCCCTGATCGCCCGGGCGGCGGCGGATTTCACCGGGCCGGGCGGGGTGCGGGACTCCGGGGGGCCGGTGATCGCGGCCCTGTGCCGGGCGCTTCACCGGGACATCGACGCGGCCCGGGAGGCCTTGGCCGACGCGCCCCCCGCCCGCCGCGCCGCCAACGTGTTTTTATCCGCCAGCCCCCTGCACCGCCGCTACAAGCTCAAAAAATCCAAGGCCGACATCCTGGTCATGGCCGCCCGGGCCGTGGAATACGCCAGGAAATCCTTCCATTTGGTCAATTTCAGCGCCGAGGACGCCAGCCGCACCGAGCCGGACTATCTGGTCCGGGTATACGAGGCGGCCATTTCCGCCGGGGCCACCTCCATCAGCTTCCCGGACACCCTTGGCGTGCTGACCCCGGACGAGGTGAAGGCCCGGCTGGAATATCTGCGCGCCCATGTCCGGGGCATCGGCGGCGTGCATCTCGGGGTGCATTTCCACGACGACCTGGGGCTGGCCACGGCCAACACCCTGGCGGCCGTGCAGGCCGGGGCGGACATGGTCCACTGCACCGTGGGCGGCATCGGGGAGCGGGCCGGGAACGCGGCCCTGGAGGAGACGGCGGCGGCGGTGGTCCTGCGCCCGGACATCTACGGCCGGAGGATGAACCTGGACGCCACGCGGCTTGTCCCCCTGTGCCGGGTGGTGTCGGGCCTAACCGGCGTCCCCATCCCGCCAAACAAGGCCGTGTGCGGGAAAAACGCCTTCGCCACGGGCGCGGGCGTGCATCAGGACGGCCTGCTCAAGCACCCGGACACCTATCTGCCGTATCCGCCCGCAGCCGTGGGGGCGGACGCCGCCCGGATCGTCCTGTCCAAACACAGCGGCCGGGCGGCCCTGCGGCTTCGGCTTTCGCAGATGGGAGTCGCTTTGGACGACGCGGCGCTTGACGCCGTGAGCGACGCCCTTAAAAACGCCGCCAAGGCGGACTGGGCGGACGAGGCAGGGCTTTTGCGGCGGGCGGTGGCGCGGTGCGGGGAGAAGGCGTAACCCGGCCGGGTTGGGGCCGTGTCGCGGGGCTGGCCGGACGCCGGGCGGCGTCGCGGCCAAGACGGCATGCCGGAGTGAAAACGAGGGAGCGTTTTGCCCATGGGGCTTGATTTCGTCACGTTGCTCGTCCTCAATCTCATCGTCGACATCATCAATCTGGCGGCGATGACCCTGTTGTGGTTTCGTCACCGGAACAGATACGAGGGCCTTGGCTACTGGACCGCGGCCATGGTCGTGCACGTTCCGGGAATCGCCATTGTCCTGGCCCGGGCGGACCTGCCGCTTTTTTTCCCGGCCGTTTTGGCCAACGGACTTTTGATGTCGAGCACGATCCTCATGCTCATGGGGTTCCAGCGGTTCACCGGGGTCGTCACCAGCCAGAAGCACAATGTCGCCATCTTCGCGGCCTATCTCCTTTCGCTGTATTATTTTTCCGCTTTCGTACCGAGCATCGACGCCCGCAACATCTGCAGCTCGGCCCTCATCCTCGTGATCAACGCCCAGACCTGCTGGCTGCTTTTTCGCAAGGTCCCCGTCAGGATGCGCCGGATAACGGCCTACGCCGGACTGCTCATGGCCTGCTACGTCGTGGTCAGCCTGGTCCGGATAGCCATTCTCGCCATCTTTTCCCGGGAACCGGAGACGCTCGGCGCCGGAGTCGCGGATTCCGTGGCCATCGCCGGCTACATCGCCCTGCACATCTGTCTGATCATCGCCCTGTCCCTGACCATCGTCCGCCGCCTGACGGACGACGTGCTGGCCAACGAGGAGAAATTCGCCAAGGCCTTCGAGCTGGCCCCGTACGCGATGATCATCACCCGGCGCGACGACGGGCGCGTGGTGGAGGTCAACGCCGGGTTCTCCGGCATGTTCGGCCTGGGCCGGGCCGAGGCCCTGGGCAGGACCCTGCCGGAACTCCTGCCGACGCCGGGAGGCGGCCCTCCGCTTGTCGTGGAGGCCTTCGCGGCGGCGGGGCGGGGGGAGAAGCGGGAGGTGCAGGCCCTGCGGAAATCCGGGGAGCCGATGATCGGACAGTTGGTCTCGGAGGAGATATCCATCAACGGGGAGGCGCATGTGCTCTCCACCATAAACGACATCACCGAGGAAAGCCGCCTCACGCAGCGGCTTGCGGAACTGGCCGCCACAGACAGCCTGACCGGGCTTGCGAACCGGCGGTATTTCTATGAACGCTTCGAGTTTGCGCGCCTAAACGCCGTGCGGCATGGGGCGCGCATGGCGGTCTTGTCCATGGACCTGGACAGATTCAAGTCCGTCAACGACAGCCTGGGGCATTCCGCCGGGGACGCGGTGCTGGTGGAGGCCGCAAGGCGCCTGACGGCGTGTCTGCGTCAGGTCGACATGGTGGCCCGGTTCGGCGGCGACGAATTCGTCATCCTCCTGACCGAGGTGCATGGCGGCGAGGATGCGGCGCTTGTGGCCGAAAAGATCGTCACGGCCTTTCGGCGTCCCTTCGATGTCCAGGGACGGCAGGCGGCCATCACCGTCAGCCTGGGGATCGCCGTCTATCCGGACCACGGCGAGAGCCTGGAGGACCTGCTCAAGCGCTCCGACGAGGCCCTGTACGCGGCCAAGCGGGCCGGGCGCGACGGGGTGAGCGTGGCCGGGGCGGCGGCCTGAAAGGGCCTGTCAGCCAGCCTTGCGCCACGGCCGCGCAAAAAATAGGGCGCGACCACCCGGCCGCGCCCTTTTGCATCGCAGTCGTACGGTCCCGGATTATTCCAACGTCTCCACGAAGGCCTCGACCCGCGTCTTGAGCTGGCCGATGTCCTCCATGCTGTAGCCGGTCTCCAGCGCCAGGGACGGGATGCCCTTTTTGCTCAAAATCGGCTCCATCTTCATGGCCTCGTTGGCGTAGGGCTGGCAGAATAAAAGGGTGTACTGGATGACCCCGTCGGCCTTGAGCCTGTTGGCCAGCTCCAGGATGTTGCCCGGCCGCTCGGCGTTGGGCGTGAAACAGGCACAGTCGATCTTCATGTACCGGTCGGCGATGGCGTCGAGCATGGCCTCCGCGTCCGTGGCCGTCTCCGGCGTCAGGTCGCGGGTGTTGCGCTCGCCGATGCACGACTCCTCGCCCACGATCACCGCCCCCGAGCCCTCGACCACAAACGGCAGCTTCCAGTTGGGCACGGCCATGGGACAGCCCGACAACAGCACGCGCTTCGTGCCCTTGGGGGCCACGCCCTCGCCCGCCGCCACCCGGACCTCCAACTCGTCGCACAGGGCATTGATCTGGGTGGTGAAGCGGATGGGGTCGTCATAGAAGCTGATCTGGTTGATCAGAAGCGAATCGCGGCCGGAGATGGGGGCAGGGTCGGCGGCCCGCAGCGCCGCCAGACGCTGCAGCGCCTTGCGCTTGGCGTTGACCGTCTCGATGCCGCGTGTGATGTCGGCGGCGGTGATGGGCTTGCCGGTGAGTTCCTCAAGCCTGGCCTTGAAGCGCCGCACCTCGGCCCGCCACAGGGCCTTGGCCGCGTCGGACTTGGTCTGGGGAACCTCCATGACGTACATGGGCGCGATCTCGCCAAAGGCCTCATAGGCCTTTTTCTTGCCGTCGCAGGTGGTCTCCCCGATGATCAGGTCGCTGGATTCCAGGTAGGGACACAGGCGGGACAGCTTAAATCCCACAAAGGACTTGATCAGGTCGCAGGTGTTGCGCGGCACGAGGCGCTCGGCGGACTCCATGCCCACCTCGGCCCCGGCGCACAGCCCGATCTGCACGCAGTTCGCCGCCAGCACCAGCTCCTCCGGCACATAGACGCAAAACGTGCCGATGATCTTTTTCCCTTCGGCCTTGGCGTCCTGTAATTCCTTGATGCGCAGCCCATGCACCTCGCTTAGGACGAAGTCCATGTACTCCATGCCCTTGAGCCTGTTCTCCTGGCTCAGATAGATGTCGCCATAGAATTTTCCGAGCACCTGCAACAGCCCCTCGTGGGCCGTCAGATCCAGATTGAGTTTCTCCCACATTTCGTCATATGCGCCGACCATGATGTTCCTCCTTTTAAGGACTCCGGATTGTCGCTTGTCATAGGGGGAAATGGATCGACGGACAAATTGATATTTGTGATGCAATCGAGCGCAATGCATTGAAATACGCAATGCATCCGGCCGTAAGGGGCCTGCGGCATGGAGGGTTGTCGCCATGGGGGCATTGGGCTTACACTGGGAGAAACGGACGAGGCCGCGGCGCATGGGGCGCTATGCGGCGCGCATGAGAAGGATGGACAATGGAACTGGTCAAGACGGTCAAGTCCGCCGGTTGAGCGGCCAAGATATCTCCAGGGGACCTGGAGGAGTTACTGGCCGGGCTGGTCATCGATGATCCGCAGCACAGGCTTTTGACCGGGGTGCGGGACAGCGAGGACGCGGCGATTCTGCGGTTTCCGCCGGGCAAGGCCCTGGTGCAGACCGTGGACTTCTTCACGCCCATCGTCAACGACCCCTTCCGCTTCGGGCGCATCGCGGCGGTCAACTCCCTGTCCGACGTCTACGCCATGGGCGGCGAGCCGTATGCGGCCATGAACATCGTGTGTTTCCCCATAAAAAAGATGGACAAGGGCATCCTGCGCGAGATCCTGCGCGGCGGCCTGGACGCCATGGCCGAGGCCGGGGCGGTTTTGGCCGGGGGGCATAGCGTGGAGGACGAGGAGATCAAATACGGCCTGTCCGTGTCCGGGCTTGTGGACCCCGACGGCTTCGCCTCCAACCGGGGCATGCGGCCGGGCGACGTATTGATCCTGACCAAACCCCTGGGCACGGGGGTGCTGGCCACGGCGCTCAAGGGCGACATGGGCGACGCAAAGGCCCTGGAGGACGTCTTATTCCGCTGGGCCGGGAGGCTCAACAAGGCGGCCGGGGCCGTGGTGCGCGACTTGCGGCTGCGCGCGGCCACGGACGTGACCGGCTTCGGCCTGGGCGGGCATGTGCTGGAGATGGCCGGGGCCTCGCAGGTTGCGGTGGAGCTTGAATTGTCCGGCGTGCCTTTTTTGCCCGAGGCCGTGGAGTTCGCCTCCATGGGCATGATCCCGGCCGGAAGTTTCGCCAACCGCAATTTCTGCAAAAATAACGTCCAGGCCGCGCCGGGCGTCGATCCCATCCTGCTTGATCTGGTCTTCGACGCCCAGACCTCGGGCGGGCTGGTCCTGGCCGTGCCCGAAGATCTGGCCGATACGGCCCGGGACATGCTCCTGGCCGGGGGCGACATGGCCGAGGTCATCGGCCGGGCCGTGCCCGAAGAGCCCGGTCAGGCCAGGCTACGTATCCGGTAGGGTGGACGATGATGGGGCGGGGTGACGCCTCCGGCGGCCAAAGGGCCAAGGCCCTTTGGACTCCCGTAACGGGGGGGCCGCCATAAGGCGAATGTGAACGCGGCGAAGGGATATCCCCCCGCCGCGTTTTTGTGTCCGGTGGGTCGCCCGGGATCAGGGCCGGGGGATGGTCAGGCTGTCGCCGATTCGAAGCGACGAGGCGTCTTTTAAGTTGTTGGTGGACATGAGCGCCTGGGGCGCCACGCCGAATTTTTTGGCGATGCCCCATACGGTGTCGCCCTGGGCCACCTTGTGGCTGACGTTTCCGGATGCGGCGGCGGGCTTGGCGGCCGGGGGCGCTGTCGCGGCCTGGGGAAGCGCGCCCGGGGCGATGGCTTCCTTCGCGGCGGGCTTGGGCGTGGGAAGCGGCGCAACCGTAAGAGGGGCCTTGGCCGCCGTCTGGACGGACCCGGCGGGAAGGGCGGGCTGCGCGGGCGCAGCCTGGGCCACCTGGAAGGGCTTGGGCGTAAACGGGGCGATATCCCGGGGGGCGGCCTTTGCAGCCGGGGCGGCGGCCGTCTCCGTGGAGGACGACAGGGGGCCGGAACCCGGGATGGACAGGGTCCTGCCCACCTGGAGGGCGCTTGGCGAGGCGATGTTGTTGGCCGCCATGAGCGCCTGGGGGCTGACGGAAAAACGTTTGGACAGGGCGTGGACGGTGTCGCCCGGCTTGATCACATAGGAGGCGGCCCGACCGGCGTCCGGGGCGGCGGCGACCTTGGCGGCGGATTCCTTGACGGGTGGCTTTTTCCCTGCGGCGGCCTTCTCGGCTGCGGTCTTCTGGGCCACCAGGGCCTGGGCGGACTTGGTCTCCGCGCCGGGGATGACCAGCACCTTGCCGATGGACAGGCTCTGGGGCGAGGCGATGTTGTTGGCCGCCATGAGCTCCCCGGGGGGGACGCCGTAGCGCGAGGAGATGGCGCTGACGGTGTCGCCCTTCTGGATGGTGTGGCTGGATGCCCCCCGGTCCGAGGCGGCCATCTGGGTGATCTCCCGGGGCAGGGCCGGGGCCCGGGCCAACTGGGATTCGCCGCCGCCGCCGGGGATGGTGAGCCAGCGGCCGAGGGTCAGCTTGCTTGTGGTCTTCAGGCGGTTGGCGGCGGCCAGCTCCGACGCGGACACCCCGTAACGGGAGGCGATGGCCGCAAGGGATTCGCCCTTGCCCACCCGGTGCTTGCCCGAGGCCGGAGGCGCGACGCCTCCGGAACCCTTGTCATCCAGCTCGGCCAGAAGTCCGGCCTCCTTGCTGGAGCCGTTGATCGGGACGCGCACGGCCGTGCCTGCGGTCAGGGCGTCGGGGACCTGGGCGTTGTATTCGCGTAGCGCCGCCACAGGGATGCCCGTGCGCCGGGAGACGTTCCACCAGGTATCCCCGGCCTGGGCCATATAGTTCTGATAACCGGCCGGGGGCCGCGAGCCGGGATCTTTGACGAAGGCCATGGCCAGCTCGTATTTGGCCTGGGGCACGTAGACGGTGCTCTCCCGACCCGGGGGGCTCACCTGGCGGCGAAATCCCGCATTGGCCTCGTGGAACTGCTCCCAGTCCATGTCCACGGCCTGGGACATGGCCAGAAGGTCGGTGCCGCCGGGAACCGGGACCTCTTTCATGGTCGGTCCGGCCTGCCAGTTGACGGCCCGGAAGCCCAGGGTGTCCAGATTCTGGAAAATCTTTAAGACGGCCAGGAATTTGGGGACGTAGTGGCGGGTTTCCTGCTTGAGCAGGGCAGGATTTTTGGCCAGATCAAAGAAATCGGTCTGGCCGCTTTTGGCCATGGCCCGGGACACCTTGCCCTCTCCGGCGTTGTAGGCGGCCAGGGCCAGATGCCAGTCCCCGAACATCTGGTAGAGCACGGTGAGGTATTTGGCGGCGGCCACCGTGGCCTTGTAGGGATTGCGGCGTTCGTCCTCCCACCAGTCCACGGTCAGGCCGAAGCGGCGGCCGGTATACGGCATGAACTGCCACATGCCGCCGGCCCCGGCGTGGGAATAGGCCATGGAGTTGTAGCCGGATTCGATAAACGGCAAGACGATCAGATCCGGGGGCAGATTAAAGCTGGTCAAAACGGCCCGGACATAGGCCAGATGGGGTTCGGCGCGCACCAGCCAACGTTCCATGGTGATGCGTTTCTCCATGGAGAAGTACTGGAGAAAGGTCTGGACTTCCTCGGTCTCGCGCACGTCCAGGTCGAACTGTATCTCGCCCCGCGTGGACATGGCCCGTTTTTCCTGCTCCGTCAGCGGGCGGCCGCGCTTTATATCCTCAAGAACCTTGGAATCCCACAATTCGGGCTCAAGGTTGGCCCGCATGTCATAGTTTTCCTTGTCGGCCTGTTTCCCTCCGCAGCCGGGAGCGAGGAAGATCAGAAGGCAGAAAAAGAGTGCGACATAAGCCGACATGCGTCCTCCGGAAACGCCCACGCCATGGAGACGGCGCATGGCTGCAGGGCTCCACCGCATGAGGAAGAGAGCCTGGATGCATAAGCGCGTCATGCGAAAGTGAAGTAAGTGTAACGCCCTAGTCCAGGGGGATCAAATCCGCAACTAAAAAAAAATTTAGTCTCGACGCAGCAAAAGGTGTTCACTTTTGCCGGGCTTTGGGAAAAAATCGGGCATGAACCACACACGCCACCGCGACGACCCGCGTTCCGCCGCATCCTCCGATCCGAAACCCGCCGCCCGTCCCGCCGCGCCAGCCCCCGAGGACGTGACGCCCGGCAAAAAGCCCGTGCGCGAACTCCTGGAGACAACCCCGCGCCGGGTGGACGCCGTGGTCATGCGCCGGGACCGGCATGGCAAGGACATGTCCGACATCCTCGATCTGTGCCGGGCCGCCGGGGTGCGCTTCAAGTTCGCGCCCAAGGAAGACCTGGACCGGCTGTGCGGCGGAACCTCCCACCAGGGAGTCGTGGCCCTTTTGGCCGCCGCGCCCTTGGCCGACCTGGGCGATGTGCTCGATTCCGGGCTGGCCGCGCCCTTTCCGGTCGTCCTGGCCCTGGATCAGGTGCAGGACACGGGCAATGTGGGGGCGCTGGCCCGCACCCTCTACGCCCTGGGCGGCGGCGGCATGGTCATCCCCAAGCATGAGGCCGCCCGCCTGGGACCCGGCGCGGCCCGGGCCTCGGCCGGGGCGCTCTCCCGGCTGGCGGTGCATAAGGCCGTGAACCTGTCCCGGGCCTTGGAGACCTTTTCCGATCGCGGCTACGCCATCGTCTGCGCCACCGACGACCCCGAGGCCGTCGACGCCTTCGCCGCCAAGCTGCCCTTTCCCATGGTGCTGGTGCTCGGCAACGAGGACAAAGGCATCCGGTCCTGCGTGGCCAAACGCTGCGACCTCAAACTGCGCATCCCCTTCGCCCGCGAGTTCGACTCGCTTAACGTGGCCCAGGCCGGGGCCATCATCCTCGGGCTGGCCGCCGCCCAACGCACCCGCGAGACGGACTGAGAGCGCGTGTCGGGGCTGCCGCCCCGAACCCCGCCCGGGGGAAATCATTTCCCCCGGACCCCCTGATATCGTTGGCGTTTCCTGCGCGGCTTAGCCGCGCGGGAAACGCCAACGAAAGTCAGGTGGTTCGGAGAGAATGCTCTCTCCCGCACGCGGACGCGAAGCGCGACAAAGTTTTTTGGAAGGGGGTCCAGGGGGGAACCTTTTTTTCAAAAAAGGTTCCCCCCTGGTCGTTTAATAATCCGAGAGATGGCGGCCGGACACAAAGCCTTCCATGCCGCGGGAGGGGACGTAGACCCGGGTCCAGCCGTCGCCGTAGCCCAGCACCTGCACCTCCTCGCCCTGCACCAGGGCGGCGATCGCCGCGCAGGACGTGCCCGGGCAGGCCCGCAGGTTGAGCGTGGCCGATCTGACCCGGGTGATGACCGGGAGATAGACTGGGGGCGGCGGCGCGGGGACCGGCACGCAGCCGTATCCCGGGGACCAGCCGTAGCCGTCCGGGCAGGGCAGGGGGCTTATGGCCACAGGCGGCTGCGGCGGCGGTGCGTAGCGGCTGGCGGGCATGTACGCCACGCAGCCAGGCAGAACGGACATGACGTACAAAATGACCAGCAGGGCGGGCAAGATGGGCGCACGGCGGTTCATGGCGTTCCTCCGGACGGGGCGGGCGGATCGGACGGCGCGGGCCGCAATTGCCTGGCGTTGGCGGGGCAGGCCCATGGCATGGGCGAAATCTCGTGGGCCGGGGACGGTTCCAGGCGGGAGCGACTCCAGGCAGCATGCCCATTTTGTCAAAGCAGTCCCGTTTATGCATCATTAGCATCGGCCCCGGCGCCGGTCAACGCGGGGCCTCCATGGCCCCTTGCGGCGCCCCGCCCGTCCTGGCTCTTTACAGAGTTCCCCCCCTGTGCGTAAAAAGATGCTTTTGTTTAACCGCGAGAATCCATTTGCGGGGAGTAGAGCATGGCCGCACATTTCCTCACCATTTTGGATATGACCTGCGCCGACGCCTGGAAGGTGCTCGGTCGCGCCGCCGACATGAAGGCCGACCAGTACCGCAGCAGCCTTCTGGCCGGAAAAAACGTCGCCCTGGTGTTCGAGAAGGCCTCCACCCGCACCCGGGTGTCCTTCGAGGTGGCCATCGCCCACCTGGGCGGCAACGCCATCTTCATGACCAGCCACGACTCCCAGCTTGGCCGCCACGAACCCGTGCGCGACACGGCCCGGGTCCTTTCCCGCTATGTGGACGGCATGGTGGTGCGCACCTTCGGCCACGACAAGCTCAAGGAGCTGGCCGCCCACAGCGCCGTGCCGGTGGTCAACGCCCTGTCCGACGACTACCATCCATGCCAGGTGTTGAGCGACATCTTGACCATCCGCGAGCACGCCTCGGACCTGACCGGGGTGCGCGTGGCCTACGTGGGCGACGGCAACAACATGGCCCATTCCTGGATCAACGCCGCCGTGCATTTCCCCATCGAGCTGTCTCTGGCGACTCCCGAGGGCTATGCCCCCAAACCCGCCATCCTGGAGCACGCCCTTTCTCTCGGGGCCAAGGTCCGCCTGACCGCCGATCCGGTCTCCGGCGTCGAGGGGGCCAACTACGTCTACACCGACGTCTGGGCCTCCATGGGCCAGGAGGCCGAGCAGGACGCCCGGGTCGGGGTGTTTTCCCCCTACCAGATCAACGAGAAGCTGCTGTCCCATGCCGCGCCGGGGTGCAAGGTCCTGCACTGCCTGCCTGCCCATCGCGGCGAGGAGATAACCGACGAGGTCATGGAAGGGCCGCGCTCCCTGCTATGGGATCAGGCCGAAAACAGGCTGCATATGCAAAAGGCCATCCTGGAATGGGTTTTCGATTCCGGGGCCAGGGCCGACTAACATACCGAAAAAACGGACGACACGGACATGAGCGACGTAAAAAAAGTGGTTCTGGCCTACTCGGGCGGACTGGACACCTCGGTCATCCTGAAGTGGATCAAAAAGACCTATGACTGCGAGGTCGTAACCCTCACCGCCGACCTGGGCCAGGAAGAGGAGCTGGACGGCCTTGAGGAAAAGGCCCTGCGCACCGGCGCGTCCAAGGCGTTTATCCTCGATCTGCGCGAGGAGTTCGCCACGGACTTCATCTTTCCCATGCTGCGGGCCTGCGCCGTCTACGAGGGCCGCTATCTGCTGGGCACCTCCATCGCCCGGCCGCTGATCGCCAAGGCCCAGGTGGACATCGCCCGGTCCGAGGGGGCCACGGCCATCGCCCACGGGGCCACGGGCAAGGGCAACGACCAGGTGCGCTTCGAACTCACGGCCAACGTCCTCGAGCCGCGCCTGAAGGTCATCGCCCCCTGGCGGGAATGGGACTTCCGGTCCCGCACCGACCTCATCCATTTCGCCAAGGAGAACGGCATCCCGGTGCCGTCCGACAAAGGCCCCTCCTACAGCATGGATCGCAATCTCATGCATTTAAGCTTTGAGGGCCAGGAACTGGAAGACCCCTGGAACGAGCCCGGCCCCGGCAGCCACCTCCTGTGCGCGCCCATCGAAAAGGCCCCTGACGCCCCCGAAATCCTCACCATCGATTTCGAGAAGGGCGACCCCATAGCGGTAAACGGCGAGCGCCTGTCCCCGGCGGCGCTGATCAAAAAGCTCAACACCCTGGGCGGCGTTCACGGCATCGGCCGTCTGGACATGGTGGAGAACCGCTACGTGGGCATGAAGTCGCGCGGGGTCTACGAGACCCCGGGCTGCACCATCCTGCACGCGGCGCATCGCGACCTGGAAGGCATCTGCATGGACCGCGAGGTGTTGCACATGCGCGACCAGCTCATCCCGCGCTACGCCGAAATGGTTTATTACGGCTACTGGTTCTCGCCGGAACGCAAGGCCCTCCAGGCCCTTATGGATCAGGCCCAGGAGCGCGTCACCGGCACGGTTCGCCTTAAACTCTACAAGGGCAACGTCGTCCCCCTGGGACGCCAGTCGCCTCTGTCGCTCTATAACGCCAACCTGGCGACCTTCGAGGAAGACGAGGTCTATAATCAGGCCGACGCTACGGGATTTATCCGGCTGGCCGGCCTGCGTCTGCGCGGCCTGGGAAGATAGGAAGACCGGGGGGAAACTTTTTTTAAAAAAAGTTTCCCCCCGAGCCCCCCTTCAAAAAAATATGGCGCGCTTCGCGTCCGCGTGCGGGAGCAAGCATTCTCTCCGAACCACCTGGATTTCCGGGCGTCATTCCCCGGCGCGCCGCGCCGGGGAATGACGCCCGGAGTCAGGGGGTCCGGGGGAAATGATTTCCCCCGGGCGGGGTTCGGGGCGGCAGCCCCGATCGCTACGCGGGGCAGCCAGCCCCGACGCAACATGTGGAGGAACGATGGCTGTGAAGCCGTGGGGTGGGCGGTTTGGACAGGGCACGGATGCGTTGGTCGAGGCGTATACCGAGTCTGTTTCCTATGATCGCCGGTTATGGCGTCAGGACATCGTCGGCTCCAAGGCCCATGCCCGCATGTTGGCCAAGCAGGGGATTTTGACCGGCGACGAGGCGGCCAGGATCGTAGCCGGTCTTGAGGCCGTGGCGGCGGAGATCGAGGCCGGGGCGTTTACGTGGCAGGCGGGGCTTGAAGACGTGCATATGAACATCGAGGCCCGGCTGACCGAGTTGATAGGTCCTCTGGGCGGCAAGCTGCACACCGGCCGCAGCCGCAACGATCAGGTGGCGCTGGATTTTAGGCTGTATGTGGTTGAGGCTTTGGGGGAGTGGGAAGAGTGTTTGCGGGGCTTGGTCGAGGTGCTGACGGAGCGGGCCGGGGAGCATGCGAAGACGCTGCTGCCGGGCTGCACCCATCTGCAACCGGCCCAGCCCGTGAGTCTGGCCCAGCACCTTTTGGCCTACGCCTGCATGTTTCGTCGCGACTGCGAGCGCGTGGCCGACGCCGTGAAGCGCGTGCGCGTCTCGCCGCTTGGCGCGGCGGCCCTGGCCGGCACCACCTATCCGCTTGATCCGCTTTTTACCGCCGCCGAGGTCGGATTCGGGGCTGCGTTCACCAACAGCATGGACGCCGTATCCGACCGTGATTTCGCGGCCGAGGGCCTTTTTTGCGCCAGCCTGATCATGATGCACCTAAGCCGCCTGTGCGAGGAGATCGTCATGTGGGCCAACCCGCGTTTCGGGTTCGTGGCCCTGCCTGACGCCTTCGCCACCGGATCGAGCATCATGCCCCAGAAAAAAAACCCGGACGTGGCCGAGCTCATGCGCGGCAAGACCGGCCGGGTCTACGGGGCGCTGGTGTCGCTTCTGACCACGCTCAAGGGCCTGCCCCTGGCGTACAACCGGGACATGCAGGAGGACAAGGAGCCCTTTTTCGACGCCGACGACACGGTGCGGGCGTCGCTTCGGATCATGGCCGGGATGCTCAAGGTGCTTGGGTTTCGGACGGATCGCATGCGCCAGGCCCTGTCCTCCGGGTTTTTAAACGCCACGGAGTTGGCCGACTATCTGGCCGCACGGGGCATGCCCTTTCGCGAGGCGCATCATGTGGCCGGACGCGCCGTGGCCCTGGCCGAGTCGCGGGGGGTGGGCATCGAAGACCTGTCCCTGGACGAGTTGCGCGGTCTGTCGCCGCTGATCGATGGCGACGTGTTCCAGACCCTGGCCTACGAAACGGCCGTCGCCCGGCGAAACGTCCGGGGCGGCACTGGCGAAGGTCCTGTGGCCGAGCAGATCGAGGGGATGCGTACATGGCTCAGACAACCGTAAATTTACAGCTTTCGGTGCTTTCGGCCATAAGCGGCATCATCGACAGGGCGCTCGATCTGGAAGGGGCGTTGCACGACGTCATGCGCATCCTCTCCGAGACCCTAAGCATGAAGCGGGCCACCATCACCTTGAAAGACAGCACCTCGGACATGCTGGTCATAAGCGTCTCCCACGGCCTGACTCCTGAAGAGCAGGCCCGGGGCGTCTATGCCTTAAATGAGGGCGTCACCGGCAAGATTTATCAGACCGGCAAGCCCTTCGTGGTTCCGGACATTCGCAACGAGCCGCTCTTTTTGGACAAGACCGGGGCGCGCAAGATCGAGAAGGGCCGGGTGACGTTTATCGGCGTGCCCATCACCCTGCACGGCAAGGTCATGGGCGTTTTGAACGTGGACCGGCTGTTTGGCGACGAGGTCAGCTCCGAGGAGGATGTGGCCTTCCTCAAGGTGGTGGCCACGCTCATCGCCCAGTTTTTGAGCATCAACCAGCAGGTGGCGGCCAAGGTCGAGAACCTGCGCCGGGAAAACGTCTCGCTCAAGTACCGGCTGTCCCAGGAGTCGCGCGGGCTGTACATCGTGGGCAAAAGCCTGTCCATGCAGGAGGTGCAGCGCCAGATCGAGAAGGTAGCCCCGACGCGGGCCACGGTGTTGCTTCTGGGCGAGTCCGGCACGGGCAAGACGCTCATCGGCCGCATCATCCACGACCTCTCGGACCGCAAGGGCTTTCCTTTCATCAAGGTCAACTGCGCCTCCATCCCGGAAAATCTCCTGGAATCGGAGCTTTTCGGGTACGAGAAGGGGGCCTTCACCGGTGCGGACGCCACCAAGCCCGGCCGTTTCGAGGACGCCCACAAGGGCACCATCTTTCTGGACGAGATCGGCGAGCTGCCGCTGGGGCTTCAGGCCAAGCTTTTGCGCGTGCTCCAGGACCGGGAGTTCGAGCGCCTGGGCAGCAACAAGACCCGCCGCGTGGACGTGCGCATCCTGGCCGCCACCAACAAGGATCTGGGGGGGCTAGCCGAGGCCGGGGCCTTCCGTCCGGACCTGTACTATCGCCTAAACGTCTTTCCCTTGCGCGTGCCGCCGCTTCGCGACCGCAAGGAGGACATCCAGAGCCTTCTGATCCATTTTCTGACCAAGGTCTCCAAGGAATATTCGCGCACCCTGTCCTTCTCCACTCAGGCCCTGACCATGCTCACCCGCTACGACTGGCCGGGCAACGTGCGCGAGATGGAAAATCTGGTGGAGCGGCTTGTGATTCTGGCCGAGGACGAGCACATCGGCATGGATATGATCCTGCCGTTTTTGTCCGGGTCGATGCGGGAGCCGGGACCGGAGCTGACGGCGGAGCTTGAGTCCGGGCCGTCGCTTGAGAACATGGAGAAAACTGTTGTCATCGAGGCCCTGCGCCGGGCCGGGGGCGTCCAGCACCGGGCGGCCCGGGAGCTGGGCATCACCCCGCGCCAGATGGGCTACCGGGTCAAAAAATTCAGCCTGGAGGCCATGGTGGCGGTGCAGCGGGCCAAGGGCCGGGAGTAGCGGGGAGCCGCTGCATGGATACTGTACCCGTCGTGTCGGCATAGGCAGATCGACGGACTTTTCGTCGCGGGCCATGACTCGGAATTCCAGGTTTGAGCTGGAATGACGCATCATGGCCCCTGTGTTTTCAGGTTGGCGAACATGACGTGGCGGGTGTCGATGCACAAGCCCCGCCAGCGGATATTGGTGGATCGATTTCAACGACGTTGCATGAGAAGGCTTCGCCTCGTCCTTGCGTTGTGGGCGCCATGCCCTTTGCCCGGACATTGATCCGGACAAAGGGCATAGCTATTCCTCATGCCCGAAGACCATGGCGCAGGGGACGTTGGCCGTGATCTGGGCGGCCAGGGCGGAAAGCGCAGTGGTCAAGGGCAGGACGGTGCGGGTACGGGATCAGGCGTTGCGGTGCTGGATGTAGCGGCTCAGAATGTATGCTACCACGATGGCGATATAGAACTGTCCGAAAACGGCTTCAAGAATTGTGACGTTGCGGATAAATGGAGCTACGGGGATAATGTCTCCGATGCCCAGGGTGGTGATGGTGGAGAAGCTGAAGTATAAAAAGATGTTATGATTGGCGGATGCGCCTGATGTAAGTGAAAGTGACCCGGGATAAAGGAAGAATGAAATTTCATAAACGAATGAAAATACTGTTGCAGCAATAAGATAGCAGTTTATGAGGGCGAATATCTCGTCCTTCATTATCTCCTTGGTTCGCATGAGATAGCCGATGACTATGAAAATGAAGAGAAAATACGTCAGAGTGCATAGTGAATAGACGAAAATTCGGTGCGTCCCTTCATGGACGTTCCAGAAGACCGACCAGACGATCAGGGCGCTGGTGATGTAAAAATATATGCGCAGTTTCCGATCGCGCCGGTCAATGGACAGGGAGAGCGCCCCCAGGGAGGCCACGACGAAGAGCAGGGCGCCGATGCGCGGACTGACGAAAGGATGTACGAGCATAAGCCCGACGAGGATCAAGGTGACCCATGGCTGGGCCTTTCGGGCGGTCAGACGCATGGCGGCCCGGGCATGCCGGGGTGTTGTATGCAGGCGGGGCGGGGCGTCATCATTTCGATGCTACACCAGAACCGGGCCGGACGGGAAGGGGGCGCGCGCAGGCCATGGCGCGGGGTTATCCCATGGCCGCGAAAAGAAAAAACAGCCCGGCCCCAAGGACCATGGCCGCGGGCATGGTCAGCACCCAGGCCATGGCGATGGAGCGCAGGGTGCGCATCTGCAGCCCGGATTTGCCCGCGGCCATGGTCCCGGCCACGCCCGAGGACAAAACGTGGGTGGTGGATACGGGCAGTCCGGCAAAGTCGGCCAGCCCGATGGTGCTCATGGCCACCACCTGGGCCGCGCAGCCCTGGCCGTAGGTCAGCCGGGTCTTGCCGATGCGCTCCCCGATGGTCACCACGATGCGCTTCCAGCCCACCATGGTGCCCACGCCAAGCGCCAGGGAGACGGCCAGAAGGACCCAGTCCGGGGCGTATTCCGTGGGGCCGCGCAGATCCTTGCGCAGATCCTCCAGGCGGGCGATGTCGGCCAGGGCGGCGCCCGGCAGAAGCTGCATGTCCTCGGCCGCGTCGTCTAGGCACAAGATGTTGGTGCGCGTTTCCCAGCGTGTCTCCTCGGGCAGCTCGGCCAGAGTGCCAAGTCCGGCCAGACGCAGTTGCAAGGCCTGGGCCGCGTCCACGGCCTGGGTGATGTCGCAATTCACGGGTGAGGTCGTCGCGTCCTGGCGGGGGCGGTACAGGTCTCCGTCGGCCAGCCCCTTGTCGATTTCCCGACGGTGGGCGTTGAAATAGTCCGTGAGCTGTCCGGCGGCGTATGTCACCTGGCCGATTTCCTGCGCGTCGGTCTCGAGGTTGAGCGCATAGGCCCCGGGCAGGATGCCGATGAGGATGAGCATGATCAGCCCCACGCCCTTTTGCCCGTCGTTTGAGCCGTGGGCCAGGCTGACCCCGAGTCCGGAGACGATGAGGGCCGCGCGAATGCCCAGGGGGGGCGGCTTGTCGCCCTTGGGCGGTTCGTTGATGATGGAGGAGCGGAGGTATTTCGACATGAGCAGAAGCAGGCCCCCCGCGCACACGAAGCCGATGACCGGCGAAAGAAACAGCGACAGCCCCACCTCGGCGGCCTTGCCCCAATTGACCCCGGCCTCCAGGGGCAGGCCCTCGCGGAAGGCGTTGGCCAGCCCCACCCCGAGGATGGAGCCGATGAGCGTGTGGGAGCTTGAGGCCGGAAGCCCCAGGTACCAGGTGCCGAAGTTCCACAGGATGGCCGAGACGAGCAGGGCGAAGACCATGGACAGTCCCAGGTCGGTGTTCACGGCCACCAAAAGATCGACCGGCAACAGGTGCACGATGGAATAGGCCACGGCGATGCCGCCGATGTGCACGCCAAGGAAGTTGCACACGCCAGACAACACCACGGCGGTGCGGGCCCGCATGGATTTGGTGTAGATGACCGTGGCCACGGCGTTGGCCGTATCGTGGAAGCCGTTGACGAACTCGAACGAGAGGGCGATTCCCAGGGAGGCCAGGAGCAAAAACAGGGTGTAGCCATCGAGTCCGGCGAGGATGTGAAACGACATGGCGCTCCTTACGCGGCGCGAAACCGGAGGCGTTCCCCCCCGGACGCGGCCGTGGCGTGTTCGTGGCGAAAGTAGGAAACGGCGGGCCGAAGTTCGCCTAGGTTCCGTTGATGAGGTGCACCAGGGCCTGTCTGGCCTTGAGCTCCTCCTCGGTGATCTCGAAACCTTTCATGGCCGCGAAGGCCACGATCTCCCGGGTCAGCATGGCATGGACCCGTTGCATCTCCGAAGGGTGCTCACGCAGATAGGTCATGAGGCGGTCGATGTCGTCCTGACTCATGCGGTCATCTCCTGGTGCGGCGGTGGATGCTTCCGGCACGCCGCCAATAGGCCCGGCATGTCGCAAAATGCATATAATTGTATGGACAGTGCCGTATCTCACGTCCTGCGTCGAGTCGAATCCGCGTCCCCGGGGCGGCGTGCATCAGTTCGGGCCACCCATGCCGGTTTCTGTGTTGTCCGGATCAACCATGACAGGGGCATGTTGCCCTGCGTTCCATGTCGCTTTTGTGATAAGGATATGAAGAAAGCGTGTTGTCGCGCCTGGCGTTTAGTAGTGAAGGCAAAACGTTCATTCATCGGTTCTGCTTCCGGGTTGTGCTTGACAAAAGACGCATCTCATTGAAGGTTAGTCGGGCTTGTCGCCTGACCCGGAGCCACACACCCATGAGCAGAACGCACCCCCGCCCCGACCTTCCCGCCGCCGCCTGCACGGCAGACCGCGACGGGACGGCGTTGCGTCTGACCCTGGCCGGGCAGTGGAACATGGGGGGCGCGCTTCCGGACATCGGGTCCATCAGCGACGCCCTGGCGGCGAAGCCCTCCCGGGTCTATTTCGAATCCTCCGGGGTGACGGCCTGGGACAGCAGGCTTCTGGGCTTTTGCCTGGGGGTCATGCGCCAAGCCGGGCTAACGGGGACGCCGGTCGACACGGCGGGGCTGCCCGAAGGGGCGGGGCGGCTGGTCGATCTGGCCGTCAAGGTGCCCGAGCGCAAGGGCGCGGCCAAGACGGAGACATCCGAGTCCTTCCTGGACCGGGTGGGCGGCGCAGTGCTTGGCACCGGACAGGCGGTGTCCAATCTCACGGAATTTTTGGGTGAAGTGGCTTTGGCCTGCCTCAGTCTGGTGCGGGGTCGGGCCGTTTTTCAGCGCTCCCAGTTGCTGTTGCTCATCAAGCAGGCCGGTGTCGACGCCCTGCCCATCGTGTCCCTGATAAGCCTGCTGGTGGGACTTATCCTGGCCTTTGTGGGGGCCATCCAGCTCCAGCAGTTCGGGGCGCAGATCTACGTCTCCACCATCGTGGGCATCGCCATGGTCCGGGTCATGGGCGCGATCATGACCGGCATCATCATGGCAGGACGCACCGGGGCGGCGTACGCGGCCGAGCTTGGCACCATGCAGGTCAACGAGGAGATCGACGCCCTGCGCACCTTCGGGTTTTCGCCCACGGAGTTTCTGGTCCTGCCCCGGCTGGTGGCGCTTCTTTTCATGATGCCGCTTTTATGCATCTATGCCGATCTCATGGGCATCCTGGGAGGATTCATCGTCGGGGCGCTGATGCTCGACATCAATCCCATCCAGTATTTTACCAACACCTGGCAGTCCGTACCCCTGGCCAATTTCTGGATCGGGCTGGTGCACAGCACGGTGTTCGGCGTCCTGGTGGCCCTGGCCGGGTGTTACCGGGGCATGCGCTGCGGCCGCAGCGCCCTGGCCGTGGGCCAGGCCGCCACGTCGGCGGTGGTCACCGGCATCCTGGCCATCATCATCGCCACGGCCGTCATCACCGTGGTGTGCAACATCCTGGGCGTCTGACGCCGCGTTTCCCGGACTGCGGGCCGGGTTTTTCATAGGCTGGCGCGTGGCAGGCGCGGGAAGCGCCGCAGGCGTGGCCGCTAAGCGACAAACGCCTGGCGAGACAGACAGGATAAAGGCCCATGGTCATGGACGAAGCCCCGGCGCGCATCACGGTTGAACACCTGGACATGGCCTATGGCGATTTCGTCATCATGCGCGATTTGAATTTCGTCATCCGGCGCGAGGACATCTTCATCGTCATGGGCGGCAGCGGCTGCGGCAAGAGCACGCTATTACGGATGCTGGTCGGGCTTAAGGCCCCTGCCCGGGGACGGGTGCTCTACCAGGAGGGCAGCCTGTGGGAGTCCGATGAGGAACAGCGCGACGTTATTTTGCGTCGCACCGGCATCCTGTATCAGAGCGGGGCGCTTTTCAGCTCCATGACCCTGGCCGAGAACATCGCCCTGCCGCTGCAGCAGTATACCTCCCTGACCGCACGGGACATCCGCGAACTGGCCTCGCTCAAGCTGGCCCTGGTGGGACTTTCCGGATTTGAAGACTTCTATCCTTCCGAGATAAGCGGCGGCATGATGAAACGGGCGGGGTTGGCCCGGGCCATGGCGCTTGATCCGGACATCCTTTTTTTCGACGAGCCGTCGGCCGGTCTCGATCCGATCAGCGCGCACCTGCTCGATGATCTGATCCTGGAATTGCGCGACAGCCTGCACGCCACCTTCGTGGTGGTCACCCATGATTTGGCCAGCATCTTCGCCATCGGCAACAATTCCGCGTTCCTTGACGTGGAGACCCGGACCATGACCGCCAGCGGGGATCCCAAGGAGCTTTTGCGCAACCCCGTCGACGCCAACCTGCGGCATTTTCTGACCAGGGGCGAGAAGTAGCCGCCCCGGCACAACGAACGGAGAACATGGTCGTGGCCAGCAAAGTCAAAAAAAGCATGATCGGGGCCTTCGTCCTGGGGGCCGTGGCCCTTGGCGTGGGCGCGGTCATCGTGTTCGGGTCGGGCATGTTTTTCACCCCCAAATACGAATTCATCCTGTTTTTCGAGAATTCGGTCAACGGCCTACAGGTGGGCGCGCCGGTGCTCTTCCGGGGCGTGCCCATCGGCCAGGTCACGGGCATCAGCATCGACGCCGACGCCGGAGACCTGCATTTCTACATCCCCGTGGTGGTGGAGATCGAGGGCGGCAAGGTGCGTATGACCGTGAACAAAAAAAGCACGAAACCCCTGGATCAAAGCCTGCTTCAGGCCAGCCAGGAGAGCATGCACGAGCTTTTGAACAAGCTGGTGGAGCGGGGACTGCGGGCCCAACTCGTCACCCAGAGCTTCGTCACCGGACAACTGGCCGTGGCCCTGGACATCATGCCCGACACCCCGGTGCGCTTGGTGGGCGACAGCTCCCTGCCTGAGATACCCACCGTGCCCTCGGCCTTCGAGAAGCTGACCCAGACCCTGACCAAGCTCCCCCTGGAGACCCTGGTGGACCGCCTGACGGCCACGGTGATCGGCATCGACAAGCTGGTCAATTCCCCGGAGATTCAGGCCCTGCCCGTCAAGCTGGATAAGACTCTGGACGCGGGCGCGGACCTCCTGGGCGACCTGCGGGGCAAGGTCGACCCCCTGGCCGAAAATCTGGATGTCGCCATCCAAAGCTATACCGAACTGGCCAGGGACATGAACCAGCGCACGGCCGGGCTATCCACGGCGGCCGGGAAGACCCTGACGATGCTCGACGCCACGCTCAAGGAAGGCTCGACGGCCCTGGCCTCCATCCAGAAGCTGACCCGGTCCGACTCGCCCACCGTGACCGATTTGAACGCCGCGCTACGCGAGATATCCGCCGCCGCCCGGTCCATGCGGGCCCTGGCCGACTATCTGGAGCGCCATCCCGAAGCCCTCATCCAGGGAAAAGGTCCCAGGAGATAAGCCATGCACCTTTTGCAAAAAACCGTCGTCGTCCCGGCCGCCCTGGCCCTGGGGCTGGCCCTTTTCGTGGCCGGATGCGGCAAGAGCGCGCCCACCCGGTTCTATTCCCTGACCGCCATCCCGGCCGCCGTCGAAGGAGTCGGGGGAACCACCGCCAAGACCGGGGCCTGTCCGTCTCTGGGGATCGGCCCGGTGGAGTTCCCGGCCTATCTGGACCGCACCCAGATCGTCACCACCGGGGCGGGCACGGCCATGCAGCTGGCCGAGTTCGATCAGTGGATCGAGCCGGTGCGCAACAATTTCGAGCGCATCCTCATGGAGAACCTGTCGGTTATCGGCTGCGCCGGACCGCTGGTGTCCTTCCCCTGGCCTTCGGGCATGCGTCCCGAGCGGCAGGCGGCCATCCAGGTGCGCCGTTTCGACGGGACGCTTGGCGGACAGGCCGTACTGAGGGCCGACTGGTCCATCCTCGACGCTGGCGGCGAGGTGCTTTTGTGGCGGACCACCGCAACCAGCGAGCAGACGGCGGGGCCGGATTACGCCGCCCTGGCGGCCGCCCAGAGCCGACTTGTGGAGACCCTGGCCCGGGATGTCGTCGCAGGCCTCGCCGAAGCGGCCAGGATGCGCAAGCCGTAGCGACCCGATGCGAACCACGTCTTCCAGCCCAAGCGGCCAGGATGCATAAGCCGTAGCGACCCGATGTGAACCACGTCTCCCAGCCCAAGCGGCCAGGATGCGCAAGCCGTAGCGACCCGATGCGAGCGACGTTTCCAGAGGACGCAGCGGGCCGCGCCATGCGTCATTGCGCCTTTGACGCGGGCATCTCGTTTTTTTGGCCGGCGCAGTCTTTGGGATATCCCTGTGCGTAAATTGCCTTGCTGCGTCTGATTTATTCAAACTATCGCCCGGTCTAGGATTCTGATGAAGGCCACGCTGGAAGCTGATGCAGAGTCTTTCCTTCGCCTCTTTTTATCTTGAAGACCCTCACATACGTGTTTGAATTTGAACACCAACATCGCCTGGATTGACGATGTTGTCTCCTTGCCGTCATCTCGACATGACGGGAGTCATTATATCATGTCATGTATTATGATTTCGTGTTCTCTCGCGAGCTAATATGTGTTGTTGTTTTTCCTTGCGTCGTCGGATGTTTTCTTGGTATAAATTGTATCAAGTTGTCATTCGGATGATGTTCGCTGTTCTTGCATAAACGCCTTGTCTGCGGGGAAACGCCATGACGCTTAAGACGAAATTCATCCTACCCACACTGGCTTTGATCATTGTCGGCATGTCCGTTACGACGTGGCTGACCTACCAGCGCAGCACCGAGTCATTGTCTGCGGTGGCTGTTTTGAAAGCCAAAAGTTCTGCAAACTCCCTGCTTTCCGCCGTGGAGCTCTGGGTGGAGGGGGCGCAAAACGAGATCATCACCCTCTCCAAGACGGGTGAACTCGTTCAGGCGCTGAGTAACGGCGGCGCAGACTCTGGGGCTGTGGAGCGCGCCGTGACGCTTCTGAAGGACAGCGCCTCCCGGCACCCCACCTTCGACAGTATTTTGTTCGTCAGCACCCAGGGCGTCGTCGTCAGCAGCACCAACGTCAAGCTCATCGGCGTCAACCTGGAGAAAAGGGAATATTTTCAAAAAGCCATTTCGGGGCAAAACTTCATTTCCAATCCGCTTTTCAGCGTGGACAGCGGGGAAGCCGTCTTCGTCATCTCCGCCCCGGTACGCGACGGCGGCAAAATCGTCGGCGTCATCGCTGCGGGCGTCAAGATCGGCGTCTTCACGGATAAATTCGTCAAGCCCCTGGACACGCCTGCGGGGTATGCCTTTGTCCTGGACCCTGACGGTCTGGTTCTCGCCCATCCGGACAGCAAGCTGATCGGCAAGTTCAACATCATCAAAGAGACGGACTATGGCGGAAAAATCGCCTCCCAGCCAAGCGGCAGCCTCGATGTCATGTCGCTTGGCCTGGAAAAGCTGATCATTTTTGAAAAATCCAAGACCACCGGATGGATCATCGGGATGGCCGTCAACAAGGACGCGGCGTTCGCCGACGCCCGCAGCCTCGGCGTGCTCATCCTGTGTCTGTCGGCGGGACAGGCCGCAGTCCTGGCGCTGGGCATCCTGATCATCCTGTCCATCAACGTGCTTCGCCCCATCGGCGCCCTGGTCGCCGCGTCCACGCGCATCGCCGACGGCGATCTGGATGCCCCCCTGGACGTCAACCGCCGCGACGAAATCGGCAGCCTGCAACGGTCCATGGCCAAGATGGTGGGCAACCTCAAGGTCAAGATCGGCGAGGCCGAGGAGAAGGGCCGCATCGCCTCCGAAGAGACCGACAAGGCAAACACCGCCATGGCCCAGGCGCAACAGGCCAGGGAAAAGGCCGAGCAGGCCCGTGAAGAGGGAATGCTCCTGGCCGCCGAACAATTGGAAAGCGTCGTCGACGCCGTCACCGCCGCGTCCCTGTCCATTTCCAGCCAGATCGAACAGTCCAGCCGAGGCTCCCAGGAACAGTCGAACCGGGTGGGAGAAACCGCCACGGCCATGGAGGAAATGAACGCCACGGTCATCGAGGTCGCCCAGAACGCGGCCCAGGCGGCGCGCACGGCGGACGACGCCCGGCGCAATGCGGGCGAGGGATCGAACATCGTGGCCCAGGTCATCCGGAGCATCGGCGATGTCCAGACCAGCTCCATGGCCCTCAAGGAAGATATGACCCGGCTGGGACAGCAGGCCCAGGGCATCGGCCAGGTCATGAACGTGATATCCGACATCGCCGACCAGACCAATCTCCTGGCCTTAAACGCCGCCATCGAGGCCGCCAGGGCCGGGGAGGCCGGAAGGGGCTTTGCGGTGGTGGCCGACGAGGTCAGAAAGCTTGCCGAAAAGACCATGGCCGCGACCAAGGAGGTCGGCGACGCCATTGTCGGCATCCAGCAGGGTACGCAGAAAAACATCGAGAATGTGGATCAGGCGGCCCGGCGCATCGACGACGCCACCGGTTTGGCCGGACAGTCCGGCCGGGCCCTGGACGCCATTGTGGATCTCGTGGTCCAGACCACGGACCAGGTGCGTTCCATCGCCACGGCCTCGGAAGAGCAATCCGCGACCACCGAGGAGATCAACCGCAGCGTGATGGATATCAACCGCCTGTCCTCCGAGGTGGCGGACGCCCTGCGCCAGTCGAGCGACGCCCTGTCCGGGCTGACGGACCAGACGCAGATATTGCGCCGTCTCATCGACGACATGCAGGCCGGAGGCGGTCGGCAGGAACTCCCGGGCCGGGCCGATACGCGCAAGAAATTGCCGAGATGACATGGATGACGCCGCAGGCGTCCCCTGTGGCCGGACCCGGGCTTCGAAATGCGTGGGCATTGGGGCTGCGGGGGCGCGGGGGACGTCTGAACGCGGTCGATGGGACCGGCCCCCAACCCATCGGGGCTGCGGGGGCGCGGGGGACGCCTGCGGCAGGCGAAGAGGGCTTTTACGGAAAAAGATGCAGGCCGTAGCGGGCGTAGAGCTGTTGCTGAAGCTCCGCCACCTCGCGCAGGCTGTCTTTGAGACGCTCGCGCAAGGCGTCGTCCATGGCCTCGGGAAAGATCATGTTGGCGGCCTGGCGGCCCTGGCGGATGGCCTGGGCCTGAAACCGCACCCGCAGGGTCTGCAGAAATAGGTAGGCCTGGGCCAGTTTTTCCGCCCAGGCTGCGGTCATGACTCCACTCTCGGCCAGGGCCGACAGCCGCTCCACAGTCCCCGTGGCCGCAAGCCTTTGCTCCAGGGCCATGGTGCGCAGTCCCTGGACCACGGCGAAAATCCCGCCCTTTTTCACGTCCAGCCCCCCCTTGTCCGGACCGCCTCGCTCCACCGCCAGCGTGTTGAAAAAACCAAGCGGAGATGGGAAACGCAGGGCCTCCCGGGCCATATAGCCGAGCGTCACGGGCGAATCCGCCACGCGGCGGCGCAGATGGGCGGCCAGGGCGTCGCACAGGGGCGCCTCCCCGAAGACGGGCCGGGCGTCGGCCAAAAGGGACAGCACGAGGATTCCCGGGCCGTCCGGCTGCCGCACCACGTCGTCCGTACGCTGCATCCAATCTACAAGCGGCATGCGCCACGGCGGGTTGTCGATCATCACCCGGTTTGGGCACGGCGGAAACCCGATGGCCGTGATCATGGCGATAAACGCCTCCGAGAAGGCGGCCACGGACGCGTCCCCGGTCTGAGCGATCCCGGCGGCCACGATCAGGGCGTTGTCCTGGTCCGTGGCGAAAAACTGCTCCCGGCGGCCCTCGCTGCCAAGCACCATAAGACAGACGTCCCCGGGGGAAAGGCCTGCGTCCTGGGCTGCGATCCCGGCCGTCCGGGCCATGATGCGGTCGTTTGCGTCGCTTAGGAAGCGCCCCAGGGGGAGGATGGGGGCCTGCGCCTCCACCCCGGCCAGGGCCAGGCGTCGCGCTGTGGCGTAACATATCGCCAGGGCGGCCGTGTCGGACGCCCTGGCGATTTCTTCCAAAAGGGAGGCCGGATCCTCCCCCAGGCCCGCAAAAAACCGGGCCATGTCCGCCGCGTCCCGGTCAGGGCCGCCGCCTGCGGGGGGGGATTTTTGGCTCATTCCGCTCCCATGCCCAGATAGTTGCGGATTTTCTGCTGTTCGTACTTGGCCTGCGCGTCGGGTTCGGGCCTAAGGACCGAGCCGATCCATCCGGCCAGAAAGGCGGCGGGAAGCGAGATGAGGGCCGGGTTTTTCCAGGGGAAGATGGCCGTCTGGTTGCCCAGCACGTCCACCCACACGGTGGGGCTGATGACGATGAGGCCCACGGCCAGGACCGATCCGGTGACGATGCTGGCCGCAGCCCCGAAGGTGCTGAAGCGACGCCACAGGATGGACATAAGCAGGGCCGGGAAGTTGGCGCTGGCGGCGATGGCGAAGGCCAGACCGACCATGAAGGCCACGTTTTGGCCCTTGAAGGCGATGCCCAGGGCCACGGCCAGGATGCCCAGGAAGATGGTGCCCCGCTTGGCCATTTTCACCTCGTCCTCCTCCGTGGCCTTTCCCGACTTGAACACGTTGACGTACAGGTCGTGGGAGAAGGTGGAGGCCCCGGCCAGGGTCAGCCCGGCCACCACGGCCAGGATGGTGGCGAAGGCCACGGCCGCGATAAACCCCAAAAACACCGTGCCGCCCGTGACTTCGGCCAGAAGCAGCGCGGCCATGTTGCCGCCCTTGTCGAACTTTGTCACCACATCCTGGCCCACGATGACCATGGCCCCAAAGCCGATGATAAAGGTCAGGATGTAGAAGTACGAGATAAATCCCGTGGCGTAAAACACGGATTTGCGCGCGGCCTTGGCGTCGGGCACGGTGTAGAAGCGCATGAGGATGTGCGGCAGTCCGGCCGTGCCGAACATGAGCGCGATGCCAAGGGACAGGGCGTCCCAGGGATTGGCCACCATGCCGCCCGGGGCGAGCACCTTGTCGCCGTACTTGTCCACGGCCGCCGCAAAGAGGTCGGAGGGATCGAAGCCGTATTTCGCCAGGACCATGAACACGATCACCGACGCGCCGCCCAGGAGCAGAACGGCCTTTATGATCTGCACCCAGGTGGTGGCCAGCATGCCGCCGAAAAGCACGTAGGCGATCATGATCGCGCCCACCACCACCACGGCGGTTTCATACGGCAGGCCGAACATGAGCTGCACCAGCGACCCCGAGCCCACCATCTGGGCGATGAGGTAGAAGGCCACGGTCATAAGCGAACCGCACGAGGCCGCCACCCGGATGGGCTTTTGCGACAGCCGGTAGGCCACCACGTCGGCGAAGGTGTACTTGCCGAGGTTGCGCAGGGGTTCGGCGATAAGGAACATGACGATGGGCCAGCCCACCAGGAACCCGATGGAATAGATGAGCCCGTCGTAGCCTTTAAGCGACACCAACCCCGCGATGCCCAGAAAGGAGGCCGCGCTCATGTAGTCGCCGGCCAGGGCCAGGCCGTTTTGCAGCCCGGTGACGCTGCGGCCTGCGGCGTAGAACTGGGAGGCGGACTTGCTTTTTTTGGCCGCGAAATAGGTGATGACCAGGGTGGCGGCCACAAAGAGAAAGAAAAATCCGATGGACACGGCGTTGGGTTGCCCCAGGGTCGAGGTGAAGTCGGTCATGGCCTTATTTCCCCTTCATGGAACGGATGATGTCGCGCACCGAGGCGTCATAGGTCCGGTTGGCCCAGTACACGTAGATGCCCGTCAGCACGCAGGCCGACAGGATCACGCCCAGGCCGACGGGCAGCCCCAGAGTCAGGTGGGTGCCGATTTTTGCCGTGAGCACATCCTTGGCGAACGCCAAAACCAGGATGAACCCGAAATAGATGACCAGAATAAACGCGGTCAGAACCAGCGAAATGGTCCACTTGGCCCGGACCAGTTTCCGGAACGCATCCTCGTCGAGATGTTTGACGGGGTCGGCTGACATGGGTCGTGCCTCCTTTCAAGGTGGTCGGTTGTATCCATCGCGGGGACCGTCTCAGGTCTGCCCCCGGCATCACCCGCAAGCCCGGGTGATGCGACCGGTCTAGCAGGGTTATTGCCGTCTCCGCAGGCTTTTTTGGTAAGCGGCGGTTTTTTCGCCATGTGCGTACCGCCGTCCGGTTCTGGGCGGCCCTTTATTGGCCCGGCGCCGCTTATCTGGTCAAAACCGCCGTTTGCCCGGCATGGCGATAGTGGAGACGGTGATTTCGGGCCGGGAGGGGGGCGCACGACGCATCCAGGGGGATGATTCCGGCAGCCGGGGACGCCGCGTCGGCCATTGGTCTTTGTGCTGTCGCCGTTGACCGAAAAGGACATGCGCCGGAGGCGGGGCCGGGGTAAAGGGGGGGCTGATCCATGCCTTTTGCCGCCTGGGAGACGCCGTCATGATGGAAAAGACCTTTACGCTGGATAGGGCCTGGCTTCCGGCCATGTTTTTTTCCTCCTTTCCGCCTTTTTCCGATCTGCCGTCGGGGCTGGCGGCGGATACGGCCGAACTGGCCGACGTGGATTTCTGCCCGGCCGGGACCCGGCTCTTCTCCCTTGGGGAGCGGGTGCGGGATTTCCTGCTCATCCAGACCGGCGGGGTGCGCTTGACCCGTCCGGGCGAAAACGGCGAGCCGGAGATCGTGGACTGCCTGGGGGAGGGGGAGGCTGTGGGCGCGGCGGAGCTTTTACGCAACGTCCCGGCGCAGTGTGACGCCACAGCCCTGTCGGACACCTTCTATTTCCGTCTGGACGGCGAGGTGTTTACGGCCCTGGCCCGGGATTGCCCGGAGGTGTGGGCGTATTATTGCGAGCGATTTCCGGCCGCCTGCATGGAAGAGGCCGCAACCCGCCTGCGCCGGGACCGGGGAACGGCCAGGACGGCGGGTTCCCGACCGCTTTTTGCGGCCCAGGTGGGCGAGGTGGCCCATTCCCCGGTGGTGGACATCGGCGACGGGGCCGATATCGTGGCCGCCGCCGCGCGGATGGCCGACTTCGGGGTTGGGTCCATCCTGGTGCGCGACGCGGCCGGGGCGGCTGTCGGCATCGTGACCGACCGCGACTTCCGCTACAAGGTGCTGGCCCGGGGCGGGGACATGACCCGCCCGGTGCGGGAGATCATGAGCGGGCCGGTGATGACCGTGGACCACCGGGAGACCTGCTTCGGGGCCTTGAGCCTCATGATCAAGCGGCGCATCCACCATCTGGCCGTCGCCCGGGGCGGGGACATCATGGGCATGGTCACCTCCCACGACATCCTGGCCCTGCAGGGCCGCTCCCCGTTTTCGCTGTTTTCCGACATCGAGGCCGCCCGGGACGTGGCCTCACTGGGCGTTTTGTGCGACCGCATGCCGCGAACGGCCAGGGCCCTGCTCGAAGACGGGGCCGGGGCCTGCCATGTAGGCCGCATGCTGTCCATGCTGTGGGACGCGGTCCTGGAGCGCGTCCTGACCCTCATCCAGGGGGACATGGGGCCGCCTCCGGCGCCGTTTTGCTGGCTGGCCCTGGGCGAGGCCGGGCGTATGGAGCAGGCCCCGGGGGACGTCCCGGAGGGCGTGGTGGTCTACCAGGACCCGCCTGACGACGAGGCCGGGCGGCGCCGCGACTATTTCTCAGAGTTCGTCCGCACGGCCCAGGGGCATCTGGAAGACCTCGGCCACGGCGGCCGGGGGGGGGGATTGCCGGGGATGCCCCAAAGCCTGTCTTTTTCCGAATGGACGGCCTATTTTTCAGAGCGCAGCGCAGACCCTCTTCCGGACAGCGCCCTTGCGGCCTTTCGCCTGTGCGACGTCCGGCCGGTCTTCGGTTTTTTCGATCTGGGCAGGCGGCTTCGGAACGCGATTCTGGAACAGGCGGCCCGGGACCCGGGATTCGTGCGCCGGATATTTTCCGTCCTGGCCCCGGAGACGCCGCCCCTGGCTGTCTATGGCGGCCAGGTGGCGGACGCGGCCGGAGGGGGGACGCGGTTTTTCGACCTCAAGACCCGGGGGTTGGACCGGTTGGCCGCCCTGGCCGGTCTGCTGTGCCTGAAATACGACCTGCCGGGGACCGAAACCCTGATCCGGCTCATGACCCTGCGCGACGCAGGAGTCCTTACCCCGGAGGCCTTTTTCAGGCTGTCGGCGGCCCTGGACTATCTGACCCACCTGCGGCTGGCCCATCGCCTGGGGCAGGCCCGGGCGGGGCGGCCTGCGCGGGAGATGGACGATCTGTTGGACGCCGTCAGGTGCGACCACCTGGGGGCGCGGCTGCTTCGGGACGTCTTCGCGGCCCTGGCCGAGGCCAGGGGACTGGCGGCGGGCCGGTTCGGCCCCGGGGAGACGGCGGCATGAACGTCGAAAGCGCCGCCACGACCGCGCCGGGTCATCCCCGGGGAGGATTTATAGAGCGCCTCGTCGCCCGCCTGACGCCGTGGCGCGCCCGCCTTCGGCCGGGGCCGCCCCATCCGGTGCTGCTGGACAATCTGGAGCGGTATCGTCGCGTGGACACCAACGTCGCCCTGGCGGACTGCGAATTCACCGTGCTGGACACGGAACTGACCGGCCTGGACCCGCGCCACGAGGAGATCGTGTCCATCGGCGCGGTGCGGGTGCGGGGCCTTCGCATCGTGGCCAGGGAGTCGTTTTCGGTGCTGGTTGAGCCCCGCAAGGATCTGCCCAAGCAGAGCACGCTCATTCACCGCATCACCCCGCAGCAGGTGAAGGACCGGCCCCGGCTGCGGCATGTGTTGCCGGATTTTCTGGATTTCGTGGGATCTTCGCTGATCGTGGGACACCATGTGGGGCTGGACATGGCCTTTCTCAACCGGGCCTTGGACGGCGTGTACGGCGTCAAGCTGGAAAATCCCTGTCTGGACACCCTGCGCATGGCCCAAATCTACCGGGCCGAGCACTGGGAGAACTACTACGACCGCTATGCCTTAAACGTGTCCTACGCCTTGAGCGATCTGGCCGCAGAATGGGGCCTGCCCCGGTTTCCGGCCCACAACGCCCTGTTTGACGCCATGCAGACGGCCTATCTGTTTCTTTTTCTTATCCGCAAGATCAAGGCCGGCAGGCTGGCGACGCTCAACGATCTGTACCGGGCCGGGCGCAACTGGCGCTGGCATTCCTCCTGAGACGCCTGTTCCGGGTGCAGGGCGGCGTCTTTACTCCCCCATCAGCAACAGAAGCGGACATGGGCACGCGGCGTTCGGAATGAATTTGGTCACGAAGGCGTTCTGGTTCCCGGTGTTGCCGGGCCATGTCTGGGCCGGATCATGCAGCGGATAATCATCGGAAAAGGTGAGGCCCGCCACGGCCACGTTTCCGGCGGGGTCCACGGCCAGTCCGTAGGTGCGGTCGTTGCCTGACCCGCCGAGGTGGGTGGAGTAGCCCAGGGAGGCGCCGTCGGCCTCAATGCGCATGAACAGGACGTCCCAGCTTCCCTGAAGCGCCGGAAACAGCGCGGTCGGGGTGTATGGGAAGGTATGGGGGGCTGTCTGGTCGGCGTGGTCGTAGGCTTGGCCCGGGGCGCAGGTTTCCCCGGCCACGTAAACCGTTCCCTTGGCATCGACCCCGATGCTGGTTGCGAAACTGCCCCACTGATCGTTTTGCGATCCGCCGCCCAGGAAGGTGGCGTAGGCCAGGGAGGCCTCGCCGTCCAGGGACGGGTCGATCTTCACCACGTAGGGCTCGTCTCCGGACACGCCCGCCTTGAGATACGGGGCGCTGTTGAAGACGGCGGCCCCGCCCGAGGTCATGGGAAAATCCTTCGATTGGGTGCGGCCGGTGGCCACGATGCGTCCTTTCGGATCGAGGGCGATGCCGTAGACGTCGTCCCGGGCGTCGCTGGCGTCCGCTCCCAGGTATGTGGAATAGGGCATGGCGTACTGGGAAGACAGGTCGCCTGGCTGGCTCGATGCGATCCAGGTCACGAAGCCGTTGCTGGTGAACCCTGTCGGCGGCGCCTTGTGGCGCAAGGCGTTGGACGTGGTGGGGAAGTCCCTGGAGTTGGTGTAGCCGCCCACGGCGATGCGGCTCCCGGCGGCGTCCACCGCGATGCTGTGGCCCTGGTCATCCCCGGATCCGCCGAGAAAGCTGGAATACGCCAGCGAGTCGCTGCCGCTCCGGGTCGGGTCGATGATGCACAAAAAGGCGTCATTGCCGCCGGCGAGGGCGCCCTGGAGGGCGTTAGGCGTCACCGGGAAGGCGATCGCCTGGTCGCTTCCGGAACTGGTGATGCCGGTGACGTGGATGAGCCCATGGGCATCCACCGCGACGCTGTTGCCGCTGTTGCTGTCATTGGCGAAGGTGCTCGGCGGGTGGACGCCCTCCACCCCGCTCCCCCCCAGGTATGTGGAATACAGAAGGGCGCCGTTAGCGTCGAAGACGGTCACGAAATAATCCGAATGCCCGTTGTTGTGTCCCTGAAACGCATTTTTGGTGGGGAACGGCCCCGAGGCGTCCGAGCTGGTGAGGCCGACGACGGCCACGCCGCCTGTGGGCGTGGCGGCCGCCCCGATGCCCATGCTCTGGTTGTCGCCGCCCAGAAAGGTGCACCACAACAACTGTCCGGCGGGATCATACTTGGCCACGAAAGCCGACATGGCGCTTCCGGCCGCCGGGGCAGCCTGAAAGGCGTTTCGAATGTGGAGATCGGAAACCTGGGTGGCGCCCGTCACGTAGGTGTCGCCCTGGGCGTCGCTGGCGGCGTTTTGGGCGAAGGTCAGGGGGGCGCCGCCCATGACGCAAGGCGTCGAGCCTCCCAGATAGGTTGAAAAGGCCAGACGCCATCGTGACGGTGCGCTCTGGGCGCAAACGACGGGAAGATGGACGCCGCAAACGATGATGAGCGCCGCAAGCAGGAATCCGACAAGCCACGGAAGAATATGCCGCATCATGAGGAGGCTCCTTTTTTGATTCGGATTACCTCAGTTCGGCTTGCATCACGCCCGGTTCGCCGCATGCCCAGGCGGGGCGGCCGCCCTTCTTCGGCCCCTGTAGCGCAGTTTACGGTAATGCCGCTCGCGGTGAAGATCAAGGCAGGGCCAGGCCGCATCAAGCCAGGGGGGACGGGCGCCCGGGTTCGAGGCTGTCGGTTTGATGATGCAACCTGTGCAACCGCCTTGCGCCGTCGGGCGCAAGATCATCGGAAGTGATGCCTCATTTTTCCTCGCGCAGGGCCTTGCGCGAGATCTTGCCGCTTGGGGTCTTGGGCAGGCAGGCCCGGACGGCGAAAAAGCGCACCTCGGCCACGGAACCCAGTTCCCGGCGCAGGTGGGCCTTGACGTCGCGCACCAGATCCTCTTCGGAATCGTAGCGCATGTCCCAGTCCAAAACCGGGACCAGAAAGGCCTTGGCGGACATTCCGCCCATGGCGTCGGGCACGCCGATGACCGCCGCTTCGGCCAGGGCCGGATGGGAGGCCAGGGCGCTTTCAATCTCGGCGCTGCCGATGCGATGGCCGCCGATCTGCACCACGTCGTCGGCCCGGCCCTGGATCCAAAACGAGCCGTCGGCGTCCCTCCGGGCCATGTCGCCGGTGAAAAACACGCCCGGGATGCGCTCGAAGTACCTCCGCCGGTACCCGTCCGGGTCGCCGTCCAGGGTGAGGAGCATGCCCGGCCAGGGGGCGTCGATCACCAGATGCCCGCCCTTGCCCGGTGGGACGGGGCGGCCCTGATCGTCCACCACGGCGGCCGAGATCCCGGGCAGGGGGCGTCCCACGGACCCGGGGGCCAGCACCGAGACGGGCAGGGGGGAGAGCATGATCATGCCTGTTTCGGTCTGCCACCAGGTATCCAGAAACGGGAGCCGCCCGCCGCCCATGGTTTTGTGGAACCATACCCACAGGTCTGGCGAAATGGGCTCCCCGGCCGAGGCCAGAAGGCGCAGGGTGGAGACGTCGTGGGCGCGCCCCGGAGTCAGCCCCCGGCGTCGCAGCATGCGGATCAGGGTGGGGCTGGTATATAAGACGCTCACCCCGTGGCGCTCGATGATGTCGAAAAGTCGGCCGCTGTCCTCGTAGAGGGGGCTGCCCTCGGCCAGAAGCGTGGTGGCGCCGACTAAAAGCGGCCCGTACACGGCGTAGGAATGGCCGGTGATGAAGGCCGGTTCCGCCGTGCACCACACGACGTCCGTGGGCTTGAGGTCGAGCGCCCAGGTGGCCGTGCGGTAGACGCCGACCATGTAGCCGCCGTGGCCGTGGACGATGCCCCGGGGGGCGGCTTGGGCGGACCCGGCATAGAGCACGAACAGCTCCGCATCGGCGTCCATGGGCTCAGGCGGCAGCGTGGCGCGCCCGGCGTCCAGGATGTCGTGGTGGAACAGATCGCGGCCCTCCTGCATGGGCGCGTCCAGACCGGCGTGGCGCACCACCACCACGGTCTCCACCCGGGATGCGGCGGAACCTGCCAAGGCCTCGTCCACCACGGCTTTAAGCGGCGAGATGCGGTCGCCCTCCAGGCCGCCGTCGGCGGTGAGGATGATTTTTGCCCGGCTGGCCTCGATGCGCCGCCGCAGGGCCTTGGCCGAAAAGCCTGTCGGCGTCAGGCAGTGCACGGCCCCGAGCCGTGCGGCGGCCAGCATGCCGATGACGGTCTCGGGCAGGGTGGGCATGTGGATGAACAGACGGTCGCCGCGTGAAAGGCCAAGGCCCGCCAAGGCCCGGGCCAGTCGGCAGACCTCGCGGTGCAGTTCGAAATAGGTGTATTTTTTGTGCTCCCCGGAGGCGTATTCGAAGATCAGGGCCAGGGAGTTGCGGCGCGGCGAGTTGACGTGGCGGTCCAGGGCGTTGGCCGCGATGTTGGTCTTTGCGCCCGGGAACCAACGGGGAAAGGGGCCTGCCCCGGGGGCCAGGACCGCCTCGAAGGGCTGCGTCCACTCAAGCTCCAGGGCGGCCTGCTCCCATATGGACAGGGGATTGTCCTTCTCCCCGCGCCGGACGGCCTCCAGTTCCCGTGGAGGGAGGTTGGCCTCGATAGCCAGGCCCGGCAGCGGCCGGAAGACCCTTTTTTCGACGACAAGGGCGTCCAGGGTTCCGTTTGGGTCCATGTCAGGCTCCATATGTTCCGACTATCATCATCTCTTTTTGGAAATCCTACCGGGAGGGAATGGAAAAAGCCACGACCTTTCGGTAAGCGGCGGCAACGATCCGGCAAGCGGTTTTGAAACCTGCCCGCCATCATCGCAAAAAGCCTTGCCGCTTGTCTCGCAACGTGCCTATATATGTTGCTAGCATCAGGCGCCCGCACCTGGATTTCCGCTGTGAAAGCGGCACGGCCTGTAGCGGGCGCTCGGAAACAGGAGGCGGCATGACCGAAAAATCCCGCGCCACGCGGTGGCGCAACACGCTGGTGGCCAAAGGCGGCAAACCCGTGGGCGTGACCTTGACCCCGGCAGCGGCCGCCGCTCTGGAGGCCATCCAGTTTCGCTACGCCGTCTCCCAGCGCGAGGCCATCTCCCGGGCCTTGGAGTTCGCGGCCGCCCGGATGGGCCAGGAGGCGGCCGGGGACGGATTTTCTCCGGACACCGGACGCGAGGTGGAGAAGGGCCAGATGCTGTCGCGCCTGGAGGACATGGAGCGGCGGTTGGCCGTGGTCGAGGCCAGGGTTATCGACTTCAGGGTCGATGCCCCGCCTGATTTCGAGCTGGAACAGGCGGCGGCCGACGCCGTGACAGGACTCGACCCGAGCATCACCGGCGAGGCCGCCGAGCGGCTGGTGGAGTTCTCGGCCCGGTATATGTGGGAGCTGGGCGAGCGCGTGGCCCGCACCAAGCTCTATGAGCTGGCCCGCCATGACGGCGTGTCCATCCACGACTCCCTGCATGCCTACAGCGCCTTCGTCTCCCTGAATATGGACCGCATCCGGGAGCGTATGCGAACCTTCAAATGATCCAGGCGGCTGCCTCTGGCGGGGGCGTCTCCTGTTTTTCTCCAGCCCGTCCGCCGACAGGCGGTCCCGTGCATTTCCCAGGCAGCGCGGGGGAAAAGGGTTGACATCTTCCAGAACAGTTTTTATTTAGGAATTGTTCGTAATAAGGAGCGGCTATGACAGCCAGGAAAATGACCATGCCCACGCCGGAAGAGGCCAGACGGCTGTTCGCCTCCGCCGGGCTGAAGCTGACCCACCAGCGCCTGGAGGTATTTGGGGAGCTGATGGCAGCCAGGGACCATCCCAGCGCCGAGACGGTATGGCGGCGGGTGCGGAAGCGGGCGCCCACCATCTCCCTGGACACGGTCTACCGCACCCTGGGGGTTATGCGTGAGCACGGCCTGGCCGGGCGGGTTCCCGTGGACGGGGACATGGCCCGGTTCGACGGCGACATAAGCCCCCATCACCATCTCGCCTGCGAGTGCTGCGGCCGGATCGACGACCTGCCATTAAGCGAATTTGATCCCGCCGCCTTGCAAAAGTCTGTGGCCCAGTGGGGACGGGTGCGCGACGCCCAGGTGGTCATCCGGGGCGTGTGCCGCAGCTGCCTGGAGTCTGGCCCGCAACCGCATAACCAACAACCGGACCTGACCCCCTCTTTATACTGACCGCAAAGCAGTCTCACAACGCCGTAACACCCCCCCAAAACACCTTGAAAAGGAGCCATACAGCATGACCCAGACCGAAAAAGACCTCATGGAAGCCTTCGCCGGGGAGTCCCAGGCCAATCGCAAATATCTGGCTTTCGCCGCCCAGGCCGACAAGGAAGGCTACCCCCAGGTCGCCAAGCTCTTCCGGGCCGCCGCCGAGGCCGAAACCGTGCACGCCCACGCCCATCTGCGCGCCCTTGGCGGCGTCTGGACCACGGCCGAGAATCTCAAGGAGGCCATGGCGGGCGAGATCCACGAGTTCAAGGAAATGTATCCGCCCATGATCGAGCATGCCAAGGCCGACGGCCACAAGGCCGCTGAACGGTCCTTCACCTTCGCCAACGCGGTGGAGGCCATCCACGCCAATTTGTACAAACATGCCGCCGAACTGATGGATAAACTTCCGGAAACCGACTATCATGTCTGTTCCGTGTGCGGCTATACCTGCGAAGGCGACGCCCCAGACTCCTGTCCGGTGTGCAAGGCCACCAAAAAGGCCTTCTTCAAGGTCGTGTAGCGCTTTGGTCGGACCCTGCCACGTGGGTTTCACGGTGATCCGAGGGTGGATATGCAGGGTCGGCTACCGAAACGCACATGATGCCGGAGGACTGCCCGTCAGTCCTCCGGCAATATATCCGAACGCCGCATGGCGCTGCGCCCAATGCAACGATGACGGTTTGCCCCAAGCCAACCCCGAACAAGGAGACCCGATATGGCCGCCCCTGAAAACATGTGGCAGTGTCAAACCACCAACTGCGGCTACATCTATGACCCGGATCGCGGCGATCGCAAGGGCAAAGTCCCCAAGGGCACAGCTTTTGAAGACCTTCCCGACGACTGGAAGTGCCCTGTCTGCGGGGCCACCAGGAAATGCTTCCGGCCCCTGGCCGGTCCCGGCTCCACCAAGGACGCCGCCTGCGAGAAATAGATGCGCCTGAGCGCCCACCGTGCCGTCTGGAGTACCTTCCAGAAAAACCTCTTCCCGACGTGACGCAAGGAGGACGCATGTCCCTGTACCTGTGCCCGGTCTGCGGCTACGAACACGGCCCAAACGAAAGTCCCGCTTTCGGCCAGTTGCCTCCTGACTGGCGATGCCCCATCTGCTCCTGCGCCCGCGATAAGTTCCATGCCGTGGACCGCACGCCCGCCAAACCCGTCTCCGCCGCGACGGCCCATGCCGCCGCCCGCTACCTGTGCCTGCAATGCGGCTACGCCTATGATCCCGCCACAGGCGATCCGGATCACGGCATGCCGCCCGGAACCGCCTTCGCCGAGCTGCCCGCCGACTGGCTATGCCCCATCTGCGGCGCTGGCAAAAACCGATTCGCCCGGGAGATATAGAGGGAGAGATGTGGGGGCGCTGCCCCCACACCCCTGGCAGGGGCCTAAGGCCCCTGCACCCCGTAACGTGCGGCCCTGCGGCAGGCGCAATTGCGCCTGCCGCAGGGCCGCATGGTTTCGGGGGCGAGGCCTGGCCGGGTGAAACATCGCGCCGTGGCCCATGGTTTCCCGTCGGCGGATTGTCAGGCGCGAAGCGCCGGGCAATCCGCCGACGGATGCCAAGGGGTCCGGGGGGAATGATTCCCCCCGGGCGGGGTCCGGGGCGGCAGCCCCGGTGGGCAAGGAGGGTTCGGGGCGGCAGCCCCGGTGGGCAAGGAGGGTTCGGGGCGGCAGCCCCGGTGGAAACCGTGGGGTCCGGGGCGGCAGCCCCGGCTTAGTTTATCCCATAAGCTGCAGGGCCATGCGCGGCAGCGAGTTGGCCTGTGAGAGCATGGCCACGGCGGCCTGGGTGAGGATTTGCTGGCGCACGAACTCGGTCATCTCGGTGGCCACGTCCACGTCGGAAATCTGCGACTCGGCGGCCTGGAGGTTTTCGGCCTGTATCTCCAGGTTAGTGATGGTGTTTTCCAGGCGGTTTTGCATCGCGCCGAGGTTGGCCCGAATCTTGTCCTTGGAGATGATGGCGTTCTTGACGGTGATCAGCGCCTGCTGGGCCAGGGCCTGGGTGGAGATGGAGGAGGCGGAGGAGGCGGAGGAGGAGCCGCCATTGGTAAGTGCACTGCCAAGGTTTGTTTCACTTAGATACGCCCCCATTTGACCGACAAATCTCCAAACAACTCCGGAGTTGTCGTGAGCGTAATATATATCGCCACCACCCATGTCAGTGTATCTTGGCACTTGTTGGCTGGAATCGAAATCTGTGCTCCAGTGAGCTGGTTCACCAGTCATGGATGCTAATGCTGCAGCCAAAGTTGTATCTCCAATATAAATCCCTGAATATGAAGCAACATCTGCCGCCACTATCTGATCCATCCTGGTCTGTGAAAAAGTTCTCCCTCCGCTGCTTCCGCCAGTTCCTCCAAAGCCTAACGCGCTCGCGGTGCAACATCCTATCTGGATGTAATAGTAGTCCTCGGCACTATCGTTGGCGGTGCCAAAGTGGACCTTGAGCTTGCCTGTGGACGCCATGGCCGAGCCGTCGTGGGTGCTGCCGGAGAGGTTGCCGTTTAAGAGGTAAATGCCGTTGAAATCAGTGGCGTTGGCGATGCGGGTGATTTCCGAGGCCATGGCCTGGTATTCGGAGTCGATGATAATTCTTTGATCGGATGTGTAGGTGCCGGTGGCGGCCTGTTCGGCCAGCTCCTTCATGCGGATGAGCTTTTCGTCGATGACGCCAAGCGCCCCGTCGGCGGTCTGGATGAGCGAGATGGCGTCGTTGGCGTTGCGTACTCCCTGGTTGAGGGCCGCGATGTCGGCGCGCATGAGTTCGCGCACGGCCAAGCCTGCGGCGTCGTCGGCGGCGGTGGAGATGCGCAGTCCCGAGGACAGCCGACGGGTGGAGGTGGCCAGGTTTCCGTAGGCGGTGCTCAGGTTGCGGGTGGCGTTTTGGGCCATCAGGTTGTGATTGATAACCAGGGACATAGGTCGATCCTTTGTCGTCGGAGTTCGTCGGCCTCGCCCATGCCTTTATGCGGTGCATGAACCTTGCTGTGTTTATCGGACATTATGCGCAATATAATAGTGCAGATGGGATATTTTGTGCAATTTTATCCTAATGCCCATGAATCATTCATGCAAAAATGGGATGCCCCCCGATTGGCCGAGGGAAGGCGGTTCATCCTGGACAACGCGTATTCCCCCGGCGGGGCGGGACTGCGAAGCAGTCCGGCCTGCCGGGGGATGACGAGGGGTCCGGGGGGAATGATTCCCCCCGGGCGGGGTCCGGGGCGGCAGCCCCGGTTCACATGTGCTATTCCAGCCCGAGCTGGGCCAGGAGGTCGTCCACGTTGTTTTGGGCAACGCCGGACTGGGGGCCTTTGAGTTCCGTGACCTTTTGTTTGGCCTCGACGTCGAGCTGTTCGATGTCTTTTTCCGGCTCTTCGGCCCGGGCCTTGATCTTGAGTCCGGTGGACAGGTAGAGGTCGAGGACGATCTGCTCGACTTTTTTGATGGCCTCGATGATGCGTTTGATGCGCTGTCCGGTCAGGTCCTGGAAGCTTAGGCTGGTCATGATGCTGATGAGATCCTGATTGAGCAGATCGCTTTGGTCGCGCAGTTGTTGGAGGTGTTCCTTGCTGACGCCGCCGCTTTTGAGGCCGTGCAGGATCTGGTTCGAGGCGGCCTGGAGATCGAGGTGTTTTTCCACGATATCCATGATCTCGGTGGTGGCCTTTTCGGTGGTCTGGAGGATCTGGTCGAGCTGTGCGGCGGCCTCGTGGAAGAGTTGATCGGCCTGCCGTTTGTCGGATGGCGACTCGGGTTCGCTGCCGGACTTGGCGGCGGCGTTGATTTCCTTGTAGATTTCCTGGAGTCCCGAGCGCATCTCGTCGCTTAGGCGGCGGTAGAATTCGCTTTCCACGAGGGAGCGGGAGAGGGTCTTGGTGACCTCGCGCTCCACGGTGGCGACAATGCTTTCCTTGAGGCTGTCGGCCACGTCGGCGATGACCTTATCCATCAGGCGTTCAACGAATTCCGTTTCCTTGATCATGTCGTGGCGCTCCCGTTAATCCCACTTTTTCCCGCGAATGTCGTCCCGCTGGCTTTGAAACACGAATTGCACGATGGTTTCCAGGTCGCGCTCGCGGATGCGCGTAAAATCCAGGGCATAGACCGGCTTGCCGTCGCAGTCGTCGATGCGGATGACTTTCCCCATGGCCCCGGACATACGTAGGGGGAATTGGGAAAGCATGATCACGACCTCCATCTCCGCTTCCATGGCCAGGGGCTCTGACGCCGTGAAGCGCAGGCCTGCGCCGCTGATCTCCACGATGGACAGGGTGATGGGGAAATCGGCGGTCATCTGGTCCCGGCCGAGCATGCCGATAAGGATGTCGAGCTTGGCGTTCAGGCTGGAGAGCAGGGTATAGAGACTCTCCGGGATGGCGGCGTCCCGGGCGTCGAAAGCGCCTGGGCCAGCGAGTCCGGCCAGGGGGGCGTCCCGGAAGATCGGTTGTTCGGTGGGGTCGCCAAGCAGTCGGCCGTGGCCGCCGATGCGGGTGGGAATCCGCAAATAGGTGCGTTTTTCGCTGTCATGCATGGCGGTTGGCCTTGTTGTGGACGGCGGGGAGGCCGCCGTCGTCGTGCCGGATGTCCGGCGTCAGCTGTTGCCGTTTTCCGGAAAGACTTCCATGGCCTTGAGCGGACAGACGTTGGTGCAGATGCCGCAGGCCGAACACTTGTCCGGGTCAAAGACCACCAATCTGGTGACGGTGTCCAGGGAAAGGGCCTTGGTGGGACACAGCGCCGTACACATGCCGCAGTGGACGCAGGCCAGCTCGTCGCGAGAAATTTTTTGGGTGATGGGGTAGACCCGGACGTCATGCTCCTTGAGGTAGGCCATGCCCTGCTCGAAGGCTTTGGGGTCGCCGAATATCTCGATGGTCATCTGGCCGTCCTGCCGGGGGGTGATCTGGGCCTTGAGGATATTGAAGCACAGATCGTAGAGCCTAGTCAGGTTGCAGACCACGGGCTGGTTGGAGACGTCTGGGGGGAAGGTCAGGTAGACGATTTTTTTGTATTTCGTTTCGGCTTGCATGTGGTGCGTTCCTTTGGGGGCGGCGTTGCGCCTATTTGGGCATCATGGCCTTGGCGCGCTGGGCCAGCGGGGAATTGGGGAACTTGGTGATGAGTTCCTGGAAGGATATCTTGGCGGCCTGCTTGTTGTTGAGTTTGACGAAGGCCGCGCCGCGCTTGAACAGGGCGTCAGGGTACTTGTTGCTCTTGGGATATTTGTCGATGACTTCCTGGTAGGACAGTACGGCGTTGGCGAAGTCGTTGACCTGATAATTGCATTCGCCGATCCAGAAGTAGGTGTTGGGAACCAGCGGGCTTTTGGAGAAGTTTTTGGTGAACTCCGTCCACATGGACAAGGCCTCGCGGTACTGCTTGTTGTTGAAGGCCTGCAATGCCTGGGTGTACAGGGCGTCGGCCGGGTCCTTGGGGGGATTGAGCACCGGCGCGCCCGTCGCGGCCGGAGAAGCGGCCTGGGCATAGGGCGCGGTCTGGGCCGGTGCGTAGGGGGCGGTCGGTTGGTAGCCGGTCTGGGCCGGTGCGTAAGGGGCGGTCTGGGGATAGCCGGGCTGGGCCGGTACGCCCTCGTCATCCTCGCCCTGTTCGGCCCCGTAGGACGTGGCGCCCGGCTGGTTGTAGCGGGGGGCCGCCTGTCCCGGATAGACGCCCTGGGCGTTGTAGGGAGCGGCCGGGGCGCCGGTCATGGCCGCCGCGCCGGAGGTGGTGGGCGCCATGGCGGCCTGGGCCGGATGCGCGCCCTCGATGTCTATGGCCAGTTGGGAGGCCATCTGCGTCACCTGGGACTCGACCCGGGCCACGCGGCCGGAGAGGTCGGCCCCGGCTGCGGACTGCTGCGATTTGGATTGGTAGCCCAACTCCTCGACCTTGGCGTTTAGGCTGCGCATCTCGGACTTGAGGTTCTGCATCTCGGCCCACATGTCGGCCGGAGTGTCCAGAGGCGACGGGGCAGGCTCGGTTTTCTTCGGGGCGCAGGAGCAAAGCGCTGCGCAGGCGAAAACGACCGTGAACAGGACGGTGAGACGGAGAGTCGTGGTGTTCATAGCGGTTTTTTTCCTCTCTTCCTGCCAAACAGCAGATAGGCCAGTCCGCCCAGCACCGGGACGAACACGGCCGAACCCAACCAGGCCATTTTTTCGGCCGGGGTGGGAAACTCACGCCGATAACAGTGCCAGATGGCCCATAGGTTCAGGATGACGGGCAAAAAGGCCAGAATGGAGACGAGGATCAGTTGTCCTGAAGACATGGGGGGCAGGGGGGCCCAGATCATACGATCCTCACGGCCGAAACGGGCCTTGGCGATAGTGGTGGTTCATGTTGCCGACTGTTCCACGTTGACGAGGTCCGGGCCGCCGGACGGCCGGGCCTTGGCGCGGCTGCGGGCGGTATGGTAGCCGCTGCCGGGCCGCATGGCAAATCGTGAGATCATTGCTCTTCCGGCGGGGCCTTGCGGGCGCGCAAAAATGCCGCCAGAAGGGCCACGGAGCCCAGGGTGATGGCGATGTCGGCCACGTTGAAGGCCGGCCAGTGCAGATCGCCATAGTGAAAATCCAGGAAATCCACCACCTCGCCGAACCGGATGCGGTCGATGAGGTTGCCGATGGCCCCGCCCAGGATCAGCCCCAGGCCGCAGATGAGCGTGGTGTCCTCTTCCAGGGCTGCCCGCAGAAGGTGCAAGATGAGCACCACGGCCATGGCCGTGGTGGCGAAGAACAGGTACGTCTGCCAGGTGATGTCCGCACGGTTGAGAAACCCGAAGGCCGCGCCCTTGTTTAAGACGTGCACGATGTTGAAAAACCCCGGGATGACCGGATGGGTGGTGTACAGGACGATGTTGGCCAGGATCCAGGCCTTGGCGGCCTGATCCAGGATCACCACCGCCAGGGTGAGGATTCCGGCCAGCTTGTAGCTTCGTTTCATGCGCGTCTCTTTGTTGGTCCGTCGTGATCAGGAGGCGGTTTCGGCGTCGCGAAGGACCTGGGTGCAGCGGGGGCATATCTCCGGATGCTCCGGGTCGGTCCCCAGTTCGGCGCTCACGATCCAACACCGGGAGCACTTGCCGCCCTGGGCCTTGGCCACGGCGATGGCCAGACCGGGGATGTCCTCGGAGCGGTAGGCGTCTGGCGGTATGTCCGCGTCGGCCGCCAGGGCCACGCTCACCTGGGAGACGATGCAGATTTCGCGCAGGTCGATGCCGGACATCTCGCCAAGCTCCCCGGCCAGGGTCTCGGGGACAAAGACGTCCACCCGGGTCTCCAGGGAATGGCCGATGTCCCCGGCCTTGCGCCTGGGTTCGATGGCCTTGGTGATCTCGCCGCGAAGGGCCGTCACGCGTTCGAAACGGGTCCGTTCGGCTTCTTGCAGGCGCCAGGGGGCCAGATCGGGTTCGTCCGCCAAAAACACCGAGGCGGCGGCGCCGCGAAGCTCCGGCGGGGTATGCCCGAAGACCTCTTCGGCGGTAAACGACAAAATGGGGGCCATGTCCCGGGTCATCAGCCGCAGGGCGTGCCATAGGGCGGTCTGGGCCGAACGGCGTTCCAGGCTTTTTTCCCCGGAGACGTAGAGCCGGTCTTTTATGATGTCCAGATAGAAGGCGCTCAGGTCCGTGACGCACAGGTTATGCAGGCCGTGGAAGACCTTGTGGAATTCGAATTTCTCGTAGGCGGCCAGCATGCGGTCGTGTTCGCGAATCACCGAGTCCAGGGCGAAGCGATCAAGCGGCAGCATGTCCCCCGGCGACACGGCGTCGGCCGGGGAAAAACCGCCCAGGTTGCCCAGAATGAATCGGCAGGTGTTGCGGATGCGGCGGTAGGCCTCGACGATGCGGCTTACGATCTCGTCGGAGATGCGGATGTCGTCACGGTAGTCCACGGCCGACGTCCAGATGCGCAGGATCTCCGCGCCGTGCTTGTCGATGATCTCCTGGGGGGAGATGACGTTGCCCACGGACTTGGACATCTTGCGGCCGTCGCCGTCCACCACGTAGCCGTGGGTCAGGACGGAGCGGTAGGGGGCCACGCCGCGCGCGCCCATGGAGGCCAGAAGCGAGCTGTGGAACCAGCCCCTATGCTGGTCCGAACCCTCAAGGTACATGTCCGCCGGGAAACTGCACTCCGGACGTTGCTCCAAGACGGCGGCGAAGCTCGTGCCGGAGTCGAACCACACGTCCAGGATGTCGTCCTCCTTCACCCAGTGGGCGCCGCCGCAGTGGGGGCAGGTCAGGCCGGGGGGGACGATCTCCTCCAGGGGGGCCTCGAACCAGTAGTCGCAGCCGCGCGGGTGGGAGGCGAATTTGGCGGCCACGTCGGTCATCCAGGCCGGGTCGTTGTAGGCCGCGTCGCAGGAGGCGCACAGAAGGGCGATGATGGGCACGCCCCAGTTGCGCTGGCGGGAGATGCACCAGTCCGGGCGGCCGGAGATCATGTTGTGGATGCGTTCCTTGCCCCAGGCCGGAATCCAGGCCACATCATTTTCGATGGCGGCAAGGGCCCGGGCGCGCAAGTCGTTTTTCTCCATGGACACGAACCATTGGGTGGTGGCCCGGAAGATCACGGGTTTTTTGCAGCGCCAGCAGTGGGGGTAGGAGTGGGAGATGCCGGACTCGGCCAAAAGATGACCGACTTCTTTGAGCTTTTCGATGACCAGGGGGTTGGCCTCGAAAACGTCCTTGCCCCGGAAAAACTCCACCGAGTCCAGGAATCGGCCGGAATCGTCCATGGGAGAGAGGATTTCCAGGCCGTAGCGCACGCCCACGTCATAGTCCTCGCGGCCGTGCCCCGGGGCGGTGTGCACAAGTCCCGTGCCCGCCTCCAGGGTGACATGGTCGCCGAGCACCAGCGGCGAGGGGCGGTCATAAAAGGGATGGCGGGCCGCAAGCCCCTCCAGGGCGGCGCCTGTGGCCTCGGAGAGCACTTCATAGGTCTCCCAGCCGAAGCGCTTGGCCAGGCCGGGCAGAAGCTCCTTGGCCAGGATGTAGCGGCCGCCTCCGGCGGCGACCAGCGCGTAGTCGAAGTCCGGATGCACGGCCACGGCCATGTTGTCCGGCAGCGTCCAGGGGGTTGTGGTCCAGATGACGGCGTAGGTGTCTTTGGGATCGGCCCCGGGCAGGACCTGGGCGACTCTGGGGTCGGTCAGGGGAAAGCGCACGAAGACCGAGGGCGATTTCTCGTCGGCGTATTCCACCTCGGCCTCGGCCAGGGCGGTCTTGCAGGAGATGCACCAGTGGATGGGCTTTTTGCCGCGAATAACCGAGCCCGACTCCACGAATTCGCACAGGATGCGGGCCGTGGCCGACTCATATGCCGGGTTGAGCGTCAGGTAGGGATCGTCCCATTCGCCGAATACGCCCAGGCGCTTGAACTCCTTGCGTTGGATGTCCACAAATTTCATGGCGTATTCGCGGCACAGCTTGCGGATGACCACGGCGGGCAGGCCGGTCTTTTTCTTTTCCTTAAGCTCCTGCTCCACCTTGTGCTCGATGGGCAGGCCGTGGCAGTCCCAGCCGGGCACATAGGGGGCCTCATACCCGGCCATGTGCCGGGACTTGACGATGATGTCCTTTAAAATCTTGTTTAGGGCGTGGCCCATGTGCAGGCGGCCGTTGGCGTAGGGGGGGCCGTCGTGCAGCACGTAGCGGGGCTTGCCTTTGCGTGCTGCGACCATGGCCCGATAGGTGTCGCTTTTGGCCCAGAAATCCAGAAGTTCCGGCTCTTTCTGCCTGAGGTTGGCCTTCATGGGGAAGGAGGTGGCCGGAAGGTTCAGGGTTTTTTTATAGTCGCTCATGGATTCACCTTGGAAAGTTTCAAAAAATGCGCTGCCTGCATGGCAAACCGGTTAAATGGATGAAGCCGGGCGGGAAGTCAAGAAAGCGGGCCGGGCGGGACGCGCTGCCCGCAGGCGCGTCAGGACGCCGGGGCGGGGCCCCCCGCCAAGGCGGTCGACATGTCGCCCATATCGGTCAGGAAACGGTGCTGTTGCCGGGTCAGGTGGCGCAACAGCCAGACGCAGCGTTCAAAAAGCCCGGATGCCTGGAGAAACCGCCACTGATCGTCCGGAGGCAGGGCGTCGCCCCCTGACAGGTACTGGGTGCGCAGCCCCTCCATGACCTTCTCGCGGTCTTTGAGCATGGTCAGGAGCAGTTCCCAGTCGTCGGCGTCGGTCCCGGCCAGGACATCTTTGGTCTGCAAAAGCAGGGCGTCTAAGGCCTCCATGAACATGCCGCGCAGCCGGGCCAGACCGGGGGAGACGTTTTTGGCGTCAAGCCCGGTCACAAGCTGCGCCAGTCCCTCGAAAAGCCCCCGCAGGGCGCCCTGGATGTCCTGGAGCTGGGCTACGCCCGAGGCCACGCCGTCGGCCCGGCCCCGGGTGACCAGCTCCAGCAGGCACCCGTCGATCTGGTCCAAAAGCCCCGAGCCGTCCCGGGTCAGGTCGCGCAGGTTGCAGCTCTCGCAGCGGTCGAGCGCCCGGCGCAAGGCGGCGGTGAACCCGGGCAGATGCCGGGCCAGGCGCATCTGTTCCTTGTTGATGAGCGAAAGCGCCGTCTCCGGGGAGACATGGGCCAGTTCCCGGGCGTAGGCCAGGCCCTCCAGGCTGTCCGGCTCCTCAGGGCACAGGCGGGAGAGCAGGCGGTGGTAGGTGGGAAGAAACACCGTCACCACCAGGGCGGCCAGGGTGTCGAAGGCGATGTTGATGGCCGTCAGGCGTTCGGGCAGGCCGGGAAAGACGGCGGCCAGCGGTTTGAGAAGCAGCGGCAGGCCGGTGTAGTGCTCGATGAAAAACGGCGGCAGGAAGATAAGAAGGCCCACGAAGTTGAAAAACACCTGCCCCATGACCAGGAGTTTGCGCTGTCCCTTCATCTGGATGGAGTAGAAGCGGCTTAAAAGGCTCGATCCGAACAGGCTGCCGAAGATGACGGCCAGGGCGTCGTCGCCGTCCATGATGCCCGAGGCGGCCAACGTTATGGCCAGGATGGACACCCCGGCCGAGGTTTGCAGCAAAAGGCAGGCGGCCATGCCGATGAGCAGGTAGAAAGGCAGGGGAAGGCCCTGGCTGGACACGAAGGCCCGGAACCACTCGGTCTGGGCCAGGGGTTCGCAACTGGTGCGCACGATCCCGAGGCCGAAGAGCAAAAGCCCCACGCCGAAGAAGATGTTCGCCGCATGCACGAAGCGCAGGGGCTTTTCGAAGGTGATGATAAGCCCGGACAGGCCGAGCAGCAAAAGGGCCAGGACGCGGATATCCAAGACGGCCATGAGCACCAGAAACGCCGAGCCGATGTTCGCCCCGGCCATGACCGGCAGGGCCTGGACCACGCCGATGGTCCCGGCCCCCACGAAGCTGGCCAAAAGCAGCGAGATGGCCGAGGTGGACTGGAAGGCCAGCCCGGCGGCGACGCCGGTGCAAAGGCCGGAGATGCGCGTTCGTGTCCAGGTGAGAAATATGGAGCGGAAGCGGTAGCCGACGATGGCCCGCACGCCGTTTCCGGACAGCTTAAGGCCCATGAAAAAAAGACCCATCCCACCGAGAAATCCGGCGATGACGTTGAACATGGGGCGTGTCTCCAGTCTGGGGGCGCCAGGCCGCGTGGAAGGCCGGGCAGGATTGTGGGGATGCTGGCCGGTCTTTACGGAGTGGGCGCTCCGCCGTCAAGGCATGCGGTCTTGGGCTTGAAAACGCCTGGCGCCCCGCAGGGCTTCGGCGGTTGGCCGACAGCCCGGAAACGCCGCCGGGGCGCGGTCTCCAAACCGCTTGCCCGCCGGGACGGAATCGCTTATTGCCTAGCGCGTCGCACGCATATTTTCCGACCTTCTAACCCCACCACGATTCGCCATGCCCAAACGGACAGACATCAAAAAGATCATGATCATCGGCTCCGGGCCCATCGTCATCGGCCAGGCCTGCGAGTTCGACTACTCCGGCTCCCAGGCCACCAAGGCCCTGAAAGAAGAGGGCTACGAGGTCGTCCTGGTCAATTCCAACCCGGCCACCATCATGACCGATCCGGAACTGGCCGCCCGAACCTACATTGAGCCCATCGAGCCGGACACTGTGGCCCGCATTTTGGAGCGGGAGCGCCCTGACGCCCTGTTGCCGACCCTGGGCGGCCAGACGGCCCTGAACACCGCTGTGGCCCTGGCCGAGTCGGGCGTCCTCGACCGGCTTGGGGTGGAGCTTGTGGGGGCGTCGCTCGACGTCATCAAAAAGGCCGAGTCGCGCGAGCTTTTCTGCAAGGCCATGGACAATATCGGGCTTAAAATTCCCAAAAGCGGCATCTGCCGCACCATGGACGACGTGCGCGCCTGGGGCGGCCGGATTCCCTTCCCCATCATCGTTCGCCCGGCCTTCACCATGGGCGGCACCGGCGGCGGCGTGGCCTATAATATGGAAGACCTGGAAAAAATCGCCGGGCGGGGGTTGGCCGCCAGCATGAAAAGCGAGGTCATGCTGGAGGAGTCCATCCTGGGTTGGAAGGAATTCGAGCTGGAGGTGATGCGCGACAAAAACAACAACTGCGTCATCATCTGCTCCATTGAGAACCTGGACCCCATGGGCGTGCACACCGGCGACTCCATCACCGTGGCTCCGGCCCAGACGCTCACCGACGACGAGTACCAGCGGATGCGCAACGCCGCCATCGCCATCATGGGCGAGATCGGCGTGGAGACCGGCGGGTCCAACGTGCAGTTCGCCATCAACCCCGCAAACGGGGAGATGGTGATCATCGAGATGAACCCCCGGGTGTCCCGGTCCTCGGCCCTGGCCTCCAAGGCCACGGGATTTCCCATCGCCAAAATCGCGGCCAAGCTGGCCGTGGGCTATACCCTAGACGAGATTCCAAACGACATCACCCGGGAGACCATGGCCTCGTTTGAGCCCACCATCGACTACTGCGTGGTCAAGATCCCCCGGTTCACCTTCGAGAAGTTCCCCGGCTCCGAGGACTACCTGACCACCTCCATGAAGAGCGTGGGCGAGGCCATGAGCATCGGGCGCACCTTCAAGGAGGCCCTGCAAAAGGGCCTGCGCTCCCTGGAGACGGGCCTGCCTGGGCTTGGCAAACTGATCTGCGCCAAGATTCCCGACCGGGAGACGCTTCTGACCCGTATGCGCAAGCCCCATTCCACGCGCATCCTGGACATCCGCCACGCCATCCTGACCGGCGTAAGCCTTGAGGACATCTTCGAGGCCACCTGGATCGACCCCTGGTTTTTACGCCAGATCAAGGAAATCGTGGACATGGAGGAGGCCCTGCGGGCCTTCCCCCGGGAGCATGCGGCCGCTGCGGACGACGCCTGCCGGGAGATGCTGACCCGGGCCAAGACCTTCGGTTTTTCCGATCCGCAACTGGCCGCGGCCTGGGGACTGACCCCGCTTGAGGTCCGGGCCTTGCGACAGAAGTTCGGCATAAAGCCCACGTATTATCTGGTGGACACCTGCGCGGCGGAGTTCGAGGCCTATACCCCGTATTATTATTCGACCTATGAGTCCGGCCATGAACTGGCCATCTCGGACAGGCGCAAGGTGGTCATCCTGGGCGGCGGCCCCAACCGCATCGGCCAGGGCATCGAGTTCGACTACTGCTGCTGCCACGCCTCGTACGCGCTGCGCGAGATGGGCGTGGAGTCCATCATGGTCAACTCCAACCCCGAGACCGTGAGCACCGACTATGACACCTCGGACCGGCTCTATTTCGAGCCCCTGACCTTCGAGGACGTCATGTCCATCATCGAATTCGAAAAGCCCGAGGGGGTCATCGTCCAGTTCGGCGGCCAGACGCCGCTCAATCTGGCCGTGCCGCTTTTAAACGCCGGGGTGAACATCCTGGGCACGACCCCGGACAGCATCGACCGGGCCGAGGACCGGGAGCGCTTCCAGGCCCTTTTGCAAAAACTCGGACTCAAGCAGCCGCCCAACGGCACGGCCCTGTCCGTGGAGGAGGCCGCGCGCATCGCCACGAACATCGGCTATCCCGTGGTGGTGCGGCCGTCCTACGTGCTGGGCGGCCGGGCCATGGAGATCGTCTACGACGAGACCGATCTGGTGGATTATTTCGCCAAGGCCGTGGTGGTCTCGGGCGAGCACCCCATCCTCATCGACAAGTTTTTGGTGCATGCCACGGAAGTGGACGTGGACGCCCTGTCCGACGGCACGGACACCTATGTGGCCGGGATCATGGAGCACATCGAGGAGGCGGGCATCCACTCCGGCGATTCGGCCTGCGTGCTGCCGCCCCATGCCCTGGACCCGACGGTGGTGGCCGAGATCGAGCGCCAGACCGTGGCCCTGGCCCGGGAACTCCGGGTGATCGGGCTTATGAACATCCAGTTTGCGGTCAAAGACGGGGAGATCTTCATCCTTGAGGTCAACCCCCGGGCCTCGCGCACCGCGCCCTTCGTATCCAAGGCCACGGGGGTGCCCCTGGCCAAGCTGGCCACCAAGGTCATCATGGGCGTGCCCTTACAGGAGCTTGATCCCTGGGGGAATCGCAAGACCGGCCATGTCTCGGTCAAGGAGTCGGTGTTCCCGTTTAACCGCTTTCCCGGCGTGGACGTGCTTCTCGGACCGGAGATGCGCTCCACGGGCGAGGTCATGGGCGTGGACGCCACCTTCGGCCGGGCCTTCATGAAAAGCCAGTTGGCCGCCGGTCAGGTCCTGCCCGAATCGGGGCGGGTGTTCATCTCCATAAACGACGAGAACAAGGGACCGATCCTGCCCACGGCCAAACTGTTCCACGAGGCCGGATTCGAGATATTGGCCACCAAGGGCACGGCCGCGTTCTTCACCGCCAACGGCGTTCCGGCCCGGGTGGTGCGCAAGGTCTCCGAGCACCGGCCCCATGTGGTGGACCACCTGAAAAACGGCGAGATCGACTTGGTGGTGAACATCATGGAGGGCAAGCGCACGGTGCAGGACTCCATGGCCATCCGCCAGACGGCGCTCCTTTACAACGTGCCCTACGTGACCACGGCGGCCGGGGCCATGGCCGCCGTCCAGGCCATTCGCGAGCTGGCGGGCCAGGGGCTTAGCGTCAAAAGCATTCAGGAATATTACGGGGCGGTCTAGCCGCCGAGGCGTTTCGATGAAAAAAGAATATTGCGGACTGTTCGGCATCTACGGCCATCCCGAGGCCGCGCGCATGACCTATTTCGGCCTTTACGCCCTGCAGCACCGGGGGCAGGAGAGTGCGGGCATCGTCACCTGGGACGGAACCACCATTCGTGAGCAGAAGGGCATGGGGCTGGTGGCCGAGGTGTTCAACGAGCGTCACCTGGGCAAGGAGTTAAAGGGCAGCATCGCCGTGGGGCACCTGCGCTATTCCACGGCCGGGGCCTCGCTTCTGCGCAACTGTCAGCCCTTTCTGGTGCGCTTTGGCGACATGAATCTGGCCATCGCCCACAACGGCAATCTGGTCAACGCCCTGGAACTGCGCCGGGAGCTGGAAAAAACCGGCTCCATCTTCCAGACCACCATCGACTCCGAGGTCTTCGTCCACCTCATCGCCAAGTACTTAAACGGCGGCACCCTGGAGGAGGCGGTCATCAAGGCCTGCGCCAAGGTGCGCGGGGCCTATTCCCTGATCCTTCTGGCCAACAACAAGATGATCGCCCTGCGCGACCCCCACGGCGTGCGTCCGCTCATGCTGGGCCGTCTGGGCGACAACTATGTCCTGGCCTCGGAAACCTGCGCCTTCGACCTTATCGAGGCCGAGATAATCCGGCCCGTCGAGCCCGGGGAGATGGTCGTCATCCAGGACAAACGCCTGCAATCCTACCGATTGGAGGGATCGCAACCCACCAAGCAGTGCATTTTCGAATTGGTCTATTTCGCCCGGCCCGATTCCGAGGTCTTTGGCGAGGTGGTGTACCTGAGCCGCAAGCAGATGGGCATCACCCTGGCCAAAGAGGCCCCGGTGGACGCCGACTACGTCATGCCCTTCCCGGATTCCGGGGTCTATGCGGCCATCGGCTATTCCCAGGCATCGGGGCTGCCGTTTGAAAGCACCATGATCCGCAACCACTACGTGGGCCGCACCTTTATCCAGCCCTCCCAGGATATGCGCGACTTCAGCGTGCGGGTTAAGCTCAATCCCGTGCGCCAGATGATAAAGGACAAGCGCATCATCATCGTGGAGGACTCCATCGTCCGCGGCACCACCATCCGCACCAGGGTCAAGAAGCTGCGCGAGATGGGGGCCCGGGAAATTCACATGCGCGTTTCCTGTCCGGCCATCCGCCACCCCTGCTTTTACGGCATCGACTTTTCCTCCAAGGGCGAACTTATCGCGGCCCACAGCAAGGTGGAGGAGATCGCCCGGTTCATCGGCCTGGATAGCCTGCACTACCTGAGCATCGAGGGGCTTTTGGCCTCTGTCCATTCCAGTGCGGCGGACTCCAAATACTGCCTGGCCTGCTTTGACGGCAAGTATCCCATCGCGCCCTGCGCCGAAAACATGAAGATGTGCTTAGAGGACGACGTGGCCCTCTCGTGGTAGCGCTGGGACTGCCCGGGGCCTTGCGGGACGTGGTCCTGTCCCAGGCCCTGACCGCCTTCGGGCGAAATTCTCTGAAGGATATAAGCCGCATGTTCAATCTGTCCGTGGATTCGAGAGCCAAGGTCCTTAAGGCCGAGGTGCTTCTGGCCGGTGAACGCGAGCCCGTGCTCGTCGAGGTGCATGGCTACGGCTTTTTCCGGGAAAACGAGGCGACCTATCTGACCTTCGAACGGCTGACCGTGTCCCGGGAGTGGATGGGGCGCATCTTAGACGGCGTGCTCAAGGAACGCCGCATCCGGTTGCCCGAGGGGCTGGGCACTAAACTTCTGGAAAGCTTCATGTAGCCCGCGCCGACTGACGCAGGCGCAAAATAACGGGGCGCGAAACCTTGCCGGTTTCGCGCCCCGATCAGTTTTAAGGGGGAAGGGGGCTATTTGTCGAAGATTTTGTCGATCTTCTGGCCGAGCGTCTCGGCCGTAAACGGCTTGACGATGTAGTTGGAGACCTTGGCCTGGACGGCCTCGATGATGTTCTCCTGCTGGGCCTCGGCCGTGACCATGAGGAAGGGCAGGTTGGCGAATTCCTCGCTGCCGCGCACCTTGCGTAGAAGCTCGATGCCCGGCATGTTGGGCATGTTCCAGTCCGAGATGACGAAGTCGATCTTGGACTTGTTGAGCGTCTCCCAGGCCGTGGTGCCGTCGTCAGCCTCATGGATGTTGGAAAAACCAAGCTGGCGCAGGATATTTTTTATGATGCGCCGCATGGTGGAGAAATCGTCGACGACCAGGATGGTCATGTTTTTGTCCGCAGGCATGCGCGAAGTCCTCCGAATGTTCTCAAGTCGCTTTTTTCGGGGCCGCCACGTACGGTCGGCATCTCCCGGTTTCCCTTCCTGGCCCTGATTGCCGCAAGCCGACACAGAACCTTTTTGCCATCCACAAGCGGCTACTACGACCGTCGGACACCCTATACAGGTCGGATGCACCTGTCCGGGCGGGCCGTCTGACTACTGTTTTGGCGTTGTATACGGTGCGGCCGCTTTTTGCAAACCGTCTCTTGCCAGAAATGTCGACCGGAAAGACGGCGTCGCCATGAAAATGCGCGCCCCCTATGTCAGAAGGGCCTGGGCGAAGTCCTGGCCGGAAAAGGGCCGCAGATCTTCCATTTTTTCGCCAAGCCCCACATAGGTGATGGGCAGTCCGAATTCCAGGGCGATGCCCACGATCACCCCGCCTTTGGCCGTGCCGTCGAGCTTGGTCAGAATGATCTCGTCCAGGTCCACGGCCTCGTTGAAGAGCTTGGTCTGGGACAGGGCGTTTTGGCCGGTGGTGGCGTCGAGCACCAAGACGCAGCGGTGCGGCGCGCCGGGATGTTTCTTGCCCAGCACCCGTTTGATTTTCTTGAGCTCTTCCATGAGGTTGGCCTTGGTGTGCAGGCGTCCGGCGGTATCCAGAAACATGATGTCGCAGCCCTCGGCGATGGCCCGGTCCATGGCCTCGAAGGCTACGGCGGCCGGGTCGGCGTTTTCGCCCTTGGCGTAGAATACGGCCCCCACCCGGTCGGCCCAGATTTTGAGTTGCTCTATGGCGGCGGCCCGGAAGGTGTCGCCTGCGGCGATGAGGACTTTTTTGCCCTGGAGTCTGGCCCGGTGGGCCAGTTTGGCGATGGTGGTGGTCTTGCCTACGCCGTTGACCCCGATGATCATGACCACCTCGGGCGGATTGACGGCCCGGATGGTTTTTGAGGGTTTGAAGATGGCGGAAAGCTCCTCGCGCAGGATCTCGCGGAATCTCGCCGGATCGGTTTCGCCGCTTTTGCGCACCCGGTCTTTGAGAAGCTCGATAAGCTTGGCCGTGGGCTCGTAACCCAGGTCGGCCATGATCAGTATCTCCTCGAACTCGTCCCAGAAGGCCGCATCCATGACCGTGTGGCTGCCCAAAAGGCCGTCGATGCGCCGGGCGATCTGTTCCTTGGTCTTGGCCAGGCTCTGGGACAGCTTGAGGAACAGCCGGTTGCGCTCGTCCTCTTCGTCTTCGAGATCAAGGGCCAGGGCCAGACGGTACTGCAACTCCGAGCGAAACGCCTCCACCTCCTCGTATTCCATGTCCGTGAGCCACTTGCGAAACTGGGACACGAAGGCCTCGCCCTCGGCGGCCGGGACCTCCAGGCACGAAAAGAGGAAGGCCAGGCGTTCCCATAGAAGCGGCCCGGCCCGGTCCACGTCGGTGAGCAGAAGCGACAGCCACACGGACAGCCTGGGCTCGGCGTCGCGCAGGGCCAAAACGAGCTGGTTGCGCCAGGGCGCTGCCTGGGCCGCCTCGCCGGGCGTGGCGGCGGGGGCTTCTTCAGGCGGCGGCGCAGGGCCGACGGCGTCGGCGGTCTCCGGCGTGTGCGCCGGGACGTGCGCCATGGATTGATCGGGGGGAGGGGCCGCGCGCGGGGTTTGGGGCGCGGCCGGGCCGCCAGCGAGGTCGGCGGCTGCCGCCTCGTCCGGCGCGATTGCCGCTTCGGGCGCCGCCGCCGGGGCGGCCTCCTGGTCCGGCTTGGTCCACAGGCGTTTCAATTTGGAGAAAAAACCCATATGCTTCAATCCTTCCGGATGGCGTTTGCGATGTCGCGTCAAGCGGCACGCCGTGGTGGGGCAAGGCTTCAAACCGGCGGCACTCTATCTTGTCAGGCCCGGGGTGGCAACCGGACCGGCCCGGCCGGGCGTCTGGACGCCGCAGGGGGAGACGGACATGGAATTTTTCGACCTGATGCGCGATGTGCCGCTTCTGGCCCGGCGTATGATCGAGGCCCGGATGCTGTGCACGGTCTACGAGACCACCCTGGCCGCGGAGGGGAAGGACAAGGCGCTGGCTGCGGTGGAAAGGGCCGTGAAGGCGTCGGCGGCCGAGGCCGGACGCTCGTTTGCGGCCATGGCCCCCAGGGGGCCGGATTTCGAGCACTTCAAGACCATCCTGGCCGCCTGGAAGCAGGGCGGGGCGCTGACCATCGAGCATGTAAACGACTCGGACAGCCGCCTGACCTTCTCGGTCACGCGCTGCCTGTACGTCGAGGCCTACCGGGCCATGGGCGTGCCTGCCGAACTTGTGCCCGTCTTGTCCTGTGATCGGGATGCGCCTTTTGCCGCCGCCTATCATCCGGCCCTGGAGTTCGACCGGCCCTGCGCCATCGGCGAGGGGGCCGACGCCTGCCTGTTCCGGTTCACCTGGCGCGATTAGGGGGACTTTCTGCGGCGGCGTTCTCCCCGGTCGGTCGTGCCGGGGGAGGCGTTTTCTCCCCGAGCGACGTGGTCAGAAAGACCCCGCCCAGCACCACGACTGCGGCGAGGTACTGCACGGGCTCCAGGCGTTCGTTCAGGATGAGCCAGGAGAATGCGAGGGTGAACACAGGGATGAGGTTGATGAATACCGAGGCCTTGGCGGCGGGTATCTGGCTGACGCCGTAGTTGTAGAGCCCATAGGCCACGAAGGTGACGCCAAGGCCCAAAAAAACCACGGCCAGGGTGGGGACCAGGGGATAGCTTTCGGGCAGGGGAAAGAAAAAAAGCGTCGGTATGAAAAAGACCGTGCCCACGAAGGACTGCATGGCCGTGAGGAAAAGCGGCTTGTGGCGTACGGAGAGCTTTTTGAGCGTCACGATGTAGCCCACGGCGCAGCACATGGCCAGAAATTCCAGGAAATTGCCCAGGGCCGGGGCCGGGGCCGATTCGGTGGAGGCCCCGGTGGCGCTTAGGACCAAAACGCCGGAGACGGCCAGGAACAGGCCGCACAGGGTGCGGCCTGTCAGGCGTTCCTTGAGTACGAGGGCGGCCGCCGCCGCCACCAGAAGCGGCAGCATGGACGTGACCATTCCCGCCTGGGCCACCTGGGTGTAGCGCAGGGCGTTGGCCTCGAAGACAAAATACAGACACGGCTCGCACAGCGCCATGAACAGGATGGGCTTTATGTCTTGGCGCAGGTACGTAAATCCGCCCATGCGCGGCAGAAGCGGGAGAAAGACCGCCGTGGCCAGGGCCATGCGCCCAAAGACCACCAGAAGGGGCGCAAAGGCGCCCATGGCCAGCTTCATGGCGATAAACGACCCGGCCCACAGGATGGTGGCCAGGGTCAAGGCCAAAAGGGCGGGGAGCGAGGCGTTTTTCGGAGTGGACATAAGGAAACGTCGCGAATACGTCGTCAAGCGGCGGCCTTCCGCCAGGGTTGGCCGGAATTTCCGGCAGGGGAAGGCGGGTTATAGGGTGTTTCGTTAGGATTGAACAGATCAAAAAGGGGAACTTCGATGTTTGAAGCCTTGGAGCGGCTGCCGGTTTCGGAGATGGTCGGGCGGCAGGCGGCCGTGCGGGAGCGTCTGGTCGAGATTGCGCCCGAAGCCGGCGGTCTGGCGGTTTTTTCGCGCATGGGCGTCTACTACCTGACCGGGACCTGGGGCAGCGGCGTCTTGTGGCTGCCGGTGTCCGGGGAGCCGGTCTTTTTGTGCCGCAAGGGCCTGGAGCGGGCCAGACTGGAGTCGCCGCTGGCGGCTATGCTGCCGTTTAAGTCCTATTCCGAACTGCCCGGACTTTTTGCCGAGGCCGGAAGTCCGCTTTCCGCCGTGGTCGCCGCCGAGATGAACGGGCTGACCTGGGCGCTGGCCGACCTTTTGCGCGCCCGGGTGAAAGACGTGCGCTTCGTGCCCGGGGATGCGGCCCTGGCCAAGGCCATGGCCGTCAAATCCGAGTGGGAGCTTACCAAGATGCGCCTGTGCGGGGCGCGCCACGACAAGGGCCTGCGCGAGCTGCTGCCGACCATGCTCAAACCCGGAATGACCGAGCGTGAGACCGCCCACAAGGCCTGGGAGGCCTTTTTTTCGCTGGGGCATATGGGGCACATGCGCATGAACGCCCATGGCGAGGAGATCTTTCTGGGGCATGTGGCGGCTGGCGATTCGGGCAACTATCCAAGCGTCTTTAACGGCCCGGTGGGGCTTCGCGGCGAGCATCCGGCCCTGGCCCTCATGGGCAGCGCGGGGCATGTCTGGAGGCTCGGGGCGCCCCTGACCATGGACATCGGGTTCGTGCTCGAGGGCTACCATACCGACAAGACCCAGGTGTACTGGGCTGGACCGGCCACGGGCATCCCGGACGAGGTCAAAAAGGCTCACGATTTCTGCATCGAGGTCCAGACCCGGGTGGCCGAGGGCCTGCGCCCCGGCGCCGTCCCGTCGCAGCTCTACGCCATGGCCATGGACATGTCCCGAAAGGCGGGCATGCAGGAGGGCTTCATGGGCCTGTCCGGCAACAAGGTGCATTTCCTGGGGCATGGCATCGGCCTGGCCATCGACGGTTGGCCGGTGATCGCCAAGGGGTTCGACGAGCCCCTTCGGGAGGGCATGACCCTGGCCCTTGAGCCCAAGCATGGCATCCCCGGGGTGGGCATGGTGGGGGTGGAGAACACCTTCGAGGTCACGGCCGCAGGCGGCGTATGCCTGACCGGGACGCGCTACGACATGCTGTGCGTGGAATAGACGGCCGGGCCAGCCGGGCAAGCCGGGCAAGCCGGGCCAGTCGGGTTGGCCGGTCCGGGTGTTCCGGAGGGGCCTGGGGCATGCCGGTTCTTGCCCTTGGGGGCTTTGGCGTGTACCTGTAAAGACCCGGACGTCGCGATTGGGCAGGCGCAGATGCGTCGGGCTTTGGCCGGACCGTGCGGCAGGCGTCGGTCGGGAAATCCACATGAAGGTGTGCGCTTGAAAAACGAAGTCCTGTGGGCGCCCTGGCGCATGCAGTACATCCTTGGCCCCAAGGCCGACGACTGCGTCTTCTGCATCCCCAAGGACACCGGCGGGGACAGGCAGCGTCTGGTCCTGGCCCGTGGGGAGCACACCTTTGTGATCATGAACAAGTACCCCTACAACAGCGGGCATCTCATGGTCACGCCGTACCGGCACACCAGCTGCCTGACGGAGCTGACCCCGCAGGAGATGTACGAGGTTTCGCTCGGGCTGGCCTTTTGCACGGCGGTCATGAAAAAGGCCTTTTCGCCCCAGGGGATCAACATCGGCTTGAACATCGGCGAGGCGGCCGGGTCGGGCATCGCGGCCCATCTGCATTTCCAGATGGTCCCCCGCTGGAACGGTGACTCGTCGTTTATGGCGGTTTTTGGCGAGACCCGGGTTGTGCCGGAGCTTCTGCTCTCCACCTACGACCGGATCAAGCCGTTTTTCGCAGACTATCCCCGGCGCGGCGACACGGCCTGCTGACCGGGGGCGGGACACGGTTTCAGGGGCGGGACTTTTGCCGGGACGTCCGCGTTTTCCGGCCAAACCAGGCCGAGTGCGGCCGCTTCGGGCCGAATCTCAGGCCAATTCAGGGAGGACGAGACCATGCGCATCCTGAAGGTGCTCCTTTTGATTGTCTTTTTTTTCTTCTGCATGATCTTTTTCGTGCAAAACACCGCCATCCTGTCCACGCCGCTTCTGCTCAAGATGGACGTGTTCTCTCTGACATACGCCTCCCCCGAGGTCCCGTTCTACGTGGTCCTGCTTTTATCCTTCGTGGTGGGGGGGATTTTCAGCCTGACCTATTTCGTGCTCGAAAAGGTGCGCATGGCAGGTGAGATCAAGGCCCAGGCCGCCCGCATCGCCTCCCTGGAGAAGGAGCTGGCCGCGTCCAAGAGCTATTCCGGCCTGTCGACCGGGGCTTCGAGCTATACCGCCGCCTCGACCTACGAGCCCATGACCTCCCAGACCACGGACGCCGCAGCCGGGACGGAGTCCGACGCGGCCGCAGCCGACGCCGACCCGATCGCAGCCAAGGCGGACGAGAAGTAGGGTCGGCCGGGTCATGGCGATATCGGCCGACGCGGCCAGGCGTTTTATTTTCTCCGCGACAGCGGCGTCTTCCCGGCGTGGACGCGGCGTAGGGCGCCTACGCCCGGCATGAACGGCGTCAAGCTCACCCCCATGATGGAGCAGTATCTCCAGATGAAGTCGGAACATCCGGATACGCTTCTTTTCTACCGCATGGGGGATTTCTACGAGCTTTTCTTCGAGGACGCCGTCACGGCGGCCCGGGAGCTTCAGATCACCCTGACTTCGCGCAATCCCGGGGCCGAGTCCCCGGTGCCCATGGCCGGGGTGCCGCATCATGCCGCCGAAGGCTACCTGAGCCAGCTTCTGGAAAAGGGCTTCCGGGTGGCGGTGTGCGACCAGATCGAGGACCCCAAGCAGGCCAAGGGGCTGGTCAAACGCGCCGTGACCCGGGTTCTGACGCCCGGCACCACTGTGGACGACGTGAGCCTGACGGCCAAGGAGCACAACTTCCTGGCGGCCCTTTATTGGGACGATAAAGACAAGGCCGGAGGGCTTTGCTGGGCCGAGGTCTCAACCGGCGAATGGTCCGGCATGTTTTCCCGGGATCAGGGCAGGCTGTGGCAATGGGCGCTGAAGATGGCCCCCCGGGAGCTGCTGCTGCCCGACGGTTTCGACCCGCCGCGCCAGATTACGGCGGCCGGTCTTCAGATCAGCCGCTATCCGGCCCGGCCCCATTTCGATCTGGCCCCGGCCACGAAGCGCATCCTGGACGCCCAGGGCGTGGCCGACCTGTCTGTGCTGGACGTGGCCGACAAACCGCCCCTGGTGCGGGCCATGGGCGCCGTCTTAAGCTATCTGATCCAGACCCAGAAACAAGACATCACCCACCTGTCGCCGTTTCGCCCGGTGAACCTCTCCCGGCACATGCTCATCGACGAGGTCACGGAGCGCAATCTCGAGATCTTCCGCCGTCTGGACGGCAAGAAGGGGCCGGGCACGCTCATCCACATCCTGGATCGCACCGCGACCCCCATGGGCGGCCGTCTGCTGGAAACCATGCTGCGGCAGCCGTGGCTGGAGCCCGGCCCCATCCTGGAGACCCAGGAGGCCGTGGCCCTTTTTGCGGCCGATGCGGCGCTTCGCGCTGCGGTTCGCGCCGCCCTGGATTCGGTCTACGACCTGGAGCGCCTGACCTCGCGTATCTTCCTCAACCGCTGCGCCCCCAAGGATTTCGTGGCCCTGCGCCAGAGCCTGGGGGGACTGTCCGAGCTTCGCACCGTCCTGGCCGGTCTGGATGGTCACTCCGACATATCGCAGGATATGTATGGTTTTATTGGGGAAAATATTTCTAGCAACGATACTTGCGACGTTTCGAGCGATGTATCATGTAGCGTTGCAAGCGATGATTCAAGCGACGCGGCGACGTTACGGGCAGGCGAAATAACGAGTGGAGAGGGTGCGACGTCGTCCCGGGGGTGCGCCGGGATCGCCGCCATGCTCACAGGCTGGGACGATCTGGCCGACATCCGGGAATTGCTCGTCCGGGCCGTGGCGGATTCCCCGCCGCCGGTGGTCACCGAGGGCGGGCTTTTTCTGCCGGGCTACCACCCCGATCTCGATGAACTGATGGAGCTGACCGAGCACGGGGAAGGACGCCTGAAGGAGCTTTTGGCCGAGGAGCAGCAGGCCTCGAACCTGCCGCGCCTGAAACTCGGGTTCAACCGGGTCTTCGGCTATTATTTCGAGCTGGCCAGGTCGAGCGGCTACGTGCCCGAACACTTCGAGCGCCGCCAGACCCTGGCCGACCGGGAGCGCTACGTCACCCCGCGCCTCAAAGAGCTGGAGTCGCGTCTTTTGGAGGCCGGGGAGAAGCGCAAGGCCCTGGAGTATACCCTTTTTTGCGAGCTTCGCGACGCCGTGGCCGCCGCCCGGGGACGCCTTGCGGCCATGGCCAGGACACTGGCCGCAATCGACGTCTGGCAGGGGCTGGCCGAGGCCGCCGTGCGCTATGACTGGACCCGGCCGGACATTCACGAGGGCCTTTCCCTGGAGATTCGGGCCGGGCGCCATCCCGTGGTGGAGGCGGCGGCCGGGGGGGATTACATCCCCAATGACCTGACCCTGGACGACGACCGCCGGGTGCTTCTCATCACCGGCCCGAACATGGCCGGAAAGTCCACGGTGCTCAGGCAGACGGCCATCCTCGCCGTTTTGGCCCAGATCGGCTCCTTCGTGCCTGCGGCGTACGCCCGGGTGGGGTTGGCGGACCGGGTGTTTTGCCGGGTGGGGGCCTCGGACAATCTGGCCATGGGCCAGAGCACGTTCATGGTGGAGATGAGCGAGACGGCCCGCATCCTGCGCCAGGCAGGCCGGCGCTCCCTGGTGGTCCTGGACGAGATCGGGCGCGGCACCAGCACCTTCGACGGGCTGGCCCTGGCCTGGGCCGTGGCCGAGGCCTTGGCCAAACGGGAGGAGGGCGGGGTGCGCACCCTTTTCGCCACCCATTACCATGAGTTGACCCGCCTTGAGGGCGAGCTGCCCGGGGTGCGCAACTACAATATCGCCATCAAGCAGTGGCGCGGGGACATCATCTTTTTGCGCCGCCTGGTGCCCGGTCCGGCGGATCGCAGCTACGGCATTGAGGTGGCCAGGCTGGCCGGGGTGCCCCGGGCCGTGGTGCGCCGGGCCGGAGAGATTTTAGAGGAGTTGGAGCGCACCCGCGACGCCGCTGCGGGCAAGGCCGCCGCCTCCGGGGCCAAGGCCGTGGGGCAGCCGGTTCTGCCCGGCATCTTCGCCGACCCCGGGAATCCGCAGGAACCGTGCCTGCCATGCGCGACCCATCCCCTGTCCCTGGAGCTTGCGGCCCTGGACGTGGACCGCATCACGCCGCTTGAGGCCCTGCGCCTTCTTGGCGATTACAAATCACGCTACGGCGGGGAAAACGCTTCATAAAGGAGACGCGTCATGCATCATTTCCAGTACCGGCAGGGCGAGCTTTTCGCCGAAAACGTCCCTGTGGCCGAGCTGGCCGCGCGCCACGGCACGCCGCTTTACATCTACAGCGCGGCCACCCTGCGCCGCCATTTCGAGGCCTTCGACTCGGCCTTCGCCAACCTGGCGCACCTGACCTGCTATTCGGTCAAGGCCAACTCCAACCTGTGCGTGCTGGGGCTTTTGGCCGAGTGCGGCGCAGGCATGGACATCGTCTCCGGCGGGGAGCTGCACCGGGCCCTGGCCGCCGGGGTGGACCCGCAAAAAATCGTCTATTCCGGGGTGGGCAAGCGTCCCACGGAGATCGAGCAGGCCCTCTCAGCGGGCATCCTCATGTTCAATGTGGAGTCCATGGGGGAACTGGACCGCATCAGCTCCATCGCCTCGCGCATGGGAAAAACCGCGCACATCGCCCTGCGCATCAATCCCGACGTGGACCCCAAGACCCATCCCTATATCTCGACGGGCATGAAGAAAAACAAGTTCGGCCTGGACATGGACAATTCGCTTCGGGCTTACGAACGGGCCATGGATCTGCCCGGCATCGAACCCGTGGGCATCGACTGCCACATCGGCTCCCAGCTCACCAGCATCGAGCCGTTTCTGGAGGCCCTGGACAAGATCGTGACCTTCGGCGACAAGCTCATGGCCCGGGGCGTGCCGCTGCGCTACCTGGATCTGGGCGGGGGCCTGGGCATCACCTACAACGAGGAGGAGCCGCCGCACCCGGCCCAGTTCGGCGAGGCCCTGACCGCCGCCCTGGAAAACCACCCCATGACGCTCATCCTCGAACCCGGCCGGGTGATCGTCGGCAACGCGGGCATCCTGGTCACCGAGGTGGTCTACACCAAGTCCACCCCGAGCAAGGATTTCGTCATCGTGGACGCGGCCATGAACGACCTGGTGCGCCCGGCCCTGTACGATTCCTACCACGCCATCCGGGAAGTCCGGCAGAACGGCCGTCCGGAGAAAAACGTGGACGTGGTGGGCCCCATCTGCGAATCCAGCGATTTTCTGGCCCGGGGCCGCGAAATCCCGGAGATGGAGTCGGGCGAGCTTCTGGCGGTCTTTTCCGCCGGGGCCTACGGCTTCACCATGTCCTCCAACTACAACTCACGGCCCCGGGCGGCCGAGATCCTGGTGGACGGGGACGTGGCCGTGGTGGCCCGCAAGCGCGAGACCTATGAGGATTTGATCGCGCTTGAGCGCGTGTGCATCGAATAGCTGGCTTTGCGCGACAGAATCTGGCGGATGGCGGGCCGGTCGGGGCGAAAAAAAGCCGTTGACCAGTCCGCCATGCCGACCTATACTGTAAACGTGGACGCTTTGACTCATGACGGTGCGCCCCACAAACGATAGCAGGGCGTTTTTCAAAAAAGACGTAGTTGGTGAGCGTTCCTTCCAATTCGGGTCTTGAATTGCAAGGACATGACCACGACAGTGCGTTCCACGGGCCAATCTGGAGTCGGCCCTGTATTGCCCCCGGCCACCCGGACCCCGCGCCCGTCGCGCAAGCCACAATCCGTTTTTTTCAGGAGCCGTATCCGGATGAATCCCGTCGTCCCCCTTCTTTTGTCCCTCCAGATCGTTTTTTGCGGGGACAGCCTGACCAGGGGCTTTGAGCACTACAAGATTTTCGACAGTCAGGAGCGCGTCTACGTCCAGGGCATCGACAGCTCCACCAGCGCCGACGTCCTCTCCCGTATCGAGCCCATCGCCCAGCGCAAGCCCCAGAAGATGTTCCTTATGATCGGGGTCAACGAGATCGGGGCCGGACAGCGCATCGTGGAGAACTACGAGAAGATGATCCGCCGCGTGCAGGAAGTCTCCCCCTACACCAAGATCTATGTGCAAAGCATCCTGCCCACGCGGGTGGACCGCATCAACAACGCCGACATCGTGGCCGTCAACCGCAAGCTGTCCGACATGTGTCAGAAGTTCAACCCGTTCGTGAAATACCTGGACCTGTACCCGGCCTTTGTGGCCGACGACGGCAAGCTTGGCCCCAACTTCACCGAGGATGGCATCCACCTCACCCGAAACGCCTATTCCCTGTGGAAAAAACTCATCGTCAACCAGTTGTGAGGCCCGCCGGGAGACGTGGCGTCAGGCCATGACCTCCCGCTCCTTCGACTTCGATCCTGCCCGCTTCCCTGCCTCTCCCGGGGTCTATCTCATGAAGGGGGCGCAGGGAAAAATCCTCTATGTGGGCAAGGCCAAGAGCCTGCGCGCCCGCCTGTCCTCCTATTTCCGGGCCGATTCCGGGCACACCCCGAAGACCCGGGCCCTGGTCGCGCGCGTGGCCGTGGTGGACGTGCTTTTGACGGCAACCGAGAAAGAGGCGCTGCTTCTCGAATCGAGCCTGATCAAAAAGCACCGGCCGCGCTACAATGTGGTCTTAAAAGACGACAAGCAGTACATTCTTTTCAAGCTGGACAAAAACGCCGCCTATCCGCGCCTGACGTTCACCCGCAAGGTGGAGCGCGACGGGAGCGCCTATTTCGGCCCGTTCACCTCGGCCGCCGCCGCCAGACGCACCTGGAAGGAGATCGGCCGGGCGTTTCCCTTGCGCAAGTGTTCCGACAAGGCCCTGGCCAACCGGGTCCGGCCCTGTCTTTTTCAGCACATCGGCCAGTGTCTGGCCCCGTGCATCAATGAGGTGCCCCGGGACGAATACATGGAGCTGGTGCGCCGGGTGGAGGCCTTTTTGTCCGGCCGCTCGGGCGAACTCTTGCGCGGCCTCGAACGGGAGATGCTTGCGGCCTCGGAGAACCTGGATTTCGAACGGGCGGCCAAGCTGCGCGACCTCATCCGGGCTGTGAAAAAGACCGTGGAGGGACAGGCGGCGGTCCTGCCGGACCCGGTGGACCTGGACGTGCTGGGGCTGTCCGCAGGACCGGGCGGCCCGGCCGGACCTGACGGGGAGGAGACCCCCCGGGGACTCGGGGCCAGTCTCCTTTTCGTGCGTCAGGGGCGGCTTCTGGACAAGCGTGATTTCTATTGGCCGCACCTGGACCCGACAGACGCCGCCGAGGCCGTGCGCGGCGTGCTGGGGCAGTTTTATCGCCTGGACGGCTACGTGCCTCCCCGGATCCTGGCCCCCGAATCGGCCCTGTCGACGCCGGGAGACGTGGACGCCGCCTCGGGCGGGGAGGTTGAGCTTCTGGCCGAGGCGTTGGCGGATCTTCGCGGCGCGCCGGTGAAGGTGGCCTGGCCGCGCGGCAAAAGCGAACGCAAGCTCATGGAGCTGGCCGAGGTCAACGCCGCCCGGGCCTTTGCCGAACGGGGCCGGGAGGCGGATTTCGCGGCCATGTCGGCTCGGCTGGCCAAGGCGCTGCATCTGGCCGAATCCCCCCGGCGCATCGAGGCCGTGGACGTCTCGCACCTGGGCGGAAGCGAGGTGCGGGTGGGCTGCGTGGTCTTCGAGGACGGCCGTCCCAAAAAGTCCGACTACCGCCTCTACGCCTTTCCCGAGCTTCAGGGGACCAGCGACGACTATCTGGCCCTGGCCAGCTTCGTGCCCAGGCGGCTGGCCGCAGGGGGGCCTTTCCCCGATATTTTGCTCATCGATGGCGGCAAGGGGCAGATTCGGGCCGTGGAGCGGGCCATGGAGGAGGCGGGGCAGGTTGGGCTGTTTCCCCTGGCCTCCATCGCCAAATCCGGCCGCAGCGCCGCAGACATGGAGGACCGGGTGTTTCTGCCCGGTCGCAAAAATCCCGTGAATCTGGCTCCGGGCAGCCCGGAGCTGCTTTTTCTGCAACGCCTGCGCGACGCGGTCCACGCCTTCTGCCTGGGCGGCCAGCGCCGGGCGCGCAAAAACGTGGCGCTCAAAAGCGAGGTGGGCAGCCTGCCGGGGGTCGGCCCCAAGACCGCCAAACTGTTGTTTGAGACCTTCGGGTCGGTGGCGGACATGCGGCGGGCGACGCTCGAGGATCTGGCCCGACTGCCCGGATTCGGGATCGCCAAGGCCAGAAAAATCAGCGAGTTGTTGTCCGGATTGGATGCCCGCCCGGAGGCCGGGGCCGGGGTCGCCCGCGCCATTTCGCCTTATGCGGCGTCCGGGAACAGGCGCAGTTCATAGAAACGCGCCCCGGGGATGGGATTTCGGCAATACGGCGAGATGGGAACAAACCCCAGGCTCAGGTACAGTCCGTTGGCCTGGGCCATGGTGTCGATGGTGTCCAGGCGCATGCGTCCATAGCCCATGTCCCTGGCCCGCCGGATGACCGTCTCCGCCAGCCGCCTCCCCAGACGCTGCCCCCGGAACCAGGGGCGCACGAAAAGCCGCTTCATCTCGCACACCCCGTCCGTCAGGTCGCGCAGGGCCACGCACCCCCCGAAGCGCACCGGGCCGCCAGCGGCCTCGGCCACCAGCAGACAGCCTCCAGGCCGGGCGTAGCGTCCCGGCAGCCCGGCCAGTTCCGCCTCGAAGTCCTGAAACTCCAGTCCGAATCCCAAAGAACCGGCGTATTCCCGGAAAAGCTCCCGCACCGCGTCGCAATCCGCCCCGGAGTCGGCGTCACGGATGCGCAGGTTCATTTCCATGTCGGACCTCAGACGATGACGTGCCGTTTGATGAAGGCCACCACCTCTTCCGGGGTGTCGTAGACACGGAAGAGGTCCAGGTCGTCAGGTCCCATGAAGTTGCGGGCCAGGACCTCTTTTTTCAGCCAGTCCACCAGCCCCCCCCAGTATTCCGACCCCATGAGGATGATGGGGAAGGGCTTGATGCGGTGGGTCTGGATGAGCACCAACGCCTCGAAGAGCTCGTCCAGGGTTCCGAAGCCGCCGGGCATGGCCACGTAGGCCATGGCGTATTTCACGAACATCACCTTGCGTACGAAAAAGTAGCGGAAATCGCAGCGTAGGTTGAGGTATTTGTTGTATTTCTGCTCGAAAGGCAGGTGGATGTGCAGGCCCACGGACGTGCCGCCCGCGTCGGAGCACCCCTTGTTGGCGGCCTCCATGAGTCCCGGGCCGCCGCCGGTGATGACCGTGTATCCGGCCTTGGCCAAAAGCCCGGCCAGCTTCTCCGTAAGCTGGTACAGGGGCTCTTTCGCGGTGGTTCGGGCCGAGCCGAAGATGGACACGGCCGGGCCGATGTCGCTTAGGGAATCAAAGCCGTCCACGAGCTCGGCCATGATTTTGAAAAGCCGCCAGGACTCCTTCATGGACAGGTCGTCGATAATGTATTGCCGGGAGCCGTTCATGTTTTCTCCTTGTCGAAATGGCGGGGCGGCGCTGTCGCAGGGCAGGGGACGGCTTTCCATTTGCAGCCGCCTGGGATAATGAGAACGCCGTATGGCCGCGCCTCGGCGCATAGTGCCTGCATCGCGGCCGCATTTCAAGCCGCCGGAGCCGGTGTCGTCCGGAAGCAAAGGAGCGGGGATGAAAATCAGATTTTTAGGAGCTGCCGGGACCGTCACGGGTTCCTGCCATGTGCTTGAGACGGGCGACGCCCGTTTCGCCATTGACTGCGGCCTGCACCAGGGCAACGAGGCCATCGAACGCCGCAATCAGGATACGACCGTCTATCAGCCGCAGGCGATGGATTTTTTCATCATCACCCACGCCCACATGGACCATTCCGGACTTCTGCCGCGCATGGTCAAGACCGGGTTTTCCGGCCCCATCTACGTCACCCCGCCCACCCGCGACCTGCTGGAGATCATGCTGGCCGACAGCGCCCACATCCAGGAGACCGAGGCCGAATGGAAAAACCGCAAAAGCCGCCGCCGGGGCGGCAAAAGGGCCGAACCGCTGTACACCATGGCCGACGCCAAGGCCGTCATGCCGCTATTAAAACCCGTACCCTACGGACAGGACTTCTCGCCTGCCCCGGGGATTCGGGCGCGCCTAAGCGACGCCGGGCATATCCTGGGGTCGGCCTTTGTGGAGCTGTGGATCACGGAAAACGGCACGGACACCAAGCTGGTCTTTTCAGGCGACCTGGGGCGCCCCAACCAGCTTTTGGTCAACGATCCGAGCACCGTGGCCCACGCCGACTACCTGTTTTTGGAGAGCACCTACGGCGACCGCAACCACAAAAACGAGACCCAGAGCCGGGCAGAGCTGGCCGAGGCCATCGCCCGCAGCTACGGCCTGCGGGAGAAGGTCATCATCCCGGCCTTCGCCGTGGAGCGCACCCAGGAGATGCTTTTCTGCCTGCACCTTTTGCGAAAGGAGGGCAAACTCCCCGAGGACATGCCGGTCTTCGTGGACAGCCCCCTGGCCATCAAGGCCACGGAAATATTTCGCCGCCATCCCGAATACCTGGACGACCAGACCCAGGAGTTTCTGGCCCGGGGCGAGGACCCCCTGGCCCTGCCCAACCTGCGCTACACCCAGACCACGGACCAGTCGCGGGCCATAAACGACCTGGACGGTCCGGCCGTGGTCATCTCCGCCAGCGGCATGTGCAACGCCGGGCGCATCAAGCACCACCTGCGCCACAACCTGTGGCGGCCCGGGGCCAGCATCGTGTTCGTTGGCTATCAGGCCATGGGAACCCCGGGGCGGCGCATCGTGGACGGCGCGCCGTTTATCCGCATCCTGAGCGAGGAAGTGGCCGTGGCCGCCAAGATATACACCATCGGCGGCTTCTCGTCCCATGCCGGGCAAAGCCAGATATTGCAGTGGCTGGATCACCTCAAGGACGGCACGAAGGACATCTTTCTGGTCCACGGCGAGGGCAAGGCCCTGACCACCCTGGCCGGACTCATCCGCGAGACGTACCATCTGTCCGTGCGGGTTCCGGACTACCTGGAGGAATATACCCTGAAGCCCGGGGCGGAGCCCAAGGTGGCGGCTGATCCGGAAAAGGCCTGGCCGCGCATCGACTGGCCGTATCTTCTGGCGGATACCGAGGACAAGTTCGCGCTTTTGCGCAAACGCCTGGACGAGCTGTCGGCCAAGCCCTGGACGGACCAGACCGACATCAGGCAGCGGCTTTTGGAAGTGAACCGGGATCTGACGGAACTTTTGTCGGAGATATGAGGCGGGATTCCCCGAATCCGGCCCGAAAACGGGTGGCGACCCGGCCGCGCTTTGGTCGTATGGCCGGGTCCGCTACTTGAGACGGTAGGTGATGCGTCCCCGGGTGAGGTCGTAGGGGGACAGTTCGCACTTGACCCGATCGCCGGGCAGGATGCGGATGTAAAATTTGCGCATCTTGCCGGAGATATGGGCCAGCACTTCGTGGCCGTTTTCCAGCTTGACGCGGAACATGGCGTTGGGCAGCGCCTCCTCGACGATGCCGTCGACTTCAATCGCATCTTCCTTGGGCATATCTTCTCCAGAGTTGAGTGTGTCGCATTGCCGCGCGGGCGAAAACAAACCGCGCCCGCGTCCGTTCCGGACCGGGCGTCAGGCTTGAACATGGCATTATAACCATTCGCCTCTTAAATGCAAGAACCTTTCCGGGCGGCATCCCAGCTGTCGATGGACCGCATGGACGCCGACGGCCCGGCCTGTCGAGGGCGTGTCGCCCGGCGGCGATCAGGCGGCCGGAGAGGGCGGTCGGCCGGGGGACGGATTGTCGGAAACCGCTGCGTCAGACAGGGCGTCCGCCACCTCCAGGACGGCCATGGCCCCGCCTGAAGGCATGTTCTCCAGGCGGACTTCGCCGCCAAGGGCGGCCATGATCCGTCTGGCCCGGCACAGCCCCATGCCCACGCCCACGGCCTTGGTGGTGAAAAAAGGATCGAAAATATAGGGCGCGATATCCGGCGAAATCCCCGGCCCCTGGTCCTCAATTGTGACCCTGGCCCGTGCGTCGTGGTCGGTCTCAGGCCCGGGCCGAGCCAGGATCAGCCGCACCGTGCCGCCGGGGGGCGAGGCCTCGGCGGCGTTTTGCAAAATCTCCTCCAGGGCCTGACCCAGAAGCGCGGCGTCCTGGTCCAGGCGGATGTCGTCGCCGTGCAGCTCCCAGGTGACGCCGTGCGGGTCCTGCTGTCCGGACGCAGCCTGGAGGCTGGCCAGTCTGGCCGTTATCATGTCGCGCAGGGACAGGGGGGCGGGATGCGGGGACAACGGCTGGGTGACCTCGCCCACGGCGGCCACAATGTTCTCCAGCCGTCGCGATTGCTCCACTATGGCCTGGAGAAAGGGGCGGGCCGGGTCGTCCGGCGGGCTTTTTTTCAACACCAGACCGGCCAGCCCCCCGATGGTCATGGCCGGGTTGCGCAATTGGTGGGCCACGGCTGACGACAGGGCGCGCAGGCTCTCCACCCGTTCCCGTTCGACGCGGTACTTCTCGTCGAGGATGCTGCGTTCCCGTTCGTGCAGGGCGATGATCTCGGTCACATCCGTGATCTGAAGCATGATCCCGAAGACCTTGTCGTTTTCGATCAGGTGCGAACAGGTCAGGGACAGGTGCCGGGTCGGACCGGACAGGGGCGTGTAGCGCAGCCGAAGCGGCCCGCCGGGGTGTTCCCGGCGCAGGGCCGCTCGCAGATAGCGGCGCAGGGCCGCAGGGTCGTCCGTGCGCCGGAACACGTCCTTGCCCGTGGCCGGATCGGACAGCAGCGCCTCCCGGGAGTGTCCCAAAAGGGCGGCGGCCGCTGCGTTGGCGGCATAGACCCGGCCCCGGGCGTTTATGATGACCACGCCCAGGGCGAAGCTGTCCAATAGATCGTGGAAATAGCCGGAATGGGCGAATACGAGCATACTGGTCCTTCGGGCCGTGTTTTACTGGTCCGGATTTCTACCCGGGGACATTTTCCGGCAGTCATGTGACGGACGGGTGACGATCCGGCGGGAATATGGCGGCGCAGGCCCGGCCCTTGATGCCTGCCGCCGATCAGGATAGAATACGGGGAAAAATGGAGATCACTGTGTTTACGCAGACCCAGATAGAAAAATACGCCGACGTGCTCATGTGGGGGCTCACCACCTCCAGGTGCACAGGATTCCACAAAGGCGACGTGGTTCTTTTGCAATACGACCTGGCCGCCGTGCCTCTGGCCGAGGCCCTGTTCGCCCGGATCATGGACCGGGGCATACACCCCGTGGCCCGCATGATCCCCACCTTCCGCATGGAGCACGCCTTCTACGCCAAGGCCGACGAGGGGCAATTGGTGTTCCAGGTTCCGGGACAGGCCACCCTAAACGAAAACCTAAACGGGGCCATCCATGTCCTGGCCCCGGAATCCCTGACCCATCTAAGCGACATCGATCCCAAGCGCATCGCCATGGCCGCCGTGGCCAGAAAACCCCTGCGGGACATCCTGGTGACCCGGGAGGAGGCAGGCGAGTTCGGCTGGACGCTGTGCATGTATCCCACCCCGGAACTGGCGGCCAAGGCCGGCCTGTCCGTCAAACAGTACGCCGATCAGATCAAGAAGGCCTGCTTCCTGAAAGAAGCCGATCCGGTGGGCAAATGGAAAACCCTGTACGCCGAGGCCGCCGAGATCAAGACCTGGCTCAATTCCATTAAGCCCGCCCACTACCATGTGGAGTCGGAGCATGTGGACTTAAGGGTCACCCCCGGCCTGAAGCGGCGCTGGATCGGCATTTCCGGCCACAACATCCCGAGCTTCGAGCTTTTCGTATCGCCGGATTGGCGCGGTGTGGAAGGGGTGTATTTCGCCGACCAGCCGTCCTACCGCAGCGGCAACTACGTGCGCGGGGTGCGCCTGGAGTTTCGCGAGGGCGAGGCCGTGGTCTCCGACGCCGAGGAAGGGGCGGCCTTTGTGGCCAAGCAGTTGGCCATGGACAAGGGGGCCTGCCGCATTGGCGAGTTTTCGCTCACGGACAAGCGCTTCTCCAAGATCGACTCGTTTATGGCCAACACCCTGTTCGACGAAAATTTCGGCGGAACATGGGGCAACTGCCACATCGCCGTGGGCAGCTCCTATTCCGACACCTACGACGGCGACCCGGCGGAACTGACGTCCGAACGCAAGGCTGATCTCGGCTTCAACGACTCGGCCCTGCACTGGGACTTGGTCAACACCGAAAAAAAACGGGTCCGGGCGATCATGCCGGACGGCGCCGCAGTGACCGTCTACGAGGATGGCATGTTTACGAATTAGGGACCAGCCGTCTCTTCCGGGAGTCGGCTTTCGCGAAAGGCATGCATGCGGCGCGGCCGCACAAGGGAGGGGGAAGATGAAATCTGTGGCGTGCGGCGTTTTCGCCGTGATGGTGTCGCTCATTGCCGTTTCTGCAGTCTTGGCCGGTGATCCGGGCGTCGCCGGATGGGAGAAGGGCGGCGCGTACGACAAGCTGTTCGATGTTAGCGAATCCGATTCCTTCAAGGGCAAGATACTGGAAATCCAGGACATCGTTCCCATGCCGGGGATGGCCCCCGGGATAGGGCTGCTCATCGAGGACAAAAAGGACAAGCGCAAGGAGACCGTACACCTGGGGCCC
>Ga0209800_10000139_pt1 | contig 155910 bp, 136 predicted proteins | sample Higcelweek8metaG_FD_187174 | JGI IMG/M metagenome (GOLD analysis project Ga0209800, IMG submission 187174) | Freshwater pond sediment microbial communities from the University of Edinburgh, under environmental carbon perturbations - High... | ecosystem: Environmental > Aquatic > Freshwater >... | reverse complement strand
CAATCCGATCTCGATTTTCTTCCGTTCACAATAATCCAGATTTTTGTACTTCATACGCCATTATTCATGGAGGGTGTTGCACTAGATACTAGTTTCCGCCCTTACTAATGTTTTACTTTGAGTCCCTGACTTTTTCAGCGGTTACTGTATATGTTTTAACGGTATTTCTTGAAAAATCATCAGTGAAAATGATCTCTTTCCCGTTGCGAACATATATCGTTTTAACTTGAACGAGATTATTTTTATGAGAGAAACCGATTTTACCAGCTTGTACTTTCTCGTTTAATGGATAATCAATTGCAACTTTGTCATTAACATATACTTTCAATTTGGATTTGTTAATCTTTAATTTCAAAACTATTGGAGAGTTGTAAGAAAGAGCGAGATCAGATGATATGAGGTTTTCAATAACAAAATTGTTTTTTTCTTTCGATGAAAGGTCTTTGTTTATTGGTTTTGATTGAATAAGTGAAATGCGATTCAATTTTTCTTTCGTTCCGTTGAAACGGATGCCGTAAAAATTCAATCCATAATGAGATGACGAAAAGATTAAAGTGAAATGATTGTCATCGACAGGACTGTGGAGTTCAAATCCGCATTCGATATCAGTAAATCGATTTATTTCTGGAATACTCGTAACGGAGTTATTGTCAATCAGGTCGGAATAGCCGTAGGTGTTCGTCGATACTCTCGATGAACATAAGGTATGTGATGAGAGATCAACATTCCATTTACCGGATATTTTTGTCCATAGAAAAACACCATCACTGAAAGATGGTGTTTTTATCATGAAACAGAACGTTATTAGAAGACAACTTGTTATCGTTTTCACTTCTTTTTTACGCCACTTGTTTCGGGATCTAAAACCTGTACGATGAATGTCTGCGAACTGCCTTCATTCAATGAAATATTTCCTGCGAAATTAGAGTTGCCTAGATCAAAAAGTATATCTGGTTCAGCCACGGGCGGTAAATCACCACTGGTACTGTCAGGAGTGAGAGTGCATTTTGTAATAGTACCTGTTGTTTTACTTACTTCTTTTGATCCTGTCAGTTCGTTCTGTTTCCAGCCTGTTGTGCTGTTCCATGTCTGATCTCCATCTTCCCATACGATATCGTTAATTTTTCCGTCAGATCCTTCAGAGTTTTTGAATTGAAGTTCTGTTTTACTGTCTTCTCCACAACCGATAAACGCGAACGCTGCAACCGCAGCCATAATCATAAATAGATTTCTTTTCATATAGTTCTCCTACTTTTTCTTGACTTTTGCGTAAGAGTATTGAAATAACTGATAAATGTCAATAGTTTACTTGGTATAAGAATGAGAAAAAGAATGTTGCGCAGAACAGATATTATTACGCGAATAAATGCATGTACTTTGATGTGCGTGATTATGATATTCTGCGGTGAGCGGTCATCAGTATTTGCCGCGGACGAGGCGACACCCGGTTCGGAGCCTGTTACAATAAATTTTATGAATAATGATAAAGTTCTCTATACGCGTTGGGAGGCCGTGGCCGATTATAATAAAATCAAACGATGGGCGCAGACTCGTCATCTTGAAGTGGTTCCGGACAGTCAGCCGGTAGTTGACAAAACGGCGGCTTTTGTATCTCATTACGGATCAAAAGCTGAAATCAGGAATCTTGATCCTAACAGAAATTATAATCTCTATATTGATTTTGTATCATACAGGGGAGGCGACGGAGGAATCACGTCCCGGCTTGTTGTCTCGGCGGAAGGAGAGCATCTGGCTGAATTTTCATTCGGTGATACAAAAGCCGCAGGATACTATAGAATCGCGATTCCTCGTAATATCATTTTTGACGGTACGCTTGAATTGCTTTTTGAGGAAGCGGCAACCACATCGGGAGTATGGGGAATATGGGATATGGTTCTGATCGACGGGGATTTACCTGCCGCAATGAGTGTAGCCAAAGTTAAGCCGGAAATACAAAATAAAAATCAAAATATCATCGAAGATAAGAATAATAATAAAAAAAACAAAAAACATCGGGAAGTGGTGAATAGAAAACAGACGGGTCCTGATGCCAAAGAAAAAAAAGATGATATAAAAATTATTGAACCTGCTATAAAAGATATGATAGAACCAAAAAAACCCGATATTCCAGGGCAAAAGGCACCTGAAAATCCAGGTTTTGACGACAGTAAATTGAAAGAGCCAAAAGTGAAGGATTCTGATATCCGTGATTAAAAAAAGCAGTCATTTGTATTTGACAAATGAAATGACCCCTTTTTTCGTGTCACGTACTTGTGGTAATTAATAACAGGCCCCGATCTGTAGGTGGATTATGAGCAACGAACTTGAAAAAGACCTCAACGATGAAGTGTATGAGGACAGTTTCTACGACAACGAGGAAGAACTCGATGAAGACGAGGAGAGTGAGGAAACCGAAAAGGCTCCCGCTGCCCCTGTTGCTGTAGAGGAAGAAGAGGACGAGGAAGAAGAAATCGGTGAAACACGTATCGCTGTCAGTTTTGCCTGTGATGACTGTGATTATCGCTGGGATGATGTGATTGTCCGCGCTAAGGATGATTACATTGAGGATGACGATATTTCCGCGACCTGTCCGATGTGCGGGTCTATGAACGTATCTCAGATCTGATAACATCATTTCTCGCCCTGTCGTAATAGTGCTTCACAAAGGCCGGTATGAACCTTTGGTGATCCGGCTGCCGAAAGTGTAGATTTTCGAGGTTCAAATGAGCGCGTCTTTTCTTCGGATTCGTGGAGCACGAGAGCACAATCTTAAAAACATTTCATTGGATATCCCGAGGGAAAAGCTGGTTGTTATAACCGGCCTTTCCGGCTCGGGTAAATCCTCCCTTGCATTTGATACAATCTACGCGGAAGGTCAGCGCAGGTACGTAGAATCACTTTCTTCGTACGCGCGGCAGTTCCTCGGTCTCATGGAAAAACCGGACGTCGATTTCATCGATGGTCTTTCTCCCGCCATATCAATCGAACAGAAGTCATCTCACCGCAATCCGCGATCGACTGTCGGTACAGTCACGGAAATAAATGATTACTTGCGTCTTCTTTTTGCGCGGGTGGGCGTTCCGTATTGTCCTAAATGCGGTACAAGGATTACATCGCAGTCCGTCGATCAAATTGTCGGAACATTGATGACGCTTGAGAATGGTACAAAATTGCAGATCATGGCTCCTGTTGTCCGCGGAAGAAAAGGGCTCCATGATGATATCTTTGATAACGCACGGAAGAAGGGATTTGTACGAGTTCGCATTGACGGTGAACAGAAAGCACTTGATGAGGAATTTACCCTTGATAAAAACAAAAAACATACTATTGATATAATTGTCGACCGCATTGTAGTCAAAGACGGCGTAAGGGCGAGAATTTCTGAATCTGTTGAAACGGCTCTTGAAATAGGAGAAGGTCTTTCGGTTGTTTTAATCAATGATGAAGAACGGCTGTTTTCTTCGAAGCATTCATGTCCGGACTGCGGATTCTCCATCACTGAATTGTCACCCCGGATGTTTTCATTTAACTCCCCGTATGGTGCGTGTCCTGAGTGCAGCGGTCTCGGATTCATGATGACGTTCAATCCCGATTATGTGATTACTGATCCTGAGCGCTCTCTTGAAGAGGGAGTTATCGGTACGTGGGGAAAAAAAGATTCATATACCACACAGGAAAACGTCCGTACATTGTCAAAATATTACGGAGTAAATACGCAGACTCCATGGAAAAAGCTGTCTGAGAAAACAAAGAATATGATTCTTTTCGGAAACGGAAGTGAACTCGAAGGGCGCAGGTACGGAACACGCTACTATGAAGGAGCTATTCCGACTCTTGAACGGAGATATAAGGAAACCGTGTCTGAGGATATCCGTGTATGGATGGAATCATTTATGGTCAACAAGCAGTGCAAAGTGTGCAAGGGTCAGCGGCTCCGTCCGGAAACTCTCGCCGTGAAGATCGATGGAAAATCAATTGCGGATGTCTCCGAGTACTCTGTTTCGACTGCGATAGAATTTTTCAAAACAATTACATTAAATGAAACTGACAAGAAAATCGCAGAGCAGGTGTTCAAGGAAATTACCGCGCGTCTTAAATTTCTTAAAGATGTCGGACTTGAGTATCTGACCCTTGACCGGTCAGCGGGATCACTTTCGGGAGGCGAAGCACAGCGCATACGGCTTGCTACCCAGATCGGAACAAGCCTTACCGGAGTGCTCTATGTTCTTGATGAGCCGTCGATAGGACTGCATCAGCGGGACAACGATAAGCTGCTTGCGGCGCTGAAAAATCTTCGAGATATGGGCAATACGGTCATTGTAGTTGAACATGATGAAGACACGATGATGAGCGCTGACTGGATTGTCGACCTCGGCATCGGCGCGGGTGTTGAGGGCGGCGAAATAATCGCCGAAGGAACTCCTGAGCAGATAGTACGCAATCCCAAGTCACTGACAGGGGCATTCTTATCAGGAAGAAAATGCATTCCGATCCCCGCTGTACGGCGGAAGTCTGAAAAGTATATTGAGGTCAGAGGCGCAAAGGAACACAACCTGCGGAATCTGAATGTGAAATTCCCTCTCGGAGTATTGACCTGTGTGACCGGAGTTTCCGGTTCGGGAAAATCAACGCTTGTAATGGATATACTTTACAAAGCGCTGTCCTCACTTGTGATGAAATCAAAGGAATATCCAGGCGCGTTTGATAAAATAATCGGAATTGAGAATATTGATAAGGTAATCGACATCGATCAATCTGCGATTGGACGGACTCCCCGGTCGAATCCCGCCACGTATACGGGGATTTTTACTCCGATACGTGATTTGTTCGCGGGTCTTCCTGAGTCGAAATTGAGAGGATACAAAACCGGCCGCTTTTCATTCAACATCCCCGGAGGGCGGTGTGAATCGTGCGAAGGGGACGGGATTAAAAAGATAGAAATGCATTTTCTTCCCGATGTGTATATCACTTGTGAAGTCTGTAAAGGACGGCGTTATAACCATGAAACGCTTGAGGTGAGGTATAAAGGGAAGAATATTTATGAAATTCTTGATATGAGCGTAACAGAGGCGCTTGAGTTTTTTGAAAATATTCCTGTAGTTAAGAATAAAATCGAGACACTTGCGCGCGTAGGGCTTGGGTATGTCAAACTGGGACAACCGGCGACGACACTCTCCGGCGGTGAAGCCCAGCGGATCAAGCTGTCCGCTGAACTTTCAAAACGCGCGACCGGAAACACTATATACATATTGGATGAGCCGACAACAGGTTTGCACTTCGCTGATATTGACAAATTACTTCTTGTTCTTCAGTCACTTGTGGAAAAAGGGAATACCGTGATAGTCATCGAGCACAATCTCGATGTAATCAAAAATGCCGACCATATTATAGATCTTGGACCGGAAGGCGGGGACGGGGGCGGAACCATAATCGCGGAGGGGACTCCCGAGGCGGTGGCAAAAGTTAAAGCGTCACATACCGGACGCTTTCTGCAAAGAGTCTTGACATCCCGAAAATAGAGTTGATTATACGGCCGAGGTGTTGCCTTGAACAGATATAAGAACCTTCGTCGTTTTGCGGCTTTACTGATTCTCATCCTCATATCGGCTGTTTTGCCGTACAGGGATGCGTATTCGGATGACAGCAATGCTGCCCAGTTTCATCGCGCTAAAGAGGAATTTGTCAAGGGTTACACCTATTTCAATTCGATGAATTATCTCGCCGCTGCTGAATATTTCCGTAAAGCGTTGTCGCTCTATCCCGATTATTTCACAGCGAGGGAATATCTCGCCAGGTCATACCGTCTTGCGGGTTATTCAGAGGAATCACGCACCGAATGGGAACTTTTATCGAAAGATTCCGATACCCCGGCCGTAAAAAACAAAATAGATGTGCTGAACGCCCGCGCGGCGGGTATTTCTGAAAAATCAGGCAATGAATTTTTTGAATCGCAGAAGATCATATCGTCCGAAATGGGACGGTATAAATTCGATTATCCGCTGGATCTTGTAGTTGATAATGAAAAGAATATATATGTAACATCATTTTCTCTGGGGAAATTGGTAAAACTCAATCCTGACTGCGAAGGAATCAGCGAAAAATCTTTTGCGATGGATTCCAAGCTGTATGGAATCGATTTCCGTGCGAATCATCTTGTGATAACCGATTTTGCACTTGATTGTGTATATATCGCCGATACAGATCTGAAATTAAAAAAGACAATAGGTTCCCGCGGTGATAAGGACGGGCTTTTTCACGGTCCCGAAGGAATCACCTTTGATACGAGGGGTTACTTCTATGTAGCCGATTCGGGCAACAACAGAATCCAGAAATTTTCCCCTGAAGGTAAATTCATTCTGTCTTTTGGGACGGTGGGGAAGTACGAGGGAGAACTTACAAATCCGTCAGGAGTCGCCGTCAGCGGGGATAAGGTGTATGTAACCGATACCGGCAATAATCGTATCGCGGTGTTCGATGACTCCGGAAACTTCGTTGAGAATTTTTCTGTAGAAGGATTGAAAATCCCAAAAGCCATTCGTTCCCGCAATGGAAATCTTGTCATTTCAGACGAGCGTTCCGGAATATGCATGTATGATATTGAAACGAAGGAATCAGTTTTCTTTCGGGAGTGGGATGACGGAAAGGGAAGCTTTTCGAGGGTCACATCCGCATTGTATGACCGTGACGGATTTCTTTATGCGCTCGATCATTCACGCCAGACCATTTTCGTGTTTTCTCCTCTTGCGTCACGGTATTCAAACCTCGATGTGGAAATTCAATCCGTTGATATCAAAAAATATCCGCTGGTCGCATATTATCTTTCCGTCCGTGATCGGTCAGGACGCCCTGTATACGGTCTGACACCGAATGATTTTGAAGTGACAGAAGACGGAGCACGGATACGGCATCAGTACATAAACTATCTGCGTGACAGGGAGAAATCGGTTTCGATGACAATCGCGGTGGATAGATCGCTTGCGGCAAAACCTCATGCGAAAGAAGTCGCGTGGGCTTCCGATTTTATATTGAAAAAGCTTCATAAAAACGATTCAGTCAAGGTTCTTGGTTTCAACAGTGATTATTGGATTGGAAACAATTTTGACTGGAGCCGTCGTCGTGCGCTAAAAGCTCTTGAAAGCGGAAATTACGCGTCAGGGAAAGCAGTCGGACGGACTCTCTACGGAGCAATTTCCGATATTGCGCAGAAGCTGAACAGACGAGCGGTGATTCTCGTCACAGACGGTTCGGTAGACGATGATTCTTTCAGACAGTATTCCGAAGACAGAATTATCGATTGTGCGCGGGAGCATTTTGTTCCTGTGTTTATTATTTCATTCAAAGCTGCAGATCGTTCTCTTGAGCGTATAGCAAGGGAAACCGGCGGCGGAGTGATCCGCGCTTCATCTGTGAACGCGTTGAAATCACTCTATGACCGTGTGAAGAACTCGGAAGAATACAGATATGTTCTCGTGTACAGATCGTTCAAGACAGATGATTTCGCTGACTGGTGGTCCGATGTAACCGTGAAGGTGAATATGAAAGGTGTCAGCGGTGTTGAATGGTGCGGATATTTTGTGCCGAGACTTTCTACCGAAACACATCGTTCTCCCGGAAAACTTCCCACGTCAAACGCCGTTGCTCCTGAGAATAAGTCGAGCGGCGGATCTTCCGGTGGAGCCGCACCGGCGGCTGGAGGCGGTCATTAGGAAAGATTTTTCCTGAGCCATTTGAGCGCTTTACGGAACTGTTTTTCACCGCCGGCTTCATTGCCGTCATCAGGATACACCTGCGCTTCCTTGTCGCAAAGGAGATGGTTGAATAATGCAAATGAGCATTGGGGCGGCGCGATATTGTCCTGAAGTCCGATATTCATCATAACCGGACATTTGATTTCCTCTGAAAACGCAAGTGTATCGAAATAGCTGAGACTTCTTTTCACCACATTACGTTTTCCGGAGTTCCTGCGGATATATCCGGTAATTTCTTCGGCGACTAATCCGGAAGATTCATTGTGCCATACGTCGAGATGAGTGAACGCCGGGGAATCAATTATAAGCGCGTTCACGCGGTCTGAATGCGCAGCGGTAAATACACCGGCGGCTGCGCCGAGACCTTTTCCGATAATTCCGATGCTGCTGCAGTCAAGCTTCTTGTTAAGACGCAGAAAATCTATTGAGCGGAGCGCGTCACAGTAGACACCTTTCATATAATATCTATCCGGCTCAAGAATCTTTTCCTCAAGGTATCCCGGTAGTTCAGCTTTGGTTTTAGCTGTTCCTTTTTTTTGTTCTGCGATGAGTTCTTTTATATGTTTATGTCCGCGGAGCTGGAGAAACAGATATGCCATTCGTTCATCAAGGCCGAATCCTTTGTATGGATCTGTTTCAATATAATCATGAATAATGATGACAGGACGCGGTTTTTCCACTGATTTCGGAATATAAAGAACCGCGTTAACGCGTGTTTTCCCGACACTTGCAAATGACACGTCACTGACATCGAATCGTCCCGCACCCCTGTGTGTATTGGGTTTTGACTCCGTTTCCATGGAGGTTCGTCGCAGTTCCTTGATCGCATCATTCCAGAAGCGGTTAAAATCATCCTCTTTTGATACGGGAGGAAGATTCAGGAAAAATTTGTCAAAATCTACATATGCCGGCATTTGTTATAAAGACAACTCGTATAAAATTATATAATTATATTTCATAAACAGATACAGAAACGCACACAAAAGAAGAAGGAAAACAAGTATACACATCGATAAAAGAAAAGTTTTGCTTTTCCGGATGAAAGAGGATCCGAAAGCTCTGAATACTGATATGCCGTCAGCCCTGGACGTTCTGATTCTTCTGATGATTCTGAAACAGATGTATGATAGAATTACGATAAGGATGAAAATCTTAACCATCTGCGTAAATACTGCTGGCATTTTAACCGCGAACAGAGAAAGTGGAAAAGCAAGGACATTCATCGTAATTAATGATACAATCGCGGCAATGGCGATGAAGACAAGAAGAACCGAAAATTCTTTCAATTTTTCCAGAAAACGTGTTCCTTCATATTCATTCTGTATCATCGAAATTTCCTAAAAATCATCACGTTTCTTGACCTGATCATCAGGCTGCGCGTCATCTTCAGTTGAATCTTTACCCTTAGCGGGAGGTGTCTTCTTCCCCGGGTCAGGTTTCTTAGTATCACTATCCTTTCCTACATCGACTCCCATCTCAACGAGGGCGTCTTTGGCCGCTTTCTGAACCTGAAGACTGGGATCATACTGCATTTTGTACTTGAGGATGTCAATTGATCTTTTGTCTTTCATGTCTTTCATCAGCTTTATCGCGCGGAGCCGGGTGGTCGGGTTATCATTTTTCAACGCGTTCTCAAGATGTGAGTATGCTTTTTCATCCCCGAGTTTGACAAGAGCCGACACGCAGTACAGATAAAGTGAATTATACTGTTTTTTCTTATTGAATGTATAGGTGCTGTACTCATCAAGGACTTTGTTTATATCTGGTATGGCTCCCTTGATTTCAAGACGTGCAAGGGAGTTCACGCAATATGATCTGACGTCAATTTCTTCATTCGGATCCTTGAACGTCTCAAGAAGGAAACTGCTGGACTCCTTGGATCCGCTGCGCCCGAGGAAAAGCAGAAGCGCAAGGCGTATATTTCTGGAAGTTTTATTGTCCTTAATTTTCTCAATGGCGAAATCTTTCATGTCAGTCGCGCCGAAATCAGCAAGTGTCTGAATTAGAGCTTCGGTAAAATTGGAGTCAATCGAAAGATCCTGTTTTTTCAGAGCGTCAATAATATCGTTTTTCGCTCCCACCGCGTGGATATCTTTAAGTGCGTAAATTGCGGCAATCCGCACATCCTCTGAGTCATTCGTTATTAATTTCTGAATTCCCGGAGCCGCCGCGGAAAGTTTGAGTTCTGACGCGATAGTGACTGCTTTTACAAGAACAGACGAATCGGTTTCGTGTGTGATGAGTTCTATAAGTTTATTCTCAAGCAGTTTTTTCTTTCCGGGATCTTTGACAGTCGGGATGAAATTGATCGCATCCTTGCGGTCTTTCTGGATGCCGAACTGCATGGTATTTTCAATCCACTCGGCTTTTTTCAGATCAGCTTTTTTCTCGAATTCCTCCGCCTTCTTGCGCTTTTCTTCAGCTGCGTCTTTCGCGGACTTTTCAGCGTCTTTCTGATCAGCTTTTGTTTCTTTTGATTTTTTGGCTGTATCATTTTTTTCTGTTTTGGAAGGAGCCTTCTCGACAGGTTTAGTCTGTGATATCTTTTTTTTGTCAGGTGCGGAGGACTGCGGATACGAGGGAATCGCCGCGAATAATAATACCGAGAAGATAATTGAGAAATATATAAGCTTCATAAATAATTCCACCACTGTTAGGTAAATGATCGGATGGATCACCGTTAATGTAAATCACTTTTATAAGGCGTTTATGTATTGTTTGAAAAGAATTACTGAGAAAAAATCTGGTATATTTATTCACCTGCTGTCAAAGCGGAGGGGATAAGTAAACTTATGGAAGAGTGTTATTCTTGACAGCGTCTTGATCCGGCCGTATACTCGACGTTATGAAAAAACAATATGTACTACTTTTTTTCACCGCATTATTTCTGTTTTCTGCGGCTGTTTCTTCAGGACAGGCAAAACGATATGCTCTCGTGTCCCTGGAAGGAACGGTAAACCCCATTATGGCTGATCATGTTGTCCGATCTATCACAGACGCACAACGTTCGGGCGCGGAATTTGTAATTCTGACAATTGACACTCCCGGAGGATTGATGAATTCGATGCGCGAAATCATCAAATCAATTCTGACATCAGAGATTCCTGTTGTGGTGTATACATATCCCAAAGGCGCACAGGCGGCGTCCGCGGGGGGATTCATTATGCTTTCCGGTCATTTGAATGCGATGGCTCCGGGAACTGAAATAGGCGCGATGCATCCGGTGAGTCCGTTTGTTGATTTCGGGACGATCGGCAATAAGGATAAAGAGAAAACTCCCGGCCAGGAGGTAATGGCGGCGAAAGTTCTCAACGACACTGTCGCGTACGGGAGAGGGATCGCGCAGAAGCGCGGTCGAAATGTGAGTTGGACTGAAAAGGCTATTACGGAAGCAGTTTCATCGTCGTACAAAGACGCGAAAGATATAGGAATTATTGATATTGTCGCCGAAGATATCCCTGATCTGTTGAACCAGCTTGACGGCAGGAAAATCGTTATCAACGGTCGCGTCATGACTTTTTCAACAACGGATATTTCAGCATATCCCTATGAGATGAACTGGAAGCAGAAAATGCTCAATTTTTTTGCTGATCCGCAGATTGTTTTTTTTCTGTTTATTATCGCGGTCGTCGGGATCGGTGTTGAAATCAAGAATCCCGGATTGATATTTCCCGGTACGATCGGAACGCTGTCCTTTCTTGTTTTTCTTATGGCTATTCGTATACTTCCCATTAATATCGCCGGTTTGATTTTGATAATTCTCGCGATTGCGCTGTTTATTCTTGAACTGAAATTTGTGAGTTACGGGATTCTGACGATAGCGGGAATTGCGTCATTCATTGTCGGATCGCTCATTCTGTTCGACTCTCCGTTGCAGGGATTTTCAATTCCGGTAAGTTCGATAGCGGCCGCTGTTGTTTTCATCCTTGCATTTGTTTTCGGAATTCTGAGGGCGGTTATCAAGGCGCATTCCGGAAAGGTGACGACGGGAAAGGAAGGAATTATCGGTGAAACGGGAATTTCGGCCTCAATGATTGAATCATCCGGGAAAGTTCTCGTTCATGGAGAGATATGGAACGCGCGAAGTGAAGTTCCGATTGAGAAAGGGTGTGCGGTTACCGTATTATCCATCGAAGACATGGTGCTTGTTGTAAAAAAAGTTCAGTAACATCATTGATGTTTTGAGTACAATCAATATATACACATGTAAAACAAAGGAGGCTCTATGCAGTATTTCGGTTTACCCGGTCTGTTTATTGTACTGGGTGTGGTTTTTCTCATCTCTTCGATAAAGGTTATTGCGGAGTACGAACGTGCGGTTGTTTTCCGTCTCGGTCGATTGCTAAGTAAGCCGAAGGGACCTGGTCTTGTTATTGTCATTCCCCTGATTGACAGATATCAACGAGTGAGTCTGCGAACAGTTGCTATGGATGTTCCTCCGCAGGACATCATCAGCAAGGACAATGTGACGATAAAAGTGAGTGCCGTAATATTTTTCAGAGTATTGGATCCTAACAAGGCCATTACTGAAGTTGAGGATTACGTGTACAATACTTCTCAGCTTGCGCAGACAACATTGCGCAGTATTCTCGGAAGTGTTGCGCTTGATCAGCTTCTTTCTGACAGGGAAAAGATTAATGATGATCTTCAGAATGTACTGGATCATCAGACAGGTCCATGGGGAGTCAAGGTGTCCGCTGTTGAGGTAAAACATGTTGACCTTCCCGAAAATATGCAGAGGGCGATGGCGAAACAGGCTGAAGCTGAGCGTGAACGTCGCGCAAAGATAATCGCGGCGGAAGGAGAAGCTCAGGCCGCGGAGAAAATTGTAGAGGCGGCGAAGATGATGGAAGAGCATACAATCGCTCTCCAGCTCAGATATCTTCAAACGTTGCGTGAAATCGCGACAGAAAACAATTCTACGACTTTATTCCCGATCCCGATTGATCTTATTGAGCCGTTTCTTAAGAAGGCTATGAAGTAAAAGATAGTAAAGGGATGCGATACTAATTCGCGTCCCTTTACTCCTTAATATCATGTGTGCTTTGAATCCTGCCTTATAATGCTGTCTTAACGAAATAAATTTTTGTATGTCCGAAATTATTCAGCACTCTATTATAGTGCCGGGATAGTATCCGCAATATGTCTCGTGATGATATATTCCTCATGAAATATCTGAATTTGGAATAAAAACCTTATCCATGTACTTTTACTGACCGACTATCATTATACACGGGACATGAAGTCTCCGTGATATCTCCTGAACGTGATCTATTATCATCGTATTGTTGCGGCGTTAAGGATGCAAAACACATGGAGGTGTTATGGTAGGTTCGCACATGGATTTGGACAGATGGAAGATTGAACAGGTCAGGTATTTCAGGGAGTATCTGACAGCATTTGATCATGATTCAAAAGAATACTCGATCATTTCAACGGGAATATCTGAAATAGAAAAAACGATTCAGTAAGCGATCAGTATCATATCTGGACAGATGTGTCCTTGAGAACAAGAGCAATGCCGTACAAAACAGGAGTATTCCTTCAGTTTGGTGCGGCATTTGTTTTATAGAAATATTTAAAAACAAAACTTTTAATGTATAAAATCATAGAGTGATTCATCAATCAATAAATCCGATGACATGCTGGAATTAACCAGAATTCCTTACCTCATCATGGTTAAAATAAATGGGTATCGATGATTGAAAATGTGATGGACTTTGAAGGTGGTACTGATAATCGTTTTCCAGAAAGTAGTATATAAGGCGGATTTATGAAAAAAACAGCACTTCTTGTCAGCATGCTTCTGATTTGTCTATCGGTGTCAGCACTCGATATAGATAATAATGAATTGAATAAGGCCGGTAAAGTCAAGTTTATCAATTATGTCGGTTCTGATTCCGGAAAGGTTTCACAGCGGGATATGAATACCATCGGAAAAGCCCTGTCAAGGGAAAGCAAATCCGGAACCCGAATCAGGTTCTATATGAAGTATTCAGTTCTCCGTGCGGACGCACCGGAAGAAAACAGTCTCCTGTCCGCAGATATTTTTTCGATCGATCCGGACGCACGCGTAAATCATGTTAACGTCGTTAGGGGGATTTTATCTTCATATATATCAAAACGATTCGGGTATACAAAAAGAGAAAGCGATGCGATTGCGGTATTGACTACATTCTATAATGCCGTGTATCGGGGTGATCTGGAATATCTGGGCGGAATATATAAAAAAGTCGTTATGAATGAAGTGCGTCGTTATAATGCAGGTATGTCTACACGCTACTTCGAATGGCCGGGTAAAACAAAAATTCTGATCCCGTTGACCGAAGGAAATTCAAACAGTATTGATGTAATAACCGCGAATGATGAGAAGGTTACTAAAGAACTTCGATCAAGAAAAGATAAGAGTATAAACGAACGGAAAGAAATAATTAAGATTGAAGAAAAGCAGATAGATAAAACAAAAGAGAATATCAAGAAAAAAGAAGAAGAATTGAACAGGAAGAAAGAAGAAGCGAAGAAGAAAAAAGAGGATATTGACAGGGAAAAGACCAGGATACAGAAAGAGAAAACTGATCTTGATAAAAAGAAACGTGAAAGTGACAAAATAAATGATAAGAAAAGGAAAGACAAGACAAAGGAAGAGATAACAGAAAAAGAAAAAGAGATTAAGAAGAAAGACGAAGAAGTTAAGGAAAAAGAGGATAAGCAAAAAAAGGAAGAAACGGATAACACCCGTGAAGAGAAAAATGTTGAAAAGAAAAAGGACGAAGTAAAAAAACAGGAAGAAAAAGTTGAAAAAGAAAAAGAACAAGTTAAAAAAGATGAAGATAGTGTAAAAGATCAAAAAAATGACGATAGTAAAAATTCAAAGAAAAAGGATAAATCAGAAAATGAACAAATTGTAGAAGAGAAGAAGAAAATCGAGAAAGAAAAGGAAAAGCTTGATAAAGAGAAGAAAGAACTGGAAATAAAGAAGGATGAAGTAACCGCAAAGCTTGATAAGGTATACAAAGACAAGTTTTATTACCTGAAAGTTAATAACTGGTTTAATGACGGTATTTATAATAATGAAATGTATATTATAAATCCGGGTACAAGAAAAATCATTATGAAGTCGCCATACCGGACTATCGCCGGAAGGAAGTATGATATTTTCCCGAAGGGTGTTGTTGTTATCGGATATTTGGGAAAAGCCCGTGATAATTTTGAACACAAGTTGGTTATACTGTCTCACGACAAGCTTGAGCCGGTACTTAGCGGGGCAGATATTATTTTCTGGCGCAGTTTTGTTGAAGTCCGTGATTCTGAAATATACTGCGTTTTGATGCTTGACGGAAAATTTTATCTGGCACGTTATAATGACAAACTGGAGCGTATCGCAAAATCAGATGCTGAGATTGATAAGGATAGCGTGATAACATTTTACGAATCAAATATTTACATAAACAGCCCGGAAAGAAAGATTCTGGTGCTTAAAAAAGAAGATTTAACATATATTCAAACCATCGATCCGGATATTGACAAGGATTGATGTAAAGGCGATATCCATAAAAAATAGATGATAATTGTAAAAGAATCCGGTGATAGCCGGGTTCTTTTTTTTAATGCAAGGAGATAGTTGTCCGGTAATATCAACCGCATTTTGCAGAATACGTCCACACGCACCACTTTTCCGCAGTTTTATTGATAACGATCATGTATCATTGAATTAAGAAGATTATTGTTGGAAAAATTGTATCCGGGATTATGCGATATCAGGAAATAAAAAAACCGATCATTACGATCGGTTTAATTTTCAAATTTCTGCTCCCCCGGCAAGACTCGAACTTGCGACCAATAGATTAACAGTCTACTGCTCTACCGACTGAGCTACAGGGGAATAATCATCGATATACACCTTTTTACCGAGAGGCGGTTTATTGTCAATATTTTTTCAAAATATTTTCTAACAAGATTGAAAAATAGCTTTTCAGAACAACGGTGTCATGCAATGAACAATTGAAATGATGATGTATCTGTTCTGATCAAGTAAAATATTAATAAAAACACGTGATCAGATCAATTGTGATGATACTTACTAATGAAGGCAGGATATCGAAATGACTGTTGAATCGCTGACAAAAGAAATCCGTTCACTTGCACAGGTGAAAAATGCTATAATTTTAGCCCACAACTACCAAAGTCCTGAAATTCAGGATTGCGCGGATTATGTAGGGGATTCACTTGAACTTTCGAGGATAGCGGCTGATAATAACGCAGAAATAATCGTATTTTGCGGAGTTCATTTTATGGCGGAGTCCGCTTCAATGCTGGCGCTGTATAAAAAAGTACTTCTTCCGGAAATAAATGCAGGTTGCCCGATGGCTGATATGGCGGATGCGGAGACGCTTCGTGCCGAAAAGATGAAATATCCCGGAGCGAAAGTAGTGACTTATATTAACTCCAGTGCGGCAGTAAAGGCTGAATCTGATGTGATCTGTACTTCTTCAAATGCAATTGATATTGTCCGGGGAATTGAGGGTGATGAAATTCTGTTTGTACCGGATAAGAATCTGGGAAGCTGGGTTTCGCGGCATACTGATAAAACTGTACACTTATGGAAAGGTTTTTGTCCTGTGCATGCGGATATTACTGTCGAAGAAGTCATGGCGGTCAAAGCATCACATCCTGATTCAATGCTGATGGTGCATCCGGAGTGCGATCCTTCTGTAGTAGATATTGCAGATGAGGTGTTGTCTACCGGTGGAATGGTTCGTTTTGTATCGAATACAACCGCGAAATCCATCATTGTCGGTACCGAAATCGGTATGATCCATAAGCTCAGGAAAACCGCTCCGTCGATTGAGTTCATTTCCGCATCCGGTAATTTCGTGTGCCCGAATATGAAAAAAACAACACTTGAAAAAGTATATACTGCATTATCGACTGAACAGCCGATTATAACAGTGATACCGGAAATTGCTGACAGGGCGCGGAAGGCGCTTACGAAAATGCTGGCATTATCGAAATAGGGAACCCCGATGTTCAATGGAAATTCAGCTGTTCAAGATGACGAAGAATCGTTCAGTGACGAAGAACTGAACAGAATCCGTCGTAAAACCTTCACCTTGGAACTCCGTGAACTCGTTGATAAGGTGATACTTGATGATAACACGTCATTATCACATGATACAGTTGATTCGGCGGATTCGGCGAATGGTATTGACAATGATGAGGAGAGAAAAGAAGATTCAAATCAAGATGATATCATCAGGAATTTTCATTCACTTTTCTACCGGACAGTAAATCTGGAAGGTCATGATTCAATATATACCGGGTTTAATCCTTTTCTTCCTAATGACGGTAATATTTTCGATTATGCTACAAATTATATAAGAAACAGTCTCGCGAAAGTGCATGTTTCCGAATATGCGATTCTTTTCTATAATCCTTCATTGAAATCATTTTCTCCTGAGATATATGAGATCAACGGCGGGATACGGGAAAATATGGTTATCTCTCCGGAAGATCCCGTGTATTGCCATGTGATCAATGATCCGATCGGAATTGAGATCAGTCCGGGGTCTCCTCTGAGAAAAGAACTTTCATCCAAGCACTTCATTGAATCATATTCTGATTCGACTGTATTTATTATATCAGTCCAGAATCTGCTTAATATTTTCTGGTCATGCTGTTCACTTGAAATTCCTTCACTTTTTGCTCCGACAACTCTTTATCCGGTATTTATCGGGATTATACGGAACCCGTCAGAATTCGATCATACGTCAATTATGCGAGTTCTACAGAAAAAACTTGCGTTCGCATTCTATATTATTTTCAACAATCTCAGGAAAGATCGAATTCCCGCGGAGTTCAGAACGCCGGCATATTTTTGCGGTCTTTTGGACACGTATGGACGTATTTACGGGCATATGGATGGAATGAGATGTATACTTGTCAAATACCGCGGTGAGTATACCAATATAAGTTTCCTGATAATGAATTATCTGGAAAGAAAACTTTATATAATGTGCGGTCCGAACTCATTTACACTGTTTATTGAAAAAAACAAGATAATTGCATATCTGGCTCCTGAAGATTTTGAACCGGTGATTTCATATGTAAATGATTCATCGGATCTGTTTTCTGGTGAAATTGAAGTATCGCATATTGAGAATTTCAGTGGAATAGATCTTTTTGATGTCCTGAAAAGCTGACGATTCGTTCCTTGAAAAATGTTAAATTCTATACTATATTTGGCTTAATGAAACACAACTGTATACATAAAGAGTGCATTTATTTCGCGGTGTTTTCCGTGATGTTTTTGGTATGCCCTGCGGTTGTATTCGGATATGGAAATACAGGGACGAGCGGTGCCGCGTTCCTCGAACTGCCGGTTGGTTCTCGTCCGATCTCAATGGGGGAAGCATTTACCGCCGGTACCGATGATGTCAATGTGATGCATTACAATCCCGCGGGGCTTTCAACTCTTCAATATCCCGCCTTGTCTATTTTTCATAATGAACATTTTCTGGATTCACGATTTGAAAATATCACCGCTGCAATGCCATACAAAAAAGGGTATTTTGGATTTTCGACATCTTTTTTCTGGGTTCCGCAGTTTGAAAAAATCGATGAAAACGGAAATTCTGACGGATCAGTACAGTTTTACAATTCGGCGACATCGATCGCGTACGGACGTCAGTTGGGGCCTGTTCTTATCGGAGGATCATTAAAGTACGTGTTTCAGAAAATTGATACGATGACCGTGCATTCAGCCGCGGTTGATCTAGGTATTCAGAAACAGTTCTACATGTATACTCCCTTTGCCGCTCCTGTGAGAAATTTTACTGTTGGAGCTTCATTGCTTAATCTGGGCACGCCTGTAAACGGTCATCCGCTTCCGAGGACGCTGCATTTCGGCGGATCATACATGCCTACCAAATGGGCAAAGATTAATATTGATATGTCGGAGTATGTGATAGATTCTTCTGATCTGTACGATTTTACGTATGGATTTGATGAAAGCTTCAGGATGAGCACGGGATTTGAAGTTACCTGGCTGGACATGTTATATCTTCGGGGAGGATACCGGTTTAACAGTGCGGGGAAATACTCGATGGGAATGGGTTTCAATTATGCGTTCAGTGATGTAGCGTTTGCAGTTGATACGTCATATTCAGACGGCGGTATTTTCGGACCCGTGTATGCGATTAATCTAGTTTTTAAACTTATTCCAAAAATTATTACCAGTGAGGATAAGAAGAAAGCCGAGAAATTCTATCAGGACGGGATAAGATTTTATGTGGGAGATGATCTCGACTCATCCGTCCAGGCTTTCAAAAAATCACGGGACTATAATCCATATCAAAGAAATATCAATGACAAGATACAGGATCTTGAGGAGCTCCAGCGGCTTCGTGAGTTAAATAAAAAATATGAGGAAGAACAGGTTCCTTGATCCAATCTGGATATCGCATTTGTATCACCATGTCTGGTCTCAGTATTGACGGGTTCTTTTGTTCAAAACCTCCGATAAATTTGGCTTAAAATTATTTTCGTTGATTTATTATCAATAAAACATGCGTAATGCCATATAATTTGAATAATGGTAATGCCATTGTTCAAATTAATATCATCCATCAATGGTACATGAATAATGCGTAAAAATTATACCATTACAGACGGAAAAATAGTTCTGACGGATGATGAGCCGGCTGGTCAGATATTGCTGTTTGTCATGCCTAATGAGGCTGAAAAGCGGTTCCTCATCGATGAGATGAGGATAGATGAGCATACCCTTAATTCCGCGCTGGACCCGGATGAGTTGTCCCGCTATGAGACAGAGCCGGATCATGTGGTGATGATCTATAAAAGACCTAAAAACTACTCCGCGAAAGATAAACTCATGTTCCGTGTCGCCTCGACAGGTCTTTTCCTTTTTAAAAATAAACTTGTTATTATTATCGATGAAGATATTTCGCTCTTTTCGATAAAGCAATTTACAAAGGTATCTTCTTTGTGTGATGTTGCATTGAAGCTGGTATATGGATCTATTTATCATTTTCTTGAACATCTGAAAATCATCAATTTCATATCAGAAGAAATCGAACAGAAGATAAATTCATCATTTGAAAATAAGTACCTCATCAATCTTTTCGCGATTGAAAAAAGTCTCGTGTATTATCTGTATTCGATAAATGCAAACCGGGTTCTTGTCGAAAAGCTCAAGCTAAATGCAATGAAGATAGGGCTCACCTCCGATGAAAGTGAGTTTCTTGATGATATACTGGTTGAGAATGAACAGTGCTACAAACAGGCGGAAATATATTCGAACATTCTAGTCGGCATGGTTGATGCGCGTGCCTCTATTGTAAATAACAACCTGAATATTCTCATGAAACGACTAACCGTCATTACGATAATATTCATGCCGCTTAATCTCCTTTCGGGAGTGGGCGGAATGTCTGAATTTTCAATGATGACAAAACACCTGGATTGGCGCCTTTCGTATGTGCTGTTCTTTGTCGGCCTCGTAGTGATTGCGTATATAACATGGCTTCTTATAAAAAAGATTGAGAAAAGTGAAAAAAGATAGTATGGAGATTCAGCTCTAATGAATAATCTATTCGAATACTACAGGGATAAAACCTCATCATGGGAAGATAAGTATCTGTTCGATAACGAGATAACATATGGCCAGGCTTTTACGCTCATGAAAAAAAGAGCGGCGTTTATTCAGTCAAAAGGCTACACAAAAGGAGAAGTTATAGCGATTCTTGCGACCAATAGTTCTGACTGGTGTATAACATACATGGGGATCACTTCATGCGGAATGATAGTTCTTCCTCTTGATACGAATCTTTCCGAAAAAAATTATTCTGAGTATCTGGAAAAAGCCGGTGCGAAAGCTGTCTTTGTGTCAGAAGAATACAAAGATAAGATTAAAACAGTACCGGTGTTCGATATCCGAATGGATGTGAATACTTTAAACGACAGTACGTTTGTTCCGGCTGAAGTCGCTTTCAAGGATTACGCGTCATTCGTGTTTACTTCCGGAACAACCGGAGTTCCGAAAATTGTAATGCTTACCCATGAGAATGTGATAACTACATCAATTGCCACCTCTGATTACCTGATTAACTATGATGATCTTTTCCTCTGCATACTTCCGTTGTTCCATGTGTACGCATTTGTCGCTAATTTCATCGGGCCGTATGCGAAAGGATCAAGTTTCTTTTTTTTGAGATCCCTTAAAGGCCCTGACATTATCGCTACGCTTGCGAAGTATCAGTTCTATGTGTTCCCGGCTGCGCCTCAGTTATGGGAGTTGTTTTTCGATGCGATTCTTTCCAATGTGAAAAAAAAGTCATCCCTCGCGTATGTCCTCTTCAAGTTCTTCCTCGCTCATCACAGAATATTCCGTACTGTCGGTCTTGGATTTATTCCGGATAAATTATTTGCTCCCGTACGCGCGATTTTCGGATCGAAAATCCGATTTTTCATAAGCGGTGGTGCTCCGTTGAAGAGGAAGTACTTTGATTACTACAGAGCGATCGGTTTGAATATGGTTGAAGGCTACGGGCTGACGGAGACAACGGGGCCTGTCATGCTTTCAAATGATCGTTATAATCTCGGTAAGCAATTCAAGCCGGGATCAGTTGGAAAGGTAATGCCGGGCAATTACCTTAAAATAAAAAATGCCACTAGTGACGGGATTGGTGAGGTTTGGATAAAAGGATCTTCAGTATTTGCAGGGTACTATAAGAACGAACAGGCGACTCGAGAAGCATTTGATGAAGAAGGGTATTTCAATACCGGTGATATCGGCCGTGTTGATAAAGATGGCGATCTGTACCTTACGGGAAGAAAGAAAAACACCATAATTCTCGATTCAGGTAAGAATGTATATCCTGATGAAATTGAAGCGCATATGAAGACATCATCGAAGATAGCGGATATCGCCGTGTTCGGCAGAAAAATAAAAGGGAAGGAAACTGTTGTCGCGGTGATTGTACCTGCGATGAAAGGTTCCAACTGTTTTGAGGAAATACGTTCGGAAATAAATGATCTCAATCGGACGCTTCCGCCATATAAGCGTGTGAGCAAAGTCGTTGTCTCGTATGATCCGCTGCCGAAGAATTCAACACGGAAAACTCTTATGGAAGAGGTGAAGGTGTTATTTGAAAGCGGAGCGTTTCAGTCTGATGAAGACAGTATTCCTGAGTTCCGTCTTGAACTAGCTGGTAAAACTGCGCGAGAAGATGCTGCAATAGAGCTTTTGAAAAAAAGACTCAAGGCGGATAAACTGTATTCGAATCAGACTATACGTGATTTTAATCTGGATTCTCTTGAGCTGATTGAGATAATATCGTATTTTGAAGATGCTCTCGGGATATCCATTGATGAACAGAAGATGATGACAATTGAAACTTTTGAAGAGCTCTTTCAATTCATTTCGCAATGTCCTGAAAAAAAGCAGGGCGGGATAGATGACCAGATTCTTAGAAGCACGCCGTCCCGAACACCGAAATCTTTTTTCAATCCGTTTGTTGAATTATTTCTGTTTTCAACTACGTTGATATCAAAAGTATTCTGGAAGCTGTCAGCGGAAAATGCGGAGAGACTGTGTGAAGATAATATCATTTTAGCTTCAAACCATCAGTCTTTGGCTGATATCGTGTGGATATATGCATTCATTCCGCGGCGTTGCCGGCGTAATGTTTTTATGACCGGGAAAGGTTCTCTGAAATTCCTGAAGTTCATTTTCTGGGGAGCGCCGATAATATTCATTGAACGTGACGGGAATGTTGTACCCGCGTTGAAAGCCAGCGCTGATGTGCTCCGCTCGGGGAGATCCCTCACGATTTTTCCTGAAGGGACACGAACGGAAACCGGAGAATTGGGTCATTTTAAAAGCGGAGCGGCATATCTTGCAAAAAATCTCGGTAAAAAGATTGTGCCGATCACGATAAGAGGCGGTTGCGATGTTCTTCCTCGAAATAAAACCATACCGAGATTTTTCTCAGGTGTACAAGCATCTCTTGTAATCGGAAACCCAATTGATCCGGAAAAGTATTCGACTGTTGATGAACTGACGCAAGCGCTGCGTGAAGAGATTCAGAAGAACTTGAAATGATTTGCAGGAAAGAGCCCCATTGAAGTATTGTGAAACGCAATGGGGCGTATAATAGGCTATCTGAGTTCGGCTATGTCCATAATCAGCTTGAATGTATCATCCCATCCGAGGCACGGGTCTGTAATGGAACGGCCGAAATCCGTGCCGGTAAAGTCCTGCGCACCTTCAAGTAAATAGCTCTCAATCATAAATCCCTTTATCACATTACGGAGATCAGGATTAAATCTACAGCTTGCGAGAACTTCGCGCACGATGCGGGGTTGTTCCTTGTAATTTTTTCCCGAGTTCGAGTGATTCGTATCAATGATAATTGCGGGATTCTTGAGATCACGCTTTTTGTACGCATGGAGAACTCTGTGAAGGTCTTCATAGTGATAATTCGCGAAATGTTGTCCGTGGAAATTCACCGATCCCCGGAGAACGGCATGCGCATACGGGTTACCGGATGTTTCCACTTCCCACTCATTGTAGATGAATACATGCGATAGCTGAGCGGCTTGTACGGAGTTGAGCATTACTTCAATATCTCCGCTTGTCGGATTCTTCATCCCAACGGGAATATCCAGCCCGCTGACCGTAAGGCGATGCGACTGGTTTTCCACTGATCGTGCGCCGATAGCCACATAGCTCAGAATATCCTCAAGATACGGATAATTTGTCGGGTAAAGCATTTCATCCGCCGACGTGAGATGAGAAATGGAAATGGCGCGGATATGCATTCTGCGGATTGCCTTGAGTCCTTCAACGATGTTCGGAGTTTCAGTCGGATCAGGTTGATGCAGCATTCCCTTATATCCAGTGCCGAATGTGCGGGGTTTGTTGGTGTAAATGCGGGGTATAATGACAATTTTGTCTTTTACGCGTTCCTGAATGGCTGCAAGCTTTTCAATATATTCGCAGACGGAGTCTTCATTGTCCGCTGAACAGGGTCCAATGATCAACGCCAGTTTATCACTTTCGCCCGTAAATATTTTCTTAATCTCTGTGTCCCTTTCCGCTTTCAGCGCGGATAGTTCTTTCGGCATCGGTAGCGATTCAATTATTTCCCGGGCTGACGGTATTTTGTTCTTTTGTTTAAAGCTCATTGTGAAGCACTTAATCCTTGAAAAATCATCATCAGTTGCGCCAATTGAATTATGTGGTAAAATTCATTGGAACTGCGATTTAAACATATAATGACTATGTCCGGTTTTTATAATAGTACGTCAATAAAAACTGAATGGTATTAGTACTTTATTCTATGCCATGGAGTAATCAGGATAAATCCATTATGAACAATAATCGCAAAATATTCAAATGAAGGTTAATAGATATTAATAATATCGTAAAGATAAAAGTATATTAATTATGAGTCGCTTGACTAATGCGTGATTAAATGAAAAGATACAAAAATTGGTGATTTAACATGACTGAAATTCAAGAGTGGTAAATACGGAAGAAAACAGTTGCCAAAAAAGGGTTTAGTGATAATGAGCCAGAGAATAGTTAATACGGCGGGATCTAATGTGTACAGAGTGTGATTTTGTGAACGTGAGGAATAAATGAAATATCAAGAACTTGATCAAATGAATCTTTCTGTGCCCCGACTGGGCGATCCGCAGTATGATTCACCGAATACCACCCGTGAAAGCGTGATAGATGAAAATTTTGTGTCTGATGATGACAGAATTCTTGTCATCAACACTGAGGAAGAACTCAAGGAATGGATGCAGAGCGGCAAAAAAATACCATCTTTTGAAAAAGCGGGACCGCGCCAAAAACTGTATTTTAAACCGGGCGAAGTAATTTCCGCGATAGTTACATGCGGAGGTTTATGCCCCGGACTTAACTCGGTGATCAGATCAATAGTCTATATGAATTATTACAGATATAAAAATCGAATCGTGTATGGTATTCCGTACGGGTATGAAGGTTTTATCGATTCATTCGGTCATCCGATTGTAAATCTCACTCCGGATGTTGTGGAAAATATTCATAATAACGGCGGAACAATGCTGGGCAGTTCCCGAGGGCCGCAGGATCCTTCGGCGATTGTTGATAAGCTCGTATCGCTCAATGTGAGTATTCTGTATTGCGTGGGAGGCGACGGAACACTTAGAGGTGCTTCGGATATCGCTGAGGAAATATCAAAGCGCAACCTGAAAATATCCGTAATCGGGATACCGAAGACCATAGACAATGATATCGCATATATTGATAAGTCGTTCGGTTCGGAAACTGCGTTCAGCAAAGCCTGTGATGCGATCAAATCGGCGCATATGGAAGCGAAAGGTGTTTTCAACGGCATCGGTATCGTGAAAGTAATGGGGCGCCATTCTGGATTTATCGCGGCGAATGCGACTATCGCTTCAGGAGATGTCAATTTCTGCATTGTGCCTGAAATACCGTTTGAACTTGAGGGCGAAAATGGTTTCCTTAACTCACTCAAAGAACGGCTCAAGCAAAAGAGGCATTCCGTGATTCTTATTGCGGAGGGAGCGGGGCAGCAGTTTTTCAATAACGATCAGAAGCGCTTTGATGCGTCCGGGAACGAGCGGCTTAATGATATAGGACTTTTACTGAAAGAAAAGATAAGTGAATATATGAAAAAGGAAAATTTCTCGGTATCGATAAAGTATATTGATCCGAGTTATATTATCAGGTCAACGGAACCGACTCGTAACGATTCTATTTTTTGTATGCAGTTGGCTCAGAAAGCTGTTCATGCGGGGATGAGCGGAAAAACAGATGTAGTGATCGGTTATTTCAAAAGCGAATTCACTCATCTTCCTATAAAAGTCGCTACATCGAGGCGTCAGGTATTATCTCCTGAAAGCGAGCTGTGGCTTTCAGTTCTTGAATCAACCGGGCAGAGAATGAGATATTCAAAAGATTAAAGCCGAATCACGAACCTGGGTATATATTGATAATGTTGAGTAACATCCGTCGGGTAAGCCCGACGGAGTTTTTATAGTGAAGTATGAGGTGTATTGACCTGATTACAGGGAATATGCTTCGTAATATAAGGTAGTGCCGCATGAATTTTGACGCATTGTTGGATCGTGAAATTACAAGGGATGATATAATATCCCTTCTTTCGATTTCTGATAAAGACGCGCGGCATCAGCTGTACGATGTTGCCTATCGCGTCAAGACACGTTATGTGGAGAACAAGGTGTATTTCCGTGGATTGATAGAACTTTCGAATATATGCGGTAAAGATTGTTATTATTGCGGTATACGCAAGAGCAACTCGAAAGTTGCGAGATACCGGATGTCAGATGATGAGATTGTCGAAGAGGCTCTCTGGGCGTATAATGAAGGGTATGGATCCATTGTCCTGCAGTCAGGTGAAATCCAGGGTGATCAATTTACTGATGGTATAGAAAAAATAATTCGGAAAATCAAGACTGAAACAAAAGGTGAACTCGGTATCACTCTTTCTCTCGGAGAACAGGACGATTCTACGTATATGCGATGGTATGATGCCGGCGCCCATCGGTATCTGCTTAGAATTGAAACATCTGATCCTGATTTATATTCAACCCTTCATCCATCTGATCACGATTTTGAAAAAAGAAAAGCCTGCCTGTATGCATTGAAAAGAATTGGTTATTATGTGGGGACCGGTATAATGATCGGGTTGCCGGGGCAGACGGTTGAGAATTGTGCCGATGATATATTGTTCTTCCGGGATCTGGATGTGGACATGATAGGTATGGGGCCGTATATACCTCATAGTGATACTCCGCTTGGTGCGTCGTGCGACATGTCCGGTTTTGACGGTTCTGAACAGCTTGAAAAGGCATTGATGATGATTGCGGTTACAAGAATAGTTCTGAAAGACGTGAATATCGCGTCAACAACCGCTTTACAGGCGTTGAATGATCTTGGGCGGGAGATGGGTCTTAAAGCCGGTGCCAATATAATAATGCCGAATATAACAGATACCCGGTACCGTAGAGGATATCAGTTATACGAGAATAAACCGTGCCTTGATGAGAATGCGTCAATGTGCAGAGGATGTCTTGAATCCAGAATACAATCCATCGGCGAGACTATTGGGTATCGTGAATGGGGGGATTCCCCGCATTTTAATGTAAGGACGGGCAAATAACGCGGAAGACAGGCATGTCATTGCAGATAATACAGTGATTTGCTGAAATGTATCATCATTTTTAATTGTGACTTTGTATCCCCCGTCATATCTGAATTAATGAAAAATAATATAAAATAAAGAAACTAACGATAATATAATAATTGATTTCCGATAAATGCTGTAGATACTGTTTTTAATAAAATGTGCAGGTGATTCGCTATGGCTCAGGCAAAGGAAAAGGATCTATATAATAATACCGTAAAAGGTCCTAAGACAAACATTGAAGCGGCGAATAAACATATCAAAGAAATCCTCGTAAAGAAGAAAAAACAACCCAAATTGGCAGGGTACTATAATCTCGAGATGGTCATGGAGCATATGAATATTACGCTCCTCTATCTGAATATGAGTGATGCTTCAGTAGATATTCTGAAATTAAGGAATTCAAGCCTGCTCGAATCGGCAAAAAAAGAGTTTTATAAGGTGCTTCCGCTTCTTGAAGAGATAGTTGGGACTGATATCGACAGACCGCTAGTTGAAAATAAAGAATTCCTTATTAAAATTGAAAAGGTCAATATCCGGCAGATTCTTCAGCTTTCCCAGAAAATTCTGTATGTATTTGATACGTTGATAGAAAAAATGGGGGAGAATAACAAGTTCAAATGGTCATTTGTGGATCTGTATGTTCGGATAGCTACTGTTATTAAAAATCTTGTTAACTTCACTGATATAGAGAAGTTTCGGGACATGAGAAATCCCTTTTTCCGGGATCGGACTGAATTGATAAAGCTTTGCAAAGTGACTCTTGAGGAAGCGGCAAAACAGGCTCGTCAGAAATATGAAATGACCAGTCTTGCTCCGGGTGAAATAAAAAAAGCCATTGATCTTGTTTCCGCGCTTAGGAAGGTCAATGTTCTATTCGGCGAGATTGACGAAGCACAGAAAAACAAAACTCTGGTTGATGCGCTCAGAGCCCGCCTCGAAGAAGAAGAAAAAAAGAGAGAAAAAAGTCTGAAAGGAAAATAGAAAAAATTACGATTTTCATATAATTTCAAGGATTTCACTTGACGACATATTCCCTGCGGAAGTATATTATTAGCACTCGACTATATTGAGTGCTAATAAGGTTGGGTTAAAACTTGTGGGAATATCAGTAAACGAAAGAGTCCTTTCTGACCGAGAAGCCGCTGTTCTGAGGGCTCTCGTGTTTGAATATATATCAACCGGCAAACCTGTCGGTTCGAGAACTTTTGTCCAAAAGTACTCATTCTCCCTTTCCCCCGCCACCATGCGCAATATAATGTTTGATCTGGAGGCAATGAATTATCTTGCTTCTCCGCATGCGTCCGCAGGCCGTATTCCTACTGATAAAGGGTATAGGTATTATGTGGATTCTCTTCTCGATACGTATGAATCGATTATCGAAGCGAAGATGAATCTTCGGGAAGATTATCTGAAACGCGAAATCCAGCTTGATAAAATGCTTTCATCAATCACCCGGATGCTTTCGAGTTCATCTCATTACGCAGGGATGGTTCTTACTCCAAAAACAGATTTTGCGGTTTTAAAACACGTTGAAATCGTTCCGCTTGATTCAAGTGAAATCCTCGTTGTTCTTGTCACGAGAACCGGACTTGTTCTTAACAGAAGAGTAACGGTATCTGAGCCGATGACTCTTGATGATATGCATCGGTATTCCAAGTTTCTCACTGTGGAACTTGGCGGTTATTCACTTTTTGATATACGGGACAAGGTATTCGATAAACTTAGAAATACATTGCCTCCAGGCAATGATTTGCTTGTAGCTACCGATATCGCTCAACTTGCGCTTGCGAATCTTGATGAGCCGGACGTCTATGTGGAGGGAATTGAAAACATTCTTCATATTCCTGAAATGATAGAATCGGAACAGCTGAAGAGCTTCCTTCGTCTCGTTGAAGAGAAAAAGCTTCTGGCTCATATAATGGAAAAATGTCTCGAACGGGACGGAATTAATACTCTCATCGGCGACGAGATCGCTGAAGAGAAGATAACAGGGTGCAGTATCGTCGCGTCGTCATATAAAATCGGAAATCGCAGTGTCGGAGTGATCGGAATAATCGGCCCGACACGAATGGACTACCAGAAGGTTGTTCCGATGGTTGATTACGCGGGTAAGATAGTGTCAGATCTTCTGACAAAAATGTCCAAGTAGTGTGGAGGGTTTAATGGTGCATACTGAAGAAAAGAGCAAGGATACTATGGTTGATGAAAAAATCCAAACGGAAGAGTCTGCGGAAGACATAAAAGCAGAATCAAAGAGTAAGGATTCCTCAGCAGCCGATTCATCAGAGATTGCGAAGAAAGACGGTGAAATCGCTCTTCTCAAAGAGCAGATTTTGCGATCGCGTGCTGACTTTGATAATTTCCGTAAACGCTGTATCAAGACTGAGGAGATGAACAGAAAGCTCGCAGTGAAAGATTTTGCGGTTGATGTGATAACAATCAATGATAATCTTATTCGCGCGAGTGAGGCTGCACTTCAGATAGCCGAAGGGCAGAGTCTTGATCAGGCGCACAAGTCGTATGTTGACGGAATCATGATGATTTCAAAAAGCATCGAACAGGCGCTTGCGAAACACGGAGTTGAGGAAATTGAATCGCTGAACTGTCCATTTAATCCGATGTTACACGAAGCCATAGAATTTGATACATCTTCTGATGTTGATGATGATACGGTGACGAGAGTTCATCAGAAAGGATTCAAGATTGATACTTTTGTTGTAAGAACCGCGAAAGTAAAAGTTACAAAACCGGAGATGAAAGCAGAAGTTTCTGAAGGAAAAGAATCCGCTGAACAGTAATGTGTCCAGCGTGAGTATACTAATTTAGGCTAAGGAGAGAATGATATGAGTAAAATTATCGGAATTGACCTCGGAACAACGAACTCTTGCGTTGCGGTTATGGTTGGCGGAGAACCTGTTGTGATTCAGAATTCTGAAGGACAGCGGACAACTCCTTCAATTGTCGCGTATACGGACAAGGGAGAACGGCTTGTTGGACAGGTCGCTAAGAATCAGATTATTACAAATCCGGAAAATACAATACGTTCCATAAAGCGTTTCATGGGCCGTGCATTCGGTGAAACAGAAGGTGAACGTAAACTCGTTCCTTATAGTATCGCTGATGATGGGAAAGGTGGTGTGACCGTAAAAACTGTCGGCGGAGATTTTTCTCCTCAGGAAATATCCGCACGCGTTCTTCAGAAGATGAAACAGACGGCTGAAGACTATCTCGGCGAACCGGTTACACGGGCAGTGATTACTGTTCCCGCATATTTTAATGATGCACAGCGTCAGGCAACCAAAGATGCCGGCCGGATCGCCGGTCTTCAGGTTGAACGTATTATAAATGAGCCTACTGCCGCGGCGCTTGCGTATGGTCTCGATAAGCAGGGAAAGAAGAATGAAAAGATCGCGGTGTATGACCTTGGCGGCGGTACGTTCGATGTTTCCATCCTCGAACTTGGTGACGGTGTTTTCGAAGTAAAATCAACTAACGGTAACACTCACCTCGGCGGTGATGATTTTGACCTTACCATAATGAAGTGGCTTATTGAAGAATTCAAAAAGCAGACTGGTATTGATGTATCTACCGACAAGATGGCTCTCCAGCGCCTCAAAGAAGGTGCAGAAAAAGCGAAAATCGAGCTTTCTCAGAAAATGGAAACAGAGATCAATATTCCTTTTCTTACTGCTGATCAGTCAGGACCAAAACATCTTATCATACAGCTTTCGCGTGCGAAATTCGAGCAGATGGTGGGTGACCAGATCGAAGCCACAAAGACTCCGTGTATTCAAGCTCTCAAGGACTCCGGTCTTTCCGCAGCGGATATAGATGAAGTGATTCTCGTCGGCGGATCGACACGTATTCCCGCAGTTCAGGAACTTGTGAAGCGTCTTTTCGGAAAAGAACCGCACAGAGGTGTAAACCCTGATGAAGTCGTCGCGGTTGGTGCGTCAATCCAGGGTGGTGTGCTTTCGGGTGATGTGCATGATGTACTTCTTCTCGACGTGACTCCACTTTCTCTCGGAATTGAAACGCTCGGCGGTGTGATGACAAAACTCATTGAACGCAACACGACTATTCCGACACGTAAGAGCCAGATATTTTCGACAGCGTCTGACAACCAGCCTGCGGTAACTATTCATGTGCTTCAGGGTGAGCGTGAACTCGCGCCTCAGAACAGAACGCTCGGTCGTTTCGAATTGACTGATATTCCTCCCGCACCGCGCGGTGTTCCGCAGGTTGAAGTCGGTTTCGACATTGACGCGAACGGGATCGTTCATGTGTCCGCGAAAGATCTTGGAACAGGCAAGGAACACAAAATCAGAATTGAGTCTTCGAGCGGTATTTCTGAAGAAGAGATCAAGAAAATGGTTCGCGATGCTGAAGAGCATCAGGAAGAAGACAAGAAGACCAAGGAACTGATCGAAATCAAAAATCATTCAGACACGCTCATATATTCTCTTGAGAAGCTGATCAAGGATAATAGTGCGAAGGTTGACGCCGCGGAAAAAGACCAGATTGAATCTGAAATCTCGAACCTGCGGAAAGCTCTTGAAACGAATGATCTTGATCAGATTACACAGGCGAAGAACAGTCTTGAGCAGGTGTCTCACAAATTCGCGGAAAAAATCTATCGCGATGCGGGAGCACAGGCTCAGAATGCGCAACCCGGTCAGGAAGCGAATGAGAACGACAATGCAGGCGGATCCTCATCCTCCGCAAGCGGTGCAAATGGCGATAAAGTTTATGACGCTGATTATACCGTTGTTGATGATGACAAAAAATAAGGCGAGGCGCTCACTTGGCTGCAAAACGCGATTATTATGAAGTTCTCGGTATTGCGAAGAATGCTGGTGAGGATGAGATAAAATCAGCGTACAGGAAACTGGCGTTGAAATATCATCCGGACCGGAACAAGGGTAATACCGAAGCAGAGGACAAGTTCAAGGAAGCGACCGAAGCCTATGAAGTCCTCCGTGACCCGAAAAAACGTGCCCAGTACGATCAGTACGGGCACGAAGGGGTTGGAGGGTTTGATAACTTTGGACGTACCGCGTATGCGGATTTCTCCGATATATTCGGCGGCTTTGATCTGAATGATATCTTTGAAGGATTCTTCGGATCAGGCGGCGGAAGATCCCGGGGTGGGAGCCGCGTACGCCGCGGTTCAGACATCCAGTATGATCTCACGATAGATCTGAAAGATGCGGCAGAAGGACTTGAGGTTAACATTGAGATACCGCGCAGTGAAGCATGTCAGACATGCGGCGGTACCGGTTCAGCTTCAGGCGCGAAACCGCTTGTCTGCCCCGTATGCGGGGGATCAGGTCAGGTTCGGCAGACTCAGGGATTTTTCACCGTTGCGTCAACCTGTCATAAATGTCAGGGATCAGGCAAGGTGATTTCTTCTCCATGTCGATCATGTAACGGATCGGGGCTTACGGCGAAAAAACGGAAAATTTCCGTAAAAATTCCCGCCGGTGTTGAATCAGGATCCCGGCTTAAGATTTCAGGTGAAGGAGAACATGGCCCCAACAACGGACCATCAGGGGATCTTTATGTTCTTCTGCATGTCCGTAAACATGAGGTTTTCGAACGTCATGGTAATGATATCATCATGATCGCTCCGATTTCTTTTGCGGTAGCATGTCTCGGAGGAGAAGTTGAGGTTCCGACAATCAACGGAAAGAAAGTGAAGATGAAAATTCCTTCCGGTACTGAGAATGACCATGTATTCAGGCTCAAGGGGAACGGTATCCCGTATCTGGGGTCGTATGGCCGCGGAGATCAGCTTGTGAAAGTCACTATTGATGTGCCGAAAAAACTCAATGCGCGGCAGAAAGAACTTTTGAAAGAATTTGCTTCGATTGAAGGTGATGATTCTGTAAGTTCATCGAAAATTTTCTATTAACCCAGATTCTGAATAGATGGATTTATTTAAAAAAAAGCGCCGGATGATCCGGCGCTTTTTTATGTATGGTTTGAATAATAAAGTTTTTGATATATCCTTTAACAGACTGTTCTAGAGAACAGTCTGTTTCTTTTGAGAGGTGGTTCTTGTCTGACTGTTTGATTTATGGTTATAGAAATCTTCTGCTACTTTGAAAGGAACGGAATACTCCTGAGCGGCATTCCAGAGAATATAACCCTTGATTTTCGAATCGTGCACGGCTTTGATTTGCTGGAGAACATACTCGTCATATGAAAGTCCTGATCTATCTACTTTAATCTTGAATGCCTGGATATAAGATACGATTTCAGCCTGTTTTACGCGTTCTTTCGCACGGGAAGATGTGAGGAACACCGTGTAATACGGATCACTCATCATTTTTTTGCTCCAGGTATAATGAGAGGGATATGCCATTGGACAAATTACATCAGTGACTTTATCAAGGCCTTCCATTCTCTGACCGATTCCATCGCCGGAGTTTAGAGGAATACGTCCGAATACGTCCGCCGCAATTCGTACATTATAAGGTTTGAGCTCAGCCTTTGCTCGTGAAAGAAAACCTTCGATAAAATCATATCTTTTCTGGAGCGGAACTCTTCCAAGCGTTCCATAGTCATTGAAACGAATGTAATCGAACTGGATTTCTTTGAAACCCGCGTCACAAGCTGATTTGGCGATATTGATTCTGTTTAACAATACTGATTCCGGGATCGGATATACTTTGAGACCATCATCAAAACACACCACACGTGCTACAGGATGAATTCCGTTTTTGAGAAGGAAGTCGACGTTTTCCTTGGGAATTGAACAGCGGCTTTGCGGTGCTGGCTGAACATCAATGACAAATACATTTATATTCGCTTTCTTTGCCCTGGATACTAATGATTGGAGCTTTTCTATATGTTTTCCTGACGGATTAGTAAGATATATTCCGCGGTAGAACTCAGGACGTGAATATGCGGCAACCGAAGGCTGTGCGGACAGCTTTGATTTGTCGGCATTCTCAGTATCTCCTCCTTTGAGCATATGGATTCCCGCAAACACGGAAATGATGGCCGTGATTGCGGCTACTGTCAAAAATGAAAACTTCTTCATTGAAACCCCGTATAGAATTGATTCACGGCAATATAATATTGCCTTTCTGTTGTTAGAAATGTCGGCAGTTTTTGTCAATTGATATACTTTTGAATAGTGATTATCACGTGAAGTATTATAGAATTTTATCCGGGGCATAAAAGTCAGCAACCAATGTGTATATTCCGATAGGAAACATGCGGGATCTGGTGATATTCGCTTCCTAAAATATAAAAAAACCATGCTATTCAATGTACGTAAAAAGATTAGAGCGTTTCAGGAATTATACAGCTGTTTTTAGCTGGAGATGTTCAGAGTTATCTTTCAAATTCATAGAAATAGCTCCATTTTTGAATATTTTTTGCGTTACAGATACACTTAATTCCGTCATGAAATGGTATTATACTGAAATATAAATCATTAGTTCTTACTGATTGACAGTAGCGTTAAAAATCAGTACATTTTAGATAATCGATTAATACGAAATCATCCGCTTCTTCGCGCTCGTGTAGCTAGGCAAGGATAAATCTTTGTGTGAATACTGTTGGGTCACAAAAGGCGGGCAGAAGTACCTGATTTTTTATAGTGTTGAAAGGGGATGGCTTCTGACCGTAAAAAAACGGTTATTTCATTAGTGTTTGCCCATAAGGACAGTTTTAAAACAACATAGTTTTTCAAACCGCACTTATGTCGTTGGTAGCTGACTGTACTCAGTTATTTAAAGTTCCATACTGAATGAACGGTTAAGTATTGATTTATCGTTGAAATTAACTTTTTTTAAGCATATGAAAAGATATAAAGAGGTGAAATGATGTCATTACGTGAAGAAATCGAAAAAGACATGGTTGCGGCGATGAAGAGCGGTGAGGAAATCAAAAAAACGACACTTCGGATGTTGAAAGCCGACATTATGACCGAAAAGGCACGTACAGGGAATGATCCAAGTGAAGAAGTTGTTCTTGAGCTAGTAATGCGCGCGGCAAAACGGAGAAAAGAGGCATTTGAAGAGTTCACAAAAGCGGGTCGTGATGATCTTGCTAAGACCGAAAAGGATGAACTTGAAATAATCGAGAAGTATCTTCCCAAACAGCTGACAGAGGAAGAAGTTTCCGCTGAAATCGATAAGAAAATCGCGTCAATCGGTACTTTCACTCAGAAAGAAATGGGAAAAGTAATGGGTGAATTGATGAAGGAACTCAAAGGGCGTGTTGATGGAACAGTCGTAAAAAAAATTCTTTCCAAGAAAATCGAAGGTAATCAGGCATAATGTCGATACCCCGCGAAACTATTGAACTCGTGCGCAGCCGTGCACGGGTTGAGGAAGTAATTGCCCGATATGTTCCGACTCTGAAAAAAAGAGGAGCGAACTTCATCGGTTTATGCCCTTTCCATAAGGAAAAAACACCATCATTTACCGTGTCTCCGGATAAACAGATTTTTCACTGTTTCGGATGCCATGCGGGTGGTAATGTGTTTTCCTTTGTCGAGAAAATTGAAGGTATCTCGTTTCCTCAGGCAGTTAAGTTTGTCGGTAATATTATTGGTATCGAAGTCAGGGATGACGATTATAAACGTGATTCCACAGTTGAGGACATTCTTCGTATCAATGAATATGCCGCGAAGCTTTATCATGCATATCTTCTTTCCTCTGACGGTATCACCGGGCTTGAATATCTTCAGAATCGGGGTGTGACGGAGGACGCGATTAAAAGTTTCCGCCTTGGGTATGCGCCTGACGGGTGGGATTTCCTATCGTCTAGACTTGACTCTGTCAAAGCAGATATGCAGAAAGCCGCAATATCCGGAATCGTAGGCACCAAAGACAATTCCCGTTATTATGATCGTTATAGAAACCGTGTAATCTTTCCGATTGTTGATCAGTATGGAAGTGTCGCGGGGTTCGGAGGACGGGTGCTCGGAGAAGGGGAGCCAAAGTATCTCAATTCTCCTGAATCGGCGGTATATCATAAGCGATCAATGCTTTACGGGTATCATCTCGCAAAAAGCGAGATCGCATCCCTCAAACGGGCCATTATAGTTGAGGGGTATCTTGATGTGATAGGGTGCCATCAATCAGGAGTGCGGAATGTCGTTGCGCCTCTTGGTACCGCACTTACTGAAGAACAGGTGAAATTGCTTGCGCGTCAATGTTCCGAGATAGTACTTCTGTTTGACGCGGACTCTGCGGGAATCAAGGCATCGATTCGGTCTCTGGAGGTGGTTAAGGATATCAGTATCTCTGTAAAAGTCGCGTCGCTTCCGGAAGACGATCCGTTTGACTTTGTGATCAAACGGGGAGCGAGAGAGTTTCTTTCGATCGTCGATTCCGCTCTGTCTCCCGCTGATTATAAGATAAAACGGGTTCTTTCCACGAAACTCGCGGATCCGATTCAGACGCTTCTTTCACTTTTTGATATAGTCCGTGAGCTTTCGTATGATGCGGAACGCCAGGATTATCTGAAAAAAATAGCATCACTCACGGGATATGATTATAAAACAATCATATCTGATTTTCAGAAATACAGCCGGAGCGGTGAACGTCCGGTGCAGTCGGTTCAGAGGGGAGATCCAAAAGAAAAAACTGATGATTATGTCGAAAAAAGCCTCCGGGATCTTGTCGTTCTTCTCCTGAATTACCCGATTCTGATGAACAAGGCGGTTTTAGACTTTTCTGAAAGCGATTTCTCAAATCCCGTATTGAGGGTCTTCTTTAGCGCTCTGTGCGATTTGTATAACAATGACGAGGAGATAACCCCTGATAAATTGTTTGACATATTTATGGATGGAGAGGAAAAGAGGTTTCTTGAGGAAAATGTCGCTTTAACGCATATAATGAGTAACCCGGACGACGCGTATACAGAAATATATCTCAATATCAAACAACACGGTTTTAATAAAAAGATACAATTCTATGCGGATGTTATTAAGAAAGATCCGGGTGATCCACGGGTAAAGGACTATCTTGTTGAAGTCGACATGTTGAGGCGGAAAAAGGAAGAACTTTCCGCCTATATCTACAACATGAAGAAAAGTAACGAACACATTAAGAGGGTAGAAACGATATGAGCAAAACGGAAATGGGTCTTGAGGCTGTTCCCGAGGTTCAGAAGCTCATCCTGCTGGGAAAACAAAATGGTGAAATCACTTATGATGAAATAAACGAAATTCTTCCAGACAAGATTCTTAATTCTGACAAGATTGATGATGTATTTATTCTCATTAATCAGTTGGGTATTGATGTCGTGGAAGAGTCGACAAAAAGAGGACCTGCCGCGTTACAGGTTACTCCTACCGTTCCTACGAAAAAATCATCATCAAAAAGCTCATCATCAAAGAAGAGTTCGGATGACTCGTCATATATTGATGATCCGATCCGTCTGTATCTGAAGGAAATCGGAAAAGTGTCGCTTCTTTCGGGCGAACAGGAAGTGGATCTTGCCAAGAAGATAGAAGAAGGCGAGATTATGATTGAGCGTGCGGTTCTTACATCGACGCTTCTCGTGAATGAACTGATCAAGAATCACAGCAAAGTAAAACAGGGAAAGATCAAGATAACAGAAGTTTTGTCCATCAACAAACTCTATTACTTTTCCTCAGAAGACTACAAGAAACTTGAACTGAAATATCACAAGCATATGAAAGTCATCCTGGAAGAAGATAAGAAGATGGTTCTTATCCTCAACAAGATGAAAAAAATCGATGTTGAATCCCCGAAATTCCAAGAGACAAAAGGTCTGTATACCGGATGTCTCACCGTAGTCAGAGATAATGTTTCTCAGATGGGGATAAATGAGGTCGAGGTTCAGAAACTGTCACAGAAGATTCAGTCGATGGTGGCGCGTATTCAGGATACTCGAGTCTTTTTTGATGAGATTCAGCAGAAATACGGGAAAGATCTCAAAGAGCTCAAACACTTCGCACGTAAGGTTGAAAAAAACGAAGATGTGTCAAAAATAGTCAAAGAACTCGGGCTCAAATCAAAGAGTGAACTGCTGGAACTTGTGAAAGATATCCGCAACAATGAAAGAAAAATCCGCCGAATTGAACAGGAAGCGGGCGCTGCGGAAGATGACATCATGGACTGGGGCAGTCAGATCAATCAGGGACAGCGCCGGATTCAGATCGCCAAAAAACAGCTTATCAACGCGAATCTTCGTCTTGTGGTATCTATTGCGAAGAAATACGCCAACCGCGGAATGCACTTCTTTGATCTTATTCAGGAAGGGAACATAGGACTTATCAAAGCTGTTGATAAGTTTGAATATCGTAAAGGTTATAAATTTTCAACATATGCTACATGGTGGATACGTCAGGCTATTACCCGCGCTATTTCCGATCAGGCTCGGACTATCCGAGTGCCGGTACATATGATTGAACAGATCAATAAGGTCACACGGGAAATACGGCTGTTTCAGCAGGAATTCGGACGCGAACCGACTTCAGAAGAGCTTGCGGAACGTCTCGGATGGCCGGTTGCCAAGGTTAAAGGGGTTAAGAATGTTGCCCGTGAGCCGATATCGCTTGAAACACCTGTCGGAGAAGAAGAAGACTCTCTTCTTGGTGACTTTATCGAAGATAAGGACATTGATTCCCCGGCAAACACCGCGGCACACAGATTGCTTTCAGAGCAGATAGCCGGTGTTCTTTCGACACTGCCCGCGCGTGAACAGAAGGTGATCCGTATGCGGTTTGGCCTTGATGATGGTTATGCGCATACTCTTGAAGAAGTCGGATATGTGTTTAAAGTGACGCGTGAGCGAATCAGACAGATTGAGGCAAAAGCATTGAGACGTCTCCGTCATCCTACAAGAGCCAGAAAACTTAAAGATTATCTTGATTATATGTAGAGAGTAAAAAGACCGCGGGAAACCGCGGTTTTTTGTTCTCTACTGTTATGTATGATTTATCCTGATGTGCTGAATGTTTTAAATGGAAAGTACGTCCCAGTAACCCTTCTGAACGGTAAGTCTGTTTTTGTCCCACGTGATGATATTTCGCGCTTTTAACCGTGCAATCAGACGGGACATTGTTTCAGGAATAGTTCCAATTGATGACGCGATATCCTTTTTTGAAAGGTCGATGTCGTATTCTTCTAATTGACCGTAATGATCCGAAATAAATCTGAAAAATCGTTCTTCAACATCATATGCGGATACATAAAGAACACGGTCAGCGAGATATCTGAGCTTGCGGATAAGCATAGAACAGAAATCTCTCTGGAAATCAGTATTACTCAGGTTGAATAGAATTGTTTGACGATGGATCGCGAAAAGAACGGTTTCATCAAGAGCTACGGCGCTTACCGGATATTCATTTGATTCGAAGATAATCACTTCTCCGAATGTTTCAAACGGTTTGAGTATACGAACCATTATCTCTTTTCCATCGATTGTGTTTTTTATGAGTTTAATACTGCCCTCAACAACAATGAAAAAATAGAAACCTTCATCTCCTTCGTTGAATAAAGTATCACTTTTACTGATTTCCCTGATTTGACCGGACTCAGCCATGATTTTAAGGATGGATGGTGACGCGTCTTTGAAAAGTTCGGTTTGTAAAAGGATCTGTTCAGAATTCATGGATTCCTCGGCGTAAAATAATTTAGAAACGATAGACTCCGTGTTGACGCAAGTCAATGTAATTCCCTGAAGAATCTCCTATGTTTCAATAGAGTTTGCCTGTAAGGCGGTTTTAGAATAAATTACTTAAAACCACCTTATATCCTAAATACAACAGGAGAATGAATATGAAAAGGAAAATAATAAGTATTGATCATGATAAATGCGACGGATGCGGAGCATGTATTCCTGATTGTCCCGAGGGGGCGCTTCAGATGATTGACGGGAAAGCGCGTCTTGTCAGTGACCTTTTCTGTGATGGATTGGGGGCGTGCATGGGAGCATGTCCTACGGGAGCTATGTCTGTAGAAGAGCGCGAAGCTGAAGAGTATGATGAAGCGTTGGTGATGGATAACATCGTCAAACAGGGAGAGAATGTAATCCGAGCGCACTTGCTTCATTTGCAATCGCATGGTGAAAAGAAATTATTGTCGGAAGCGATAGTATTTCTTGAACAAAACGGACTAAAGGTTCCGGAATTTGCTGTTGAAAAAGTCCATAATGGTTGTCCCGGTTCAATGATGCGGGATTTTCGCAAAGATAAGCCTGTTAAACCTGAAGGGGTAATGGCAGGAAGTATTGAGTCGGAACTCAAACAATGGCCGGTACAGCTTGCGCTTGTCAATCCGCAGGCTCCATATTTTGACCGTGAAGAATTACTTGTTACCGCGGACTGTGTTCCTGTTGCGTTTGCGGACTATCACCGACGGTTTCTGCGAAACAGATCTGTGGTAATGTTCTGCCCTAAACTCGATTCAAATATAGAGAGGTATATCGAAAAGCTGACGCTGATCCTATCAGGAAATCCGATTAAACGTATTATTGTGTTACGGATGGAAGTTCCTTGTTGCGGTGGCACAACCGCGGTTATTGAGGAAGCGGTAAAGAGAAGCGGGAAAATTCTGATAATCAAGGAACAGGTTGTTTCAATTACAGGAGATTTGTCATAGGAATTGTTGTCCCGCTGATGATTTGAGGAAGACGAATGCAGGATGTGTGGGGTCAAGAGTATTGCCGAATATACCGATAATCATATTAACGGGAAATTCAGAGGGAGCCTCTGCCCGTCAATGTGATTGAGGTAATGACAGATGAATACTTTCCGATTGAACGTCTCAGCGGTGATTATGCTTGTTATCATTATGTGCACCGGTAATGCTCGTGCGGAGCAATCTCTTCATCTGACAACGGAGATAGATACCCCGACGGCTTATACCATAGGTCGGGGATCGTATAATCTGGCAATGTGGGGATATGATCAGGGTGGAGTTGAGTTTAAAGCGTATATCGGTCTTCATGACTTTTTCTATCTTGGTGCTTCATTTGACATTGAACATGCGATAGGGAAAGACAAGGCTCGTGCAAATGTTCCCGGTGTGGTAGCCAAACTGAAATTTACTGACGGGTGGGAAACTTTCCCGATATCGATCGCTGTCGGATATGACTCTTTTTATGTGGGTACTCCGGGAAAGTACAAGGAAGATGACAGAGATTATTCCAACAGAATGATTTATGGTCCGTTTTTTGTTATTACGAAACCTATCTATCTTTTAAACAGTGAACAGCATATAAGCGGCGGTATCCGCGTTCCGGTACAGCCGGAGTTTGTAAAAAAAGACACCTCGTATTTTGCTTCATTGGATATCCCGCTGGGGCAATTCTTCACGATAAAAGCAGAAACTGAAAGAGTTTACTATAATTTTGACAGACCGAAAAACTGGCTCTTCAATGCCGGACTTCAGTATAATTTGCTGATGAAACTCAGCGTTGAATTTGATATAATCTGTCAGAAAGAAGAAAGAGTAAACAGAATTATCCGTGTGGAGTACAGTGATGCGTTTTAAAATAACTATCCTCATGATGATCATGTCTCTTCCTGTATTCGGTCAGAAAGGGAATGACATTCTGCCTGTGAAGAAAATGTCCATTGTCAATGTTGACAATGAGAAGATTTCACTTTCACTGGAGCTTGCGACGACAGACAGCGAACATACATACGGACTGATGTACCGGGATAGTATTCAGGGTGATTCAGGGATGCTCTTTGTTTTTTTAAGCGACAGCTACCGGAATTTCTGGATGAAGAACACAAAAATTCCATTATCGATTGCATATATTGATTCAAAAGGTAAAATTCTGGAAATATATGATATGAAACCGTTTGATACAAGTATTACCTATCCGTCAAAGTATATGTGCAGATATGCTCTTGAAGTTAATAAAGGCTGGTTTAAAAAGTTTAAGATACGCCCTGGTTGTGTTCTCTTGATTGAAGGATTGAAATAGGAACCGGATCTGAAATGAAAAAATATTTAATAGCGGTATGTGTTGTCGTAATATGCGCAGGTGCGGCGGGTTTTGAGTATACCGCTTCTGCGAAAAACACTGGCAATGACGAAGATATAATTGAAAATGCGATCATTATTGATAGTTTGTCGCTAACTGCGGACAAACAGATAGAGAACAATGATGATAAAGATGGAAGCATAATCTATGACGATTCGTTTGATGACGGCCTCCGTCTTGCTGAAAAAGTTTCAGAAAAGAAAAAAAGAAAATCTGGTAAAACTGATGATTTCATGTCTGCGCTTAAATCAAAGGACAGCAAGTGGCATTTGTCAAAGTATGAGATTAGAAAAGGTGATACGTTGTATGGTATTGCCCGTAAATTCAATACATCGTATAAACTGATAATACGGGCGAATGCCATATCCGGTCCCGATTCGCTTCATGCCGGAAATACACTTGATGTTCCCAATCGCAATGGTGTTTCATATAAAGTTGTCAGGGGTGATACCTTGACTTCGATTTCTTCACGGTTCAAAGCTGATATGGGGGATGTTAAAAGAAATAATGATATCCTTGATGGAAAATTGAGAGCAGGAGAAACAATATTCATTCCGGATGCATCAGAGTTGAAAAAAGTAACACCGGATAGAATTGCATCCCGAAACAACAGTCATAAGAAACATCTTGAAGTGGATGATAATATTGATAAGAATACTACAGAACGCGAGATTCAAAAGAATAATATAAATACTAAAAGATCCGTGGCATTTATGTGGCCATTGCGGGGAAGAATTACCTCGGGATTCGGCTCAAGATCGGATCCGTTTTCCGGAAGGAGATCCTTTCATAATGGAATAGATATAAGTGCGGTACAGGGAACTCCGGTAAAAGCTTGTGCGGAAGGTGAGGTTATTTTTTCCGGGTGGAAGGATGGCTACGGAAACCTTATTGTTCTGAAACATAAAAACGGCTATATATCGGTGTACGGACATAATAGTGTTTTAAAGAAAACCGAGGGTGATATCATAAGTCGGGGAGATATTATAGCTCTTTCGGGGATGACCGGTGCGGTTACCGGAGCTCATCTTCATTTTGAAATACAGAAATATCAAACTCCACTGAATCCGTTGAGGATGATGAAATGAAGTCTTACTTAATTCTGGGAATCATTTCAATATTAATTATTCCTGCTTCATTGTTTGCTGCACGATTAAACGTTGATGACAGTAACAGTCGATTATTCATGTTTTATACTGACGAAGACAAGATCGGTGTAAAAGCGGTATTGCGTGGAACAGTACTGGAATTTGGGGTAAAAGAAGAACTTGATAAAAACGAGAGAGATCTTGGAAAATCCGTTCAGGACAGAACTAAAGTATCTGTAAGGCTGGTTTCGACTGAAGGGGTAATACCGGGATCAGTTCTATATGTAGTAAATGAACGAAACCTAGTGGTGGCTAAAATTCGGATTGTAAAAATCTTTGATAGTCCGTCTTTTTATAAAATGTGTGTGGGTTACGGAAATTTCCGTGCGGTTAAAAAAGACTATCGTGTAGTACAGAAATCGGGTGATGCTGAAGCCGGTAATTCATACGTATATGTTTCCAAAGGCCGTTATTTCAGCGATACGGGAGATGTTTCGAAAGCTATAGAGTTCTATCAGAAAGCAATAGCAATTGATAAAGATAATCCGGAAGCTCACTCATCATTGGGGTATCTGTATCTAGAACAGAAACTTCTTCCTTTCGCGATTAAGGAATTCGATATCGCTTACATGAATATTGGTAAATTATATGATAGAGAAGAAAAATATCTTCTTCTAAAAGGATCTGCGCAGGCACGCTATATGGCTGTTTTTTTCTCTGAACTTCCTAAAGGTCATAAAATCAGGGAGAAATATATTGATGAAGGTATGGAATTTTGCAGAAAAGCGGCATCGCTATATCCCGATTCTGTGGAAGCTCATTATTATCTGGGAAGATTCCATTATGACAGATCGATAGATGAAATGAACAAGATAGATACAGATAATGACGAGAAAGCGGTTCTTGAATTTGAAAAGGTAATCGCAATAAAAAATGATTTTACTGATGCGTACATTATCCTCGCAAGAATATTCAAAAAGCATAATGATAAAAGTAATGCATTGATGTATATCTCAAAAGCGGTGTCGCTTGACCCGAAAAATCGAGACGCTGAAGACTTATACAAGGCAATAAAAAAAATGAGATAATATTAAATGCAGGGTAATGTGTTATGGGATAACAGACAACGATGCATTAAAATCTATACTGCTCTTTTCAAAAATATCTCCACCTGAGAATCGATCCATACTGTATTATTCGTACTAATCTATCCATAAGCAGTTTTAAATTTTGCTTTTTTGATTATAGTAGAAATTAGTATTTCACTATAAGTAGATTCGACAATACGCTTTCAATCCACCCCAAGTGTTACGTAGATGTTAATTTAATTATTAATCTCAATTATAAATGACATATGAAAAAAAATATTGTATCTTATTTTATAGGCGGAGATAAATCTAATGATATTTTCTGGTCGTGATATTTGCAGGTGAGGTATTTACCCTTGGATGACAGGAACTGGTTTGGAAATCTGATGTTAAACTGGTCCGGTATGAAGAAGGAACAGTTTGGTCAAAATCCAGATGAAATGATTAAAAACGCATCTCGTAAGGCTTTTGCGGTATCGTCAGCGGCTGGGATTGTTCCTGGACCGATCGGATGGGCAACAATAATTCCTGAAATGATTACTATAACGAAGATCCAGATCAATCTCGTAAGAAGCATCGCAGAAAACTATGGTAAGTCCGCAAATTTGAATTCAAGTACGGTACTTCTTGTGTTTGCGAATGAGTTGGGTCTGTCCGTCCGGGGGATAGCCCGGAAAGCTGGTGGTGAAGTAATCGTATCTATACTTTCACAGCAAACAATAGTTGCGATATCAAAGAGAATAGGAGTTAAAATCGGAGGTAAAGTCTCTCAGCGTTTAATCGGAAGAATCGTTCCATTCATCCTTGCGCCTGTGTTTGGAAAATTTTCTCAAACAATGACTGAGCGTATAGGCAAAGAAGCCGTTAAACTGTTTTCTGAACGAATAGTTATAACAGAACATATGAGTTGTTCAAACGGGCATCAAGTATCAGAAGATGCGAAATACTGTCCGGAGTGCGGAATTAAAATTTCAGGTTATGTTGATAGAAGTATACCTCAATCTCTGAAAAATACTGAATACTTTTATCTCGAAGAATGATTGTCTCCGCACAAAAAACCCTGCCACGTACCGCGCTTGATAAACTCCATTTCGAGACCTGTCTGAATGCTTCCCTTTCTCATTCCCCATAAAGGTGCCACTAATGAGCTTTCCTCTCTGTCTCCTGCTATTCTGTGTATCAGCATGTGCGACGGAATTCTCTCAATAAAATCACACAATAGCGATAAATACCCCTCAAGAGAAATCAGTTTGAAATTCTCATGTGAATATAAATCAGCTAGAACTGTTCCCTTTATAATGTGCAAATGATGAAACTTAACGCCTTGAACCGGTAGTTTTGAAATTTCGAGAGCAGTATTCATCATGTCTTCCCACGTTTCACCCGGGATTCCAAGTATTACATGCAGACAGATGTTTATACCATGATTTTTGCACATATTGATCGCATTCAATGTATCGGAGTGAGAATGACCGCGGTTGAGAAACAGAAGGCTCCGGTCGTGTATAGTCTGCATTCCAAGTTCTATCCAGAGTTCAAATCCTTCAGTGTTGTATGATGAAATAAGACGGCAGTTTTCTTCGGTTATACAATCGGGGCGTGTACCGATCATGAGACCGGTCACATCGTGATATGTTAACGCGGTATCATATAATCTTTTCAAAACAGGCGGTTCCGCGTATGTATTGGTGAATGACTGAAAGTACGCGATAAATTTTGTTCCTTCAAAAGATCTGCTGAATGCATGTTCCGCGTCTTGCATTTGCTGAATGATAGAATCGGACATGGTTGCACTTGGAGATGCGGAACCTTCTTCTGAACAGAATATACATCCTCCACGGGATACTGTGCCGTCACGGTTGGGACAACCGAGATTCGCATTTATCGGTAATTTAAGGACACGGCAGCCGTATTTATCAGTAAGGTAATCACCGAAAAAATTATACGGTTTTCCGTTCCACGGAAGATGCTTAAAGGGATTTTTCTTTTGTTTTTTCTGCAAGACAGGAGTTCTTGAAAAATTGTTGATTTTGGTACTTGTTGGGATCAAATATTATCGATGGTACTCGTGTAACACTTTTTAACAAAAATGATTTCGAGAAAGACACAATATACATTCCGGGACTGAATACTGGTTTGGATTTAACCCATACTTTGGAGTATACATACCGACGTTTTTTTCTGGAGTAAAACTTCTTATACGTAGCTTTTCTGATAGAACTATTCCGGAGTGATGATACAATTTTTTGTTTAATATCATTATTCGGTGACATTGAAAGCTCAACGGCCTCATCAAGACTCTGGTTGTCAGCTATTGTAATGACGTATGGTGTATACACCGAATGATTTTCTATCTTTGCACGATAGGAGGTGAGTTCGGGTGGGAATACATCGTAATTAGGAATACGGTATGAATAATGTATCTGCCGTGAACCCGTATTTCGTGCGCATACATTGTGTTCTTCGTAAATTTTTTCTCTGATATTACTGAATAACGGATGATATTTCATTGTATTGATGGCTTTTGTGTACTGAACACGCGCTTTCGAATATTTTTTACGGGACGTCAATATACGGGCTTTTGATACAAAAGATGAGATCGCCTTGATCCTGTTTCTGAGTACAGAATATGATGATGAAGTTATTTCGGTATTAGATGTATTTCGAAACTTTTCAATTCTATTTAGTATCGAAATAGCTTTATTGAATTCTCCTTTTTGCGTATAATAGACGAAAAAGCGAGATAACGTGATAATGTTTGTTTCGGTATCATTCTGATTTCGTATTTTATCGGGTTTCTCGTTAGACAAATCAACACCGAATTTTGATCGAATTGACGCAATAACGGCATTATACTGTGATTGTGCGATGTCATCCTGAAATGAATCTTTACGAAGTAATTCTTCCTCAATGGGATTTGATATGAATCCTGATTCAAAAATAACCGATATCGGGAAATTGATATACAGACTGAAACGGTCATCTCCGACAATTCCGCTTTCCCAGTTATTAGGAGTATGACCTCTGTAGATCATATTCCTGCGGAATTCCTCTCCGATTTTACGTGAAGTCCCTGTGATATCATACAGATTATAATACGTATAGTAACCGTGATATACTCCTGAAACATATGAGAGAAAAGGAGTTCTCCATTGGTTGCATGTGATGTGCAGACCTGGAATGTTCACAAACCCATCCGCTTTTGAAAGAGGTGAAATATTGTTAAGATGTTCGCTTACTATCAGGAATGAGCCTGATTTGTACGCTGCGTCAACTGATTCATCAAATGTAACATCAGTATATGTGTCAGATTTGCCATTAAGCATTTCCATGTAATCAGGAAATGAAGTAATTTCCAAATGCGGATTATTTGAAACAAGTTTATAGAATTTCCGGGCTATAGGTATTGAATACATCTCCTCCGGAAGACCGGAGGTGCTTTTCCTCCATGTGAGAGCTCCTTGCCACTCCATGTGGCCGTTGTTCTTGACTTTACCATGGGCAGGATCAATGAAAATCTTTATTTTCGTGCCGGATGATGTCTTATTATACAGATCAGCGTAGGTGTCCTGTATGCCTGAAGCTATTTCAATGATATCGTTTCTGAGATTCTCATCATTTTCCGATGAAATCACATTGTTAATATAATCGGAAAATGTGATGTCCTGATTGTCTGCTCCAATAACGAGAGCAGGGGAGAAAACGAGTACAAAAGATGCGAAAATGAGGAATGGTTTCATGGTTACTTCCGTGTACGATTATGACATAAAGATGATCTTACAATACATATCGGAATGATGATAAAAAGGAATTGCATTTTTTCAATCAAAAAGTTATGATTTATACAAATATAACAGCGAGAGTAGCAATGGGAATAGAAATCAAATATGAACAGCTGTCTCAGGAAATAAAGATCGAGATTGAACGGTTCCACGAAAAATATCTCGCAGCCGGGAATAATGGTTCTATTGAAGAATCAATGGGAATCTGGTTTGATCAGAACTTCGAACAGTGGATATCCGCACGATTCGCTTCAGATGAGACACAGTCCAGAAAGCATTATCGAATTGATATAGAAATACCAATTAAAGTCATTGATACTCTCATTGAACCCGATGAAGGTGGTGACCCTGATATTGATTTGGTCGGAACAATAATCAATATCAGCAAGGGCGGCCTGTTTTTCAGGTCGAAAAAGAGTTTTGAAGCTTCGAGTATCGTAAAGGTTCTTGTCGATATGTCCACAATTGATCCTGAGTTATCACAGATAGAAGCCGTTGCCATGGTAGTACGATCTGTCATTATGGAATCCGGTGAATACGGCATCGGCTTGATGTTCAGTTCTGTTTATGATGAGCATAAACAGACTCTTGATTTATTCGTGTTCAAAAATCTGGCCTACTTTTTGTATAAATGATCATTATCTGTATTGCGTTGGATTAATTGGATGAATTATAGTATCGTGATAAAAATGTTTATCTTCGCTTTGCCTATTGCTTTTATCATCTCATGTTCATCAGTTTCCCATGTTGTTCCTGACGGAAAAGAAGGTGATCAACTTTTTATATGGGCTTTTTCAGATATACAACCCAGGAATATGTCTGAAAGAAGTTTTTTCGAGATCGGAGTAAAGGACGCTCGTGAGAATTTTCCTCCGATTGATATCGCAATAGTCGCGGGTGACATAGTCCAGGTAGGTGGAGATGTGCGCTCAAGCAGTGACTATACCTGGTTTCTCGGACTGAGAAGTACGGTAAATGTCGGATCATGGTATGAAATAGCGGGAAATCATGATGCGCGGAATCTTGACAACTATAAGAAATATACCGGAAAACCTCTGCATTATTCAGTTCTTATCGGTAATATCCTGATGCTTTTCTTGTCTGATGAGGATGGAAATACCTCTGGAACAGAAGTCTCTTCAGGTGCATTTGAATGGTGGAAGAAAGCCGTAATAGATAATCAGGATAAAATAATCATCACGATTACGCATTCACATCTTGCAGATGTTGGTTTTCCGTATGCGGTTATCGGGTACAGGAATGTAATTGATTCCGGTAAATATGAGGCGGTTCTTCGGAAGTACAGGGTTGATCTTTGGCTGTGCGGACATACTCATTTCCCGTCATCGCTTGGTCTTAATGAAATTGTTTCAAAAGAATTTAAAACGCTGTTTATTAATATTGCCGCAATGAGAAAAGATTATTCTATCAGTAATATTGAATCAAGGTTAATTGCGTTTACGAACAATTCAGATTTACTTATTGTTTTTGACCGTTATCATGACGAAGGAAAATTCGAAAACTCGAGAACAATTGAATACAGATTATCTCATAAAGCGACATGGCAGGATAAAAAAACTTTAATGATACCATACCGGGAATAAATTATCTCCCGGTATGGTATCGTCTTTATTTGCCGAGATTTTCAACGAATGGGCGGCATCCGGTTTTTCGAATATCAAGTACAAAGACTGTTCTGGATCCACCGTTGTCTTCGTGAGGCGTGACCTTTCCGTATTCATTAATAAGATTTAGTATCTCTGCGTCAGCATTAGTCGCGAGCGTTTTCCCGCCTGCGGTAATATGCCGTTTAAGGGACACGATACACTTGTTCCGTACCTGCTTTTCAATTTCAGGATCGGTAATGGTACTGTCAAACGGACGGATAACAATAACACGAAAATGGTCTTTTGAAAGAAAACCTTCCTGTTCAAATGAGAACCCGTTTTCTGTTTTCTTATTTTTTGAATTGTCCACCTTCGGCGGATCATTATTCACCTGCTTGGTTCCGCATGCGAGGAGTGCGAATAAAACCGCACTGCATATTAAAGATGTAATCTGTTTCATGTCAATTCTCCTTCGGGGAATCTGATTTCTTGAGCACAACAGAGATAGAGTCGAGGGACTGTCTGAGATTATTCATTTCAATACGGTACACAACTCGGGCGGAATTATCTTTTTCATAGTATTCATCAACAAGTTTGCCATAATTGATGTAGGGTAGAACCTTATTCTGAATTTGCCGTTTGACCTCATCTGCGTCAGGACATGACGCTTCAGAATAATATGCGTGTTCTTTCAGGTAGTTTGAAAATCTGTATGATACAAGTGATTGAACTGTCTTGACCTGAAGTTCATTCCTTGCCCGTGTCAGGGCATTTTCCCTTTGCGCGACAAGCCCTCTTACGCCGTCATCCGGACGGGAAGACGCGGTAACCTGATAATGATGATCATCCAGGAAACCGTTGGTCGTAAAATCGAACACGCGGTTTTCTGTAATGACGGGAGCCGTATCACATGCTGTGACAATCGTAAAACAAAGCGAATACAGGATAAACTGGAAAACTCTCATTATTGACCTTTAAGCATTGAGATTATGTTTCGTATCTTGTCTGCATCAGGATGATCCGGTTTTATTGAAAGTACTTTTTCAAAATTAATTACAGCCTTGTTCTTGTCCTTTATTTGGCGATAATAGATCATTCCAAGTTCATAGTATGCTTCATGATAATTACTCTGCAACTGTACCGCCTTTTCGAATGAACCGGCCGCTTCGGAATGACTTCCCTTGTCCCTGAATGCGACCCCTGTGAAATAATACACTTTTGAATCCATAGGTTTCAGACTTGCTGCGGCTTTAAATGTGTCTATGGCATCGTCATACATCTTCATCGAGTAATACGCGTTACCGAGATTCATATGGACATCAAACGAACCGGGATTGTTGCGGATTGCGGTTTTGTACATCTCAATCGCTTTATCATAAAGCTTGTTTTTTGCGTACAGTCGTCCAAGATTGATATAGGCTTTGTCGTACTTCGGATTTTTTGTTATAGCATTATTGTAATACTCTATCGCCAGTTTTTCATTACCAAACCCCTCATATGCCTTGCCGGCTTCATATAATGACGGGACGTCTTCCGGATTGATTGATAAAGATTTTTTGAAATAATCGACTGCGATATTGTAATTTTTTTTCTTACTATATATCAGCCCCATATTGTAATATGCCTGATAGAAATTCGGATCAAGTTCAATTGTCTTTTTGTAAAAATCAAGAGCCGTGCCGTTGTTTCCCATTTCATCGTACGTTTCACCAAGTTTGAAATATGTTGCGGCATTGTCAGGACGCAACGTTTTGTCCTGATTGAAATAGTTGATAGCTTCCTTGTAATTTTTGCTCTTGCGATAGATATCACCAAGATTGAAATACGCACGGTCTAGTTTAGGATCCTGCTCTATAGAAGTTTTGTAATCCTTGATCGCATTTCCGCTGTCACCCATCTTCTCATGCGCAACACCACGGGAAAATGCGGCTTTGGGAAAATTCGGCTGAAGTCTCAACGCCTGATTGAATTCCTTTATCGCTTCACTGAATTTACCCTTTATGTGATAAATAAGTCCCAGACGATAATGTGCATCTGCGTTTTTCGGATTGGAAAGGATGGCATTTTTGAACGCTTTGGCCGCTTCATCATCCATCTTATTGTTAAAATAAATTCTGCCCATCCAGTAGTTTGAATGATCGTCCTGCGGATCCGCTTCGGCAGCTTTCCTGTATGCTTTTATTGCATCGTCGTATTTTTTCTCATCCCGCAGTTTATCTCCGAGTTCACGCCACTTTGAGGCATCTTTGTTCTCAGGCTTTTTCTTGTCATTGTCTTTTGATTGTGCATCGTTATCTTTCTTGATGTCTCCCGGTTTATTTTTCTTTGAGGGTGTTTTTGAAATAGGATCTTCACGGTCGACCCCATTATTTTTTGAAGTTCCGGAAACAGCCGAATCTTTGACTGCATCCTCTGAATTATCACCATCTGTCTGACGGGCAGGTGGGTTAGCACCGGAGTCATTATCACGATTCTTGGTTGCTTCGGAATCTTTCTGTTTTTGAAGAAGATTAAGTGCCTTTAGATACTTTTTCTGCAAATTAGGGTCGTTATGATTGTATTGCAATGCCTGCTTGTATCGATCAGCCGCATCCGCATATTCAGACTTGAGCATATGAATGTCACCAAGTCTTTCCGCGGATTTATAGTCAGATTCATCATTTTTAAGAGCGGTAGTATACGCTGATTTGGCACCTTCGGTATTCCCTTTTGCCAGACGTGAATTTCCGACACCGCGATAATATTTCCCGATTGATGGATTTCTGTCTATTGCCTGTTTGTATGCTGATTCAGCTTTTGAAAATTCCCCTGCGTCATAATAGATATTTCCAAGGTTGAAATATCCTTCGCCGTCTTTCGGGTTGAGTTTGATTCCTTTTTTAATGTAATCAATAGCGCCTTTTCGGTCTCCGGCATTGAGACGCTGCCGGGCAAGATTGTAATAACTTTCCGGATCCTTAGGGGAAACTTCAGCGGCTTTTTTATATTGTTTTGTCGCCTGAGGAACCTTTTTTTCCTCATCGAATACATTCCCCAGCTTATTATAGGCTTTGGAATTTCTCGGTCTTTTCTTCTGAGCGAGTCCGTATATTTCAGCTGCCTTTTTCAGGTCGCCTTTCAGAGCATAACAATGTCCGAGTTCAACAAGCGCGTCATAGTTGTCCGGATCACCTTTGAGGACTTTTGAGAAGTAATCAATGGCTTTATTATAAATTCTGGATTCTTTATACAGAGCACCGAGCTTCATCATGATACTGGTGTTTTGCGGATCTGTTTTAAGGAGCTCTTCATATAATGAAATCTGTTTGTCTCGCATGTTTTCAATCTGTGCGAGTGATGACCTGTCGCCCGAAGAGTTGAAAATAAGATACCCTCCGCCGATAAGGAGAAGCAGCAGGATCAGGCCGCCGATAATGATGAGTTTTGTTCTGTCTTTGTAATACATTTGATTCTCCTATTGCATTGCGTCGTCGCGGAAAACGTCTTCCGTCTTATTGACTGTTTTTTTGCCTTCGTGTCCGGCTGACTTGTCATCACCCTTGACATCACCTTTTTGTAAAACTGATCCTCCGAGATGGAGGGCTTCTTCAATTGATATATCGCTTCCTATGGGGGGAAGTTCAAAATTCGGATCTTTAAGCAACTCTATTGCGCGGCGGATTTTTTCGTATTGAGGTGTTTCAGGTGCAAGACGCAGAAATGTTTCCCAGTTTGTAATGGTATTTTGCTTATCCCGAAACAGCATCAGATAAGATTGTCCGATCTGATAATATGTTTCCTTGAGAGCAGGATCAATGGAATATGCTTTTTTGTAGTTTTCAATGGACAGATCGCCCATTTGTTTGAAATAGTAAACCTGTCCGATGTTATAATAGTCTTTCGCGTTATCACTTCGAAGCTCAACTGATTTTTTATACAGTGACAGCGCTCCGTCGTACTGATTTTTATACAAAAAGATATCACCGAGATATGAATATGCGACACCGTTCTCAGGATTGGATTTGAGTTCTTCCTGAAGAAGAAGTTCCGCCATATCATACTTCTTCTGGAAAAAATACTTGGATGCTTTTTTAAAGGTATCGGATTGCTTTGACGTATCCTGCGCATGCAGTTCAACAGCTGCAAGAGATAAGAACGAACACGCCAATACGACAAGTAAAAGATATGCCGCATGAATAATTGATTTAAACGCACAATTCAACACTGAAATACGTGTGTTTGTTATATGTGATTTATTCATATCATTATTATCGGCAGATACTGGGTTGCAGTACATTTTGCACCTTCCAAGAGCTCTCACGGAACCTCAATGACATTGACATCAGCCTGTTCCATCATTTCTTTCGCGAGAGGATCATTATACGGATTTTTAAACAGAAACGTGCGTATCCCGCAATTAATGAGCATTTTTGTGCAAATCATGCACGGTTGATTTGTAACGTATATTATCGCTCCATCGATTGACACTCCATGACACGCAGCCTGAATAATCGCGTTTTGTTCAGCATGAAGACCCCGGCATAATTCATGCCTTTCGCCGGAAGGAACATTGTACTTCTTTCGGAGGCATGTTTCATCGGTGCAATGGGGGACTCCCTTCGGCGCTCCGTTATAACCGGTCGTGAGGATGCGCTTGTCCTTGACAATGACCGCACCGACTTTTCTCCTGATGCAGGTTGATCTGGTAGAGACATCTTCAGCTATTTTGAAAAAGTATTCATCCCAAGCGGGGCGCGTTCCCATAATACCTTCCTATATCATACAATTCAAAATATGCAGTTATGTAATAATTTTGTCAACCTATAACGTGAGACGAATAGTCGTCGTATTTTGTTCCGATAGACGCATTTTAATCAGAAAATATTGGTTGGGTATTCATCTAAATTTTGCTTGCCTTCGTCATAATATTTTACATAATGAATGGTCACATCCGGGTATATGTTTTCGGATAGATATAGGCAGAATCCGATATCGCTTCCATCTGAAAAATGTACGTATAGTTTATTCATAATCAATGTTATTGATGTGGCACAAACCTCATAATTAAGGAGAATTTATATGCTGATAGCAGATGTTCATGCGCGTGAAATACTTGATTCCAGAGGGAATCCGACAGTTGAAGTTGATGTATATCTTGAGGGCGGAGCTTTTGGCCGCGCTGCGGTTCCTTCCGGAGCTTCGACTGGTGAGCACGAAGCGGTAGAATTGCGTGACGGAGATAAAACCCGTTATCTGGGAAAAGGTGTTCAGAAGGCTGTAGAAAATGTAAATGAACTGATAGCTGATCATATAAGCGGAATGAGTGCGATTGATCAGATAGAAGTTGATCGCGCCATGATAGCGCTTGACGGAACTCCCAATAAGGGGCGTCTCGGTGCAAACGCTATTCTCGGTGTGTCTATGGCGGTTGCGAAAGCCGCTGCCGAGGAATGCGGTATTCCTCTATATAAATATATTGGCGGAATATCCGCTCATGAGCTCCCGGTTCCGATGGCGAACATCATAAACGGCGGAAAACACGCTGACAACAAAGTTGATTTTCAGGAATTCATGGTGATGCCGATCGGTGCAAAATCATTCACTGAAGCGATAAGATCAACCGCCGAAGTGTTTCACTCGCTCAAAGCAGTTCTGAAAAAAGCGGGGAAGAATACCTCTGTCGGAGACGAAGGCGGATTTGCTCCCGATATCGATAATGAAGAAGCATTGAAGTATATTCTTGAAGCGATAGGCAATGCGGGATATACGGCGGGACGCGATAAGGATTTCGCAATCGCCATGGATTGCGCGTCATCAGAGCTTTTTGAAGAGGGCGGAAAAAAAGGATACAAGTTCTGGAAGTCAAACCCAGGGAAGCTTTTTACCGCAGATGAGATGATTGATTTGTACAGCTCATGGATTGATAAATATCCTATAATATCGATTGAAGATCCTCTCGACCAGAATGACTGGGACGGGTATGTTAAAATGACCAAAGCACTCGGCTCAAAGGTTCAGATAGTTGGTGATGATTTTTTCGTGACGAATCCAGAACGGCTCAAGAAAGGTATTGAGATGGGGGCGTGCAACTCGATTCTAATTAAGGTAAACCAGATAGGAACACTGACTGAAACAATAGAAGCAATTGAAATGGCGAAACGTGCGGGTTACACTGCGATTGTATCTCATAGATCCGGGGAAACTGAGGATGCGACAATCGCGGATCTTGTCGTCGGTACTAACGCCGGACAGATAAAGACCGGCTCAACATCACGTACTGATCGAGTCGCGAAATACAACCAGCTTCTCCGTATTGAGGAGGAACTTGGCTCTATGGCGAGTTACAACGGACGTGAGGTATTCTATAACCTTGAACTCGGAAAGTAAAAAAATAACGATTATTCTTCTTGGCGCGATTCTATTCTGTGTATACTGTTTTGTTTTCGGACAAAGCGGTGTGATGGAAAGATCGCGTTTAGAGAAAGAAAAAGAGGCCCTTGCCCTTGAGATCGCATATCTTGAAAGGGAAAACGGACGTCTGGAGTCGTTATACTCAAAATATGTAGCCGGAGAACGGGCACCATCCGAATGTGAGAATGCCGGTTTTATCAAATCAGGAGACAAGATTCTCTTTTTTAACCAGCAAAAAAAAATGATAAGAAACAGGGACAGTGTTAAAGAAAACATAATGTCTCTTGAAACAATGCGGATCGTATGGGTGGTTTTATCCGTAATGGTTATTCTCTTATATTGCGGATTGATGTATTTTAAACACAAAAGTGATGTGATTATAGAACCTACAAGTGAGGATCAATGAAAGTTGAAATAGAAACCGCGGGGGATGAGGATCGGGAGGTTGTCAAGCGTCAGTGTGAAAATGAGATAGGTGATATTTTCGGGGTCGTGGCACGGTGTCCTCACGGATTTCCTCAGGTGGTAGTATTGAATCCTGTGAGGAAGAATACAAAAACAGGTTTCAGTCAAACCGCATTATCGACGCTGATTTGGTTAACATGCCCTGCAGTGCGGAATAAAATCGCTGAACTGGAAAACAGTGGAATGATCAAACGTGTTGAGTATATGATCACCAAAGATCGATCTATTGAATCGATGATGAATGATGCGCATGCTCATTTTTATTATTTCAGAAAAGATATTTTCAATAAAATAACCGGGCACGGGTTTACTGAAGATATGGTAAGAATATCAGATTCAGGAGTAGGCGGAATAAAAGATGTTAAAACGGTCAAATGTCTTCATTTGCATTATGCTCACCACAGGATTTGTCCGCATAATATCGTAGGAAGAGCGGTCGAGGGATTGATGAGAGAGCAGTCATATTGCGGCTGCGAGGACAGTTCGTGTCGAATCTGATTTCGATAAAACACCTCAAAAAAGACGGGACAGCAGATTCAAAAATATTTCTTCCTGTTATTGATGCTCTGATTGAAGGAGAGCAGGTGGTGATACCGGTGGACGGTATACATGGAGTAGCGAGAATACCTGCCGCATGCGGAAAAAGAGCTCATGGTGAATTTTATCCGGAGTATGTGGTTTCAGATTTTTTGCCGTTATCAAAATTTACCGTGATGACAAAAAAAGAATACGATTTTCTTAAACGAATATGGCCGGATGAGATCACCGTTGTTTTGAATTCGTCTGAAAAAGAATCTGATTCTGTATATGCGCGTATTCCGACATCACCGGTGTCACATGAAATTGTGCAGCAGTCCGGCGGTATCATTGAGTTTGTACCTCTGGTAAATACCAAAGGAAAGACCTTAATAAAAAAGAATGAAATAGAACGGCATGTTCACGGAAAAATAAAACTGGGGCTGGTGATCGAAGAATGGTGTAAAAGGCATCCGCTTCCTACAATTATAGATATCCGCAGAAATTGTCTTCATCTAGTCAGGCCGGGAAGAGTATCAATAGAAGATATCTCATCACTTTTTTTTCTCGGTTCTCCTGAAGATTTGTGATTATGAATTATTCCCGAGGTTGAGATAGATATATTTTGTTCCCGCGAGAGATACAAATCCTTTCGCCCTTGAGACATGTTCATAAAACGGTTCTATTTTTTTGGAAATAAAATCATTTGATGAAAGAAATCTTTTACCTTTTTTGTCTGCTGCGAAACAATGCGTACCTTTGTGTTTCACCAGAACATAAAAAGACGGGTCAGGAGATTGAATGCCTCTGGATCTGGCGAGAAGATCAGTAACGGTATGGTAGTTTCCTTTAAATTCAATTGTATTCTGATGGTTAATGTCTCTGTCGATAAACGGTACGACGCGATATGGAATAAATTCAAGACTGTCATAAGGCGAAATGAACCAAGATCCGTTTCTCAGAAAACTTACCCATTTAAACTGATGGTTTTCGTTATGAAGTGAGCACCTGGTAACAACAGTCCTGTCTTCATTTTCCTCAGAAATGATATCAGGAAATTTCGAAAAACGTATTTCCTCATATTCCCTGATTTTTTCATGCAGGTAATGAACGACATTGAATGCGATTTGCTGCTTGCCGATCTGAGTGCGATGTTCCCTTACATGAGATCTCATTTTCAGAATGAAATCCTGTGCATCACTGCCGCCGCTTTTTGCGTACAATACGGAAAGAGTAGATAGTGCACTCTCTATTTCGTGGTACATTTGATCAAATTGATAGGAATGTTTCTCGAGTTCGATGAGTCTGGATTCAATCTTTCGGGAAACGGATGAGATTGTATTTCTGCTGTTTTCCCAATATTCACGATATAGGGAGAAATCAGTTGGTGAAATGAGTGAATTTGATGAGAAGTTTTTGTTCATTTTATTAAATTTTACTTATAAATTACACAATAACACATCATGCTATTATAATGCCGGGGGATTAATGTGTCAAGATAAAAGGGACTTTAAGATTTTCAGTAATATATTACATTAATCTTGACAATGAAGGGGGGCAAAATAGCCTTTTTATATTGAATTACTCAGATAATTTCAAAATTAATAAAGAGGTACTTTCATGGGAAAGACTATGAAAACGATGGATGGCAACATGGCCGCGTCGCATGTGTCGTACGCGTTTACCGAAGTTGCAGCCATTTACCCGATCACTCCTTCATCCAACATGGCTGAAAATGCTGATGAATGGGCGGCTCATGGTAAAAAAAACATTTTTGGAGAAACGGTTCGTCTTGTTGAAATGCAGTCAGAAGCGGGTGCAGCAGGTGCTGTTCACGGTGCACTGCAGTCAGGTGCCTTGACTACGACATTTACCGCGTCGCAGGGTCTTCTCCTGATGATACCGAATATGTATAAAATCGCAGGTGAGCTACTTCCCGGAGTTCTTCATGTAAGCGCAAGAACACTTGCCAGCCATGCGCTCTCCATTTTCGGCGACCATTCAGACGTATATGCATGCCGTCAGACAGGTTTTGCGATGCTTGCGTCCGGCTCTGTTCAGGAAGTAATGGATATCGGCGGGATTGCTCATCTTGCAGCTCTCAAATCTCGTGTGCCGTTCCTCCATTTCTTTGATGGTTTCCGCACTTCTCATGAAATTCAGAAAATTGAAACAATAGATTATGAGGATCTTTCAAAACTGATTGATCGCAAAGCGCTTGATGAATTCCGTGCGCGCGCTCTCAATCCCGAAAATCCCGTAACACGCGGTTCTGCTCAGAATCCTGACGTGTTTTTCCAGGCTCGTGAAGCTTGCAATAAATACTATGATGCTGTTCCGGATATCGTTGAAGAATACATGCAGAAGATTTCAGCGATCACAGGGCGCGAATATCACCCATTCACATATTATGGTGATCCTAACGCCGAGAATATTGTCGTTGCGATGGGTTCTATAACAGATACTCTTAAAGATACAGTTGATTATCTTCGTGCGAAAGGCGAAAAAGTCGGTCTTCTCGTATGCCATCTCTATCGTCCATTCTCTGAAAAATATTTCCTTAAAGTGTTCCCTAAATCGGTTAAGCGTATCTCGGTTCTCGACCGTTCGAAAGAACCAGGTGCTCCCGGTGAAGCGCTCTATCTAGACGTGAAGAATCTTTTCTATGGAAGAGATAATGCTCCTCTTATCGTAGGCGGACGTTATGGTCTATCTTCAAAAGATACAACCGCGTCAATGATGGTTGGTGTCTATACTAATCTTAAAGCGAAAGAGCCCAAGAATCAGTTTACTGTCGGTATCGTTGATGATGTAACATTTTTATCACTTCCTCTCACTGATGAGATCAGTGTTCTTCCGGAAGGAACAACAGAGTGTAAGTTCTACGGTCTCGGATCAGATGGTACGGTCGGAGCGAATAAAAACTCCATCAAAATCATCGGTGACCATACAGATATGTACGCTCAGGGTTACTTCTCTTATGACTCAAAGAAATCAGGCGGTGTGACTGTATCGCATCTCCGTTTCGGGAAAAAACCGATTCGTGCGCCTTACCTTGTTAATCAACCTGACTTTGTACAGTGTTCAGTTCCCGCATATCTTGGTCAGTATGATATGCTTAGAGGAATCAAGAAGGGCGGTACTTTCCTCCTGAACTCTATCTGGGATGTCGAAGAAACAAAAAAACGTCTTCCTGACTTGATGAAAAAACAGATCGCGGATAATGACGTGAAGGTCTATATTCTTAATGCGACAAAAGTTGCTGAGGAGATCGGACTTCCCGGACGTACGAACACGATTATGCAGTCTGCATTTTTCAAACTCGCAAATGTTATATCTTCTGAAGACGCAGTGAAGTATATGAAAGATGCGATACAGAAATCATATGGAAAGAAAGGCGCAGATGTTGTAAACAAGAACAACGCGGCAGTTGATAAAGGAAGTGGAGAAGTTATAAAAATAGATGTTCCCGCTGAATGGAAAAAACTGTCACCAAAAGCAGAGTCTGCCGGTGCTGATTGCCCTGATTTTGTAAAAAATGTTGCCTATCCAGTAAATCATCTTTGCGGTGACGATTTACCCGTAAGTGCATTTGTTGATCTCGCTGATGGTACAATGCCCCAGGGAACAGCTGCATATGAAAAACGCGGTGTTGCTATCAATGTTCCTGAATGGAAGAGTGAAAACTGTATCCAGTGTAATCAGTGTTCATATGTATGTCCTCACGCGGTAATCCGTCCTATGCTTCTTGATGAAAAAGAACAGAAAGCGGCTCCTGCTGGATATACGACAATAAAGGCTGTCGGAAAAGGAATGGAATCTCTTGCATTCCGTCTTGAAATCAGCCCTCTCGATTGTACAGGTTGTGGTAACTGTGCGGATGTCTGCCCTGCCAAGACAAAGGCTCTCGTGATGCAGCCTCTTGATTCTCAGGTTGCAAAGAAGGATCAGTGGAACTGGACGATCAAGAATGTAACATACAAGACAAACTATGTTGCGATAAATACTGTTAAGGGATCGCAGTTCTCACAGCCTCTTTTTGAATTCCACGGCGCATGCGCGGGTTGCGGTGAGACTCCTTACATAAAGCTTGTAACTCAGCTCTTCGGCGACCGTATGATGGTTGCTAACGCTACGGGATGTTCTTCGATCTATGGCGGTTCTTTCCCGGCCACTCCTTATACAACGAATGCGAAGGGGCAGGGTCCGGCTTGGGGTAACTCATTGTTTGAAGATAACGCAGAGTTTGGCTTCGGTTATAATCTCGGTATCGGAAAACTTCGTGATCGTATTGAAAAGTTGATGAACGAATCCAATGCATCAGGCGCGATAAAAGAGGCGTTTGACGCGTGGATTGCAAGTAAAAATGATGGCGAAAAATCAAAAGAAACTTCAGCTAAAGTTCTTGAGGTTCTTGCGAAAGAATCAGCTCCCTGGGCGAAAGAAATTATTTCACTCAAGAATTATCTGATAAAGAAGTCAATCTGGGTATTCGGCGGCGATGGTTGGGCATACGATATCGGATACGGCGGTGTTGACCATGTTCTCGCATCGGGTGAGGATGTGAATATCCTTGTTCTTGATACTGAAGTGTACTCAAATACTGGTGGTCAGTCGTCTAAATCTACTCCTGCGGCTGCAATTGCCAAATTCGCTGCTCAGGGTAAACGGGTACGCAAGAAAGACCTTGGTCTTATGGCAACAACTTATGGTTATGTGTATGTGGCTCAGGTTGCTATCGGCGCAAATCAGTCACAGTGGATCAAGGCTCTTCAGGAAGCAGAAAGCTATCCTGGTCCTTCTTTGATAATCGCATATGCTCCGTGTATCAACCATGGACCGAAACTCGGAATGGGGAAAACCCAGTATGAGGGAAAACGTGCAGTTGAATGCGGGTACTGGCATCTTTGGAGATTCAATCCTCTTCTTGAAAAAGAAGGAAAGAATCCGTTCACGTTGGATTCAAAAGAACCTAATTGGGCTGAATTCCAGAATTTCCTCGGAAGTGAAGTTCGTTATACGTCTCTCAAGCTTGAGTTCCCTGATATAGCAGGTGAATTATTTAAAACAGCTGAAGATAACGCAAAATGGCGTTATGCGACGTACAAACGTATGTCTGAGATGAAGTACTGATTTATCCCTTATTTCCCGTCTGTTTATGACGGGAAATACTCCCAAAAAGGCCGGAATGCATTTAATGCAACCGGCCTTTTTTTTGTAAAAAGTCGATAATTCTTGTGAATTATCCTAAAGCTTTTCACGCGTTAGACGATGCTGTTAATGTTATTATACTTATTTTAAGAAAAGGAGGGTGTCATGAATGTAACAGCAACTACCGTTGATACCTCTCTTGACCAGATGTTTCAACGTATGGGTGATCTGTTAAAAGACATAGCGGCGTCAAGATCCGGTATGAGTGAAGAATTGGCTGAGATCCGTTCGTTTGACAAGAATTCCCAACCTGGTCTGGGCGAGAAATTTGATCTTTCTGCGTAATATTAAAAAAGGGCGGTTTAAACCGCCCTTTTTGTTGTCACCATTATAACGAATAAACGTTATCAGCTCGCCGCTCTTATTTCAATCTTTCTTGGTTTGGTCTTCTCGCTTTTCGGAATATGGAGTGTAAGTACTCCGTTTTCAATCTTTGCATCAATATCTTTCGTATTCATCTCTTCATTGACAACAAAACTCCGCTTGTAGTTTCTCAATTCGAATTCCTGGTATTCGTATGAATCACCGGTTTTATAGTCCACTTTTCCTGAGATAGTCAGGGTATTGTTATCAAGTGTAATATCCAGGTTTTCCTTTGAAACACCGGGCATATCAGCATTGAGAATATACGAATCTACTGTTTCAGAGATATCAACATAGGGAATGAATTCCTTCTCGGATTCATTTTTTACTACACTGTTATTTGTATTATTCATAATGTTCCTCCTTAATTGATCATGATCTTCTTTGGTTTTGCGTCTTCGCTTTTCTCAAGATTAATCGTGAGAATTCCATTTTTGAGTGATGCTGAAATTTTCTCAGGATCAACTCTGAACGGCATTCTGATCGTTTTTGAGAAGGTTCCGAATTTTCGTTCATTTCGAATACACTTGGCATCTGTCTTATCCTTGGTGCGGATAAATGTTATTTGGAGTGTGTTGTCAACGAGCTCCAGATTGATGTCATCAATCCCGACACCGGGGGTAACTGCTTCGACAGTTACATGATCACCGTTTTCAGCCAAATTGATCAGCGGTGAATTGTTCATCCGCGTATTTGTGTACGTTTCTCCGTTGAAATAACCGTCGATTATATTCTTGAGACCAAGTACATCATCGAAAATACTGTAATTTGAATACATAATCTGCCTCCTTACCGCGCTTTAATTGATATTTTTGACGGCACATTTTTTTCATCCCTGGGAATGTCGATGGTAAGAACGCCATCTTTAAATTCCGCGGAAATCGCTCCATTGTTAAGGCCATCGGGGAGCTGAATTATTCTCCTGAATGATCCGAATCTTCTTTCGGAAACAATTGACCGTTGTTTCTCGTTTTGATTCACGGATTCTTCAGATTTTCGGCCGCTTAGAGTAAGTGAATTCCTTTCAGCAATCACTTCTATGTCATCTCTGGCCAAACCTGGGAGATCCGCGATAACGGTGATTTTTTTGTCAGATTCACGGACATCTATCCGGGGAATCCATTCTGATTCAAAAAAAGAACCGTCCGAGAATGGAAAATAGTTTCTTAGAAGATCCATGGCGTCAGTTTTAAGCTGGTTTGTTTCAGCTTCATGATCCCTGAGAAATAGATTCCATGTCATGATAACCCTCCTGATATTTTATTGTTAGCACTCATATTAGATGAGTGCTAACAATAAAATATAAAAGATTATTAAAATCGTCAAGACCTGGAATTATTTTTTTTATCAGATATAATGAATTTTTGAATGGATTACTATTGAATATATGACATGGAGCGTAATAATGTCATATATTCAATTGCTCTATATCGGAGGTTACAGAGAGGGGACAATAAACTCTTTTACTGACAATCTGCAGGATGCTTTTTGAGGGCTTCTATTCTCCCATAGTTGTATTTCAGAATATAATTAGTTGGAGTTGTGCCATGAGATATCTTTCACTTCGTAAGAAAACAGACAGATGTTTCTGCACATCTCAGACTATAAAAACATATTTATTTGGTTAAGTGCCCTCAAGCATCATTCCCTACGGTCAAATATGTCGTGATATCCTTGATACCAACTCAACAATGAGCCGTACGCCGTAACCAGTCGCGTATTTAGGTCTGTATCCGCGTTCCTTTGAATACCATGATGTACCGGCAATATCAAGATGTGCGAAAGGAATATTTTCCGCAAACGAGAGAATGAAACTTCCTCCGAATATGGTTCCAGCCTTGCGTTCGGGATTGACGTTTCTCAGATCAGCGATATCAGACTTCATGTCTTCCTCAAATTCCGGGTCTGTCGGCATTTTCCATATCTTTTCGCTGGTCGCCTCTGACGAAGCGGAGAGAAGATCATCAATCATACCCCCGGAAGTGATTGACGCGGCGTAAATTTCGCCAAACGCGGTGATGCAAGCACCTGTAAGGGTGGACATCTCAACAATATATGACGGCTTGATGTTACGAGCGGTGTAACTTACCGCGTCCGCAAGTATTAATCTTCCTTCTGCGTCCGTGTTGGCGATCTCAACAGTTGTTCCATTGTATGCTTTGAACACATCTCCGGGGCGGTATGATGAATTATTGATCATGTTTTCAGTAAGAGGAAGAACGGCGTGAATATTTATTCTAAGTTTCAGTTCCGCCGCGGTTTTAATAGCGCATAATGCCGCAGCCGCTCCCGCCATATCCGATCGCATATCTTCAATATGACCTGAAGTTTTAAGGTTGAGACCACCTGAATCAAACGTAACTCCTTTACCAATAACTGCCATGCTCTTTTTTGATTTTAAATTGCCGTTATAAGATAGAATAACAAAAAATGGGCCATTCGCACTTCCACGTCCAACCGCTGTGAGGAGACCCATTCCCATTTTTTCTATTTTTCCCGCGTTGAAAACTTTTATTTTCAATTTGCATTTCTTCGCGACTGTCTGCGCGTAACGGACTAACTGCTCAGGGTTGGTATTATCGCTTGTATCATTTACCAGATTACGGCAGATTTGAACATTTTCACAAATGACGGCTGACCGTTCAATGATTGATTTTGCTGATGACGAATTGCTTATCAGTACAAGTTCATCGGGAGAAAATGATTTTTCCTTTTTAAAGAAATATTTTGAAAAAGAATAATTCGAAAGAAGAATTCCTTCTGTTACCGCGGATAGCAGCAATTCCTCATCAATTCCTTTGACCGCAGGAACAACCGTTTGCAATGATGAACGTTTGAGTTTTATAGATACTTTCAGCGCTGCTGATGCGGCGTTTCTGATAGTTTCAGGATTTACTTTTTCCGATGATCCGAACCCGGCAAAAATAATACAAGGCTGTCCGCGGAGAAGAATATGCGCGGTTTCACCGTCTTTCCCGGAAAAATGGGTCAGATCCGCTTTTTCGAAAAGACTGTGAAGTTCAGCGGGTACGTTTTCTTTTATCTGATTTGCCGGTACGAGCAGTATGACGGTGTCGTTTTCTCTCAGTATCAGCTTGTGTGATATTTTTACTTTCATTGCGTTTACCCTTGGAATGTATAAATTCGAAATCTATCTGAAGCATTATGATATCTACGCGGAGAAGGCGGACTTGTACATGGTCGCCGAGGGTATAACTTTTGCCGTACCTTCTTCCCAGTACGCGGAATTCGTCCTCAATAACTACATAAAAATCATCAGTAATTGAACGGAGAGGCACCATTCCTTCGATAGGCGAGTCGATCAGTGTGATATAGATTCCGAACTTGGATACTCCGCTGATTACGCCGTCAAACGTCTCTGTCTCATGACCTTCCATCATGCGGCAGCTTTTAATTTTGACGAGATCCCGTTCCGCTTTCTGGGCTATGCGTTCAAGTCGGGATGATTCTGTCCCAATCGCTGATAATTCTTCATTCGAATAAACGGGCGGTGCTTCATCTATCAATGATTTCAGACAGCGATGGACAATGAGGTCGGGATATCGTCGTATAGGCGAAGTGAAATGCGTATAATCCGTAAAACCGAGACCAAAGTGACCCATTGGTTTTTCAATATACGAGGCCTGCATCATTGATCTGAGTATTACGAAATTGACCACATGACTGTACGCTTTCCCGTCAACTGAATCGACGATCTCCTGAAGCGAACATCCGAGGTTTCTCCCTTCCTTGAATTTGACTCCGAGCGTGCGTAGGAATGTCTTGAGAGAGGAGAGTTGATCCCCTGACATCGGTTCATGAACCCGGTATAGTGACGGAGTATGCGCAAGACGGAGAGCTCTCGATACCGCTTCGTTGGCTGAAAGCATCGCTTCCTCAACGAGCATGTGGCTTTTATACCTGACTGCGCGGACGATATCCTCAAAACGGTCTTTTTCAAAACGAAGTTCGAAATCGTTGATCTGAAGATCAATTCTTCCGCGTGATCTGCGTTTCTTTTTCAGCAATACGGAAAATTCGTACAAGCCGGAGAGCATTCGTGAAAGATCAGAATCATCAGGATTTTCAATGATTCTGTGCGCATGTTCATACGTGAGGCGGCGTGCGGAACGGATCAGTCCTCGGGTGAATTCAGAATGAATGAGTTCACCCTGTTCATTATATTTCATTATTGTGGTAAGGGTCAGCCGATCTTCATCCGGACGGAGAGAACAATAATTGTTTGAGAGAACTTCTGGCAGCATCGGAACAACCCGATTACCGAGATAATATGATGTTCCTCTCTTATAGGCTTCACGGTCAAGCGGTGATCCCTTTTGCACATATGCCGATACATCCGCAATATGAACATAAAGAGTATAAACGGAGTTATTAACATTGAAAGAAACCGCATCATCGAAATCTTTTGCGTGTTCGCCATCAATGGTCACGGTAAGCAGGGATCTGAAATCTTTCCTGTTTTTAAATTCCTCTTTTGGTACAACGGATTCCGGTTTTGCAAACTCGGGGTAATCCGCATGCGGACCAGGAAGATTGTGACGGAGTATTATTCTATCCACATCATACTCATCTCCGCCGGACGCGAATCGCTCCAGTATCTCGCATCCCGGAAGACTTCCGATTCTTTTGCTGACGATACGGATTGTCGCGTAATCTCCTATCGCTGGTTCATCCGCAAAACGCTCCGTTGCCGCAAGATATTCACCAGGAACATCGACGAGTCTGAACACGATCATTCCCGTTGTTTTGCTGTGAACGACCGCTAGAAAACGTTCGCGTGATTTCTGGAGAATCCGTCTGATCCTTCCGAACAGTTGATTTTTTCTGACATCATTGATGATTACTTCAACGGTATCGCCGTCTTGTGCGGTGTCAATATCGTCCTTTTTAATGAATATCTGATTGCCACCGGCGGTTACTTCCGCGGTATTCCTGAAAATTTTAATTGTTCCCGATTTGACAAAACGTTCCGCTACTATATATTGTTTTTTCTTGAGTTCAAGATAACCGGTATTTTTGAGAGAGGAAATAGTTTCCTGAATTATGTGTATGTCACGGTTGGATTTTTTGTACGATCCTTTTGCCTGGCTTTTTCTATTCGATTTGGAAAATATGAATGATATGAGTTGATCGGCGGAGAAAGATTCTCCGTGCAGGGAATGTATGTGTTCAATAATCTTTTTACTGGATATAGCCATTAGTCCTCACTGGATAACAATGATATCCATATACAGATTAATGTCCAATGTTTTTGAGAAACGATGTGCATTCCCTTGTTATAGACTCTTTATCGGGAACAGAAATTCCGTCTGATTTAAGAATATCCGTTATGATTGCGGGGAATGGCGCGTATATATTTACAATGTCTTTTTTTACAGGATGAACAAATGACAGGAAACATGCGTGAAGCGCGATCCCTTCAGGAATATTGACGGAGGAGCCATACTTTTTATCTCCCAGAATGGAAAGACTCCGTGAAGAAAGTTGAGCTCTGATCTGGTGCTTTCTGCCGGTTTCAAGCTTAATCAGTGAAAGAGTATACATTTTCCCATTTTCAAGTGCCTTGATATATAGCGTTGCATCGGTTCCGCTTTCTTTTTTTCCTGAAATCCGTGTAATATCTACATCACGATAAAGACTGTCCGAAAACTGAATCCAATCATGTGGCAGTGATGATGAACGCGGAGTTAATGCTAAATAGAATTTATCAAAATTACGGTTGCGGATGAGTTCAGATACCCGTCCCGCAGCTTTAGATGTTTTTGCGAACAGGAGTACTCCGCTTACGAGACGGTCAAGTCTGTGAAGAGTCCCTACATAGACATTCCCCGGTTTTGAATCACGTTTCTTGATAAAATCAGAAATAATTCCCTGGAGTGCGGTGTCATCGGCCGCGTCGGGCTGGGAAAGATCTCCTGATCGTTTGTTTACGGCAAGTAGATGATTATCCTCATAGAGAATATCCGGCATGGTTGTCTGTCTGATGATCATGATATGCAATGCACTGATTGCATTTGTAAAAAGCAATGAAATTTTATAAATGATTTATACAATAAGCTTAAATTGACGGGTATATTTTTTGATAAAAAGTTGTCGTTATTAATAAAAAATCATTGAGCTCTGAAATGCTCACACCTACTATCGGTTGATTATTCAAGGAGTTGTACATGTTCGGAGAATTTCTTGTCATGAACGGTGCTATTACCAGGAACCAGCTGGATGAAGCTCTTTTCCGGCAGAAAGAAACGGGAACTCTTCTTGGTGAGACTCTTGTTATCATAGGATATCTAGAGCACCATCATCTTGATATGTATCTTGAGCAGCACTTGCTCAATCGAGCTGAAGATATTATCAACGACCCGGAACTTACGCTGTAGAATGCTTTCGAGAGGATCAATTATGAGAAACCGGGCTTGTGCGGCGATTATATCCTGTATTCTGATCCTTACCGCGGGGTGCGGATTTTCATCAGTACGTGAAGAAGGTGCGATATATTTTCATCTCGCGGCGGAACCCGCAACATTGAATCCGATTATAGCTTCTGATTCCTCAACATCAATGATCAACGGCTACGTGCTGGAAAGTCTCATTCAGAGGGATTATGATACCCTCGATTTCAAACCTCAACTTGCGGAAAAATGGTCAGTATCTCCCGATCGATTGGGGTACACATTTAATATTAAAAAGGGGATAAGGTGGCATGACGGCGTTGAGTTGACCGCTGATGATATCATTTTCTCGTATAAGGTGATAATGGATCCGAAAACGGATGACGCTCATCTTCGTATTTATTATCAGGATATTGATCAGGTAAAAAAAATTGATAAGTATACGGTATTTTTCCATTTCAGAAAACAATACTATCTATCGCTTGATATCTGCGGAGGGATGCCGATTCTTCCGAAGCATATATTTGACAACGGAAAACCGGTGAACAATCATCACTATAACCGGCGTCCAATAGGAACCGGACCGTATATTTTTAAAGAATGGAATACCGGCCAGAATATCTCTCTTGTGAGAAATGAACAATACTGGGGAGCGAAACCAAAGATCGCCAAAATAGTTTTCCAGATTGTTCCCGAGAATAAAGTCGCTTTTATGATGATGAAAAAAGGTGAGATCGATTTTATGTCGATACGCGCCATACAGTGGGAACGGCAGACGTCAGGGTTTCGTTTCAAACGAGAGTTCCAAAAAGTCAAATATTACACACCGAACTTCAGTTATATAGGCTGGAATAATGAACGTTCGCCATTCAATGACAAAAATGTCCGAAAAGCGATGACACTGCTTCTTAATCGTGAAATGATATCTAGGAAACTTTTTTACGGACAGAATATTAATGTATCCGGACCGTTTTATGTTAACAGTCCGGACTATGATAAAACGATAAAACCTTGGCCGTATGATCCGGAGAATGCGAAGAAACTCCTTGCTGAAGCCGGATGGCGTGATTCGGACGGGGATGGAATCCTTGATAAAAATGGAAAAAAATTCATTTTCACCATGACATTATCATCCGGAAGCACTTCGTCGGACAGAATCGCGACAATAATGAAAGAGGATTTTTCAAAAGTCGGTATTCAAATGAATATCGAGCGGTATGAATGGGCGGTGTTCATAGAGAAGATTTCAAAGAGAAATTTTGATTCCACATTTCTCGGGTGGACTCTTGGATTCGATTCGGATCAGTATCAGTTATGGCACTCCAATTCAATAAAAGGTAATGGTTCGAATCACGTCGCATATCGAAATCCGCGAGTGGATTATCTGTGTGAGCAGATCCGGCTGACATATGATACGGTACAAAGACAAAAGTATCTGCATGAAATGCATCGGATTCTTCACGAAGATCAGCCGTATACATTTCTTTTCTGTTCCCCGTCTCTTACTGTGGTGAATAGAAGATTCGGCAATGTAAAAGTTCACGCAACGGGTCTTGAGCTCACTGAATGGACGGTCAATGAATGAAACGCTATCTGCTGAAACGATTGCTGCTTCTCATCCCGACTTTTGTCGGGATTACCATGATCATCTATTCCATGGCAAGGCTCGCTCCCGGTGAGTATTCAAAAGTGCGGATGTCCGCTGAAGGGAATATAAAGAGCGGATCGATAAGTCAGGAGATCATTGATTCCGAGAGAAAACTTTATGAATTGGATAAGCCTATAATAGTAGGCTGGGCGAACTGGGTTTGGAAAAGTCTTCATCTGGATTTTGGTACATCGAGAAAAGATGGACGGCCTGTAATCGAACGTATAAAGGAAACACTTCCAAAATCAATGTGTCTGATCATTATATCAATTTTAATCCAGTATGTAATATCAATACCTCTGGGAATTTATAACGCTGCCAGAAGAAATTCGTCTTTTGACCGTTCCTCAAGCATTATCATGTTTATTCTCTATTCATTACCTGAATTCTGGATCGGGATGCTCCTTATACTTTTTTTTGCAAGCGGTGATTTTCTGAATCTGTTCCCTTTCGGCGGATGGAAGTCTGACTGGGCTTACAGTCTTCCCTGGTATAAGCAATTTGGGAATGTTATTTGGCATTTCGTTCTTCCTGTTGTCACAATGACATACGGAAGTTTCGCTTTTCTTTCACGATATGTGCGCGGGAATATGATAGAAGTAATACATAAGCAGTATATCACCACAGCTGTTGCTAAAGGTCTGTCCGAAAAAAGAGTTATTTTTGTGCATGCGTTCCGGAATTCCCTAGTACCGCTTGTTACTCTTGTCGCGGGAATTTTACCCGCTCTCATAGGCGGTGATGTGATAGTGGAAAAGATTTTTTCATTTCCGGGAATGGGAAATCTTGCGTTTGAGGCTATAAACTCACGGGATATTCCTGTGATCATGGCGATTCTTTCTTTTTCAACATTTCTGACCCTCGTCGGTATGCTGTTCGCGGATTTGCTTTACGGAATTGTTGATCCACGGATCAGGGTTGAGAGGTAATATGCGTCAGGAAAGCTATTGGAAAAATGTATGGCACTCGTTCAGAAAGAACCGTTTTGCGTTCGTTTCATTCTGCATAATAATCTTCATGTTCTTTATCGCGATCTTTGCACCGCTTATAGCCAACAATAAGCCGTATATTTATATCAATAAGGGGAATACGTATTTTCCGATTTTTAAAGATTATGCGGAAATCAATAATTTGAATTTCAGGAATACTGAATTACCCGGATTCAAAATAATGCCGCCAGTCAAATACAGCTATTCTGAATATGATCTTGATTCAGTGGTTCAGAAGCCATCGATGGTTCATTATCTTGGTACGGATGAACAGGGAAGGGATCTTGCGTCGCGTATGATCCATGGAGCGAGGGTATCTATTTTCATCGGGTTTATCGCCGTCTTTATTTATGTATCAATCGGCATATTCGTAGGTTCGATGGCGGGTTTCTACGGCGGTATTGTGGATATCATACTATCGAGAATAATCGAAATCGTGACCTGTTTCCCGACTTTTTTTCTGATTCTCACTCTGCTTGCGATTATTGGTCCAAGCCTGGCAAGTGTTATGATTGTGATAGGATTAACCGGATGGACAGGAATTGCGCGTATTGTCCGTGGTGAATTCATGAAACTCAGAGAGATGGAATACGTTAACGCATCAAAGGCTCTTGGAGCGAGAGATTATTGGATCATTTTCAGACACATGTTGCCTAACGCCATTGCGCCGGTGCTCGTTTCAGCGACGTTTGGTATCGCTTCAACAATTCTTATTGAATCATCACTTTCGTTTCTGGGATTCGGTGTACAGCCTCCAACCCCGAGCTGGGGAGACATCCTCAGCCAATCGCAGGACTTTATTGATTTCGCATGGTGGTTGACTCTGATTCCCGGTTCCGCGATTTTCATTACGATTACCGCGTATAATCTCGCGGGAGAAGGGCTGCAGGATGCGGTTGATCCTCAGCGTATGATTAAATGAAATACTTGAAGACGGGACTTATCCTCATAATGGTTCTGTTCCCCGCGTTAAAGTGTGCATCATTTCCACTGAAAGATGAGCCGGAGTATAATTTTTTTCCTACCTCAGCTGATTTTGCTGAATGGTCAATATCTGAAAATCCCGTAAGTGCCGATATTCCAGGTGATAAGGAGTGGGAAATTATCCGGGAATACGGTATTGATTCCGGATATTTCTCGAAATACATAAGACATGATTCTGAAATATCATACGCGGTATTTAATGCTGGAAAAAGCTACTACTCATATTCGATAGCTCATCGGATGATCTCCGGGAAACATAATACGACATTGCGCTATTTTTCAGATAGTAAACGGGCGATCTTCTACAGGGATAATTATCTAGTTTTCATACAGTCATCTGTCCCATATGAAAATTTCACAAAGGATTGTGCCGACATATCCATATTTCTGAAGGATAAAGTTGGAGAACGTCCAATTCCCGGAAATATAGCATCACTGTACTCAAAGGGATATTATTCCGTGTTTTATCCCGGTAATCATCCATCTTTCATAGGGATTCATGATTATTATCGCGTAATCTATGCTTTCAATGAATATCAACGAGAAGTGGTATATCTCATCCATAATGATGGATATTCAGCTTCAGCAATATTTGACAAGATATTAAAATCAGCTGCAGGATCAGTTCTTACCGAGTCGGCTTCAGACAGAATGTTTTATATTAAGAACAAAGACGGTTATGATATTTTTGCCAATTCTGGTAATTTCATAGTTCTCATCAGGGGAAGTCCTTCTTTTGAGGAAGGCAAGAAAAATGTCACAATTCTTTTGCAAAGACTAACCGTTTCCGGTAAAGAAAAGTATTGACATCAACTGTAATATGTTTATGATTATCAGAACTTCGAAGGAAGGTATATATGAAAAGATTGATATTTGCTGTTCTTATGATTTCGATTCCGATGGCGTTTGTTTACGCTGCGGATGAAGCTAAAACAGAAGAAAAGAAAGCTGAAAAGACAGCGGTGGAGTACGTTGCTGATCTTTCATCAGCGGATGAAGCTACTGTGTTGACCGCTGAGGACTGGCTCGGTGCTAAAGCTGAGAAAAGTGCCAAGGACAAGCTCCTTGAACTGCTCAAAAGCGATTCAAGAGAAAAAGTCCGTATGTATGCTGCAGTCGCTCTCGGTCTTATCGGTGAGAAAACAACAGCTGATCCGATCTGTGAACTTATTCTCACAGAGAAGTCGGCGGATGTAAGATACGCGGAAGTTCTTGCCGTATCAAGAATCGGTCTGGAGACCAAACAGGGACTTGATAACCTGTCTGCTGCCAGAGACAAAGAAACGGATCCGTTTATAAAGGATTTCGTTGCTAAAATGGAAGAAAAGTTCAAGGCGAAATAGTAAAGATCAAAGGTGAATACATAAAGCGCATGCGGAGATCGCATGCGCTTTTTATTGTCAGTTAAACAATAGAAGTAAACTATCTTTTTCATATCCCCGCACATTCAGAAAAATGTGTCGAAACGGATTGTGATATTCAGTATTGAGTGCCAGTGATTAAGCAATCATTTGCATTGATATGCGTATACTATGGAGATTAAATGGATCTTGGGAATTCAAATATAAAATATCTTGTTTTTGATATAGAATCTGTACCGGATGCGAGATTGATAAAAAAGGTACGTTATCCAAATGAGGATATCGACGGAGAAACAGCCGTTGGAAGGTACCAGAGTGAGCTTTTAGAGTCATCGGGTGGAGTATCAAATTTTATTCCAGTCACTTTCCAGTACCCGATTTCAGTGTGTATCGCAAAAGTTGATGATACTTTCAATTTGAAAGAGATTGTGTCTCTTGATGCTCCCGATTTCCGCGCTTGTGAAATAACAAAGCAATTCTGGTTTGGAATTGAAGCTTTTTACAAGAACGCTTCTCTTGTGACTTTCAATGGAAGGGGATTCGATGTTCCTCTTATGGAACTGATGGCATATCGTTACGGGATCAGCGCGAAACGTCATTTTACCGATAAATTCGGATCTCGTTTCCGTCACGGGGTTAAACATATTGATCTTCAGGACTATCTTTCAAATTATTCAGCAATCAGAATGAACGGCGGATTGAATCTTCTATCAAAGGTGCTCGGTAAACCCGGGAAAATGGAAACAAAAGGCTCCGAAGTATATGATTTATTTCTGCAGAACAGAATATCTGATATCAATGATTACTGTATTCATGATGTGCTTGATACATACTTTGTATTCCTCCGCACAAGAGTATTGTGCGGAGAGCTTACTCTGGATAATGAACAGGAAATAGTCCGTACTACAAAAAAATATCTTGAGGATACTGTATCGACGGTTCCCGCATATAAGGTATACCTTGAGAATTGGGGAGACTGGACTCCCTGGCCATGAGTTGAACATGCAAATAAAAAGACCCGCTATTCGCGGGTCTTTTTATTTGCATGTTTTGATAATAATTATCTGGGGAAAACAGCGCCTTTATCTGCGGATGAAACCAAATCGGCATATCTTTTCATATATCCTGAAGTGATTTTCGGAGTAAACGCGGGCAGTGCTTTGAGCCGTGTTTGGATTTCTGAATCAGAAAGACGTACATTGAGTGTTTTCTTGATTAAATCAATTTCAATAATATCCCCATCGCGGACTGCACCGATAGGACCGCCGCTTGCAGCTTCGGGAGAAACGTGACCAATTGAAGCACCTCTTGTTGCGCCCGAGAAACGTCCGTCAGTAATGAGGGCAACTTCTTTGTCGAGACCCATCCCCGCTATTACAGACGTTGGTGAAAGCATTTCCCTCATTCCGGGCCCTCCCTTGGGTCCTTCATAGAGAATAACAACCACGTCTCCTTTTACGATTTTTCCACCCATAATTGCTGACAACGCGTCTTCTTCTGAATTGAAGACTTTTGCGGGTCCTGAGTGGACATACATGGCAGGATCAACCGCGCCTTTTTTAACAATACAGCCATCCGGTGCGATATTCCCTGTCAGAACCGCAAGTCCGCCGTCTGCGTGCACAGGGCTATCCACAAGACGTATAACTGATGTGTCAATAATCTCGTGTCCCTCAGCGTTCTCGCCGATAGTTTTCCCTGTGACCGTAATTGAATCACTGTGAATCATCCCGTGCTTAATCAGTTCATTAACGATTGCGGGGATTCCGCCCGCAGCATGCAGATCAACTATATGATGAGGGCCTCCCGGAGCGAGTGTGCAGAGATGCGGCACTTTCTCCGCTACGGCATTAAGATCTTTCAATGTGATGTCAAGTCCCGCATAATATGAGATTGCGGGAATATGAAGGGCTGTATTCGAAGATCCGCCGATTGCCATATCAACGGCCAGGGCATTGAATATTGATTCTTTTGTTATAATTTTTTTGGGAGTAATGTCTTTTTCAACAAGCTCCATTATTTTACGTCCCGCTTGTTTTGCAAGGCGTACGCGATCTGCCATGACCGCGGGGATAGTTCCGTTGAAGGGGAGAGCCAGCCCAAGAACTTCTGAAAGACAGTTCATGGAATTTGCGGTAAAAAGTCCCGCGCACGATCCCGCTCCGGGACACGCGGCGCATTCAAGTTCATAAAGCTCTTTCTCGTTCATATCGCCCGTCGCTATTTTACCTACAGCTTCGAACATCTGTGTGAGAGACACATCTTTACCCTTATGTTTGCCGGGAAGCATCGGTCCGCCGCTTATGAAAATAGACGGAATATTAATGCGAATAGCCGCAATAATCATAGCGGGAATAATTTTATCGCAGTTAGGTATGAACACAAGTCCATCGAATGGATGAGCGGTGGCCATGATTTCAATAGAATCAGCTATAAGCTCTCGTGAACCGAGTGAGTAATTCATCCCTTTATGATTCATGGCGATACCATCGCAAACGCCGATGGTTGAAAACTCAAGAGGCGTTCCTCCTGACATCAGAACACCCTTTTTAACCGCGGCGGAAATAGTATTCAGATGAATATGTCCGGGAATGATTTCATTAGCTGAATTGACGATGCCAATGATAGGGCGGGAGAGTTCGTCGTCATCAAGACCTGCGGCTTTAAAGAGTGAACGGTGGGGTGCTTTTGTGACCCCTGACTTCATCTGATCGCTTCTCATGCATAAACCTCTCAAATAGTTGACTTGCAAAATAAACAGGGATATTCAATACTGATTGATATTCCGTGATTCGTATCGTGTAATAAACCCGTTTAAACACGGGATCAGTGGTGCTGATTACCTTTTTACGTGTTTAATCTGCTGATGTAAAATATATTCCGTAACTACTGTGTTTAACAATTGCATCACCAGCTGGTTATACAAATGACAGACAGTAAATCCGGAGCGCAATCATAATTGCAATTCACACAGGCTAAAAGTACTATTATCAAACAGGTGTATCAATGAAAATAACAGGGATGTGTGCGATTTTTATAACCTTATTTCTCTCACTTTTTAATGTGATTGACGCTCAGGTTGAAAAGAAAAACAGATTAACATCAATCGTGCAGTCTATTGATCAATATAAAGGTAAAAGCGTTTTAATGATAATGAAGCTTCGCGATGTGGATTATGTTATGGAAAAGATAACATTTTATGATTCAGACAATATTGATATTGTTTTTGATATCGCGGGATATGTTAAAAAGCCAGCGTTGAAAAAAAGCATGAGGACAATTCTTCCGGGGGTTAATTACCGCGTGAAGTTCATTGCGCATGATACTGATCCGAATGGTTTACTCACGGGATCGATTGAATTCTTTTGGCCTGAATTTACGGAAAGATTACCATAATGAGGTCTGAATACGAAAAAGGAGAGGGCAGAATAGCTGGGCGGCTATCCTGCCTTCTCCCCCACGTTTGGACGCGCAGTGCCAAGAAACGTTCTGTAATATTCGGGAGGGAATTTACATATTGCTTCTCGCACATTAATTGTCGGACTAGCTGATGAAAAACTTTAATAAATTATTAAAAAAAGAACAAATAATATAAAGGGTTTATTATGTCGTATTCCGTGTTGGGTACTATATCCCATGTTTTTGGAAGGTTCTATTCGGTCATTAAAGATGACGGATCTCAAATACAATGTGTATTAAGAGGGAAGACTCGTCTTGATGGAAAGTGGAAACTCTATTCAAATCCCGTAGCGGTGGGTGATATTGTCAGGATTGATGTCGCCTCGGATGAAAGCGGTACTATTGAGGAAATAATTCCCAGACGCAATGCATTTACTAGGAAGGATAAAAAGGATAAGGGAAAAGACCGCCGGCAGGATTTGATAGCCGCGAATATTGATCTGATTGTCGTTATCCAGTCTTTTTATGATCCTCATCTGAATCCAAGATTCGTGGATAGAATCGCAGTCAGAGCAGGGAAGGAAAGAATCCCGATTGTATTGTGTGTAAACAAACTCGATCTCGCAGGGGACGATTTTTGTGAGTATATACATTCATACTATAGGAATGCGCCTATAGAGGTCTTTTTCACAAGCGCCGATACTGGGAAAGGTATTGAAGAATTATCAGCCCTTATAAAAGGAAAACGGTCAATTCTTATTGGATACTCCGGAGTGGGAAAAACTACATTACTTAATAAGCTGTATCCGGGAATCAACCTGCGAACGAGTGATGTATCGGTGAGTACCGGAAAAGGACGGCACACAACCACAAACGTAATGATGAAAAGACTTCCTGATGGTACTGAAATTATTGATACTCCCGGGGTCAGGGAATTCGGATTGATGGATATTGAACCGAATGAGCTTTCAGATTACTTCTACGAATTCCCGGAATATAATAGAAAATGCACATACAGTCCTTGCTCTCACGATCATGAACCGGGATGTTCTGTAAAAAAAGCAGTAGAAGATGGAAAAATTTCAGAAGAGAGATACATATCATATCTGAATATACTTGAATCAATCCGTGAGTACAATTCAAGAGTTTTTTCTAAATGATCAATATAGATAATCTTTCCATATCATTAAATGATAAAACTATTTTATCAGGAATATCTCTTTGCGCGCCCTCTTCCGCCACTACAGTTATCATTGGTCGGAATGGGAGCGGAAAGAGCGTACTGCTGAAATGCGTAGCAGGACTAATGACACCTGATACTGGTTCAATAACGTGCTCATCTGTTCAGAATGATAAATTGCACGCAGACGAGGCTACAACGATAGGATATGTCTTTCAGAAAGGAGGATTATTCGATTCAATGACGGTATATGATAATCTTGCGTTTGCACTTCGCAGACAGAATTTGGATGAAACTGTAATCAGAGAAAAGACTGCTGCCGTTCTTGAAAGTGTCAGTCTAGAAGGTGTTGAGAATTATTATCCGCAAGATCTATCCGGAGGAATGCAAAAGAGGGTATGCCTCGCACGCGCGCTCTGCCTCGATCCGACACACATGCTTTATGATGATCCGACAGCCGGACTTGATCCTGTTCTGACGGATTCCATCGGTTCACTGATTAATGAAATACGAGATAGGAATAAAGTCACATCATTGCTTGTAACACATGATTGCGCACTTGCTGAAAAAGTTGCCGATTTCATTTATCTGATATATGATGGTAAAGTGGTATTCAACGGGACAATTTATGATTTTAACGCATCGGATAATCCATATGCGCAGCAATTCATACATGGAGATCTTGATGGCCCGATGGAAGCAGTTTAGAACACACGAATCATCGACTATGTAAGGATATACATATGAACATCAGTAATGACAGGAGACTGCATACCAGAATTGATCATTGCGGTGATTACTATATTGCAACTGGCAAAATCGGTAAAGTCGGGTGTGAACTCAGGAATATTTCTCCCACCGGTGCGTGTATCATTTCAGGTATTGGACTGAACAAGGGGCAGGAGATCGAACTTCATATATGCCGAAATAAAGATATTCCACTGCGTGCACAGGTAGTCTGGATAAAGGAAAAGGAATACGGAGTAAGTTTCCTGCTGGATACGGCGGAATCGTTCAACAATATAAGCTATATAATTAATAATGTCATCTGAAGAGCTTGCATGTCATTAAATTTGCTGCAAAGTAAAAACATGGAGCCTATTAATCGCTGAGATATTTTACAGTATTTTGAATAATGAATTTAATCATAAATGCTTGACAATGATTTGCGAAATAAGCGGAATTAAACTGAGTTTAAAAAATGGGGTGATATTTAATGAGCGCGAAAATTGTTAAAGCTGATCTAGAATGGAAAGAACTTCCTTTCGGTTACGTAAAAACAGATTATAATATCCGCTATACATATAAAGATGGAAAATGGTCGGACGGGATTCTCAGTCGGGATGAGAACATGTCATTGAGTATCGCATCTCCATGTCTTCATTATGGCCAACAGGCTTTTGAAGGGATGAAAGCGTTCGAAATGGTTGATGGCCGTATAGCGGTGTTCAGACCTGATGAAAATGCACACAGACTGCAAAATACATGCGAACGTTTGTTTATGCCGAAATTTCCAGTCGATAAATTTATTGAGGGTACAAAGAAAGTTATAGCCGCGAATGCGCGATTTGTACCGCCATACGGAACTGGCGCTTCTTTATATATACGACCTCTGATGATCGGAGTCGGACCGCGAGTGGGGCTCGGTCCTGCATCTGAGTATGTTTTCCTTATTTTTGTGACACCTGTCGGACCATATTATAAAGGCGGTTTCATTCCTGTAAAAGCTCTTATCGTTGAACAGTTTGACAGAGCGGCTCCAAACGGAGTCGGCGATGTGAAGGTTGGCGGAAACTATGCGGCAGGACTCAGAGGCAGTGAGTTCGGACATGATAAAGGATTTCCGGTTGTGTTGTATCTTGATCCGAAAGAAAAGAGATATATCGATGAGTTCAGTACTTCGAATTTTATAGCCATCAAAGGAAATAAATATCTCTCACCGCAGTCAGAAAGTATATTACCGAGTATCACTAATAAATCGTTAGGAGAATTAGCGACAAGCATCGGAATGACTGTTGAACGCAGAGCTATTCCGGTTGAGGAGTTATCTTCACTTGATGAGGTTGGTGCTGTAGGTACTGCGGCTGTGATTACACCCGTTCAATCAATTGATTATAGAGATCAGGTATTCAGATACGGTGATGGACATAGCGCAGGACCAAAACTTACCGAATTATATGAGAAGTACATCCGTCTTCAGACGGGTCAAGATCCTGATACAATGAATTGGATGGTCGAAGTAAAGTGTTGAACGGGATCCGATAAGGTCATATAATATAAAAAAAAGAGGATTATTAATCCTCTTTTTTTTATATTATATGACCAACATGAATTATTCCGATTTAACCACACGCTCAGCCTGAACCGCAAGATATTTAACGAGAGACTGTTCGCTGATATGACCAAGATTCACGAGAATAATACCAAGCAATCCGCCTTCCTTTTTTTGGACTTCAAGTGCTTCGTCAAGTTGTTGCCGGGTAATCTCACCGTTTTCAAGAAGCATTTCACCAAGTAGAGCTTTACTCATAATATCCTCCTCATTATTTGTCGGGTGTAGTAAGTTTATAATAACAAAATTTCGGGTTTCAATAATTATTATCGTATTCAAATTTTAGACTTGTCAACAAAAATATACGATGTTAATAAACTTGCAAAATGATGGGTTTTTGCGATTTTGATATGTTCCTAAACCATTATACTTACAGATAAAATTATACGGAATCTGAATCTATTTTTCAAATTATGAAGAATACAGAATGTGCGTTAGTGCTGTATTCAATATTAAAATACAATATGTATTAATCAACAGAATTGGAGATGTAATGAGAGATGACCCGATTTCTTTAAAAAACGGAATATTCCTGATATCCGAGATTGGATTGAATCATAATGGTGATTACAATACCGCAGAAAAAATGATTCTCGCATCTGCGAAGTCCGGAGCTGATGCCGTAAAATTCCAAACATATAACCCGGAAATAATGTATTCAATATACACTAAGTCACTTCTTGATTCAGGAAATGAAGATTTTTTTGACAGATCAATAATTGATTTCTTTGCAAAATTCTGCTTTAACCAAAGTGATCTTGAAAAACTAAAAAAAACAGCTGAAGATAACGGTGTGATATTCTTTTCCGCGCCTTTTGATGGAGAATCAGTTGAAACTCTGGAAAAAATTGGTGTTAAAATGTATAAAATCGCATCATCGGAGGTGACGCATTCACGGCTTCTGGATAAAATATCCGCATGCGGGAAACCTGTAATAATGTCGACGGGCTTCTCAGGAGAAACAGACATACTGAATGCCGTAAGAAAGTTTTCACCGGATAGGATATCGTTATTGCATTGTGTATCGCTGTACCCGCTAAAAAATTGTGACGCTCATCTTTCAAGAATAAATGCATTACGCGACAGGTTTTCTCTTCGAACCGGTTTTTCTGATCACAGCCCTGAAAACAGTTTGGCATTATTCGCCGCATACGCAGGCGCTACGATAATTGAAAAACATTTCACTCTTTCTCGGACGTTCGATTGTCCTGACGGCAATGTATCTATAACCCCAGAACAAATGCTGGAGTTGCGGAAATCCCTTGATGAAGTTGACACAATTATGGGTAAAAGGGAATTAATATTCGGTCTGGAAGAAGAAAGGGTTGCCAAAAGCGCACGGAGAAGTCTTTTTGCATCTCGGGATATTGTATGCGGGGAGGTCATTTCTGATTTGGACATTATTGAAAAAAGGCCTGGCGTTGGTATTTCCGCCGATAAATTGGTTAGTGTGATTGGAAAAAAAGCTTTAAAGAATATTCCAAAAGACCATATGATACGATATGAGTTTATCAAATAAAGGATGATATAAAATGCGTATTTCAATTATTTTTATTATATGTATGTTTTTCTGTTTTTCCGGATTTCCAGCATACCCGGCTGTAACCAGTGATAACGTAAAAGAGAACAAACTTTCCGGTACAGACAGGATTGATCCGTACCCGGTATTTAGCAATGATATCCGCGATATTATGTGGGAATCCGCGACACGTATTGGAATGGATTTTGGGTATGATTCCTCTATTACCCTCTATTGCTTTTTTAAGTCAAATATGGGAAATCAGGGAATGAAAACTGATAAGAGCGATAAAAAAGCAAGTAATGCAGAATTTGAAAAATATTTGAATTCGATTAGTCCTGATATTGTATGGGAAATCTATACAAAAATTAATGGTAATATTGCTGGTGCGCAATATCTGGAGAAATATTATAAACGGAACAAAACATGGAAATATGTTAATTTCATGAATAAAACAGTCATTCCGGTTACTCTTTGGTACATGAGACAGCTTGAGGATTATATACAAAAAAATTCTATTTTATCAGATAAGCTTCGGAAAGGTGAAAAAGAGATCATTGAATGCCGAATGCGAGCTGTTCTATCCCAAAAAAACAGACTTGGTGTTGTGGATGAGTATCAGTGATATTCGGTAACTCACCGTGAAGTACAAGGTACTATTGTTCCGATCGGTGCGAGAAACTATGAAAGCTGAAACTGTATTGAATCAGAGCGGAGTTAATCATAATCTTATACCAATTCCCAAGAACATCAGTTTTGATTGCGGCATTTGTGTACGGTTGGATTCTGACGATATCGATAAAGCGGTGTGTGCGCTTCATGGAAATGTCAGTATTGAAAGAATTGAAGATCTGTGACAACGTTATGTGTAATGTATTATAAATGCAATTATCGATTTTATGATGATAACAGCTTTTTGAATGAACTGGAAAAAATAATAATTGGAGATGACTCTTGAGTATTGTACTGACATCAAATAACGTGATTTGATTTCAGTGCAAGATGCATTATGGGTTATTTTGTCTAGATATATTATCTTGATTTGATTATAAGAATGTGTTTTCATTGATATGATGAAAACATTATCAAAAAGAAAACACCCGTCGATACGTATAATTCTTTCCATCATTCTGGTTATTCTTGGTGGTTCAGGATGTGTCGTATCCTTATTTCGTCTTGGTCATAGTATTCAGAATTATCAAAACAGTAAAAACCTCTCAGAATGGTCGCGTATTACGGCCAACCTCGTATTTTCAACTCAACACTTTGCATTTGAACGGGGACGCACTGCAGTCATTCTACGCGGTGCCGAACCGATTTCACCGGGAAATATAGAGTTTATCAAGCGAAGGCGTATTGCTGCTGATATTGCTTTGCAATCAGCTCTTGCAAATATTCATACAATATCAGTATCAGATTATTCCAATCTTACTGAAAAGTGGGAGGCTCTCCGTAAGCTGCGCCCCGTGATAGATCATGAAAGTACACTCCCACGTATTGCAAGGGACAAAAATCTTCCATCACATTGGTTTTCTGTTGCTACTGATCTCATTTTGGGGATTCAATCTGAAATTCACAATCTTGCAGGACGATTCTTACAGGGAGATACTTCCAGACTAATTATACTTGCCTCTACTGCTTTGGAACTTCGCAATGTAGCTGGTACTGCATCTTCTGAACTCACTCAAGCTTTAGCCGCGAGGGAGAGACCAACTTCCAAATTTTTGTCCGACATATATATCAGAAGAGGAATGGAGGACAGGCTTTGGAATGAACTGGAAATAGTCGCATTGCAGTTGAATACAGAAAGTATCAACAATAAGGTTATGTATGTAAAAAATTATCAAAATAAAATATTCCGGCCTTTGCAGGATCGGTGTCTTTCTGCGCTTGAGGGTAGTGGCAAGTTTCCGGATCTGACTGAAATAACCTCTCAAGCTCCTGTTTATCTTGATGGTATTTCGGAGCTATCAACTTTGGCGGTTAATGAATCTCTCAAGGAAGCTGATGAAGGAATTGTTCAATCATTTATTTCCGTATGCATGGAGTCTATACTGTTCATATTTCTCATTACAATACTGATTCTTTCCTTATGGTATGTTGGCCGTTATGTCGTCAGACCGCTGGAATATATAGATAAAGAATTGCGTCGTATTGGTGCGATCCCGATTGGTGAAAGATCCGGAAATGAAATAGATCGCGTTATCGCAAATACAGTTGCTTTGGAACAAATCATCATTGCTCGTGCTGAATCGGAAAAAGCCCGAGAAATTATTATCCTGGAGCTTCAGAGCGCCATAGAACAGATTAAAACGTTAAGCGGGTTTATTCCTATCTGTGCTAATTGTAAGAAAATTCGTGATGATAACGGATATTGGGCTCAGGTTGAAGAATATATATCAAAACACACGGATGTTCAGTTTTCACACAGTTTTTGTCCAGAGTGTATGGAATTACTGTATGGTGATATCGTCAATAGTTCAGACACTAAAAAGGGAAAATCGTTGAAAAGTAGCATAAAATAATCTGCCCAAAATTTAATAATAGATCAAAGCAATCAAAAAGATGTCTTCATTGTTCTATTCAGATGTGTAATATTTCGTAAGATACTCATTAAGGTCATGAATATTCTGATGAAGCATATCCTTGAATTCTTGGGGAATTTCCTGATCCATAACAACTTTGTAGTAGTTTATCGCATCCTTGACTTTTCTTCTTTTCACAAGTTCTGCGGCTTTTTCCAGCAGGGGTTTAAACTTGTAAAAAGAATACTCAAGGTGGTTTTTATCAATCGAAAGAGTGAACTCATCAGGGAGACGTGAGAAATTATATGAAACTCTCAGAATAGGAAGTTCTCGTTTTTTACGCGTTGGCGGTTGAAATCCTCTAGGAAGCTTTGAGGTTTCGGTATCCTGCGAATCAGAACTGCTCCCGCGGAATTCCTTTGATCGCATTGCATCTCGAAGTATTTTTTCCATTACCGCTTCATCAGTAGGCATGTTCCCTTCGTCACTTTTTAAATAATCACTGACGAGTTCAAAATCTTCCTTGAGATTGTCTTTTTCAGACTTATTGTTTTTGTCTTCTTGATCTGTTTTTTTGTTTTTATTTGACTGTTTTGAGTGTTCTTTTACAGCATCATTTAAAATTTTCGCGAGAACTTCTTCTTCTGATGGTTCGTCAAATTTAGGTCCGCTCATCATTTCTTCAAGAAGTTGAAACTCGTCCTTTTTATCCGGTGCATTCTTGTCAGGAATTTTCTGGTTTTTCATGGATTCTGAAAGAAGTGGAGTCAAGGAATCCATGCTGTCTTTAAGTGCACCTGCAAGCTCTCCCATTGATTGAGAAGGTACCCCTGATGTCTTTCCGACATCCTGATTATCTCGAAGTGAGGATATTTCACGTTTGAGAGATTCGATTTCTTTGTCATAGTTGGCTTGAGATGCGACTTTATCTTTCCTACTGTCGTCAACAGTATCTTTTTTTACGAGTGTTGACGCAAGAACCTCTTCTAGCGCCATTGTATGCGCGTTTTCATTCCGAAGCATCGAAAGTTCTTTCTGCACAAGATCAAGCCTGTCACGTAACAGACGATTTTCATCCTCTCGTCGTTCTATATCATCAAGAATTTGCTTTTCTTTGTCCGTTGAGATTGTGGATGCTTCATCACGCTTTTCCGCATTCTGAACCTGATTCTGAAGATCGTTCGTTTTGTTGTGGATATCTGACAACTCGCGTTTAAGATGATCAATCTCTTCGCGATCCCGCCCTGTTTGATTTTCATTTAGTTTTTTAACTTGATCCTTAAGCGATGACACCTCGTATATCTGATTTCTAAGTTGAGCGAGTTCGTCACGGTATTTATCAATAGACTGCGTTGCCTTTCTTGCGACGTCGGGAGCTATCCCTGTAAGTTTTTCAGAAAGTTTATCAACCAGATCATTCATATCTATCGGTGATTTCTCGGGTGCAATTCCTATCTGAATACGATCCGCTAAATTATCCGCTCCTTCAAGCGTTAATCTGATTTCCTGTGGTTTGAGATCCTTCTTTTGACGTTTTAATTCCTGCCGACGGGAGACAACCTGATGATAATTATTCAGATACTCAAGATTGTTCTCAAGTTTGTGACGGACAGAAGCGTCGCTTACTCGATCCAGAATTCCTTCATACAATGACCGTGCTGTAACAAAATCCCCCCGTTTCATATATGTTTCCGCATTTGCTATTGTGCGTCTGTATATTTCAAACGGAGAATCCGCGGGTATGATTTCTGCGGGATGAAAGGGGAGATTGAAATCATCTTCAACATCAACGAGTTCATCTGAACTTTGCGGTGCCGATCTTGATTCTTCCGATCTTTTTTGGGGAGAAACGGCCTCTGATGATTCACCTTCCTCAATCATTCTGTCCGCAGCACGCCTACGGAGCGGACGATTATTATCATCCATTAATGTATCAGATTCTTTGTCACCTCCGGAACTGAATAGAACCCAAAGCGGAATGAGAAGAACGAGAACAAGTATGAGTATTAGAATTAGATTCATGTTGATATCAATGTCTTCCCGCAATCATAACTGCAACGGATTGACGTTTTATATAATAGCGATTGTGTGGTACCACAACTGACTCATTCTCCGGAATAATGTCTTCAGGAGAGGGTTTTGACGTATCAATTATCCGACGCCATGGTTCACCTGACGGCGAATCCGGGAGTGTGATGATATGGCTATACAGAGAAGCGTTGAATGCGATGAAAATATCTTCTTCGAGAAGATTATGTTCTATACGCGCGAATTCTCCCGCCAGAAGCAGAGCAATTAGCTGGCTGTCATCTGACCAGTCAGGCGAGAATGGATCAACTCCGTGCCATGTGATATCCGGAACACTAAAATAGGTTTCCTTGTACCCTTTCAGGAAATGAGATCGCCGAAGAATTGAATGCTTTTTTCTGAACTCGATCACCATTTTTGTAAAACGGAATATATCCGGATGACTATTCTCAAAATCCCAATCAATCCATGAAATGTCATTGTCCTGACAATACGCGTTATTGTTTCCCTTCTGGGTTCTTCGAAACTCATCACCTGCAAGAATCATCGGTGTTCCCTGTGAAAGAAACAGCGTTGATATGAAATTTTTGATCATTTTCCTGCGGCGCAAGTCAAGCATCTCAGTAGTATCAATACCCTCAATGCCCCAGTTTTCAGATATATTATTGTTTTCCCCGTCCCGGTTATATTCACCATTCATGTCGTTGTGTTTATTCTTGAATGATACGAGATCATTCAATGTAAAACCGTCATGACACGTAATGAAGTTAATGCTGTGGAGAGGACTCCTTGAAGATCCATAAAGATCAGAGCTTCCGGTTATACGGGTCGCAAACGTACCGATGATACCTTTATCTCCGCGCCAGAATCTTCGTATGTCATCCCGGTATTTTCCGTTCCATTCTGCCCATCTTCCCGGAAAATTTCCCACCTGATACGCTCCGGCCGCATCCCATGCTTCAGCAATAATTTTTGTGTTGCGGAGGATCGGGTCTGCTTCAATGCGTTCCAGAAGAGGAGGATTCGCAAGAATATTTCCGTCTTCATCTCTCCCTAGTATTGATGCGAGATCAAATCTGAAGCCGTCAATATGCATCTCTATTACCCAGTATTTAAGACAGTCGAGAATGAATTCTCGGGCAATAGGATTATTACAGTTAAATGTGTTTCCGCATCCGGAATAATTTTTATACAGGCGTTTATCTTTTTCAAGCATGTAATATATTACATTGTCGATTCCGCGGAAACAAAGAGTAGGGCCGGTATGATCTCCTTCAGCCGTATGGTTGAATACGACATCCAGAATGACTTCAATCCCCGCGTAATGCAAGTCTCGAACCATCTCTTTAAACTCATAAACCTGTTCGCCTGTCGAGCCGCTGAATGAGTACCTTCCTCGGGGAGCGAAAAATGAGATGGTACTGTATCCCCAGAAGTTTTTCAGTTTCTCTCCAGTCACGGGATTCATATTGAGGTTCTCGTTTTCGTCAAACTCCTGAATAGGCATAAGTTCGACGGCGGTTACTCCGAGTTTCTTCAGATAAGGTATTTTCTCAACTATTCCCTTGTATGTACCCTTAGCATTGACCTTGGATGATTCGTGAGAGGTGAATCCTTTTACATGCATTTCGTAAATAACGGTTTCACTGAGATTTTTCCGCAGAGGGCGATCAAACCAGTCAAAATCATGATTGATGACAATGCATTTCGGAGCTCCCGGCCCGCTGTCTTTTGTGGACGAGATTACACCGGTTCCCCCGATGACCTCAAATCCCCGTGCGTCAGACATGTTCCAGTTGAAATTTCCTGTTACTGCCCGTGCATAAGGATCGAGCAGCAGTTTGAATTTATTGAAACGATGTCCTTTTTCGGTATTATATTCACCGTCCATCCGGTATGCGTACAGTTGACCTTCTTTTACACCCTCTACCCAGATATGCCAAATATCTCCGGTTTTATTAAGCAATGGATCCAGAACAATATTTTCATGTGAACTTATAGGATCAGCGGAATCATAAAGCACCAAGGTTACGGAAGACGCGTTACGACTGAAAATGGAAAACTGAACACCACGACCGCTCACGGTCGCTCCGTATGGAAGAGGATATCCTGGAAGTGTGATGCGGGTTCCTTTTGTATATTCATTTTTCACGGGGTGATTCGCCTGTTACAGTATTTCAGTGTAAAATTCAAATTACGAGACTTTTCCGTACCATTACTCTTGTACGCCTGAAACGCTGAAAATCTGTGCAGTACATAACTGCAGATAATTGATATTCTCATAAAATATCTTTTTTATAATAAGTGCAAGCATATTTTCTCATCATACAGATACAGACAAAATTTGCTTTACGGACAGTATTGATCGCGGTATCAAGGATCAAAAGCAATGAGGATTTGATGGATAAGATTATACGTTCTCTGGCATTCATACTGGTTTTCTTTTTATCGGTTGATGCGCATGCCGCAAGAGTTTTAGATGCCAATCAGTCCCCCTGGAGATTGAATTGGTCTCAGATCGAAACTGAACACTTTATAATTCTGTTTCCTGATTCAATAATAGATGACGCGCGGAACGTCGCTGATTATATGGAAAACATATATCCCCATATTACAAAAACAATCGGTGAAAAGAGCAGCAAAACTACTATAATATTAAATACAACACTCAGCGAAACCAATGGTTATGCATCGATAGCTCCCACGAAAAGTGAATGGTTTAATGATCCCGGACAGACTGCGTTTTCAGGGAGTGTGGGGTGGTATGAATTACTCGGGATACATGAATACAGGCATATTCTGCAGTTTGAGAGTTTGAAAAAAAAGACTACCTATGTGCTCAGCGTTTTGTTTGGGGAGGAAGTCTCCGGAGCATTATCATTTTATTCAACACCGGGGTGGTTTTTTGAAGGTGATTCGGTTCTTGCTGAAACCCTGCTCAGTAATTCAGGCCGTGGGCGTGTCCCGGAATTTGATGCGGAATTCAGAGCTCAGTTGTTGTCCGGAAAAAGATTCGGTTATTACAAGGCAATCAACGGTTCATACGGTGAATACGATCCTCTTGCGTCTCCATATCTTCTCGGGTATTTCATGACCAGCAAAATAAGGAAAAGTACCTACGGGAATGTTTTCTCTCATATTAACAATAAAGCATCATGGTTGCCATTGCCGTACTTTTATAACGTTGCTGTTAGAAAATACACCAGAAGAAACATTACTGATATTTATGAAGATATGCTGGATGAACTCAGTGATATATGGGGAAAGAGAAATAATAAACTTGCGATAACTGCGTCAACTCCTCTAGTTCGTGAAACTAAAGAACAATACAGGAAGTATTCATGTCCTGTTGAAACTGATGACGGGACGGTAATTGCGTTCCGAACCGGGATGAATGTCAATACGGGGATTGTCAAAATTGACATCAACAGTGGGGAAGAAACGGTTCTTGAACGAACATATCCGAGAGATAGCAAAATAAATTATAATAACGGAACGGTTGTGTGGGCGGAATCGATTCCTCATGTGAGATGGGGAATGGAATCATATTCCGATGTGTTCATAATGGACATAAAAGATGATTCAGTTTCACGAGTTACATCAGGAAGAAAAATTTCAGCCCCTTCATTATCACCGGATGGAAGACATGTTGTCGCTGTAGAGATAGGGGAAGATAATATTTGTCATCTTGTTTGTCTTGATGTCAAGTCAGGTGAGAATATCTTTAAAATTCCATTTCCTAAAAATGAATTTGTTCGTACTCCTAAATATTCAGAAGACGGACAACACATTGTGTACTCCGTCACAGACAGGATTAAAGGGATCGCGGTTTATATGAGTGACTCGCAAGGAAAAGATCCCCGTATATTGATTCCATACACATATAATACAATAACTTCGCAATTCATGAATAACGATTTTTTGTTTTACGTTTCATCATACTCCGGAATCGATAATGTGTATGCGATGAATCTGAAGACAAAAAAAAGATATCAGGTAACATCCCGCCCGTTCGGGGCGTATATGCCATCCATTTCGCGGGACGGAAAAAAAATCATATTTAGTGATGTTACTTCTGACGGATATATCCCCTCTGAAATAAAAATCGATCCAGATAAATGGATTCCTATCGAAAAAATAGAAGTTGATTCTTTAATTTACTGTGAATCACTAATTGAGCAGGAGAAAGGATCAAGCGTTATCGAGAATTATCCAGCGAAAGATCGGTCTGCTGAAAGCTATATGGGAATCAACAGATTGTTCGGACTTCATAGCTGGTATGTGATACCAAATACCACTTCAAAAGATATCAGCGTAAAATTGATATCAACAAATATGCTGTCAACTCTCAATACTACCGCAGGATATACATATAATTATAACGAAAAGACACACTCCGGCAATGCGTCACTCAGTTATGCGGGAGTGTACCCGGTATTCAATCTGTCCGGAATCTACGGTCAGAGAACATCTTCGTATATCGTCGGTAAAAATGACGGAGTAGCGGATAATGAAAAAACAAAATTCTACTCATGGGATGAGAAAACAGTAAAAGGAACTGTTCATCTTCCGCTGAATTTATCAAGAGGATTATTCTTCACCGGACTTGATATTGGCGCTGATATACGATATACAGATATTGAAAACCTGAATTATCTTAAATCCAATAAGAATAATAATGGGGCATTCATTCCTGTGACATATTGGATGAATTTTTACAATATATCCACTGAATATGGATATATTCTTCCGAAATGGGGGCAGGTTTTAAATGTATCATATTCACATTCACCCATAAAACAATCTGATTATAAAGCTGAATTATTCTCAGCAGACGGATATTTGTATCTACCAGGATTGATAAGAAGAACTAATCTATATATTGAAGCAGGATATGAATTCCAAAATAACGATAACTACCGTTATAGCAGTAAATTACTTTTTGCGCGCGGTTATGATGCTCAATATTTTAAATACTTATACAAGGGAAGTGCAAACTATACGTTTCCATTATTCTATCCGGATCAGAATATCTTATGGATTTTTTATGCAAAACGACTATATATGAATTTGTATAGTGATTATTGCGCTGGAAAAGATCACGACAATTATTATAAGTTCCGCTCATCAGGATTTGAAACAATGCTTGAATTTAATCCATTCAATATTCCTTTAGCATCCATACACCTTGGATATCGGTTCGCATATAAATTTGATGATGAGAAAAAGAACTATCATGGAGTTGTGGTTCTTATCGGTATATCTGAATGAAAATAACTTTTATAATGTTCGGGCTTGTTTTATCCGGGATATCTCTTGTTTCCTGCAATAGGAATACAATCACTGAAATTGAGTCGAATGACAAGCCCTCGGAAGCGACTCCTATCGATGTTGATCGTGATATATTTGGATACCTTTCCACTGCTTCGGATTTGGATTACTATGTCATTGAAATCGCGGAACCATTGAGATTTGAAGTATCATTATCTGCGGTGAAAGGTGTCAATCATGCCATTGAAATACATGATAATAAAGAACTATTGAAACTTGTGGATGATAATCGTAAATCATCACCTGAGTTTATCAGCAACATGTGGTTCGATCGGGGAAAGTATTATATTTGCGTAAAGCATGGTGATCGTGATGAATACAAAGGAAATGGTGACAACCCATATACTTTGAGAATCAAGCTGGTAGAACAATCACTATCACAGGAAAAGGAACCAAATGATACCAGTCTCCAGGCGAACCGGATAGAGATTGATTCTCAGTTAACGGGATATTACAGCCCTTCAATGAATAAACATAATAATAACGCTGCTCATCCTAACAGAGAAGAGGATTGGTTTACGTTTGAAATTTCTAATACTGATGGATTGCTGAATGTATATGATTTTGAACTGAGCGGTGTTAAAGGAGTTAAGTCTGAAATATGTATCTACAATAATAGCATGTCACCCATGTTCTCCACGGAATGCAATCAAAAGGGAGAACCGATTAAGATTTCCGGGCATGTGCTTGAAAATGGAAATTACTACATATGTATTTCAGCAATGAATTTCGAATCTAATCCGGCAAAAAGTTATACGATTTCAGTAAAATCACGCATTTCAGACGCTGTTTATGAAAAAGAACCGAATAATAGTATTAATAATGCGAATTCCATCAGTAGTGAATTAATAAAAGGCTCAATTTTTTCGAGTTCTGATCATGATTTTTATATGATTGCTAACACCGAAAAATTGCAACTGCACTCAGAAATAAAATTTGATAGTGTTGTTACCGGAGTATTAAAAGTATATAATGACAAGGAGATTCTTCTGAGCGAAATAAAGGGCAAAAATTCTGTTTTTGTTATACCTTCTGTTATGTTGAATGGAAACGCCTATATCGAGATCTTTTCTGAAGATAGTAAAAGCAAGGCCGAGAAAGAATACGAGCTCAGTGTTTCAAGAATGACACATTCTCAAAATGAAGAAGAGGAACCGAATAATTATAAAGAAAGTGCGCAAATAATCCGGACACTTGATCTGATCGGATATATCAATTTCAAAAAAGACAAGGATTGGTATAAAGTAGAGACAACGGAAAGACAAAAAAAACATTTTGTTATCTCCGGCATAAACGATGCGGTGCTGAATATTTCAATAACTGATCCGGAAGGCTTCATCTTACAGACAAAGAAAATAAAAGGAAATACACCGGTTATTATTAATGAAACTATTGATAAAACCGGTTATCTTATTATTGAATCCATCAAGGAAAATTACATTGATCCGTATACTGTTCGAATTGAGGATTAGTATGACTCTTAAAAAAATAATCTTTCGAGTGATATTCATAATAATAGGACTACCTATTGCATCCCTCTTGATGTGCGTATCCTCCGGACAATCAATAGTATCTGATAAAATTGACACCGTTGAGGAAGGTACGGAGGGGAAAAGTATTTCTGCTGTAGAATATATAAAGCCTGAAGGTTATAATTTTAGAATCAAGTGCATGAATACTAGCCTGGAAAACACAAAAAAGTCATTTATTAAAATTTATATCAATGATGAAGAAGTCGGACGAACTGAAACAGGATATGATAATGATGCAGTCAGTTATCAGACTCTTCTTGAAATGAATAAGACTCTTGAACTTCGTGTTGAAAAGTATATTCTCGATGACCAGAAGGGCAGATATGTAAAAATGAGAAATATTGATCAACCGAAGCCGGATAGATACCGGTTCTTGATACCCGAAGGGCGGATACTGATAGTAAATTTTTATTTGAACTCAGAAACGCGTGAAAGTAGTTTTTCAGAGAATTTTGCGGTAAAGCCATGAAAAATCTTATAATCAAAATTATGCAAAAATCATTGTGATCAATAATTATGATTGATTTATATTAAGCCTGTGCTATTGATAAATATGTGAATGCATGTATGGAAAAAATGACTGAAATTAGTTTTCTTGACAGCTTTCGGGCGGATACAGCGATTGTCCCGGAAGTAATTGATAGACTTATTCGCGATCTCCGGGAAGCAAAATATCCCCAGGAGGACATTGAAGAAATAATTCTGTCAATGGATGAAGCTATCACCAATGCTGTTCAGGAAACTATAAATACAATGCACGAAAAGTTTATTCCTTCAAGGAATAATCGCGAAATAACTATACGATATACTATTTGTGAGACAGAATTTGATTCAACAATAATAGATCACGGGAAAGGCCTTGATATAAACAAGATGCTTGATAAAATACCAAACAGCAATTCATGCAAGTACTATGATCAGATATTCAGTTATATTGATAATGCCAAGAACGACAGGCTTAAAATAAGGGTGAATGGACAGGAAGTCCGGCTGAATGGTATTGGAGCTGGTATTAAAATAATACTATCCTTTATGGATTCGGTAACTATTGATCTAATAGACAGGAAATCTGTATTGGCTGATTCTGTGACCCAGTTTACCGACGGTACGATTCTAAATATGAGAAGGATGAGGAGATATTAATGGCCAGACCCAAACCACCGCTCGCATTTGAAAACAACGATTTTTTGAAAAGCCGGGATGCTCGAATACTTCGAATAATCAGTGAGTATATTGAACCTGAAAAACGTCTGAAAAAACTCAATATCAAGAATACAGTCGTTTTTTTCGGATCTGCCAGAATAAAAGATGATAAAAATGATCCAATGAGTAAGTATTACTGGGCCGCTGAAGAATTCGCATTTCAGCTGGGAAACTGGTCAAAAGAGCTCAGAAAAAAATCTGATGAGTTCTATATCTGCACAGGCGGTGGGCCGGGAATAATGGAAGCCGCTAATCGCGGAGCGAAAAGAGCGGGAGAACCTACTATCGGATTCAATATTTCTTTGCCTTTTGAACAACATCCCAATGAATATATCAGTGAGTCATTGAATTTTGAGTTCCATTACTTTTATATGCGAAAACTATGGTTTTTATATCATGCAAAATCGCTTGTTGTTTTCCCCGGAGGGTTCGGAACACTCGACGAACTGTTTGAAACACTGACATTAATTCAGACAACAAAAATAGAGAAAGGAAATATTCCTGTATTGTTGTATGATGAAAAATGGTGGAAAAAGCTTATTAATTTTCAGCAGTTTGTTGATGATGGTCTTATCGCCGCGGAAGATATGTCATTATTTTCATTTTTCAATTCTCCTGAAGAGGGTATGGCTATATTGAAACCACGTCTTGAGAATGTGATTGAAACAGTGAAAAGAAATGTTGTATAAAATAATATATTCAAGGGGGAACCCATGATATCGAGAGAAAAAAAAGAAGTACTTCGCCTTTATAATCTCGGATTAAATGCATATAAGTTAAGAAAGTGGGATGATGCGATTTCTTATTTTAATAATGCGTTGCAAATGGATCCGGCTGATGGTCCATCGAAGTTGTATCTTGAAAGATCAAGTAAGTTCAAAGTTGAACCCCCTGCTGATGATTGGGATGGAGTATTTACGATGACGACAAAATGACATTATAATAAAGATATCAAATACTGATCATAGTTATGTATCTATCGCATTCAGGTATTACCAATATATTTAAAAATATCATGAAGGATTAAGTTAAAAATGGCAAAAAAAATTATTCAGATTAATAAGAACCCTGTATATGAAATAGGGATGGTATCAACAGTTTTGGGTAAAGATACTGAGCTTTCAGGCGATTTATCTTTTTCAAAATCGCTACAGATCAATGGATATTTTGAAGGGGATATCAATTCAACCGGTTTTCTTGTTGTTGGTGAAGGATCTGTCGTGAAAGCGAATATCCGTGCAAAAACCGTTATTTTAAAAGGTACTGTTCATGGGAACATTGAAGCTGTTGAACGATTAGAAATACATCCCAATGGTAAACTTTACGGCAATATACGGACATCAAAGTTGCGGATTTCTGACGGGGTAATATTCGAGGGGAATTGTGAAATGATAAAAGATTCATCAATTCATAAGAAAAAAATTCAGAGTACCGCTCCCGCTGAAACAGCATAGTGATTATGCTGTTTTTCTGCATAAATTAGAATACTGATTTATTAGAATGTAACCCGCATAATAACGCAACAGCAGAGATATCGCATAATATAAAATCATTTAGTGGTGTGTATATGTCAAAAGTAACATGGAAACCGGGAACAATGTTATATCCTGTTCCCGCTGTTATGGTCAGTTGTCGTGATGGGAATCTCGACAATATTATCACTATTGCCTGGGCGGGTACTGTATGTTCAGATCCTCCTATGGTCTCAATTTCAATCAGACCGGAAAGACTGTCTTATGATATAATCAAGCGTAGCGGTGAATTTGTAATAAATATACCAGATCAAAGGTTATTGTTTGAAGTTGACTTCTGCGGTGTTAAATCAGGCCGTGATGTTGATAAGTTTGAACATCTGAATCTAACAAAGATACCAGCAGAAAAGGTGAATTGCGCATTAATAAACGAGGTGCCTCTTTCATTGGAGTGTGTCGTAAAACAAACGCTGCCATTGGGCAGTCACGATATGTTTATAGCAGAAGTAGTTGCTGTTGATGTTGACAGAAATCTAATTGATAGCACTGGGCGTCTGTGTCTTGATAAGGCAAACCTGTTGTGTTATAATCATGGACAATATTGTATAGCTCTCAAGCATGTTGAGAAATTCGGATTCAGTATTGAAAAGAAAAAAAAGGTTGGCAAATAATCCGGATAAAAGCATCACGTATGTGAAATTTATTGAAAGGATATAAAAATGCAGCGTAAAGATATGAAAGAATGGAAATCACTTGAGGATCACTTCAATAGTATTGAAAAAACACATATGCGCGATATGTTCAAAGAGGATTTGAGCCGGGCTGAAAAGTTTACGGTTTCGGATGGAGATATAATACTTGATTATTCAAAGAATAGAATTTCACAGACAACGATGAAACTTCTTTCAGATCTTGCAAACGCCTGCAACCTCAAAAATGAAATTGAAAAAATGTTCACCGGTGAAAAAATAAATGTAACGGAGAACCGATCTGTTCTTCATGTAGCACTACGAAATTTGGATAAATCGCCAATACGTGTTGATGGACAGGATGTCATGTTCGATGTATTTGACGTTCTTGAGCAAATGAAAAAGTTTTCACAAAAAGTACGTGATGGCTTATGGAAAGGGTATACGGGAAAAAAAATTAAAAACATAGTTAATATCGGGATTGGAGGATCTGATCTTGGGCCAGTCATGGTTACTGAGGCACTTAAACCTTATTGTGAAAGAAATCTAAATTTGTTTTTTGTCTCAAATATTGATGGAACTCATATAGCTGAAGTTTTGAGAAAAGTTGACGCAGAAGAAACATTATTCATCGTTGCTTCAAAGACTTTTACTACTCTTGAAACAATGACAAATGCCAATACCGCGAAAGATTGGCTAATTGAGAAGCTTGGTTCAAAAGAAGCCGTAGTGAATCATTTTGTAGCGCTTTCAACTAATGCTGCTGAAGTATCCAAGTTTGGTATTGATGTTCACAATATGTTCGAATTCTGGGATTGGGTTGGGGGAAGGTACTCTTTAACCTCGGCAATCGGGCTTTCTATCATGATCTCAATCGGGTGGGAAAATTATTATGAAATGCTTCGAGGGTTCAATGATATGGATAAGCATTTCAGAAATACTCCTTTTGAAGAAAATATTCCCGTAATACTTGCTCTCCTGGGAATCTGGTATAACAACTTCTTCAATGCTGAAACACATTGTATTCTTCCATATGACCAATACATGCATAGGTTCCCCGCGTATTTTCAACAGGGGGACATGGAATCGAATGGGAAATATATTGATAAGAATGGAAACCGTGTTGATTACCAAACTGGTCCTATTATTTGGGGCGAACCGGGTACAAACGGACAGCACGCGTTTTATCAATTGATTCATCAAGGTACAAAGCTGATTCCATGTGATTTTATTGGATTTGCACAGTCACAGAATCCGATCGGCGATCATCATGTAAAATTCATGGCAAATTACTTTGCTCAAACTGAAGCTCTTGCATTCGGAAAGACAAAAGAAGAACTTGCTTCCGAAGGTGAGAATGAAAAAATGATACCCCATAAGACATTTGAGGGGAATCGCCCTAGTAATAGTATAATGGCGAAAAAATTGACCCCTTATGTTCTTGGTAAGCTGATTTCCATGTATGAGCATAAGATATTTACTCAAGGTGTAATATGGAATATTTTTTCATTTGATCAATGGGGCGTTCAGCTCGGTAAAGTTCTTGCTAACAGAATCCTGCCTGAATTAACCAGCACTTCGGAATTAACTCATGATAGTTCAACGAATGCTTTGGTAAAATATTTCAGAAATAACCGTTGAAGGGAATGATTCTTTTATAATAATTGTTGACATGAAACGGGGGGGTGTTGTTTCCTTGCTAAGTTGATTGATTCCATCTGTTAGATTTATGTGTTACATGAACAACTAATCTGGATGGATGAAGTCGAACAAGTTACCCTCTGTTTTATTTGGCGCCGTACCCAAGTGGTAAGGGAGAAGTCTGCAAAACTTTTATGCAGCGGTTCGAATCCGCTCGGCGCCTATAAATGCCCAAGTGGTGGAATTGGTAGACACAAGGGACTTAAAATCCCTTGGGCTTTATGTCCGTGCCGGTTCGATTCCGGCCTTGGGCAATTCTATTTTTTACAACAAAATCCTTCCAGTTTAATCTTTAATATCAATATTATAATTATTATCTGATATCTTTCCTTTAGCTGTGAAGTTGACGGTGTACCACCGTCCTTTTTTATATTTATTGATCGTTAGTAACGCAGGATTCGGTAAATCCTGAATGAAACTGTTATTAAACTCCAGAGTCATTTTTGAATTCAAAATATTTCGCTGATAAAGAGAACCGTCACAAATTAAGCGGACATCAGGAGAATTAAATATCATTGATTGGAGGAGAATAGTTTGACCATTGATTATTAGGTTCCCGCTGATTGCATTAAACTCAAGATCACGAAGTTTAAATTTGAGCGGATCAAGAAATGTTCCCAGCTGATTCTGAATACCTGTATTAACAACTTTTCCGTTCGAGATTATAAAACTGCATTTCCCCTGAATAGTATCAACTAAAGGTTTTACGGAAAACGGATCAATAGAAATTGTGGCTTTACCTTTTGCGAGACCAAAGAACCTTCCCTCAATATCTTTGTAATGCTCACCGATTCTTTGAACTTTAAATCCTGTAATTATAGTATCAAGAGTAATGCCCCGGTTTGCTCCGGAAAGTATAACATCGGCTTTCCCGACGGCTAATGCCTCAAAATATCGTATTGAAAAACGAGGGATTAAGATACCTGAAGAAGTTGTATCATATATTGCGGAAATATCAGAAAAAGAAAAGTTGTCATATGTTGCATTTTTTGCAGTTAGAGTACCTCTGATATGTATTGGTAATTGCCAAACCATTTTATCAGATGAATTACTCTGCGGTAAAGGTAACTTATTCAAATTTATACGGGGACAGTCAATGTTTAGGATAGTATCATCAATTACATTTTTCGGAGAAGCAATAGAAAGCGAAGCTGTTTGACCAAGAATAGTCGTGTCAATAGTAAGGGGAGAAAGAGCCCCATTTTTAATGTTAATCTCCGCATTTGAAAATTCAATATATCTATTTTTACCGCCATACGCGAAATTTTTAACGCTAAGCTGAGAATTCACGTTTTTTCCCGCATAATCAAGTGATCCTGTGACATGGCCATCTATATCGGCTGGATTTATGCTTATTATCAGAGGAAGGATTTCATTTAATTTAACATTCATTGAAGATATGCTGAAAGACGCTCCGCTTTTTGAAGCGGTAACATATGAAACTGCTGCATTTGATGAATCGACAGAGGCATTGACTTTTGTAATTTTAATTAATACAGGACTAAGTTGTGCGGTAAAACCACCGGTCGCTGATATTTTTCTTTTATTTTTTAGATAGGAATATCCTTCAAATGTACCAGCTATTTCATTTTTACTAACTAATGCTGCCGTGCATTTACCTGTAACAGAACTGAAGGGAAGAAAGTCAACATCACCCCAATTATATAGCCAGCCCAAAACACATTTCTCAAGATCGAGATCGCCCCTGATTTTAAAATCGGTCGAGATGGGAGTTATTGTGAGAAGGCGGGATGACACCACTCCTCGATTAAATGGCATTATTACACTGCAATCAGAAATAATTAGAGGGTCGTTTCCAGGTGAGTTAATCGTACCTGATATTATATACTCTCCAATTAATGAATTCATCACATCCGGTGCGCTTTTCAGGTGAATCATTGCATTATCAAACGCGATATACGCGACTTTTGTTTCAATCGTTGATTCTGAATCAGATTGGAATTTATTTTTCAAATTAAGAATCAGCGATTCAATATTCCATCTATCATTTTCATAGCTTACAATACCGTTCAGTCCATTAATCCTGATGCCAGATATTTCTATGTTTCCTTTTAATAGTGCAGGTATTGAAACTCTGAGTGATACTTCATCAGCAGAAAGAAACTTTTTTTCAGGTTCCTTGTCATCCATAATCATTATATCACGTAGAGAAAAGCCTCCTATACGGTATTTTATGTCTGATATGTGAACTTTTCGATCGAGTACTTTTTCTACACGGCTGGTGAGGATGGAGATGACTTTATCTTTCGGAAAAAAATAAAAAGTGGCTGAAACAGACACAATTATTGTAAAAATCAAAATGACTGAGGGTATTACAAAATATTTAAAGGTGACCTTAGTTATCTTTTTTACTCGCTTCACGTTTTCGTTCCATCGCAGATTTTTTACGGTGGAAAAGAACTATCTTTTCCAATTCAGCGATATCATGGCATACAATCTTCCCTGCTTCAAGCGAAAAAAGTTTATTGTCGATCAATTGAATGATCTGCATTTCTCCTTTTTCCTGTGAAAGTCCTATCATATTCAATAGTTCTTTTACGCCAAACTGAAAATTGAACGCTTGTTTCGGCTTAATTGGCAATCGTTGTTTTTCAATTTGAGTAAGCAGTGTATCGTATATCCGTCCCGTTGTGTCCTTGATTGTAAGATTTTCAAGCTGTCGATATGCTGTCCATATTCGCTCACTAAGAATCTGAATGAGACGTGTTGCCAATTGCGGCTGAGCCTGAACCATGCTCTCAAAATTAGATTTGTTGATAGCCATTACGGTGACTTGTCCGAATGAAATAGCCGATGCGCTTCTTGGTTTGTTTTCCAGCAACGCCATCTCTCCGAAAATATCTCCCTGCTTGAGAACCGCGAGAAGAACCTCTTCGTCCACTATTTTTGTAATTTTAACCTGTCCCGATTGAATTATGTATAACTCAAAACCAGGCTCGCTTTCACAGAAAATCATGGTATTGTCATTATACGTCCTGTTCAATCCCTGTGAGACGCTGTCCTGAGCCTTTAATGGTGCTTTAAGCTGTTTTAAACGGGCAATGGATCTTTCTGCATTAGGTCCTTGGGGACAATGCTGGAGATATTTTTGGAAAGCGTAGGCAGAATGAGAGAAAGATCTTTTTGAGAGATAATATTCTCCAATGGTAAACAAATGTTCAGGTTCTTCTTCAGCAGCATCTTTCAGCGTGAGTCGTGTAATCGCCTGATCAAACAGACGAAGTTTGTGACTGAAAAAACGGATGATTTTCATCGCGATAACGGGGTTTTTCTGGATAAGAAGCCCAAATTGGTCTCGACGGACGGAAATCAATGATACAGAAGACATCGCGAGAGCGGTTTCAATCCGGGCATGACCGCTCATGCAGGATATAACTCCGAAAAAATCACCAGGTCCCATCATACTGTCGGAATCTTCCGCAATAACCGGATTTTCACGGGACAACCTTACGTTACCATTTCTGATAATGTAAAAATTACTGGCCTCCCTTTTATTTTCAACCATCACAAAGGAGTTTGCCTGATAGTTTTCAACTTTAAACTGGGTGTCAGACATTAGTTACCATCTAGAATCTTGATGCATTTAGTCATTTAAAGAATCGGTATATTCAACTATATAATCAACATCTAAATATAACGATATGTCATTAAAAACAAATTATTGAAAAAAACAATAAAAAAACATTACGTCACATAAAATAATACCGATAATTATAAAACAAGGGTTCTGGTTGTTTTTAAGTAATTATACTGCCGGAACATAAAGAAATCTCATTAACTGAAGAGGGTAGTTAAATGGAAAAAATATTAAATGATGCGATAATTCCAATCCTATCTGACGGTAATGTATCAGTATCCAAAATGAAATGCCTGATTCATCTTAAAGAATTTATAGATAGAATTTCATCGGCGGAATACATTCGTCCTGATGCGGTTGATTCAATCGAAAAACGTTTTGGTACCACACCGGATGTTATTACATGGGGTGATTATTTCCAGACAGAACTTGCGATAACTGCAATAACGCTGAGTGATGAAGATTTCGAAAAAACTGTCGATACAATCCGGTTTGATATAATGGCCGCATGGGATATTTTTTCGTCGAACACCGATGAATTTAAATTATGGGTAGACGAAATAAGTCAAAAACTCTGGATCCTGGGAAAAGAAGATTTCCACCATTCAGAAGAGGAAAAGGAGATTGTTCATCTCAAGATACTCCTCGATTACTACAACGATCTTCAGATAAATGGAAACTTTTATGAGAGTGAACTCATCTGGTATCATAATTTCTTTGAAGAAACGGCGACGGGAACAGAAAATATAACGGCTCATTGAAAAGGCAAAAAACTATTTTAAAAGTTTTTTCAACCTGTTCAATTCATTAAGCGCATCAACGGGTGTGCAGTTTTCAATATCAATATTTTCTATTGCCTGAATGATTCTATGGTTTGTAGCATTGAACAGTTCCATCTGTGATTCATCTGATTGTTTTGAGGTAGAGTCTCCTTCAACAGTTGTTTTACGATTACTTTTCTCAAGACGATCAAGAATTTTCTGAGCTTTTATAGTTATTTCACGGGGGATGCCCGCGAGCTTGGCAACATGTATCCCGTATGATTTATCAGCCGCTCCGGGAAGTACTTTGTGAAGAAATTCAACGCCCTGTACTCCTTCCCGCACTATTACATTATAATTAACTATTCCACTGCGCTCTGACAGTTTTGTCAGCTCATGATAATGAGTCGCGAAGAGTGTTTTCGCCCGAACGAAAGAAAGAAGATATTCCACAATCGCCCATGCGAGAGAAAGTCCGTCGTACGTAGAGGTTCCTCTTCCAACTTCATCCATTACGACCAGACTTTTGTCAGTAGCGTTATTCAATATTGTCGCAGTCTCATTCATCTCTACGAGGAATGTTGATTCCCCTCTTGAGATATTATCTGAAGCGCCTATCCTTGTGAAAATTCTGTCTGCGATCGGAATATCCGCACTATCAGCAGGTATATACGAGCCAATTTGTGCCATGAGCTGCAATGTCGCTGCCATACGAATATACGTGGATTTACCCGCCATATTCGGACCGGTAATGATTTTAATTCTGGTTACATCATCAAACAGAATATCATTTGGAATGAATACCTCTTTTGTGTAATACGCCTCAACGATCGGATGCCGTCCGCCTTTTACAGAGAAGATACCTTCATCATTAATCGAAGGCCGTATAAACTTACGTACTTTTGCGGCATGAGCGAGAGAAACATGAAAATCGAGATCTCCGATTTTCTCCGCGAGATTCTGGAGGTCATTTTTATGATCAAGGATAACTTTAACAACTTCAGAAATGATGTGATTTTCAATTTCAACAATCTTTTCGGAAGCGCTGAGAACGTCTGATTCAAATTTCTGCAGCATCTCTGTGGTGAACCGCTCATTTCCAACAAGAGTCTGTTTTCTGAGATAGTCCGGGGGAATCCTGTCCGCTTGTCCTTTGCTTACTTCAATGTAATAGCCGAGAATTCGATTGTATCTCACTTTAAGAGTCTGAATTCCAAGACGTTCCTTTTCGCTCTCCTGGTAGTCAATAATCCAGCCCTTTGCATCAGTCCTGAGAGAGTACAGTCTATCAAGTTCAGCATCGACGCCTTCCCGGATGATTCGGCCTTGTTCCGGGGTTAATGCAGGATCATCACATATGTTTTTTTCGATGTGACGTGCAATCGAGGAACAGTCTGTGAAAACAAAGCTGATTTTTGTAAAGGTATCAATGACAGTTTCAGTACATTTGTTGATTATGGAACTTGATGAATCAATAGAACCGCATAGTGCGAGGAAGTCGCGGGGGAAAATCTTTCCCATGCTTATTCTTGACACAATACGTTCAATATCCTGTATCTCAGAAAGGGATTCTGTTATTGCATGCATTAAATCGGAATTATCAAGAAAAGCCTGTATGATATCTAGACGCGCTTCGATCTCCGTTTTTTCAAGAAGCGGTTCCAGAATATTTCTTTCGAGAGTTCGTTTCCCCATTGCGGTTTTAGCGTAGTTTAAAACTGAATACAATGTCCGCTGCTTTGAAGCATCCTGTTGGTTATGAATGATTTCAAGATGGGAAATTGTCGCATCATCAAGAAACATGAACTTCTTTTTTTCCAGTCTTTTGGGAAGTTTGATGTGATCCAATGTTCTTTTCTGGGTTTCCCGCAGGTATTCGAGGATTGATCCTGCAGCAATCATTTCTACATCTGATTCGATGCCGAGACCTTTGACCGTAGCTATTCGAAATGTGTCTTTGATTGCATTTTCAAGATATTCACGATCATAAAGCCATTCGTTGAGTCTGCTTAACGGTATTTCCCTGTTTTCAAGGAATTGAGTGTATTGATCAATATTATCGATTACTTGTGTATAATGCAGAAGTACTTCTTTCGGGGATACTCTGGATATTTCTCCTCTGAAAAAATCTACTGATCCGGATCCTACAGAAATAAAAAAATCGCCAGTTGTGATGTCTACACTTGATATCACACATTGATCTGAAGACAATATTGCGGACGAGAGAAAATTATGTTCATCAGAAGAAAGGAGGTTTGATTCAATAACGGTTCCCGGTGTTATAACCCGGACAACATCTCTTCGAACTATCGTTCCTTGTGAAGGAGTCTGCTCCAACTGCTCACATATTGCGACATTGTATCCGGCTTTTACGAGACGGGCAATGTAGTTTTCAGCCGCATGATACGGAATCCCGCACATGGGAACATCCGCCTGCCTTTTTGTGAGCGCAATATCAAGAACTGAAGATGCTTTTTTCGCATCATCAAAAAACATTTCATAGAAATCGCCAAGTCTGAAAAAAAGAAGTTCGGAAGAATACTTTTTTTTGATTTCAAGATACTGGCGCATCATGGGTGTCAGTTTCGCGTCAGTACTATTCTCCGTAGATGTATTCACGTCCATTGTCATCCCTTCTCTGTACAATCTTGCCATTAAGACCGAATTCCTCAGCTAGTCTCACTTTCAGGGAAAGGGCCATTTCAGCGGTAGGTTCACTACCTACAAAAACGAGAAATCCTTTTCCGTTTTTAACGATGACAACACCATCAAAGTCTTCCGTCATCTCTTTTTTGATATTACGCGCTTCTTTTGCGCTGCTGAACGGACCGACAAGAACTGAATAGAAAAGGTCTGTCGGATCATCTTTTATTTCCCTGTCAGGAGACATGGTATCAAGATGCGGTCTTTTCTGCTTTTTAAGATACTCGCTAGTATATTTGACAGGATTCTTTTCCATTGAGATTACTTTGTTCATGCACACGAGAGCCTCAGGCGAACGCGGGTATTTTGCGATAAGATCTTTATACGCTGAATACGCATAGTTTCGATTGCTCTGAAACTCAAAATCTCTGCCAGCCATGTACAACAATGACGCATCAGATAATGATGATCCCGCAGAGGACGAATTATCTCCGGTATGGATAGAAATGATATTTTTGAAAAAGGAAATATCTTCGTTGGATATGGAAGAGGAATATTTAACAAGATTAGTGTTCGCGGATTCATAGTCCTGGAGCATTATATTTGATCGTATTAAATATACCACCGGGTATTTAATAGAAGAAGTACTCCGGTGGATTGCTTTTTTACAAATTCTTTCACAGGTTTCATAATTTGACAGAAGATATGATATCTGACACGCGGACTTCACCGCGTCATCGAATATATCATCGCGGGTATCCTCAGTAAGTATTTTCTCATAGTGCATAAATGCCCGTATCGGAGATTTCTCATTACGGGCAAGTTTAATCCTCACATCCTGCGCGTTTTTTGAAGACGGATATTTGCTCAGGAAGGAAGAGCACATCTTAATTTGTTTATTCGACAGCGGAAGATCAAAGGTTTTAATTGTATTATACTGCTCTTTTTCACCAGCTTTTAAAGCGAACGAGTGTGAAAGAAAAATGATCCCGAACAACATGAGAATGAGGATGCATCGGTAGATGGTTCTGTTCTCAACATGCGCTGTATTTATACCATTCATGGTTTAAGTATCGAACCAAAGAGTGTCGTTCCTTTACTGCCTGTGATTTCAACATCAACTAATGTCCCGGGTAGAATGGTGTCTGCTTTGACAATCACGGGATCATTGAGAGATGTTTTCCCGAAATACTCATTTTCAATCCCGCTATTAGACTTTTCAACAATCGCTCGGTCTTTCCGTCCGATTCTGGATTTTCTGAATTCCGACGTGATCTGTCTCTGAAGAGTGATCAGTTCGTTCAGTCTTGAAATTTTAAGCTCATGAGGGACATTGTCATCCATACTGAATGATTTGGTTCCATTCCTCGGGGAGTACGCATATGTGAATGATTCACTGAATCGGATTTTTGCAAGAGCGTCAATTGTTGATTTGAATTCATCATCAGTTTCTCCCGGGAATCCGACGATAAAATCAGATGAAAGAGCATATTCATCACCGAGATGCTTTTTTATCATCTCAACAAGATCCATATAATGAGCTATTGTATACGAGCGGTTCATTCGTGACAGGACAGAATCAGATCCGCTTTGAATAGGAAGATGAATCCCTCTTGATATATTTTCATGGTCGCGTATAACTTTAATAATGTCTTCCGAAAAATCTTTCGGGTGCGATGTCATGAATTGTACACGGCTGATACCGTTGAGAGACGCAACCCGATCAAGAAGCGAATAAAAGGGAATTTCATCATTGTCCTGACCGTACTGATCGACATTCTGACCGAGGAGTGTAATTGAAATCACTCCTTGATCTGAAAGCTTTTTAATATATTCAATGATTGATGATGATTTGAAAGATATCAGCTTTCCCCTGACATAGGGAACAATACAGTAGGTACAGAAATTTTCACATCCGTGGGTGATAGTCACATATGAATGCCATGGAGTGTGCTCAGAGGGTGCCAGTATTTTGTCAGTTATTCGTGGTGAGAAATCAGACTGGTCAAGAGATACAAAATGACGGATTCCCGAGCCGGATATAAAGTCTTTTACCAATTTTCCCGCAATCGGGGTATGATAGGGACCGATTGCGATATCGGCATATCGTTTAGCGATATATTCCGTACCTGTTCTCTGAGCCATACAGCCCGCAAGAACGATAATCGCTTTCCTGCTGTGTGCGCGGGTTTCACGAATACGGGCAGTGGCTCTGCGTTCCGCGGTATTTCGGACTGAGCATGTGTTGAATATAATGATATCAGCTTCAGATTTCAATTCAGTACGGACAAAACCTTCAGAGCTCATGGACATATCCATAAGCTCTGAATCATTGATATTCATCTGGCATCCGAACGTCTCAATAAAAAAACGCATAAAACCTATAGTCCGGCTTTTTTATACACGACATCAAGATATCGGTAATAGTGATCAATCGTAAATATTTTGGTCAGATCTTCTCTGCTCAGTTTTTTGGAAATTTCACTATCTGCTAAAGCTAGATCAAACAAAGTACCTTCACGATTCCATGTACGCATTGCGATACTTTGCACAAGACGATACGCATCCTCACGGGTTATACCGCTTTCCACCAGAGCAAGAAGGAGCGATTGAGAGAAGTGAAGACCTCCGGTACGGTTCATGTTGTCAGTCATTGCATCAGGATAAACGATTAAACCGCTTATTACGAATGTCATCTTATCGAGAATATAATCAAGCGCCAGCGTGGAGTCCGGCAGTATAATTCGCTCCGCTGATGAATGTGAAATATCTCTTTCATGCCATAGGGTCACATTATCAAGTGCGGTCAGCATATTTGATTTGATTACACGCGCAATGCCTGAAACCCGTTCACATAGAATGGGATTTCGCTTATGCGGCATCGCGGAAGACCCTTTTTGTCCTTTCTGAAACGGTTCTTCCGCTTCACGGACTTCTGTTCTCTGCAGGTGTCGAATTTCAACTGCAAGATCATCCAGTGAAGCCGCGGTTATCGCAATAGCTGACATGAATTCAGCATGGCGATCGCGTGATATTACCTGTGTTGAAATGGGATCGGGCAAGAGTCCCAACTTTTTACATACCTTTTCCTCAACCTGAGGATCGATATTGCTGAATGTGCCGACAGCGCCGGAAAGCTTACCGAACGAGATATTTTTTATCGCCACAGCGAGACGTTCCCGGTTGCGTTTAAACGCCTCAAAATACAGGAGCATCTTGAGGCCGAACGTTGTCGGTTCAGCATGAACACCGTGAGATCGTCCCATGCACGATGTATTCTTATGCTCAAGCGCCTTTTTTTTGAGCGCTTCTATAAGAAGATCTAAATCGGCGAGCAGTATTTCACCGGCTTGTTTCATTTGTAGACAAAGTGCGGTGTCTCCGATATCGCTTGAAGTTAATCCATAATGGATATACCGTGAACTCTCTCCGACATTTTCCGCGACAGACGTCAGAAACGCGATCACATCGTGGTGTACCTGAGATTCAATTTCATCAATCCTCGCAACGCTGAAATCAGCCTTTTCTTTTATAGTTTTAAGATCGCTTGCCGGAACAAGCCCAAGTTCGGAGTTGACTTCGCACGCCGCGATTTCGATATCAAGCCAGAGGCGGTACTTGTTTTCATTTTCCCATATTTTTTTCATCTGCGGACGGCAGTAGCGTTCAATCATATATCCTCCGGATAATCCTTTAATTGATGATTCCCAAACAGAAAGACAACCGCAGATATGAAAATAGTGCGGTCGGAAATCATGTGTTCAATATGTAAATATGCGCAAATGCGTCAACTCTGTTTGTTGTTACTTCCAGTCAAATTGAGAAAGTCGTTCATTGACAAGCCGGATTTGGTTTTTTGTTTCATTTTCTCAATTTTCTGTAGTTTCGCCGGTAGGTATCTATCATTGTAGAATGATGCAATATGGTTGATCTCGTGGTCTGAGAATTCATCCTTGATTTTAACCTGAAGATTATAATCTTTTTTCCGGAAACCCTGTTCCATGACATGGAGGATGTCTGAAATGTTCTGAACAAAATGACGGGTGTATATGATCATGAATGCGAGCACGATGAATACAATTATGAAGAAACTCTGAATATGCTCAAGAGCGATTTTTTTATTGATATCAATATGTGATACAAATAGTCTGATGTTACCCCGGGAAATAACCGTATAATCTTCACTGTCATAGTATTTTTCAAAAGTTTTGGTATTAAGTTTATGGTGAACAATACTCTTGTCGCTGTATAACATTAATATATTCGGGTCATTCTCGAAAAGTACTTTTGCGACTTCTAATGAGGAATTTTCTGATTTAACTGCTATCCTTTCAACAGATTCAAGAGTATTAGCATATTGTGCGTTACGGAGATCTGTAAGATTGAAACCGCTTAAAATATTGAAAATCGAAAACCCAAAAAGAACAACAATTGTAGTGAATACAGCAATCGTGGAAATCTCAGACGTGTGGTGTTGCGCCATTTTAGACTCAGCATTATGAATTTTGCCGAATATTTTAATTATTCTTATGAGACGAAGTATACGTGTAACCCGGATTGCTTTGATTACTTTGAAAATATTGATTACTTCAAGCGCTGACGGTGATTGATGTATATGTCCGAAAAGGAGCAGGTATGCTGATGGCCCGGAATCAAGCAGAAGAAGAGGGAAGGAACTCAGGAAATCTATCCATCCGCGTTCGTGAATAAAATAATGACGGAACCCTTTTTCATGATGCGACCATACTGTTCGTAGTGAGAACTCAATAGAAAAAAGCAGATCGAAAAAAAGCCCGGTGAAAAGAAGAATATTCCGTGCCGATATCGTCCAGTGCGCATATCGGCTGAATTCATCAAGAAAAGTCTGACAAATCACCGCTATGATAGCGAGGACAATAAAGTAATCGAAGAAGATACGCGCTTTACTCTGTTTTGACTGCATAGGTATTACTCACCAATTATTATCGCCGGATATCCGATACAATTCCTCAAGCATATTCTTCTCGAATCCGAATACACGTGCATTTTTACGTGCGATAGAAAACCAGCTTTTATCGGGAGACTCTGCTCCACGATCAACTTTTCCGACTGGTTTAAAGTTATAAAATCTGGCACACAGTATATACAGAAGACGTGCGCTTCCTTCATCAACTGATGTGAATGAATTTGAAAGATTAGATTTGACTGATAATTGAACAGACTTGTCTGTCATAGTCGGCAGTGTGCTTTTAATTTCTCTGCAAAGCATCGTAAGATATTGCGGCATTTTTCCCGGCATTTTAGCTATTTCAGACAAATTGAATTTATGTTCAGGATTCGCGTCATTAAGTGGTACTTTAATGTAAACAATTCCGCGCATAAGGAGAAGGGCTTTCAGATATACAATATACTCATCCGACTCGAGGTATGTTTTCTGAACCCTGACCAGTTCATTGTAAATAAAATCGCGTCTCTGGAAGATTTCTGTTATATACCGTTCAAGAATATTATATGTAAAAATATTATACGTGGAAATAAAGTTAGAACGAACTTCCTTTATCTTAAGCATATAATCCATAAATGAACTCAGGGTATCCCTGTGAAAAGATGATGGGAATGTTGATGAATCAGGTACCTTGTTCAACACGCTTAAGTCCGTGTTTTCTATAAACGGAGTAATTGATTCGCGCGCATTATTTTTTACGGTTCTATACAATTCAGTGACTATAAGTTTTAATGATTCATTCGGCTCAAGATGAGGAAAGTACTGCGGATTACGCAGAGTTTGCAGCAATGTTGCACGATTTTGTGCGATTTTGTGCGATGAAAGCGTGGATCATCGTTTCAGCGGTGAACACACTTTCATTCCGCATGTTCGGGCTGTTTATCAGATTCGATATGAAGTCTGATGCTTTTTTAATGTCAGATTGATCAAGCATGAATTAAAAAATTTCCTGAAAGCATTATCTTTACACCTGATTACACGTATATCTTGATTATAGGTAAACGATACTGTCAAATTATAAAATGATTAATCAGACATGCTGATGTACATTTTCCAGAAGAAAATCAGAAAAAATAAAAGATTTAGTTTTTATATGTTCGTTAAAATATGTTTCAATGTATAGTAGAAGATAATAGAGCAGGGTAAGAGCTGATTCCTGAGATACTATGGAAAGATCGCATCCGCTGAATTTACTTTTCAATACTTCTCCGATAAATCGTCGTGATTCATACGGCACGGCAAGGAAATCTCCTCTCGGAATACGTGCGCACACCGGACAGATTATACCTTTTTCTTTGATGCTGAAATGATACGGTGTATCGGTATTTCTTCCGCATGAAACACACGCATCCATTTGGGGGAGAATACCATGACATCGAAGCAGGTGTATGATGAAAAAAAGGGCAAGGTGCTCAGTGCTGTCAGTTGATTCGAGCTGAGTAAGAGCCGCCTTCAGCATTCGGAAAATAAAATCATCGGGATGATTCTTTGGTGTAGTTTTTCGGACTGTTTCAATGATGAAATTGAGATACATTATTTTACGAATTGTTTCTCTTAGGGGAGAGTGAACATCGATTACATTCATCTCTTTGGCTATTGCCATCTTGTCGGGCATTTTTTTTGAATAAATGACTTGAGACAGAACCCCTATTTCCGCGGATAAATGAGATCTCCTGGTGCTTTTTTTCAGACCCTTTGCCAGGATGTCAATAATACCGCTTTTTTCAGTAAGCATCTGCATACAGATGTCCGATTCACCTGAAATCGAAGAGTAAAGGACAATTGCTTCGGTGGTGCAGATCATTGAGATCCCCGGGGAATCGTAAGAATAATTCGCTGGATACGCGTTCCTTTTATCTCTTTGATTCTGAAGGTGTATTTACCGGATGATACCTCGTCACCTTTTTCGGGTATTCTGCCGAAAAGATCCAGGATAAGACCGCTCAAAGTACCGAAAGTATCGGAGGGAATTGATGTTCCGATGCGCGCATTGATCTCGGTAAGCGGTAGTCTTGCGTCCAGCTCATACTCATTTTTGCTTTTTTTTACAATCCTCGCTTTTTCAGGATCATCATATTCATCATTAATCTCACCGACGATTTCCTCGAGTATGTTTTCAAGACTTACAAGTCCGGATACTCCGCCATACTCATCTACCGCTACGGCCAGATGAAGGCGTTTCTTCCTGAATTCCACAAGAAGTTCATCAAGCGGCATTGTTTCCGGAACGAACAGCGGTTTGTGAGTAATTGATAACACATCAAATTTTTTCGGTTTTTCAACTATATAGGGCAGGAGATCCTTCGCGTACAACATCCCCGCAATATTATCTATAGTATCCTTATATACGGGAAGACGGGAATGACCTTCATCTGAAATCAGTTTTATGATGTCTTTCAGCTTTGATTCGGCCTTGATTCCGATGATATCGATTCTGGGGATCATTACATTACGAACATTCATCGTGCTGAGATCAAGCACTCCACGGATCATTTCTTCCTGGACGGGATCAAGCTCTTTTGATAATACTTCGTCGCTCTCTGATTTGCTTCCGGACCAGAAGGGGGTTTGCCTCAGCAGTGAAAGAATTGGTGTTCCTTTTGCCGGTTTTGAGTCATTGCTTTCCATAAAATCCACTCCGGATGTCAGAATGGATTATCAACTCCAAACTGTAAACTTTTTCACGGTCTCAAGGAAAAGTTCTGAAGCGGATTTCGCGTCATTTTTCGACAGACCGCAATCATTATACAATGAATCAGCAATGAACTTCCGTACTGCGATATACACGTCTTCGGTAGGGAAAAACAGGAAAGAAAAATTTTCACTCTGATCCTTGAGAATGGTAAACGAGGTATAAAGCAATACCGGTTCCTTGGGAATCATTATCTTTTCCTGCTTTTTACCGGTAATAATAGTCATGTCATTAAAACGATATGGAACAGCTTTTTCCTTATCGCGGTGAACAGGCTCTGTGAATCGCATTGCATATGTCGCGGGTTCTACCAGAATATGTGTCCTGTTCCCGTCAGTTTTGAAAGTGAGTCCTTCACCGGTCTGATAGATATCCTTAACATTTTTATATGCGGTCAACTCATATATCGCATACGCTGAATTAGGATCGAAGAAAGAAGATATGATGAATCCTCCGTTGGCCGGAATCTCTTCCCCCATATATGCTTTGATCAGATGCATTGCCTTTGCCATAAATACCCCGCAAAAAAAGGAGAGTTTTAAAATACAATTAACCTTTCATATACATAGATACAGTAAATGACGCCGGAATGCAATCAAAAAATTCATTTCTATCGGTATGTTCATAGCCGATTTCAGGGGATTACTCTTAAAAGCAGCTTATTATTCCCGTGCATTATGGCCGCAGGCCTAAAAAAAAATTCTGCTCACACAGGTAAATATCAATATGAGCAGAATTACATGTAAACGCCTGAACCAGTAACACGTTATTCCATTTCTTTTACCGGTTCATCTTTGCCAACTTTTGAAGATTCAAGGAAGCGGATTTTATTGCCCACCAGTTTGATTTTCGACTGGAGCTTTCCATCCTTTCCTTCCCATCTGTCCTGTCGTAAAGTCCCGATAACAAGAACACGCTTCCCCTTATCCACTTTTTCCGAACAGGTATCAGCCAGCTTTTCCCATGTTTCCACATCCATAAAGGATACCTTGGGTTCTACATCTGGTTGGGTGAAATGACGGATCGCGAGAGAAAACATGCACAGGGATTTACCTGTTTTGGTTTTTCTCACAATCGGAGTCTGGGTGACATACCCCTCAACCGTTGCGGCAGTGTAACTCATAATCAACCTCCATAATTGTTATTCATACATGAATACGGAGGTTGACGCAAAATATCTGAAAAAAATGCGAATTAACGTATGATCTGTATTTTTTTTTGTATTGCGGAAATCATTTCAAAATATTCTTTCTGAGACTCGACGAATTCAGTGACAAGCGGTGACTCAATCAGATCATTCCGCAGTGACTCATTCTCACGTTCAAGTTCCGAACTGATCTCCTTGCCGGTATCTTTCGTTTCTGAGATGATTTTACCGAGATTAACGATCCGCTCATACACGGAACGCGCCTTTTCATCTTGTTTAATGAGTGAAAGGGCGTTCTGATACCGGATTGTAACCGGATGAGTGGTCAGCTTTTGCGCGAAATCATCCGCTAAAGAAAGGATATCACTATATGCAATCATGCTGTCCATTATTCACCCCGTATGAATCAAGTATTGTTGTAATCCATACGATTTACTCATATTACATAAAACAAGATTTTTTTGAGCATTCAGTCATTCTGAATAGAAATAATTGGGAAATTGTTTTCATAATAACTCGTTTTAAATATAAGTATCAGAATTTGGCTTCAACACCGAATGTCGGAAGAAGCGCGATGCCGTTTGATTTCTTGAACTTGGGGTTCTTGCTGGAATACGCGTACCGGTAATCCCACGTATACTCCCTCGTCTGGTAATTGGTCGCGTTCATAATATCTATGAACCACGCGATATGTCCCCAGCTGTACTTGGTGGTATACGTATACCTGAGATCAAGCTCGTATTGCGCCTTGTCGCGTTTCGAGTTGCTCTCGCCGTACACAGGGACGTTTCGCGGCTTTCCGGTGGCTGCCATGAAATCTGTATCTTCGTTTGAACCAACGATCGGGGTGTAGGGAAGTGACGAGTTGTATTGAAATTTGGCGCTGAGGGTATGTCGTCCCATCGTATATCCCGTGACCACCTTTGCCACATGTAGCATTTCCCAATATGAGTCCAACCACTTGTGCGAATCATTGTCAGTCGGATCATTCACATCGCGGCGATATTTTGACGTATTGTACGTATAGCTGATCCAGCCGAAGAGACCTTGTTCGTGTTCGTCGGAAATTTTTGCCATTACCTCAATACCTTTTGTTTTGGCCTTTCCCCTGTTGGCGAAAACATTGTGAACTGTCCCGCTTGAATCCGTATATTGGTCGCGTTCCATAACATCCCAGAAGTTATTGTAGAATCCTTCAATTCTGAACGTATACTCACTGATCTTCTGTTCAATACTCACCGAACGGTGATATGACTTCTGCGGTTTAAGCTTTTTATCCGCTGCGATTTCCGGGGCAAATGACACGGCGAAAAAATGAAGATTCGGCTGCATGAACTTGCTGTACTTACCGCCTGCAAATCCTATCGTGGTGTTTGTAGGCAGAGTATAGCTGATAACGCCGCGGGGATCGAACGTCGTGTCTTTTGTTCTCGAAAGATGTTCACTGTGTATACCCGGTATAAACAGAAGTCCTCCTATGGAAAACTTGTTCTCGACATACCCGCTGGTAAGATAATTGCTGACGGTCTCGTTAATGGGCTCTGTCCGTGCGGTATCGGGATCATTCATGTCCCCCGAACTTATATCGAGAATTACCAGTCTCTTTCCCTTTGTGGAATAGCGGTAATCCGCAAACTCGACACCGGCACGAAGGATTGCATGATCCTTGATCCAGTCGATTTTGATTTTGTCCTTCACCGCGAATATGTTAGGGCATGACGATACACGGAAATTCTTCACCCACGAAGCGGTGGATTTCGGCGCATCGACAAAATAGTCCATCTTGTTCTCAAGCGCGTATCCAAGAAGGGTATTTGAGAAGGAATCTCCATAATTAAAAGTGTAGTAGAGTCCCTGTCCGTGAGATTGCGAGTTCATTTTGAACTCCATATCTTCAAACGCGGGATCGGCACCTTCACTGGCACTATCATCTTCAATCGCCTTAATGTAGTCACGGCTTCCGAACGTAAGGAATGTAATTGAATTATTGTCGGTCAGCTTATATTTCGCTTTGAACTGGTAGTCCCAGTAGTCAGGAACGGAATCAAGTTTCTTGTGCATGACCGCCTTGTAAAGGGGCGGGATAAACAGCGACAGATACCCATATCGTCCGGATGCGATGAGGTATCCCCTGTTATCATCAACCGCTTTTCCGTCTACAATCTTTGTCTGCATTATAGGTGTTTCAACAAGCACGTTGGCGGAGATAAGTCCTATCTCGCCGACACCGCCCGCTCGTTTGACTTCATCTTTCGTATTGATATTGATCACCGCCGCCTGAGCATTCTGAAACTGCGCGGGGTATGCCGATGAATAGAGATCAATCTCTTTTATAAGATCATTACTGATGACCGAGTGAATTCCTCCGAAATGCATCGGTTTGAGAAGCGGTATATCGTCTATGAAATATCCATTGAGAAGTTCGTCCGCGCCGCGGATGATGAGCGGACCGAAGAATCCCATCGGCCGGTTCACACCGGGAAGAGACGCGAGTGCGTTAATTGAATCGCCGAGTGTTCCCGGAGTCTTCTTTATCTGTTCAACAGTCATAGTCTGGCGGGATATCTTCTGAATATCGCGTTCCCCTCTGACGGTGACACCGCTTCCCCTTGTTGATCCGCTTGTCAGCGTGAAATCGCGCGTGACATTTCCATCGATTGTAATTTTGGTGATCACGGTCGTATACCCTGGTGCCTGGATCTTTAGGGTGTAACTTCCCGCTTTGGGAATTTCAATCGCGTAGGACCCATCCTGCCTGGTGTATCCGACCATTCCCACTTCGTTGACTATCACAACAGCGGATACCACAGGTTTCATGGTGGTTCCGTTTATAACTTTTCCGTTCAGGGAATATTGTGACTTTGTCTGGGAAAAACCCAGTGATGCGGTTATTGAAAGAATAACCGAGAGTCCCAATACACAAAAAACAGTGTGTGTGATAGAGCGCATGTAAATACCTGAAGTTGAAGGATTATGTTTGATTCAATTATAAGACATTACAAAAGGTAAAAACTGTTACCTCTTAGTGAGTTTTAACAGAAAAATTATAGATAGTGCGAAAAATCTATTTTGCGGGTATGATGATCAATAAAGTTTGACATGCATCAATAAGTGACTGAAACTGAATTTTATTTTTTTAAACGGGTTTTCAATCATGTCAAATAGGATATTGCCGCTTTCGGATGCGGTAACGCATATGATCGCCGCCGGAGAAGTAGTTGAAGGTCCTTTCTCCGTAGTCAAAGAACTTATTGAAAATGCCGTTGATGCGGGAGCTCATTCCATTACGATCGAAGTAGAGGACAGCGGCTTTAAAAAAATCATGGTCAGAGATGACGGAGACGGGATATATCATGATGATCTTGTTCTGTCTGTTCAGGAGCATGCGACTTCAAAGATACGCGATATCGATGATATTTCAGGTATATCATCGTACGGTTTCAGGGGAGAAGCTCTTTCAAGTATCGCGGCGATTTCGTCCATGACAATACTTTCAAGACGCAAAGATGAACAATTCGGCGGTAAGCTTGAAAATAAGAACGGTACGTTGTCGGTGGTTGACTACGCCGGACCATCAGGAACAACCGTTATAGTTGAGAATCTTTTTTACAACACACCCGCCCGCAAAAAGTTCATGAAGAATCAGTCCGCTGAAGCGCGGGCTATCCGCGAAACAGTTCTTCGCGCTGCGCTTCCAACGCATGAAGTTTCTTTTACGCTCGTTTCCAACGGCAAGACGGTATTGTCGTGCGACAAGGCGTCATCTCTTGGAAAAAGGATAGAACAGCTGTTCGGTTCTGTAGAGTTGGAATCGCTTATACATGAAAGCCTCTCGGACATATCAGTTCAGATAGAGGGCTTTATTTCCAAACCTCATTGTGCGAAAGCGACAAGATCAATGCAGTACCTTTATGTTAACAACAGACCTGTCGATATAAAATATTTTTCTTTTATACTTTCCCGCGGGTATGAGTCCGCGATTCAGCAGGGAAAATACCCGGCGGCGATCGTGTTTATAACCATTCGTCCTGATTTAACCGATGTGAACATTCATCCCGCAAAACGCGAGATTAAGTTTTTTGATCAGAAATATGTCGAGTCATTGATTTTCGGTCTCGTCAAAAAAGCGGTGTCATCACGCGAGCATGAAATACTCTCGTCTGATTTTAAAACCGATCAGATTCCGCGCGAAGTTCATTCCGAGAGCGCATTCAGGAACGAGGATATTCCATCATCATTTGTCCGTGAACTTCAAAATGAACTTTCGTTTGCACCATCCAGAGAACAGATTTCAGGTGCGGCGGATTCCGCGGCGTATAATGATACCGGTTATAATGTTATCGGATCTTTATTTGCCACATACATTCTTATCGAAAGAGGGGACGAACTCGTCGTGATTGATTTTCATGCCGCGCATGAGCGTATGAATTACGATATGCTGATCTCAAATCCGGATAAAGCCGACACGCAGATTCTTCTGTTTCCGGAGGTAATCGAATTGGGGCAGGCGCATTATCAACGCGCGCTTGAATTGGTTGAAGATCTCAACCTCCGCGGATTTGATATCGAACCGTTCTCAGAGGACTCATTTGTGGTCAGATCAGTTCCATCTTTGATTCAGGGATTATCCGTAAGCGGATTCGTCAAAGATCTTATTGACGCGTATGAAAATGATGAGGACAAATTCGCCCGGCGCATTCACATTATCGCGTCAAGAATCGCGTGTCATGCGTCACGAAGGGCGGGAGATTCGCTTTCAAAAAAAGAAATGTCTTATCTGGCGGACAGGGTTTTTTCGGGTGAATATGATCTTGTCTGTCCGCACGGTCGTCCGTATATTTTCACCATGAAACGAAATGAATTTGAAAAGCTGTTCAGAAGGTAGTTATGAAAAAGAAAATTATTCTCGGTGTTACAGGTTCTATCGCCGCATATAAAGCATGCGATCTCGCGAGATTGTTTGTGAAAGGAGGCTGCGAAGTACATTGTGTTCTCACGGAGAACGCTGAAAAGCTTGTGACCGCGCTCACTTTCACAAATCTGACCAGTACTATCGCCCGCACCGAAATGTGGAGACTTGAGCATTACGAGATGAGCCACATATCCCTCAAGGAAAATGCGGATCTTTTTATAACCGCTCCTGCTACCGCAAATATAATAGCCAAATTCGCGTGCGGAATTGCGGATGATCTGCTGTCCACGACGTATCTTTCCGTAAGCTGTCCTGTAATTGTCGTTCCCGCCATGAATCCCGCGATGTATTCACATCCCGCGACTTCAGCGAATATCAAAACGCTGACCGATAGAGGTGTTATTTTTATCGGACCTGAGTCAGGAACTGTCGCGTGCGGAGATATGGGTAAGGGGAAAATGTCTGATCCGGAGGTTATATATGAGCGGGCATGTTCCATCCTCGGAATATAGATTTATTATCACCGGAGGACCAACGAGGGAGTGGATTGATCCGGTGCGGTTCATATCGAATCCTTCATCAGGTAAAATGGGAGTGGCGCTCGCAAAGGCGGCTTCACGAGTCTCCCGCGATGTTGTATTCATTCACGGACCGATGCACTCTGCGGATTATTCATCAATAGATCTTCCGATGATACCGGTAGAAACCACTCTTCAAATGCGGGATGCGGTAATACACTCTCTTGTTCCATATACGGTTCTTATCATGTCTGCGGCTCCCGCGGATTACTCACCATCAATGATGAGTGACAAAAAAATAAAAAAAGGGCAGGATGTGATTTTTCTTGAACTTGTAAAGACAACCGATATTCTCACAGAAATAAAAAATCTCAGAACATCCGGCAACGCACCAGAACCGCTCTTTATTACTGGATTTGCGGCAGAAACCCACAATATTGAAGAATACGCAAAAGATAAAATCAAAAATAAAAATCTTGATCTCATATGTGTCAATGATGTTACTGCCCCTGGAGCGGGTTTCGGCGTTGATACAAATATCATCACATTGTATGATCCTGCGGGGACCAAGATTTCACTTCCGTTAATGGAAAAAGATCAGATAGCCGACGCAATAATAAAAACAATTTGCTCCCGCATTGATATATTATAGTACAAAGTATTTTCTCATCTGATATTGACTGATAACACCTTTTTTGGTAGTGTTGGATACGGGAGGACAACAATGTACGTTCATAAGATGTCGTATGCCGGTTCTTTTTATCCAGCTGACAGAGAAATTCTCCGTACTGATATTGACTCATACATGGCGGCAGTACCTGAAAGAAAGTCTTCCGGAGAAATAGTCTCATTGATTGTTCCTCATGCGGGGTATGTGTATTCCGGTCCTGTTGCGGCATATTCTTACGCTGCCGTAGCGGGGAAGAAATATGATTTTGTCATTGTTCTCGCTCCGTCTCATCATGCGAGATTCAACGGCTGTTCCGTCCCTCCGAAAGGAATGTATGAAACACCATTCGGAATGATTCCCATTGATGAAAAAATCACCTCTGTAATAGGCAGTCAGCCTTACACCAGTTTTATCAAGGAAATAGACGCACGGGAGCACTCCCTTGAAGTTCAATTACCGTTTCTTCAATACGCTATCGGGGATTTTTCGGTAGTACCTGTTATTATTGGCACTACCGATCCCTCTATTTGCGAAGAAATCGCGAAAGGAATATGTGAAGCGGTCAGCAATGACACGAGAAGCTGTCTGATTGTGATATCAACGGATCTGTCACATTACTATGACTATCGGACTGCGGTCAGAATTGATTCTGTTTTTCTTGATGCGCTATCATCGTTCAGCAATGACCGATTGAAAAAAACACTTAATGAAGAATCTGAAGCATGCGGGGAAGGCCCCGTTATGACGGGGATGAGTCTTTCCCGCATGCTTGGTGCTAAAAAAGTTGAAATACTGAAATATGCCAACTCAGGAGATACTGCCGGCGATAAAATGCGGGTTGTAGGCTATTCTGCTGCGGCTTTCGTAAGGTGATTTATGGATATTGAAATTAATGATGCTACAAAAAAGGCAATTTTCAATCTGATACGAAGTGAAATTTCGGAAGAACTCGGCTTGCAAATAAAAATCAAGCCGTCGACGGATGATTCCATTTTTGAAGAGAAGTTCGGCGCGTTTGTCACACTTCATACACATGGAAATCTTCGAGGGTGCATCGGCTATATTATCGGATATCTTCCTCTTCGTGATACAATCAAAGAACTTTCAAAACTCGCGGCATTCAGGGATCCCAGGTTCCCTCCGCTGACCGTGGATGAGTATAATGATATTGATATCGAAGTTTCAATCCTCTCACCAATAGAAAAGCTTGATACAATAGATAAAATTGAAATCGGAAAACATGGTCTGATAATCAAAAAGGGATTCAGATCAGGATTGCTGCTGCCGCAAGTCGCAACCGAAAACAGATGGAACAAAGAACAATTTCTATCCCATACATGTCTTAAGGCGGGTTTGGATCCGGACGCATGGAAGGATAAAGATGCCGATATTCAGTATTTTACCGCGTATGTGTTCGGAGAAAAGGATATTCATTAATGAAGTCAGATATTACTATTTTTTCTGTATATTGAAAGCTGTTCAATAATCGCTTCAACATTGAACGGCTTTTCAATCCAGGCATCTACTGTTTTCTCTATTTGAGATCTTTTCAGCGGTGACCCGTTCCATCCGCTGATAATCACAATCCTCGACGCGGGGAATTTATCTTTCAGTACAGGAATAATTTTATCCGCATTCATTTCAGGAAGAACGTAATCCAGAAAAATCAGATCAAAACTGTTTTCCATGATCAGGTCCTGAAGCTCCGAAATATTTCCTGCCAGATATGTCTCAACATCGAGCGTACACAATGTGCGGTACAATATTTCCCTTATGGACATTTCATCATCTACTACTAAAACTTTTATCATCCGTGATCGTTTTCCGTTTTTCCATACTGCGTCATAAGATTCCGGAAAAACCTGTGCATATTTTTTGGGTAACGAAACAGTAAATACCGTTCCTGATTCAGGGCTGCTCTGGACATGAATAACTCCTCCATGCTGCTTGGCTATTACCTGGCATACGGAAAGTCCCAATCCTGTTCCACGAATCTCGTAATTCTTATTATTTACGGAACGTGTAGTCAGAATGTTATTGAAAAATGGCTCGAATACATGCTCAATCTGTTGTGGTGATATTCCAATTCCATCATCTGAAACCCTGATAATGACACTATCGTTATCTGATGAAAGGGATACCCGTATGTTCCCGTGTCCTTTCGGGATAACCGCATGACGGGCATTTGTGAGTAAATTTGCGAGCATCTGGAAAATACGGTTCTTATCCGCGATAACAGCCGGAGTATCTTCAAAATCCGTATCGATAATTATATTGTTTTTTGAACAGTATTCTTTCTGGGAATCAACGACTTGTAGTATAGACTGAGCCATATCTACCGGACCCAGTACGAGTCGCTTATTCCCGGCATAAAGACTCAAATTTTTGCATAACTCGGCGCCTCTGGAGGTTTCACTTTCAATTATAGCGAAAGCTTTACTTACAAGAGCACGGTCGTTCGTATCATGTTGAGCGAGTTGTGTATATCCGCGGATCCCCGCGAGAATATTATTGAATTCATGCGCAATACCGGATGTGAACGTTCCGATCGCCGCCTGATGCTCAAGCTTTTCAATTTTTTCGTTATTATTGAAATTCTCTTTTTTATCAATAAACAGCAGAAATAATCGTTTTCCCGCAATAGTCATATTGCTGATTTTTGCGTTGAAAGAGACTAGCTCTCCGGATTGGTTCTGTTTTTTTAAATCGAGAGCAAATTCACTGATCCCTGTGATTTCGGAAAAATAATTTATAAAAGTTCCCCTGTTTTTTTCTCCGAGGAGGATGTCAATTGTGATTCCTATTATATCAGAATTAGGATATCCCATTTCTGTTATAAACGTGTTGCTCGCGTTGACAATCCGGCGGGTGGTATCTATAACGACTATCATGGCCGGAAAGGATTGTATTAATATTGAAAAGAGATTATCCTGATCATTAAATACCGGATGATCTACCTTTTCAGAAGAGTTGAGATTGTGAGACATTAATTTGACCGGCTACTACAAAATTGTTGCAATTCAGAATCAGAAAACCAACATATACTAGATATCGTATTTTTTTCCTGTGTAACAATAAACTTTGATTTGACCACAATAAATTTGTAACTGATTATATTATTAGTCTATTCGTCATTTGACTGGTCAACAATAAAGAGGTAATATGTTAAAAAAAGTAACAATGTTATTCATCGTGTGTGCGTTTTCCGGAATATACTGTTCCGATACAAAAAATTTTACTGAAGAAACGGCCCTTATCAACACCTGGGCAGTCGCCGTAAAAAACAAAGACTATCAGCTTTACCACAAGATTGAGGCCTATCCGAAAACAGCGGAACAATTCAGTGAAATATACAGAGACTATTATCCTTCTCTCATTACCGTGATCGATGTGGAAGAAACGGCAGAAGAACAAAAAGATCCTGCCGGTAAGAAATTTTCAAAAAAGATAGTCAAATGTGCGGGTGAGATCGTCATGCGATCAAATTCAAGGAAATTACCTTTTTCAGGGACATTCGATGTAATACAATTCCAGGACTCCAATAACAAAGATTCAGCACATGGATGGAAGATCGCCGGAAGGACCATTATCAGGTCAGAATAACTCATGAAACACACCTTTAAAATCTTTGTGATACTGCTTGTTCTTATGTTCTCAGGCAGTGTATTCGCGGAAACAATTTCTGAAATTGATGCCCGCGCCGACAGGTTTTACAAGGAAAAACGTTTCAGCGAAGCTATACGGGAATGGCTTAGCGCTCTTGACATGGATCCCGCTAATGAAAAAATTCAACAGAAAGTTGAAATGGTGTACGAAGAGAAACATCGTAAAAACATGGCTCTTCAGCGGTCAAAAATGCAGATGAGGGAAACATATAATACATATGAACCCAAATCCGCTGATGAGGTTGAGAAAGAAACAAATACCGCCGTCGATAATTTCGTAATCGCATATCGAATTGACCCCAACGATCCCGAAATGAAAACATTGCGTGAAAAGACAGAAAAATTCCAAAGGGATATGTATGCGATAATTCTCAAGAAAAGGCGCTCTCTGGAAGATAGACGCAGATATGAAGCTGCGGTAATGATAGCACGGCAGGAAATGGATGAAGGCAAGTATGATGAGGCCAAAACTGACTGGGATAAAGCTCTCGATATTTTCATGGATGATCCTGTCGCCCGTGAAGGAAAAAGAAAAGCAGAACTCGCGATTTCAAATCGTCTCAAGTATGAGAAGATAAAATCGCTCCTTGCAAGCGGCATTCAACTTTTCACTCTTGCGAAATATAATGAGGCGCTAACTGAATTCAAACAGGTGATTTTGATAGATCCTGAAAATGATGAAGCTGATTCGTATATATCTAAAATTGAAGATATTGTTGATGCCCAGCAAGGTTATGAGAGAAAACGTCAGCAGGCGGAACAGTTCTATCAGGAGGGATTGTCTGATCTGACCGCAAACAGATTTAATGAGGCTCGCGACAATCTTGAAAATGCGCTTAATCTGATTCCTAATTACAAGGACGCAGAGGCCAGGATAAACAGCATCAAGCGTCTTCGGGATGAATACAATGAAAAGCTTAAGCGACAAAGAAATACCGAAATTGACAGGGAATTTCAGAGCGGACTTATAGCTTTTTCTGACGGAAGATATAAAGATGCCCTCGTATCACTTGAGAAAACTCTACTCTTGGATCCCAAGAATGCTCTTGCGATGAGTTATCTTGAAAAGACCAAAGAAGCACTCAAGGAACAGCAGGAAGAAGAGGTTGATGAAAGCTCACCATATTATCCTATTATAAGTTCTCTTATCATTTCTGGGAAAGAACTTTATAAAAAGGAAAAATTCAGCGAATCACGTGCTCAATTCGAAAAAATAAGAACATTGTTCCCTAATAATAAAATCGCCATTGAGTTTATTCTGAAATGTGATATGAAACTCAATCCCGAGAAATTTCAGAGTTTTGCGGCCAGAATTATGGAAGAAGGGAAAGAAGCTCTCGGAAAACGTGATTTCAGAAAAGCACTTTCCCGTTTTCAGATAATAAAATCAATTACCCCTGATTATCCGGAAATTGACCAACTTATCGCAAAAGCTAAAAAACCGGGAGCCGAACAGAAAAGAACCACCGCTGCGGGAGTTGTCGTTACCACAGAAGAAATTGAACGGCGATATCAGTTGAGCATATCTCTTTATAAAAAGGGCGGTGATCAGAATATTAAAACCGCGCTGGAAAACCTCAGATGGATAGCCCAATATGATCCGGAAAACATGAAAGCGATTATTGCGCTTAATAAAATCGAATCCCAGCAGAGAAATGAAAACATGGTTGAAGCTGAGCAGACCGGGCCGAAACTGACGGAAAATCAGAAAAAACTTATACGAGAGTATCTCTTTAAAGGAATCAGCCATTACTCCAATAATAATTATGAAAAGGCGATCGATGAATGGCGCAAAGTGCTTGCAATTGATCCTACCAATGAAAAAGCTAAGAACAATATTCGTAAATGTCTGGCATTACTGAAGAGATAAAATCATGGAAAAACCACGCAAAAAAGCAATAATAAGCCTGCGGATAAAACTGTCAGTGGCAATGATTCTCACAACCGCTACGGTGATTGTGGTAATGGCGGTATATTTCATAAGCCGCCAGGGAGATATGCTGCTCCGTGACAATATGAGTCTCGCCCAAAGAGAAACCGAACATATCGCCGCAACCACAGTGGAAGCTCTCGCTACAGATGACGAACTTACTATTATTTCAGCCATTAAAAGCACAAAGGATCTCCAATCTGTACGGTATGCGTATGTGATTGATCCGTTGGGTACCGTGATCCAATCCTCTGATCTTTCTATGCTCGGAACTATATTAACTGATGAATTGACAATCAAGGCGAATAATCACTCCGGCAGCGGAGATAAAAAAGGCAATGATACACCTGTTCTTACCCAGAAGATCAACGACACCAAGGATCCTGGCGGTACAATATATGATTTTTCAAAACCTGTGTATGATAAACGAACCGGTGAAAACCGTCTGGCTACTATTCGTCTTGGTATTTCAGACCGGGAAATCAGGAGCGAAATATCGGCAATGAAACGATTCCTTGCTCTGGCTACACTTGTGTTTCTCGGTATTTCAACGATTATTGCTATTATTCTTGCGACACTTACGACACGTCCGCTTAAAGTACTGTCAGCAGGTGTTAATATTATCGGTACGGGAAATCTTGATTACAAGATCTCAATAAAAAGCCGTGATGAAATCGGAGTCCTGGCATCTCAGTTCAACAGCATGACTGATCAGCTCAAAGAAGCTCAATCAAAAGAAATTGAAAATAGAATTATGCAGGAACAGCTCGATGTCGCGAAGGAGATTCAAGAAGGGCTCAATCCGATGTCGTATTACCAGAACATGGGTATTCAGATGAAAGGATACACTCGTGCCGCCAAAGGTGTCGGCGGTGATTACTTTGACTATATCGACATTGGTGAAGACCGTGTGGGAGCCCTTATCAGCGATGTGTCAGGGAAGGGTATTCCTGCATCTTTGGTGATGGTTATGATCCGAACCGTATTCGTTTCTTCATTGAGGCAGGATCCAAGGAAAATACAATGTGCTAAAATCGTAAGCGCTATCAACGCGTCTCTCAGTGCGGATTTCGCCATTGATAAATTTGCTACATTGTTTTTTATGATATATGATAAGGCACGGGAAACAGTGGCGTTTTCCAACGCCGGTCACGGTCCATTGTTCTGTTACAGAGCTGATCGTAATATCTGCACACTCACAAAACTAGAGGGCGTTCCAATCGGGATCATGGAAGATTCAGAATATACCCAGGCGGAGGTATTTTTCAAGAAAGGCGATATCATCGTACTCAATACTGACGGTGTGACTGAAATGAGAAATGAAAATAAGGAGGAATACGGTCGCTCACGAGTACAACAATTCTTATTGAAATATCATGATCTTTCCGCGGAAGAAATTGTATCAAAACTTGTTGAAGACGTGGATGCGTTCAAAGGAAACGCACCCCAACATGATGATATGACGTTGCTTATTATGAAAAGAGTAGAGTGATATCAGAGAAGGTCATCTTCTGTTTCATAAATTTTAAAGAATTTATCAAGGGTCGCAAGTTTGAGAATATTCAAAACATCTTCATGAATGTTCATAAGAGCAAAGTGACCGCCATGAGCCTTCATCTTTTTTTGTCCGGCAACGAGCGCACCAATGCCTGACGAATCCATATAATTGACATTTTTCATATCAACGATAACGCTTTTATTTGCGCCGTCAGTAACACTGAACAATGTTTTTTTCAATTCACTTACATTATAAAGATCAACTTCGCCGCTTATATTTACAACTTTATGTTCACCGAGATCCTTTATATCAACTTCCATTAAATCCCCCCCTGGATGGATCAGACAAAATAATTCACATATACATCTGAATTAACAAACTCTTTTTAATAACCGCATCATCAGTATAGATATTATGCGTACAAGCACTTTCTAAAAACTAAATAAAAACATATCTGGGCTTTTTTGCAAGTGTTTAATTCTTATCTTTACACCTTTTTTTAACATACTAATTAAGTGATGTAAAGAAAATTTTAAAACACACAGGATTCATGGACGATCTGACTTTGTATTATTAATTGTACATATTTCATTATTTGTTAAGTAATGCACACATAATAGCCTTCTGTATATGGAGACGATTTTCAGCTTCATCAAAAATAATTGAATGAGGTGAATCGAGAACCATTTCGTCAACTTCTTCACCCCTGTGAGCGGGGAGACAATGCATAACTTTTGCTTCCGGACAGCATTTTTTGATAAGCCCCATGGATATTTTATATTTTGAAAACGCTTTCTTTCTCTTGAGCGCCTCTTTCTCTTGTCCCATACTTGCCCATACATCAGTATACAGATATTGCGCACCGCGAGCAGCATCTTCAACACCGGTTGTGATATTTATCGTGGCTCCTGTTTTACGAGCTATCTGTTCCGCTTCTGCGACTATTTTTTTGTCAGGTTGATATCCTTTTGGACTAGCGACAGAAACACCTATTCCGAGAAGCGCACCAGTCAGAAGAAGTGAATTAGCCACATTATTACCGTCTCCGATAAAAGCGATATTAATGCCGCTCAATGATTTTTCCCTTTCAAAAATTGTGAAGTAATCGGCATAAGCTTGGCATGGATGATACACATCAGTAAGACCGTTGATAATAGGAATATCCGCATATTTAGCAAGATCATCCACTGTTGATTGCGCGAATGTACGGATCATAATGCCATCAAGATATCTTGATAATACACGTGCGGTATCCTCAATAGGTTCCCCGCGTCCCATCTGAATATCATTTTTACTTAAAAAGAGAGCATTCCCTCCGAGTTGATACATTCCGGCCTCAAACGAGACGCGGGTTCTCGTAGAACTCTTCTCAAATATCATTCCCAGAGTCTTTCCTTCCAGAAGATGATGACGCTTTCCTTTTTTTTGAGCTGATTTTAATTCAGCGGCCAGTTTAAAAAGCGACAGAATCTCATCCGGAGTACAGTCGGTATCCTTGCGAAGATCAGTTGAATGAAGATTTGGGATTTTCATTTATCATACTCCTGAAAATAATTAAACCAAGAATCTGAACTAATTATCATATCTAACATTTACGTGGTGTACTCGCCGTTAATTTTCACATATTCATACGAGATATCAGATGTCATAAATGAAAACTCACCGCTTTTTTCTCCGATAGATACATAAACGGTATATTCATTATTTTTCATGATAGTAGAAAGACGTTCTTTGTCAATAGCAACAGGTTGACCTTGCGATAACAACCGGATATCATCTATGGATATTTCAAGGTTTTCCTGAACAAAGGGAACACCGGCATATCCAGCTGCGCATGCGATTCGTCCCCAGTTCGGATCAGATCCGAAAAATGCGGTTTTAACGAGCAAAGACTCTGATATTGATTTTGCGATTTTTTTCGCATCAGAGGCATTGTCGGCTCCTTTTACGGTCACGGTTACGCATTTTGTGCCGCCTTCCGCGTCTTTGACCAGCATGTACGACAGTGTATGACAAATATCGAAAAGTGCTGCCTCAAAAACCTCAAGGTCTTCCGCTGAAAGGGTTTCGTTTCGTTTCGGTGACAGTAACAGCGACGTATCGTTTGTTGACATATCTCCGTCAATGGTAATCGCATTGAAAGTCTTCTCTACCACAGATCTGAAAATTCGATCCTGATCCTTTTTAGCTACGGGTGCATCCGTAATGATGAAAGCAAGCATGGTTGCCATATTTGGAGCTATCATACCCGATCCCTTTGCGGTACCCGCAATCCGAAATATACCCTTGGATGTAGTGAATTCTCTGGCACATTCCTTGGGGCATGTATCTGTAGTCATAATGGCACGGGGTATCGTCTTTCCAGCCTCATTGGAAAGGGAAGAGGTCAATAATTCAGTTGATTTCAACATTTTCTCAACAGGCAGCTGTCTGCCGATTATACCGGTAGACGCCATTAAGAATGAATCTGACTGTACCCCAAGTAGACGTGAAGCTTCAGCTGTAAGCTTGACTGCGTTATTAAAACCTTCATCACCCGTACATGCGTTGGCATTTGTCGCGTTTATAAGAATACCGTGAACTTCCTTATCAATTCTTTCACGGCAGAGTTTTACCGGAGCCGCAAATACTTTGTTTGTGGTGAACATTCCCGAGGAGGATAGGGGATCCGCGGAGAAAATCATGCAGTAATCAAGTCTGTCGGTATATCTGATACCACATTCCACTGAAGAAAACAGAAATCCAGGAACGGAGGATAATCCTCCCTCAATATTTTTCATTTAATCCTCGAAAAAATAACATATGAAAATTTATGATAAATCATAATATAATTTTGAATCTGAACCCAATGATAGAAAAAATCAGTAATTACAGGTAAAAAAGTCTGACCCAGTGATGAATTTTGACATTCTTATCACTAATACCATTTATACAATAAAAAAATTCTTGAAAATTATAATTATGCACTCAAAATGTCTGAACATTATGATGCCGTGCCTTACAAGGAGCCTTTATGGATATTAAACTAGAAGAAATGCAGAACGTCACCATTATCAACGTAAAAGGCGAATTCCATGTCGGGAACGTCGGTAAATTCGAGGAAGTATGGCATGCGCAGGTTGAAAAAAAACCAAAGGCAATAGCGATCAACTGCAAGGAACTTGAGTACATTGATTCTTCAGCAATCGGAACTCTTGTAAAATTTCTGAATAATGCGATGAGCAAGGGAATCAAACTTCAGTTTTTTGATCTCAATCCCTCAATACAGAACATATTCAAGACAGCGCGCCTCGATAACTTCTTCACCATTACAACACGTGATAAGCTGGAAAAGGAATTTTTGTAATACACAGTTATCAGCGAAAACAGAAAAGGATAATGAATTGTCATTATCCTTTTCTGTTTAATCCTAAGACAGTACATATTCTACGATTGTACCGTGTTAAGAACTGCTTCTTCACACAAAGAGAATATTAATAACTTATAATATTTTATCGTTGCATCCTATTTATAAATCCATGAAAATTGTACATCTATCGGAGAAAATTAAAATGCGTAAACACAATTTGATAATACATGTTTTCCTGCTTATATGCTGTTTAACATCATGCAGTCATTGGAAACTAAATGATTTACAGGGTAAAAAGATTTTCTCCCTGGAAAGAGGAAACGGAGACAAACAAATCGCTCTTTCCTTCGGGAAGGGTGACCTTCTTGAAATGTCATTCAATATTCAGTCATGTCGAGATACTTTCTTCGCAATAGATAACAACATCAAACGTATTCAAGTTTTTGAATCAGACGGCACGCTTATTGGCTGTATAGGATCAAAGAAAATAGACAATCTCCCTTTCTCCTCTTTATTCGCGTTCGGATCTATCGGTGCCGTCTCTATGGATTCAGAAAAAAATCTGTATGTCCAGAACAGAATCGATTTGCCGAAATCACAGAAAAATGAATCACAGGGAGAAGTTGATATCGCATCGTCATATCTCCTGATTTTCGATAAAACAGGAAAACTACAGTATTCACTTGGCCAGAAAGGCGCCGCGGATATCCCCTTCAACTTTGTTGAAAAACTTTTCATTGATTCCAATGATCGTCCGATTGTGATAACTAAGAATTATGAAACGTGGGGCGTTTACCGCTTCAAATCCAGAGCGCGTGATTTCTTTGTAACATTGGGAAAAGATACCTTCAAGGAAAAAGAAGGAAATGCCGTGTATAATGGAATAATTGAGAACCTTGCGCCGTTCAGAGACGGAGACAGATTCCTCATCTCTGTGGCTTACTACAGCGGAACCAGATTCAAATACAGGAAAATCCTTGAATACAACATACCTGAAAATAGAATTTCCCGGCTCATACTAAATCTTCCCGATCCCAAAAACGAGTTATATACAATTCTTGATGATAAATATCTTCTTCTCTGGGATACAGACGAGAAAGCTGTCCGATTCGCCATATGGGATTTAAATGGAAATATAGTGAATAATTACAGGCTCAAAACCGGGAACATATCCAGTTATCTGACTCAGATTTTCTCAGATGATACAGGCAAATTGTTCACGTACTCCGTACGCAAAAATGGTCTCGATATCATGGAATGGAAATGACCATCGTAACAGGATCTCAGATCCGCGATGTGGAATCTCGGGTCTTTGACACAAAAGAAGGTTATCGCGCGGATATCTCAATGTCTCTCGCGGGGAAAGCTCTTGCCGATACTGTTATGGGAAAGTGCGACAGGAGCTCGTTGATTGCGGTTGTATGCGGTTATGGCAACAACGGCGGCGACGGTTTTGCAGCGGCATATTTTCTCTATGCGGAAGGGTTCAACGTTTCAGTATTGTTTGAGGACGATTGCAATTCCAAACTTTCCCCTGAATCACATTATTTCTATTCTCTCTGCGCGCATGCGCAAATTATTTCTGCAATTGATACTCCACTTACGGAGTATGCTATCATTGTGGACTGTCTTCTCGGGGTTGGGCTGTCAGGCACACCAAGAGATAATGTATTAAAGATTATAAAGCGGATAAACGCATGTAAAGCATATGTGATCTCTGCAGATATTCCGTCCGGATTACCCGCAGATGGTCCCGTGATACACGATTCAATTGTCCGTGCTTCAAAGACTGTCGCAATGCAGTTCCCAAAAGTAAATACAATGATATATCCCGGGAAAAAATATACAGGAGAACTGCAAACAGTATCCGTCGGACTACCTTTAACTTACTTTGATAACGGTGTTCCCCGAATCACAACTATCGATGAATACAGCATCATCTCTTCTTTTTCAGCTGACAATGAATTGAGTATTCACAAGTATAATAAAGGGCATCTTCTGGTTATCGGCGGGTTTAATGGAATGGAAGGGGCCGCGATACTTGCCGCAGATAGTGCTCTAGCGGCAGGCGCAGGTCTTGTTACCATAGCAACACATAAAGAATCCAGAAATATTATAGCGGGAATAATCCCTGAAGTTATGACGATCGAACTTCCAGAGTCGTTTGATGAAGTGATTTCGTTTTTGAGTGATACTATCAAGAACAAAAAAATTGACGCGGTCTTGATCGGTCCCGGATTGGGTCGGAGCACTTATTCATCGAATGTTTTCAATGCAGTAATCCGTCTTATATCAGAACGATGTCTACGCAGTCTATTAATTGACGGGGATGCACTTTATCATTTGGCTGCTTGCAAATGGAAAGCACCAGATGAATGCGCCGTCATTATCACTCCTCATTCAGGTGAGGGTGCCAGTATTTTAAATACTCCCTCAGCTGAAGTAAACACTGATCTTTATAATTCAGCGATTCGACTTTCTGAAATGACACATGCGACAACGGTATTGAAGGGGAGCTCAACTGTTGTCTGTAGCAATAATGAAATCAGAATATGGACAGGTGGTATTCCCTCGTTGGCAACAGCCGGCAGCGGAGATGTCCTTTCAGGTATTATTGCATCCCTAATGATAAAAAAGGGAATGTCATCAACTAATGCAGCCTCTTTGGGGGTGTTCATCCATGGAATGTGCGCATTACACGGTAAACCGGTAATAAAAGCAACTGATATTATTACATCAATCCCTGATATTATATCGCGCTATTTAAAGGCATAAATCACCATTGAGGAAGTAAGCGGCCTTCCCTTATAGTGAAAGAACCCTTTGAAATGATAAGAAGCAATTTTCAACCATTTCAAATAATCAGATGATGACTTGAACGTGCCTCTGGATTTGAGCAACTTTGGGACAAGTCCGAAATCTACCGGTCTGTAAACCCTGAACCGTGAAAATCCATTTGTTTTAAGCGCATAAATCAGAGACCTTTCACTGAAATATGAAAGATGTCCCGGTAGATAGTAGTGATAGTGAGCACCATCTTTAATTGACTGCCATCCATCCATATCAGCTGTTTGAATCACCAAGACTCCATTTTCATTAAGAAGATCACTGCATTTCCGGATTGCTGATACCGGATTCGTAAGATGTTCAATCATTTCTATCATCGTAATAACGGAAAACATCCCCGCATTGAAATCTGATGTCTCGATGGTTCCATTATGCACGGTAATTCCAAAATGCTTTCTCGCGTATGATGAGGAGTACTCTGAAATCTCGACTCCATAGGGAGTGTAATATTTCTTCGCACGGGAAAGGAATCCGCCGAAGGAACAGCCTACATCAAGAAAATTTCCTGTTTTCACATACGAATGGATATTTCGTATACGGGCATCCCATACGTGCGAAGAGTAATCATAAATAGCCCGTTCATCAGTATATGAATACTCGGCTTTACCTGAATAATATTCATCAGAATAAAATGATTTAATAGTCATTTCGTCAAATGGAGGATTCATAAAAATAAAGCCGCATGAAGGGCATAAGTCAGTGTTGAATGAATATTGACCTGAAGAAATTAATTTATGAGGAATAATATCTTTTATACCACACAGAGGGCAGTGTTTCCATTTTTTAGAAAACCGGTGACTCATTTTTGCGCCTGAAAATACCAATGAGAAATTTTTGTTGTAATATTATCAATTGGAGTTCTCTCAATCAAGCCATACTTAAAATCAAAATCACTAAAGAAATTCTTTATTTCAACTTCTGAGAAAAAAGAGACATGTGAAGACTTGACATCTTTCAAATCTGTTATCCATTCATCATTACCTATATGTGTTCCTGACCGGAGCATTGTATCCGATGAGGATCTGATTGTACCGAAAATTACCCCCCGGTTCCTTAGAACACGCTTGAGTTCATTTACATGAAGAGGAATATCTTTTTTTGCACCATAATGCAATGATCCCCAACAGATAATAATGTCGAATGAGTCATCATGAAACGGAAGGTTCCTGCTATCACACTGAATCAGAGGGAAGCCGTATGTTTGCGCGATATTCAGACCATTAACCGCGATATCTCCACCGATAATTCTGGAAATACCCATTTCGAACGCAAGTTTTATATGCCGTCCGCTTCCGCAGCCACAGTCAAACAGTGAAACATTATTCAGATCTGATTTATTCTCAATATATGGCTTGAGCATCCGCACAAGATTTTCATCCGGATACACCAGTGCTGATTTTGGTCTTTCATAATGTTTATTCCACACAGATCCTGTTTTCATTTTTCTTTCTTCACCTTAATTCGTATCGTATATTGTGATATGACATGATCAGCATTTAATACTGCAGCGGGGACATCACGTCCTTTAGTAATAACAACTCCCAGCCTGTCATGATTGGATACCGGTGCGTGTACAGATGCTCCAGTCCCTTTAAAAAGTGATGAATAAAGAATACTATGGTTCTTATTTTTTTTTAATTCACGGAATGAATCAATAACGCCGGTTCGGCCTGTTATATATTTTACGACAACCGCATTATTCATTTTTTTCGGATTCGGGAATTGAACGTTATCTCCTGTAATCGCATAAATGGCTTGTTTCATAAAATTCAATCCAGATCTTTCCGGAAGAAGCATGTCAGCCAGGTATTCTCCGCCGAATTCGGGAACAACTTCAATTACGTACGGTTCATTGTTTTCATCAAAACGGATTTCTATGACAACAGGAGAGGTATTGATTCCAAACGCTTCAATTATCTTCTGCCCGAGAATTTCAAGTTCATTCCATCGATTAATGTATTTTGATGGCGCTGAATGCTGTATATCAACAAAATACGGCAGAGGGGTAGTTATTTTATCTGTAATATCGAATATACCGAATTTCCCGCGATGAGCGATTCCCAATACAATAATTTCATTTCCATTAATGAATCGTTCACACAAGATTCCGCCCTTAGTTGACTGTTCCGCAAAATACGCTTCAGCTTCTTTGGCAGTCTCTACGAATGATACTCCGTTTTTCGCATGTCCTATACCTGGTTTAATCACTGCCGGAAATTTTTTGATCTGAGACGGTGTATTTACAATATGGTATTCCGGTGTTTTAATTCCATTTTTAACCAGTACAGCTTTCATCCTGGTTTTATCAATCAAATCGTCAATTCTCGAAGAAGGTATATGAGGTATTCCGAGATACTCGTTTAAAAATGAAGTTGTTCGGACAGCATCTCCGAACGATCGTGTAAGAACACCTCTAACTTTCCCGTCAAAGAGGAACTCTTGAATTTTATTGTAAATTTCCTCATGGTTGATAACAGATTCCTGGACTTTGAGATCACAAATGGAAAGACCTGGCGCGGAACTGTTTTGATCAACACCGAGAACGTGATAACCGACATTTTTAGCTTCTCGAATCAGGGGAATCTGGTTAAGACCCGCTCCAATTGAAATCAATAGTCCACGTGAAATAGTTCTTCGATGATGAAAAAACATGCATGCACCAGCCGGCAATAGTTTACCAATTCATTAACATTATCGGAATTTTTTAAATGATAAATGCACAATTCTCTTTTTTAGTAGACAAAATGCAATAAAAAGAATATATTTTTACAAGATATTTACATGTTACGAAAATGATTATTCTCAAGTGATTGACGACTTGCCGTCGTTTTAAGTCATATATCAAGAGTATATGACTTATTCTATTTTGAGAGTATTAATTCAGAACGGCTCGATCCTGCGATATCCTTGAAAGGTGATTGACTGATGATGTGTGACAGATGCCGAAATAATGAAGCTTCCGTGCATTTGACCGAAATTATCCGCGGAATGCATTCTGAAGCTCATCTGTGCGAGAAATGTGCTCGCGAAATCGGTTTTAATACAAAGATATCTGACCTCACTTCTATAATTGAAGAAAACCGTATAACTGATGATCACATGTATTTATCCTGCCCCCGATGCGGACAAGGTTCGGATGAATTTTCTGAAAACCATATACTCGGCTGCGCGTTATGTTATTCTGTTTTTAAAGAACAGATCCGGGTGTATCTTGGATCTCGCCGATATTCCGGGAACATACCATCGAATATTTCCACCGCAATGGCTCATTCTGATCCGGCTTCTGAATCAGAATGTGAACCGCTTCCGCTTGATCAGTTAAAAACGAATCTTACTCTTGCCGTAGATGAAGAACGATACGAGGATGCGGCCGTCTTGCGGGATCTGATTAAAGACAAGGAAAAGATATGCTCCGGCAAAGATTAATTCGTGATATTATTCGCAATTCATACTGCAGTTTATGGAGCGGAAGTGATCAGTTCGCTGACATTCATATTCTTTCTCAGATTCGACTGAGGAGGAATCATGCAATTATTCCGTTCAAGGATACTATGAGTGATGAAGATCGCATTCATCTATTATCAGACATACAGACCTTTGCAGAAAAAGAAGGTAAAAACTTCGAGTATTTCCCGCCATCAAGTTTTGAGAAAAGCGACATACTACTTCTTGAGGAAAAAGAAATACTGCAAAATAATGAAATCCCGGATGGATTCGTTTTTTCGGGTGATGATATTTCAATATCAGTCAACGGCATGCACCATATAGAAATCATTGCATCAAGCGGATTGTGCGGGTTTGAACAGCCGATGAACAGGGCTATGATAATCTCGGATATCATAAATAAGTACATTCCATTTGCGTTCACATCAGATTATGGATTTCTATTCTCCAATCCATTAGATACGGGATCAGGTTTGCAAATTACATCTCTTTTGCATATTCCATCATTATCCATGCTTAAGTGTTTCCCGGAAGTAAGGAAAATCGCAGATGAACTTGAAATCGATGTCTCCCCATATCATGAGCAGGGCGTACATCCGTTGTTCTGCATACTTTCATCAAAAAATATATCCGATTCAAATGAATCAGATACTGCCGGACGAATGAAAAAAGCCATCGAAATGATTTCAGATATTGAACGAGACGCCAGAGAAGAATACTATTATGAATTCGAACCTCAGATCGATGATGCGGTCTGGAGATCATTCGGAGTTCTTTCTCATTCTAGAATGATCAGTTACCGTGAAGCATTTGAATATCTCTCCAATATACGTCTTGGATTAATTCTCTCCATCATAAAGGGACACTCGCTCTCATCCATTAATGAATTGCTTTTTCTCATTAAACGGAATCATGTTCTTGCATATACCATGGCAGGTGACTCTACTCAGCTTGAAGCCGATAGGGCGCGAGCTCAGCTTATCCGGAATTATTTTTCACTGGAGATACCTGATGCATAATCTCACAAAACGTGCACGTCATATTATTGAGTATCTTTCAAACTCTGAAGGGAAACGTCTTGGTTCCGATTCACTCGGTCCGGAACATATCCTTCTGGCAATTCTTAAGGATCACAATTGTACCGCTATTAAGATTCTCACCGGACTTGGCGTAAGCATTGATGCATTTCAGAAAAATATTGAAAAAAGCATCCCCCGGAAAGGCTCTCTTTTTACTCTCGGTTCATTACCGATGAATTCGCGATTCAATCATATTCTGGATTTTGCAAAAGAAGAAAGCAAAAAATTAAACTCACCTTTTACCGGAACGGAACATCTGTTGATGGCACTCGTAAAAGATGCGTCTCTTTCTCCAGTAGAGTCACTTATTCAGGCAGGTATTGACTACGTAACTGTTTATGAATATTACAAGAAAATGCAAGAAGCACAAGAAAGTGATGACGAATACTCAAAAAATCAAAAAATGAAAACAAACTTTCTTGATGAGTTTACAGTTGATCTGACGATGCTCGCACGTCAGGGAAAGCTTGATGCGGTGATCGGGCGGGAAATAGAGATTAACCGAATAATTCATATCCTTTGCAGGAAGACCAAAAACAATCCTGTTATCGTCGGGGAGGCAGGGGTAGGGAAAACCGCTATAGCTGAAGGACTTGCGGTTCGCATCGTGAAATCAGAAACTCCTGCTTTCCTTCATAATAAAAAGATACTTTCTCTTGATATAGCCTCAGTCGTCGCAGGTACGAAATTTCGTGGGGACTTCGAGGATCGCATGAAGCGGATAATCCGCGAAATAAAAGCTGATACTAATGTTATTCTGTTTATTGATGAAATGCACACAATAATGGGGGCAGGAGCGGCAGAAGGCGCTATTGACGCGGCCAATATACTGAAGCCTTCTCTTGCAAGGGGTGAAGTGCAATGCATCGGAGCGACAACAATCAAGGAGTACAAGAAGCATATTGAAAAGGATCCGGCTCTCGAACGTCGGTTTCAGAAAGTAATTATTAATGAAACCAGTATTCCGCAAACAATACACATTTTAAAAGGTATTGTATCGAAATATGAAGATCATCATCATGTTAAATACGATGACGAGGCAATCATCGCCGCGGTCACTCTTTCAAAAAGATACATCAACGACAGAAACCTTCCAGATAAGGCAATCGATTGTATAGACGAAGCAGGTGCGAGAAAACGCATTGAAGGAGAGAAAACTCCCGCAGAAGTTGATAGATTGCAATTTGAAGTAGCTTCACTTCAAATTGAAAAAAACGATCATGTGAACAACCAAAGATTTGAAAACGCGGCAATGGTTCGTGATCAGATAAATAGAAAAAAAGATGAAATTGAATCAATTATCAAAACATGGCGTGCTCATGAAGAACCCTTTTCTCTCACAGTTGATAGAAATACTATACTATCAGTAATACAGGATTGGACAGGTATCCAAATAGCTGATTCTCGAATTGATGATGAGCGTTTCTTGTCCATGGAATCTAATCTTCAAACAAAGATCATTGGCCAGGATCATGCCATCGAAACAGTATCTCGCGCTTTTCGCAGAAATAGAGCCGGAATACGCAAAGGTGTTCGGCCAATCTCGTCATTCTTTTTTGTGGGGCCTACCGGCGTAGGAAAAACTGAACTGGCGAAAATCATTGCCGAATTTTTGTTTAACGATAAAAATAACCTTATCCGAATTGACATGTCGGAATATATGGAAAAACATGCTGTAGCCAGATTAATCGGATCTCCTCCAGGATATGTGGGGTATGATGATGGCGGTCAACTTACCGAGAAAGTCAGAAACAAACCATATTCTGTAATTCTTTTTGATGAAATAGAGAAGTCGCACCCGGATTTTGCTAATATACTGCTGCAAATACTTGAAGAAGGAGAACTTACTGACGGTTCCGGTTCCCGAATATCATTCAAAGATACAGTTATTATAATGACGTCAAACATTGGAAACACGCGATTCGATAAGACCGGTTCTATCGGATTTGACGGAAATTCAGATACTCTTCGACATAGTATAATAGACTCAGAAATAAAAAAAACTTTTAATCCTGAACTTATCAACAGAATTGATGAAATCGTCGTATTCAATAGCCTTTCTGATGCGGATATCAGACAAATTATTATTCTGCATCTTGAAGATCTTTCCAGTCGTCTATCTGAAAAAAATATCAAATTTAAGTACACAGAAGATGTAATCGATTATATTGCACGTATCGCATACTCCGCAGAATGGGGCGCTCGTCAGGTACGCAGAACAATAGAACGAGAAATTGAAGACGGAGTCGCATCCTTTTTATTATCAGGAGAAATGTTAGATAATTCATCAATAATTGTTAGAATCAGTTCAGATAGATTACATTTCTTTAAAGAGGACAACTCGTCTGAACCAATACACCATGAAACAGTTGATGTAATCCATGGCTAAAAAAAGCATTAAGGATAAAATCCGCAGAATTAAAAAATTCATTATATTACCGAACTATTTACGTCGAATGAAAAAACTATCAATAGGTGGATTTTCATATGGAAATAATGTTCGGCTTATAACTGACGGGGATGATTGTTTCAGTTCGTTTCTTTTCGACATTCTTTCAGCGCGTAAAAGTATAAATCTTGAAACATTTATTTTCAGAAGTGATGAAGTAGGATGGAAAATAGCAAAAGCATTGGTTTCTCAATCCAAGAAGGGGATTGAAGTCAATGTTATCTATGATGCCATCGGTTCTCTCGGAACTTCCCAGAAAATATTTTCTTTTATGCAGAATGGAGGAATAGAAGTATTAGAATATCATCCAATCGCTCCATGGCGTAAGTATTTCAACATAACATTCAGAGATCACCGTAAGATACTCGTTATTGACGGCAAAATCGGGTATGTCGGCGGTATCAATATCGGAAAAGAATATGCAGGTAAAAGATTCAAAGGGGAAGGATGGCGGGATACTCATCTCAGAATAGAAGGACCCGCAGTTAAAGAAATACAGTTTTTTTTCATTGAAAACTGGTATCGTCAGGGCGGTTCTGTCATCAATCCGAATCTTCACTTTCCAGTTGTTTCAGCCAAAGGAAACACGATGCTGATGGTGATTTCCACCCGATCAAGAAAAAAAATACGGCCGGTCTTTGAGTCTTATTATTACGCGATAATAACAGCTAAAAAATCAATATACATAACAAACGCATATTTTGTTCCTGATAGAAAGATAAGGCATGCGATTATACATGCTGCAAAACGGGGAGTTGAAGTAAAACTTCTTCTTCCCGGTAAGTCTGATGTCCCGATAGTCAAATATGCATGCCGTTATCTTTATAACTATTATATCCGGCACAATGTACGAATATTTGAATATCAGAAATCAATTCTTCACGCCAAAACAGCTGTCATTGATGATGTTCTTACAACTGTAGGCTCTTCCAATCTGGATCGTCAGAGCCTTTATACAAATCTCGAACTTAATGTAATGGTGCTTGATGACCATTTCGGCAGAAAGATGAATAAAGTGTTTGATACCGATATGAAGTCCAGCCGAGAGATTTCCGGAGAAAGCCTGAAAAGAAGAAAGCCATCCGAATTTTTAATCGAATGGCTTTCATATAGATTCAGGAATATTTTATAAACCGAAATTCGTTCATATCATTATGAGAAATCTGCCACAATGAGTACATATTGATATCTTACTTCTTTCTCTTATTTCATTCATTTCAATAGGCGGAATGTTCATATGACATCCGGAACAAGCGTTTTTTTCAACAATTGAAAACGGATTTTGACACTTCTTTCTCATTCTCTCATAATATGTGAGCGAACGATTATCAATCAGTTTTCGAAGTTCATCAATTCTTTTTATAATTGAATCGCTCTTTTCCTCATCATAAGCATTGTAAAGACGATCAATGCGGATTAGTAAATCAAGGTCGGAGGAGGGAACACTCGCAAGATTTGCGGAATGATCTATTTTCCGCTTATCTTGAATTGATATGCTCTCAAAATATATATCTGCCTGCTCATCAAGAATCGCATATATCTGTTCAGGCGTTTCCGCCGCATCCAGCGCATCTCTATTTTTTTTGACGGTAAAAATATTGGCCATCATTCCGACAAGATAAAGATATTTTGTACTCATTTCAGAAGGGAAAATTGAGAGCATTATATAATTTACGTCTTTTCCGTCATAGGACTGATAATCAACGCCACTTCGAGTCACACCGAAGAGCACGAGAAAATCCGTAACAGAATCCGTGCGGGCATGAGGTATGGCAAATCGTGAACCAATACCAGTATTCTCAAGTGATTCACGATGAATAATCTGAGCATAATATCTCGGAGTATTTGTTATCTGGCCGAGATTCGCGAACTTCTGAATCATCTCCTTGATGACAACCTGTTTTTCGGTTCCATCAAGAAAAATTACATGTTCGGGATTAATAAATGTTGCAAGCCTCATTGGGGATTAAGCCTGAAGTACAGTTATGTGGAATTCATTCGGGGCGAGAGGATTTGAACCTCCGACCCCTAGACCCCCAGTCTAGTGCGCTAACCGGACTGCGCCACGCCCCGAAATTAAAACCACTATATTTTTTTATTCTTTCATGTAAAGTATAATTTATTATTGAATTTAAAAGATATTTCATAATATAATATTTGTAAGTATTTCTTTGATTGAGTACATAATAAGGTGTTTTTAATACCCCGGTGCACAATGTGTAATTGCGGCAAACTCTAAAGAGATAACGGAGACAGTTCATATCAATTAAACCGAATATCTAACAACATGCACTCATCATGCATTGCCACAATGACAAAAATGCTTTACACCTGAACCTATCTGTCAAAAATTTATTCTTAGAGGTTATGTATGAGTTCTACTACACTACTATGGATAGTCTTCTTTTCTCTCATTTCCATCGCGATGATTATAGATCTCGGATTTGCTAACAAAAAATCCCACGAGATTTCACTTAAAGAGTCTCTACGCTGGACAGCAGTATGGATTTCTCTTGCACTGCTTTTTTGCGCCGGAATCTACTTAAAGTTCGGCACCGAAAAAGGAATGCTTTTTCTTACGGGATATATTCTTGAATATTCGCTTAGCGTCGATAATTTGTTTGTATTCCTTATGATTTTCTCTTTTTTCAAAGTTCCCAAAATGTACCAACACCGTGTACTTTTCTGGGGGATTCTGGTTGCGTTAGTAACTAGGATACTTTTTATTTCCGGCGGTGTCGTTCTTGTTAATAAATTCCACTGGATTATTTATATTTTTGGTGTTTTCCTTGTTTATACCGGAATCAAAATGGCATTTAAAAATAATGACGATGAAATTGATCTGGAAAAAAACATATTGCTTCGGATTGTGAGAAAAATAATCCCGATCTCGACAAAATACGATAAAGAACATTTCATAACAAAAATAAAAAATCGACGCTACGCAACACCTTTACTCGTTGTATTGCTGGTTATAGAAGCTACTGATATAATTTTTGCAGTCGATTCAATTCCCGCTATTCTATCAATAACAACAGATCCTTTTATCGTAATTACATCAAATGTGTTCGCGATAGTCGGATTACGTTCTCTTTATTTCGCACTATCAAAAATTGTTAATTTATTTCATTATCTGCATTACGGATTATCGGTCATACTTACATTTATCGGCGCGAAAATGCTGATCTCGCATTACTATGTCATACCTGTATCTATTGCACTGACCGTTGTTGCAGTTGTATTGGCATCGTCAGTTATCGCATCCCTTATTTGGCCTGCAAAAATTCAGAAGAAAAAGAAATAAGAATACCGGTAAAAGGTACGAGATAATATCAGTACCTTTTACCGTGAATTACAGCTGATAAATAGTTGTTGAAATATAAACCGCATCTGTAATACTATAAAATCTAAACATCAATTATCACTATGCAATGAGGCGTTTAATGCAAAAAATACTAAAAGTTGCAGTACTGTTTATATTTATGTTACAGTTTAATGCATTCTCGCAGTCAGCCAAATCAGCGGTTGAGAAACAAAGGGAAATATCAAAAGGTAATGTATCAGCACTTAAAAATAAGGTTGAAACACTGAGAAAAGATATTTTAACCAATAATAAAAAGTACCGTGTTGAAATTACAGAAGCAATTAAACACAAAATAAGCGAAATAACCGGCTCAAAAGTTCCAATTCGAATCGAAGATGAAGCAAAACGTCAAAATAAATATTCTAGGGATTTTCTCATAGAATATCTCAAAAAACGTCACAAATTCGATAAAAAGGACAACGGTTTAAACAAGAACAATGATTCAGGTAAAGATGATTTACCTACAGATGACAAGAGCATCAATAAGAAGGGTGATTCGTCAACAATAACAGATAACAAAACTCTTCCAATCGTACCTGACGACACTATTATTCCAGATAAAAAAACAGTCGATAACAAAGAGAAGCAGCTAGATAACGAAAATCCTATCGAACAACGCATCAAGATGAATGCCTTTTCGTGGGTATCGGAAAAAAAAGTAACACCTGTAAAATATCAGGGAATATGCGGAAGCTGCTGGACATTCACTTCTGCTGCTGTTTTCGAATCTTCAATTATGATTAGTTCAGGTGAAATCATGGATTTATCTGAGCAGAACGTTCTTGATTGTGCGACCGGAGTTAATGGAAAGAAAGCCGGTTCGTGTGACGGCGGATGGTACGGATATGTCTTCGAATATTATTCCAAGAATGCACTCGTTGATGAAAATGCTAATCCTTATAAAGGTAAAAGCGGGTATTGCAAAAAAGCTTCTTCTGTACCATATAAAATCAAGGCATGGGGCTATCTTCGTAATGATGCCGGAATACCGACTGTAAATGAAATGAAAAAAGCGTTAAGTACATACGGTCCTATCGCTGCGTGTGTCAAAGTGACTGAATCCTTCCAGGCATACGCAGGCGGGATCTTTGATGAACATGCGAAAACAACCAATCCTCAAGATATCAATCACGCAATTACAATTGTTGGATGGGATGACTCGAAGAAATCATATTTGATTAAAAACTCATGGGGACCTGCGTGGGGTGAAAACGGATATATGTGGATTGAATACGGCTGTAACAACATCGGTTATGGCGCCAGCTGGGTTGTGGTAGAGAAGAACTAATATTATGAAAAATAATATTATAAGTACATTAAATATTTGTTTTTTTACTTATTCAAAAATTAAAGAAACAACTTCTCCATTTGTGCCAGCCTACAAGGGAGGCTTTAAAAATATTTTTTTTCAAATCGCCCTTGTAGTATTTTCTTTCATATCGTGTTTATCGATAACTTCATGTTCAAGTGTCGAAACGCGTCCACCCGATCCGGTTCTGGAAGAAGAAACGATAACCTCCCAAAAAGGGAACTCTTTTAAAGTCATTTTAGACGTTCAGATGGGAACAGGATTTTTATGGACAGTTAAATCGTCAGAGGGATTTATCTTAAACTCAAAACCACGCATTGAATCATCAAAATCCGCTAAACCGGAAGCTGGAAAAAATGAAAAGATGATATTTGAATTCAAAGCTATTGAATCCGGAATCCATAAAATTATTTTTGAATATCGTCAGCTATGGGGAAAAGATATATTTGTTGGGAAAATTAAAATTATGACGGTCGACGTGAAATAATAACTGCATGTGAATGGCATTATCAATATGCAGTTAATCGTATTCCGGATAATTTCTGATATAATTCTATCAGATAGCTGTCGGTCATTCCGGAAATAAAATCAGTAATTGCGAGAACCCGTTCATACTGATTTAGATTTGTTATTATTTCTTCGTTCGATGAATTCCGGTACGGTTTTTCTCTCCTCTGAAGACATGACTGGGGAATAATGTTCCTGTTGATAATTTCATATTTGTTAGGCGAATCAGTGATTATTGACGGTACAAATATATCCAACAGTCCTCTTATTGCAGTAAATCCGGCACTTTCAATCTCCATAACCTTTGAAGCAGAGTAAACTTTTGAATATGAATAGCGTTTTATTTCACTATAAAGGGTATGATCTTTGATCTCAGAGATGAGGCTTTTTTCATATCTGAATGATTCGATTTCAGGTAATCTCTGAATAAATACATCAATCACCTGTTTAACCAGCGCTGATATCGCAGCGGAACGAAAACGGGCAAGCCTCAGTTCGTTTTCATACGTCGGGTCATCATTGAAGTCATAGTCTTTTTCGGCTATAGATCCAAGAAGACTTTTAACATCTTCAAACGGTATAATTCCCAGATGATACGCATCTTCAAGATCAACAATCGCATAGCATATATCATCCGCTGCTTCGGTTAAAAAAGCGAGCGGATATCTTGGATACGCATTTTCGATATTCTTCTTACTCGTTATACCAAGGCCGTTGAATATTTCATTGAAACAATCCAGATCATCCTTGAAAAAACCGAATTTTTTTTGTGATACTGTTTGTTCAGTTCCGTCACTTGCGACTGAGGAACACGGGTATTTTATAAAAGCGGCGAGGGTAGATAATGTAGTCCTTAGTCCGCCATATCTCTGCCACGCTTCAAGCCTGGTGAGAATTCTGAATCCCTGTGCATTTCCCTCGAAATTCAATATGTCTTTTTGTTCCCACGCATCATGAATTGTATTAAGATTATCCTTTGCCCATTCCCGAATCGCGTCTTCACCGGCATGTCCGAACGGCGGATTACCAATATCATGAGCCAGACACGCTGAAGAGGTAATTATTCCGAGATCATACGAAATAACACTGATCCCACTGTCCTGTAGATGTTGCCCCGCAAGGAATCCAAGAGAACGGCCCACGCAGGAGACTTCAAGACTATGAGAAAGTCTTGATCGAGCCTGACTGGTAGATGAAACAGGAGCGTAAGGGAAAACCTGTGTTTTATCGTGAAGTCTTCTAAAGTAATTTGAATACACAATCCTATCATGATCCATATCGAATACAGATCTTTTCTCAGAAGCGTCATTTTCAGATGATGATCCGGAAAGTCTTACAGGAGATATAATTGTATTCCAGAATTCAGAGCGAGATGACGAGTGTTTATTCATATTTATCCATTTGACTTATGATTTCATGAGATATTTGATTGATATATGATCCTGATCCTGTTCCTCGTATGCCTGTTTGAAACCATATCAGAGACGCGCCGTATCTTCTCAAATCAAAACATTGAAGGGATGCGGATTTTGATTTCTTATCAAACATGAGCACAAACAAAAAATCTATTTTGTAGCTGTATTTTTTTGAAACATTTTTCAGATATTCATCATGTTGTTTTGGAAATCCATAGTAATATGTTGATATCAGATTTTGGATTGATTTTGAGTAAGAAATTACTTTTGTATTATTAGCAATTGAATAATTGAATTTTACGATTTTATCGGTTCTGACTTTATCAAATGACGTCTTCGCAAGTGCCGTATATTTCAATTTACCGAGAAGTTGATCGTCCGGCAAACTTGAATACAGCTCATTTGACTGTACTGAGATTATTGAAAACCCTTTATCAAAAAAAGGAGACATTACGAGATTCAAGTCATTCCCGTCAAGATTGGTTAAAAACGCAAGTTTTGAATTATTCGGTATCTTCGATTCCATATACATGATATCGCTGGATATCATGGTCGAATATGATTTGATTACCCGATCAACAAGAATGAACAATTCTGTTTCCATCTTCCCGAATGTTGAAAAGGTAAAAACTTCCATGCTGTGAACATTATAAACTGATGATACAATTTCAATGCTTCCGTTATCATTAGGGATATAGTACCCGTAAATAATATAATCAGCTTGTGGTATTTTTCTCGCAAGACCCGGCAGATCATAATCAATATAATATGGTTTTAATTCTTCTGAGTTTTCGTTGCGAAACTTTTCATCAATATCGGACGGCTTAATCGGTGTTACCGCAAAATTTGACTTAAAGGAATCTGCGAGTGAATTAGGGAGTATTTTTGACAGATAATCGTATTCATGCTGTTCCGATCTGTTTTGAAAATATGAAAAAGCGACAACTGTATTATTTTCACGCGTCATACCGATTGAGGATATGGATAATACACTGATAATCAGCAAAATTTTAGTCTGCATATGTCTACATTGCAACTAGAGATTCAATGAAATGATCAATAACATCACCTACTTTGTCAGAATATTTCGTCTGATAATTCTCAATTCCGATAACCTCGTTGCTATCAAGGTCGATTGTTCTTGCCCAACAAAGATGTTCCCAATCATTCATTTCAAGAAGAATGATATATTTAATACCCCATTTCGACTTCATTTCAGATAACATTTCAGCTTTGTTCGCCTCATATGAATAAATATGCAGTTTATAAATACTATCATAACTTTTTTGTATGGAGTTGAGAGAATCCTCCGATGAACCCAATACTATTTCAGATTTCTCATAAGCCAGTTTCTTATAGTCTTTGATTAGGAAATGATCACTGACAGTATATAAATCGGAGGCGTTGACCGCTTTCACTCTTAATCCTTTTTCCATAAACTTCGCTATTATTGTATTCTTAACCTCATTTTTCGCATCAATTATAATTGCAATTGAAGCTCCTTTCGGAATTGTTAGTTTTACATATTTATATGTTTGCATTGATTCACAGGCTGAGAATACCGACGCGAACACAATACAAGCGATTACAATGTTCTTACTCATATAAGCCTCACGAACTCAAAGATTATCATATCTTATACCGAGTCATCATCAATGTCAACTATTTGATTAAAGGCTGATTAATCAATTATGATCTTTTACGCGCTTTACTCAAATCTATTTTCCTTGACACGCATATTTCAAGATTGGAACGTGATTCTTGCTATATGCAGTTAAGACCGTTGAATGAGGTAATTATGAAACTTTCCAGATATTGTGCACCGACTTTGAAAGAAGATCCTTCAGATGCGGTTGTATCCAGTCATAAATTGATGATTCGTGCCGGCTTGATACGCAAGGAATCAGCCGGTATGTATGCCTACCTTCCATTGGGACTCAGATCTTTACGTAAAATCATAGAAATTGTACGTGAAGAAATGGATAAATCCGGCGCCCAGGAATTTCTCATGCCGGAACTCACAAGCGCAGACCTATGGAAAGAATCCGGCAGATGGCAGACGATGGGGCCGGAGATGATAAGAATCAAAGACAGAAACAATCTTGAATATGCGCTCGGACCCACACACGAAGAGGCTTTCACCAACATAATTCGATCGATCGTGACATCGTATAAAGATCTGCCTATTATCGCGTACCAAATAAATACAAAATTCCGCGACGAAATCCGTCCGAGATTCGGTGTTATCAGAAGCAAAGAATTTATTATGAAAGACGCATACTCGTTTGATATGGACGAAGCATGTCTTGATACTTCTTATAAAGCTATGGCTAAGGCATACCGAGCTGTTTTTAAAAGATGCGGCCTTGAGACAATTCCGGTACAGGCTGATACCGGGAATATGGGCGGATCCGCTTCTGAAGAGTTTATGGTGGCATCCGAGGTAGGGGAGGAAACCCTGCTATTGTGTGAGTGCGGATACAAAGCTAATCAAGAGAAAGCCGGATATCGGAGAAAAGAAACCTCTCAGAATAGTTCATTACCGATGGAAGAAGTATCAACACCTGACATCAAGACTATCGATGATCTGGGTTCTTTTTTCAAATGTGAGCCAGACGTATTCCTGAAAAGCATTGTGTATATTGCAGATGGAGTTCCAATCATGGCTGTCGTTCCCGGATCAAGGGAGGTCAACGAGGTCAAACTGAAGAAAGCTCTAGGATGCAGTAATCTTGAACTTGCAGATGAATCCACTGTAAATAAAGTAACAAAGGCGCCAGTCGGTTTTGCCGGTCCTGTCAATGATTTCAAAATAAGAACCATATTTGATGAATCCGTGAAGTATATTTCCAATGGAATTACGGGAGCCAATAAAAAAGACGTCCACTTCAAAGGAGTCAATCCCGGCCGTGATTTTTCGATTAAGGAAGAATCCGATATTACGTCAGCTATTGACGGGGATTCATGCCCTGATTGCGGAAAACCCATGAAAACACGTAAGGGACTCGAAGTTGGTCACATTTTTAAATTAGGAAACAAATACACGAAAACCATGAATCTGTCAGTGCTGGATGATCATGGCAAGTCAATAACACCCTTAATGGGATGTTACGGTATTGGTGTGACACGAACCCTTGCGGCAGTGGTTGAGCAGCATCATGATGAGAAAGGACTTATCTGGCCCGTATCAGTCGCACCTTTTACGGTACATCTTGTAGGAATTTCCAAGACAGAAGAAGAAAAGAACGAAATCGATTCAATTTATGAACTTATGACAGGTTGCGGGATTGAGGTTCTCTACGATGACAGAAATCTTTCTCCAGGTATTAAATTTGCTGATGCCGATCTGATTGGACTTCCATTGCGGATCACTGTCGGTAAAGGCTATTTCACAACAGGTGAACTTGAATTAAAAATACGAGCAACAGGAGAATTGAGAAAAGCTCAAAAGGAAGATATTGCGAAAACTATTAAAAAGCATATAGAAACGGAATTATCTTCATTAAAAGACTAATTCCGAACGTCATATAATATTTGTTTTTTCCAAAATTGTTTGACAGTTCATGTTGATTTCTTTAGCGTGACATTTCGGTGAATCGGGGTGTAAGTCAGTGGCTAGACGGCGTGCTTTGGGAGCATGAGGTCGGAGGTTCGAATCCTCTCACCCCGAATAAGCGCCAGTAGCTCAGCTGGATAGAGCAACAGCCTTCTAAGCTGTGGGTCGGAGGTTCGAATCCTCTCTGGTGCGCGTTAACCGATCTTTATGGTGAATGTAGTTCAATGGTAGAGCCCTGGATTGTGATTCCAGTCGTTGGGGGTTCGAATCCCCTCATTCACCCATATAAAAAAGGAAGCCTTCCGTTATTCTGAAGGCTTCCTTTTTTATATATAGCATCTCGACTACTTCCAGCGTTCATTAACCCATTCTTTCTGCCGTTCCTTGTCAAGAAAACTCCATGCAATGACTCTGCTTATCTTCTGTCCCTGTGCCATGTTAATTGTCTTTATCTGAACTGCCTTAACACGTCTCAACGTTTTATATACCCCCTCAATAGTATTTTTCTTTGAAATCAATGTGGAAAACCACATGCATTTATCCTGAAAACTGGAGCTTTCATCTATCATACGGCGTACAAAAGAAGCTTCTCCGCCATGGGTCCATAATTCGTTGCTCTGACCGCCGAAATTTAATTTAGATCCTTCACCATCTTCTGAATTCAAATTTGTCCGTTTTCTATCATTAGCGGCTTTAGCATTTTCCTCCGAGGCATGAAAAGGAGGATTGCACATAGTTATGTCGAAGCGTTCTCCGGTTTTAATGATTCCTTTGAATATCGCGGATTGTTTAATCTGAATCCGTATGTCTACTAATTCCGAGAGAGATGCATTTGAAGATACTATTTTTTTAGCTGAAGCGACTGATATTGGATCGATATCAGTTCCGGTGAATTTCCACCCGTACTCATGATTGCCTATTATCGGATAAATACAGTTCGCTCCAACGCCGATATCAAGAACACTAATGGCCTTTCCCTTCGGAATATTTCCTTCATTGCAAGACCCCAGAAGATCAGCTATATAGTGTATATAATCCGCTCTACCGGGAATAGGGGGACACAGAAAATTTTCCGGAATATCCCAGCATGAAATGTCATAAAAATGTTTAAGGAGAGCCCGATTTAATGTTATAACGGCATGTGGATCCGAGAAATTGATTGATTCATTTCCATATCGATTTTTTGAAATATACTGCCCAAGTTCAGGACAACTCATGACAAGCTGTTTGAAATCATAGCCATTTCGGTGAATGTTCCTGTTGTGAAGTTCTTTTTTGAATGGCGTTTTGGGATCTTTCGCTTTATCATAATTATCTTTTCTCATTGTACTCCCTGAAACTCATGTTGAGTTTATACTTACGCTCTTTATTTAAAAATGCCCTTACAAATACAATGCAAAATACAAGAACATTGTATTCAAATAAGACAGTAGTGGTCGTGTACAATGTAGTTCGCAATTTGGTTCTTGAAAATGGTCATTGGAAGTACCAAAATGTTGTTGCGACACTAACATGAGGGTAACAACCAATGACCAAAAACAATGATCTCAAATTCTTTGAAAACAAGCTACTAGAATTTGTAACGGAAGCAGATCCGTTATTTTCCATGCTCCAATGGGTAACTGAAAAATTGATTGAGATAGAGGTATCAAAAAAAGTTGAAGCAGTAAAAGGGAAGCATGAGCCGAACCGTACGACCTCCCGATGCGGTACTCGCGTGCGTCGTTTTGATACGCGACTTGGAACGCTATATCTGGTAATCCCAAAAATAAGAAAAGGAGGATACATTCCTTTCTTTGTTACAGAGAAAAAGAGAAGTGAGCAAGCCCTCATTGAAGTAATTCAGGAGACATGGAAAAATGGAGTCTCGACGAGGAAGATTGATCGCCTCGCAAAAAGCATGGGCATAGAAAACATCAGTGCGTCACAAGTCAGTGAGATCAACAAAGGGCTCGATGAACAGGTGACAGAATTTCGGAATCGCAGGCTAGAAGATGAATACCCGGTAATCTGGATAGATGCACTCTACGAAAAAATCCGCAATGATCGGCGTGTGGAAAACATGGCGGTTATGGTGGTTAAAGGGGTAAATTTGCAGGGAATCCCTTCAATCCTTGCGATAGAACCTATGGAAAATGAATCCGAGGCTACTTATCGCGCATTATTTTCTCGGTTAAAAGAACGAGGACTCAAGAAAGTTTGGCTTTGCGTTTCAGACGCACATGCAGGATTGCAGGTTGCAATCAGGAAAGAATTTATCGGTTCATCATGGCAACGGTGTAAAGTTCATTTGATGAGAAATGTCCTGGCACATATTCCTCAACGGGAAAAGGAGCGATTCGCGGGGCACTTAAAACAGATTTGGCTTGAGCCGGATCGTGAGAGTGCGATCGCAAACGCCAACCGGCTTGTCGAAAAATATGAGAAAAGATTTCCTGCTGCAGTTGAATGTCTTATGTCCGGAATCGAAGATTCACTTCAGTTTTATGCGCTTCCAGAAATAGACCACCGGAAAATCGCATCAACAAATACGCTAGAGCGTCTCAATATGGAAATTCGACGTCGATCCCGAGTCGTCGGAATATTTCCAAATGTGTATTCATATATTCGGTTGATTACAACCTATCTTGTAGAATACGAGGAGGATTGGCAAAGCGGTCGATGTTATATTAAAGCGGAGTCTCTTGAAAGACAAAAAGCATTATTAAACAACGCAGCATAAATGGTGACTTCCAATGAAAATCAAACATTCAAATTGCGAACAATTCTTGCTCGGGCGCCCTCCGAAGTTCCTCGATCCTTTGACGGGAAAGAAAAGGGTTCGTATTCGATGGGCTCATTTCTCTGCGCCAGACAGGAAGAGTATACTTCATTTGCTTCTTAAGCGATGATACGACATCAGAATCGTAAAAAACAGATTGCTTTCGATGGTGCGATTTGTTCTGCACTGGAGGTGTTCCGTATCTCAATAATCGAGCAGCATAATTTCGGCGAAATCCTGTATAACCCACAAACTCATCAAGAATAATCATTCTCTCGCGTTTGGAAGCATAACGGTACTTTTTACAAACACTTTGGTTAAAGATTTTCGTTCTGACATGGTTAACCTCATATTTTGCCTCTAAATCATGTACGAGATTATACCTGATTTAGAGTTCTTTTATATATGACGCAACATGCTACTTCCACTATGATACTTTTCAAGCAGAACCCGCAAGAATTTCAATATTTTTCATTTCTGCCGCATAGTCTACAAGCTTGTTATGCACATTGATATCATCTTTCCATCGGTAATCGATGTCATCAAGAAGCATGCGCCGCATAATGCTGAAGAGTCGGCGCAATACCGCGATCCGGGATCGGCCTGCGCCCCGACGTGCTTTCGTGGATTCATAAAAGGTGAGCATGTCAGGAGATGAATTGGCAAAATGAAACACAATCTGAGAAAACAATCCTCTCGATAAACTGCGGGATCGTTTATTAATGTGTCCAATGGTCGCTTTTCCCCCGCTTGCGCGCACCGTGGGGACGACGCCGAGATAGGCGTTGAGTTTTCGCGCACTCGAAAATCGCGTCATATCACCCACATCGGCAAGAAAGGCGAGGGCAAGAAATGGCGTGACGCCTTTAATGGTAATCAGCCGTTTCATGTGGGGTTCAAGACTTATTCCCGCCTTAAATATCTCTCGTTTAAGAATCTCCTTTTGTTCAAACAGATTCCAGAGGAGGTAGAGGTTCATAATGACACACATACGAATTGTATGCGGGAGTTCAAGGGTTCCAAATATTTCAAGTCCGTGCTGCGGTTTTAATAAGCGTTCCTTCGTTTTTTCCGCAAGCGCGATGCCGGTTTCAAGGAGATGCCCTTGAATCACATTTTTGTATTGGCGTACTTGCTCATTGAGCATCTGGTATTCTGCGAAAAGGCGACGCAGATCACGAATGACCGGAGAAGGCTTGTATACGGTGGGAAGTTGAAACTCATTTCGATATACTGACATCCATAGTGAGAGAGAAAGACTTCCCGCATCTTTGCGATCGGTTTTACTCCATGACTCACGGATAATGGAGAACTTTTTCGGATCAATAATCACACAGGTGGCTCCGTGACGCTCAATCTGGTCTGCCCAATGAAAGGCATTATTCAGCGATTCAAGGACCACAATATCATCACCGGATAGTGACTCGACATATGCGGTAAAGTCGATACACTTGAGGATGATCCGTATTTCTTTGCCGAGTTCATCCCGTACCGAAATCGTCGCATAGCGTTTGTGAAGATCAATTCCATGAAAGCGGGTAAACATAAGGATACCTCCTTGGAAATACTATCACGGACTGACGGATGTACCTTGATGGCAACGTATTGATCCATTCCACTATTCAGCATTGCTTTTTCATACAAAGCATGCTATCTTGTCGATACGAAACACCGCAGATGGCTATCTATACCGATAAACGTGGTCGAAATATTCGCCACAGCAGCGGTTAAGCATCTGCGTTGCCGTCATTCCGTTGACCGTAACAGCATACAGCCATCTGCGGTGTCATTCAATACGTTGATTACACGAAGAACACTAATATCATAACTACCGATAAGATATATTATGTCTCATTAAGATATGTCAATTCTTTAGATGGTGTAATTTTTTGTTCGCAATTTGCAGGGAGCCATTGAATCCACCTCAAGCAACATCCCGTGCAGATTTTATATCAAGAAGAATTTCTTTCTTGATATAACTTCGTTCGGTAATCCAATCCTCCGTATATTCAATAA